>Ga0316202_10000465_pt1 | contig 44762 bp, 45 predicted proteins | sample 3monrhotite_MG_FD_204934 | JGI IMG/M metagenome (GOLD analysis project Ga0316202, IMG submission 204934) | Microbial mat bacterial communities from mineral coupon in-situ incubated in ocean water Damariscotta River, Maine, United States -... | ecosystem: Environmental > Aquatic > Marine >...
TTACAATGATGGATTTCCCCCAGGGGGGGCTCTCTCTGCCTTTGGCACTCACCTTGCCCGATGAAACCTTCGGAAATGACGTTTTTTGAGGGCAACGTCAACATAAGCCACTTTTTAATGCTATTGCCCTGCCTGTTTCATTCACCTTAGAGTTGTGCTGAAATCAGGGACTGGATTTAAGTAAATGCTGATTTATTGGCTTTCTGCCAAAAATCAACGCTTCCTTTAACCAACAAGGGGTAGAAAAATGCGTGCAATCATCATGGACAAAGCAGGTTCAAGTGAAGTATTGAAACTCACAGAAATGGAAAAACCATGTTGCGGAGACAATGAAGTACTGGTTCAGGTGATGGCAGCTGGCATCAACCCTGTCGATACCAAAGTACGCAGCAATGGCCCTATGATCAAACAGAACCACCCTACTATTCTGGGCTGCGATGGTGCCGGCTATATTGAGCAGGTTGGTGCTGATGTCACCCGCTTCAAAGCAGGCGATGCGGTCTATTACTGCTATGGTGGATTGGGGCAAAAAGCCGGCAACTATGCTGAATACATTGCAGTACCCGAATCATTTGTAGCCATGAAACCGGACTGCCTTGATTTCATTGATGCAGCTGCGGCTCCCCTTGTACTGATCACAGCCTGGGAAGCGCTATTTGACCGGGCTTGCATTCAAGGCGGTCAAAAAGTATTTATTCATGCCGGTGCAGGAGGCGTGGGACATGTTGCGATCCAGTTGGCCAAGCTGGCCGGATGTGAAGTCGCCACCACAGTCAGCACAGCAGAAAAAGCTGATTTTGTACGTCAGCTCGGTGCTGACCTGATTATCAACTACAACGAACAGGATGTCTGTGAAGCACTGTTAACCTGGACGGATGGAACCGGTGTTGATGTTGCTCTAGATACCGTAGGTGGTGATGCATTTAATCAACTGGTCAATGCCACCCGCATCTATGGTGATATGATCACTATTCTGCAAGTGCCTGCTGATGCCGACTGGAGAAACATTCGCCTGCGCAATATCCGGGTATCACAGGAGTTGATGCTTACCCCGATGCTGATGGATCTACCAGAAGCCGCCGATCATCATGGCGATATTCTCGACCAGTGCGCACAATTCTTTGATCAGCAACAACTCTCCGTCTTTGTATCTGACACCCTGCCATTGGAGCAGGCGGCAGAAGCACATGACAAGCTCGAAGCGGGCTTAGTGGTCGCCAAACTGGTGTTAGAGATTCAGCTACCTGAATGCGAAGATGATGATGCATAATCAAGACACACAGTCTGCGATAAAAATAACCACGCTGGTTTATGCACTGCAAGCGGCATCATTCCTGCTGTTTTTTACCTTTATCGCCGCTGTCATCATCAATTACCTTAAACAGGGGGATGTGTCGGGTACGTGGTTGAACTCCCATTTTCGCTGGCAGATCAGAACTTTCTGGTTCGCCCTCTTATGGAGTCTGTTCGGTTTCATTACCCTGCTCATCGGCATCGGTTATTTCATTCTGGCTGGCGTGGCCATCTGGGTGATTTATCGTATTGCCAAAGGCTGGTTGGCACTGGCTGATAACAAACCGATGTATCTCGAAGATTGATAAAACCCCAGGTCAGATCGCTTTTCACCTTGGAGCACCCTCAGTACCCGCCATCAAAAGCAGCCTGAAGAAATCAGTAATGACTCAACGCTGTCGTTTCTCTTCGCGATGCACATTCAGCATTTGATGCCGCAATCCTCTAAGCAGTTCGCTGAAAATAACCTTGATTGAAAACATGATTGGGACAGTAAGAATAAGCCCGAAGAAACCGAAATAATAACCACCCAACATCACACCAAGTATAACGCTCAATGGATGCAAACTGGCAGCCTTGGCAACAATGCGCGGGATAACAAAAGCATTATCCACAGCCTGCGCAATGATCACCACAGCAAGAGCCAAAATAATATTCAACGCACTAGGTTCGCTGGAGATCAGTACAGCCACAACAGGCGGAATTTTAGCCAAGGATATACCAAAGAAAGGAATCATATTCAGCAAACCAACCATAATCCCCAATAAAGGTGCATAATCAATACCAGCCAACCAGAAACCGATGGTCGTAACTGTTGCCATAATCACTGCCTGGATCGAAACCCCGCGAATATAACTTTGAAGTTGAGTTGCCGCTCGAATATAGATTAACCACCCCAGTTCAAAATGGCGATTGGGCAACAGCTGCATAGCTTGATTACGTAAGGTTAGGAAGTCACATAACAGAAAGAATGTAATCAATGGAATTAATAACAACGAGGTTGCGATCTCAGTAAAGAAGTCAGTCATACTCTGAATCGCACTCGAGCCCTGCTTATTCACACTTTGAATAACGCTATTGGTCACCTGCTGTGCATCGATGGTTGATATATTGTGGCCTGCAAGCCAAACATTTGTATTATTTAGCACCGTTAAAAGTTGCTGATCAAGATGCGTCACTTGCTCTGAAATCTGATGAATCTGTATCATTAACAACGGGTATAACAAGGCTGCAACAAGAATCAGGCAAATCGTTGCCAACCCCATGACAGTACCTGACGCCGTTGCTCTAGGCCAATCACGCTGTCTTAAATAGTCCACTGCTGGTGCTCCCACAGCAAACAGCGCAAGTGATACAGCCAATGAAAAAATAACCGGCTGCACAATAAAAAGCATGCAAAGAACAGCAGCTAAACCAACAAGGAATATTTCCGTTGCCCTAATTACCGGATGTTTGACCGAGACACTCTGTCGATCATCACAACTATCTTTCATCATTTTGAACTTTCCTGGGCTGCGACAATGGAAACATTCTTGTTTGACTCTAACAGACGCCCGGCCAACATAGCGCCCAAATTTTTCAATAAGATACACGCATGTTTGGGATGACTATTGGCCCATTCATTCAAATCTGTGCGCAACAGAAACACCAACTCACATGGTTCGTCAGCAACCGCATCAGCAGTGCGTGCCTGACCATCAACCAGGGCGACTTCACCAAACATATCTCCAGCCTGAATCGTAGCCAATTGAACACCCTTACTACTTATTGATATCCTTCCGGAACGCAACAAAATAGCACCGGCACCTTCATCACCAGCATGAAAAACATTCTCACCTGCATCATATGCTCGCGGATGCATTTTTGCAGCGAACCAACGAATCACCGAAGGTGAAAAACCTTTAAACAGAAGGTTTTTTTCACATAATTTCGCTGTATCTTCTATCCAGTCATCCTGAGGTTTAAAAAAGTTATGCCAAAGTGCATTCATCGGAGATTTCGTTGTCATGGTGAGGCTCCCTTTTCTATATATGCTGCAATGGTACAACAAACCACCTGTTTTGCTGATACTGCCATTGCTTATCTCCTTAACAAGTTTTCACAATGCAACAGAACCATCGCCAAACAGCACTATATCTCGATATAAACACAGATTTTATGCTTTATGGATATAACAAAAAAAGGGCTGTGCCCGAAAGCACCGCCCTTTTTAAACTGAAACAATTCCAGTATTACACAATCATGCCTGCACCGACAGTATTATTGGTAAAAGTATCGATCAGAATGAAGCTGCCTGTAAAACGGTTATCCGCATAGGAATCATAATGCAGTGGTTTCATCAACTTAAAGGTGATCTGACCGATTTCATTCATCGCCAACTCATCCGATTCATCCTTGTTCAAAGTGTGAATATCACGGCGGAAATCAATACTGGCCACCATAGCCTTTACTGTGTTCGTGGTATGTTTAAGCAGGTATTTCTTGCGCTCAGTAAGCGGCTCATCTCCGATCCAGCAGACATTGGCTGTCAGCTCTTTGGAATCAAGCGCCTTATCTCCAACATGGGTCAACATATCGCCACGCGAGACATCAATCTCGTCATTCAATGTCAATGTAATACTCTGCGGTGCAAATGCTTCTTCAAGATTACCATCAAAGGTGACAATCTCTTTCACCGTAGAGCTGTTTCCGCTCGGTACGGCAACCACTGCATCACCGACTTTAACGGTACCCGAGGCAATCGTGCCCATGAAACCACGGTAATCCGGCAGATCAGCAGTCTGAGGACGGTTCACCAACTGCACAGGCAATCGGAACGGCTTACTGTCGATATCACCCAAGGCAGACAATGTTTCCAGTGTTTCCAGCAAGGTGTCACCCGTATACCAGTCCATCTTGTTACCACGTATCGCCACCATATCACCATCAAGCGCTGACATCGGCAGACAGATCAGGTCATTGATACCCTGTTTGGCACAATACTCCTGCATATCCAGGCGAATCTTTTCAAATATCGCCTGATCATGGCCGACCATATCCATCTTGTTCACAGCTACAATCAGATGCGGAATATTCAACAGTCCAAGAATATGAGTATGGCGCTTAGTTTGTGCCAGCACACCATTGCGTGCATCAATCAGAATGATCGCTGCGTGGGCCGTGGAGGCTCCGGTCACCATATTACGTGTGTACTGCTCATGGCCCGGACAATCAGCCATAATAAATTTACGCTTTGGTGTCGCAAAATAACGGTAAGCCACATCAATCGTGATGCCCTGCTCACGTTCAGCGGACAGACCATCGGTCAGCATAGCCAGATCAATCTCAGAAGCTGAGGCTATATGTGTTGTACCCTTCTTCTTACGTACGGCCAAAAGCTGATCTTCAAATGCACCCTTGGTATCCACCAGCAGACGGCCGATCAATGTCGATTTACCATCGTCCACGCTGCCCACTGTCACCAGACGCAGCAGCTCAATCTCTTTAGCCATCTTAATATTTAATTTAGTCATTATAAAACTCCTTTTTCACCACAAGGGCACAGAGGCACAGAGGAAAATCCAAAGATACATCTTTGTGTCTTCGTGCCTTTGTGGTTAATGTTTTTCCCCTTAGAAATAACCTTCTTTCTTCTTATCTTCCATACTGTTGGCGCCGTGATCGATAATGCGTGTCTCACGTTCACTACGCCTTGCTGCTGCAGCTTCAATAACAATCTCATCCATATTGGTTGCATCTGAACGCACTGCTCCTGTGCAAGGGCCGCAACCTAAGGTACGGAAACGGGACATCACCATGGTAGGCTCTTCACCTTCAAGCAGCTGATCTTTGGTCTCTTCATAATAAGGAATAAGGAACTCCTTGCGCTCTACCATCAAACGCTCTTTAGCAAAGTAGAGTGGTACAATCGGAATATTCTCTTCGCGAATATAGAGCCAGACATCCATCTCGGTCCAGTTGGAGATAGGGAAGACGCGCACCGATTCACCTTCATGAATCCTGCCATTATAAAGACTCCACAATTCAGGACGCTGGTTCTTCGGATCCCACTGACCAAATTCATCACGCATAGAGAACACACGCTCTTTCGCACGAGAACGTTCTTCATCACGGCGCGCACCACCGAAGGCCGCATCATATCCACCCTCTTCCAGCGCATCGAGCAGGCCTTGTGTCTTCAATGCACCACAGCAACGTGCCACACCATGCTCTTTCGGATTCATACCCTTCGCAATCGCATCTTCATTGCGACGCACAATCAGGTCGGCCCCAACTTCTTTACAATAGTTATCACGGAACTCATACATCTCTTTAAACTTGTAACCGGTATCCACATGCAACAGTGAAAATGGCAAGGGTGCCGGATAAAATGCTTTGCGAGCCAGATGTAGCATCACAGACGAATCCTTACCCACAGAATAGAGCATCACCGGATTCCGAAACTCAGCCACCACTTCACGCATGATGTGAATCGATTCCGCCTCCAGCGCTTTCAGCTGGGTTAGTTTATGCTCGGATATTTTATTTTCAGACATTTGTATCTCCTACAACTATTACATTCATCTTTGATGACTTCATCATCTTTAACGCAACGAACTCTTTATGAACCACTAAGTCCAACGCCAACCATTGGCCACCACAGACTTGAAACAACAACAAACAGGATCAATGCGGATAGAGAAAGCATGCCTCCAAAACGTAGCATGGCCAAACGCTGTACAAAACCTGTCGCATAAATCATCGCATTCGGTGGTGTTCCCATAGGCAGCATAAAAGCAAAACCAGCCACAATACCAACCGTCAACGCAACCGTTAACGGATCAATGCCGGCAGAAATACCAACAGGAATAGCAATCGGCAATAAGATCGCAACCGCTGCGGCATTGCTTACACCTTCAGTCAGCAACAGGGTTGCAATCGTCAATACAATTATCAGCGATAACCCCATCAGACCGGCCGGGAAAAATTGCATCGCCACCCATGTACCTGCACCACTCACACTTAATGCGGTACCCACGGCAATAGCACCGCCATACATCAGCACTACACTCCAGCTGACATGTGGTTCTATCTCTTCCCATGTTACCAGACGCAGTGCAAACATCGCGGCAACACTAAGCAACGCAATCGAAGCCAATGACATAGCATGGCCTGCAAACATCCACGCAATTACAGTCACCAACAACAATCCGCCCATCAACCATCCACGCGGTTCTAAATTCCCTATTTCTAATTGACGGCGCTCAACACACTGGCGAGCCCGTTCAATATTCACACCTTCAAAGGGTGTAATCACGCACAAGATGATCGCCGCGAGCATTAGCATCAACACAACCACAGGGGCTGCAGCCATGCTCCAGTCCATAAATGTAAAGGATTGACCGGTAATTTCCTGCACCATACCCAGAGCCAAAGGCCCGCGTGCCCCGCCTAAGAGTGTCATCACACCACCAATGATCGCTCCCCAAGCCACCGCAAAAAATAGCGACTGGGCATACCGATCACCAATTTTCAGGTCCAGACTGCGCACGATTTCCCATACAATCGGCAGGAATACTGCTGCTACTGCATGCTCCGGCATAAAAAATGCCATGACAGCAGGCAGCAATAACAGCGCCAGCAGCAACTGCTTGGGCCCGGTACCCACCCGATCAATCAATACCAGGGCCATATGCTCTGAGAGACCGGTCACACGCGCACCAGCAGCCAGCATAAATGCACCAAGTATAAAAAACACCGCCGATGAACCAAACATACTATACGCATCTGCGGCACCTAATACCCCGGTGATAGGTAACAGCGCCAGCCCCAGCAACGATGTCGCAGCCAAGGGAATCAAACCTGTGACCCACAAAGCCAGACAGAAGAGGAAGATCAGCAGTGCATCCCAGCCGCTCTCAGTCAATCCGTCAGGAATATCCTGAGCACCGGCCCAAAATGCCAACAACGTAAGTAAAGCCAGCGCAAAAAATGGCACCCCTTCTTTGGCTAGCAGCCAATGCAAGGAACGTGATTGTGACTGTTGATAACTTGCATCAACCTTACCATTTGAACGCAGATAACGACGCAAGCCATCCAGCCATCCGGATATATGACTGCCCATGCTAGAAGTAATGACCTGTTCTGACAGATAAGGATCCTTACCAATCAGCATACCACTTTCCATCGGCGTTAAGACACGCCCCATATCCCGCAAACGATGAATCGGCATACCGGAAGATTCGAGCAGCTCATATTGCACCAGCAGAGCATGTTCCACATCATCCAAACTGGGTAACTGACATTCACTCAGAGCTGTGCCTGGCAATGGTCGGAATGGCAAAAGCATAGGCACAACACCTTGCTTAATTAACTTCTTCATGCCTTCAATCGTAGACAGTAATGGCTCCAGTCCCACAATCAAATGACTCACGACAGCACCGGGACGAAAAACAGATCTGGCATATGCTAAAGCACGATCAATGGCCTCTTGCCCGCCAATAGCCTGTTTACCCGGACACACCTCAGCAAACCTATCACCATCATTGATTTCAAGGTTACAGACAAAGATATCGAGGCCTGCCTCATACAGTTCATCAATGACCTGAAGATCAGATGGTGCGACTGTTTCCAGAGCGATCTGACGGTGACCTAAATGTTTACGCAACAGTGCAATCACGGGGACCAAACGCCTCAGCCCCACATCATCGGAAGGTGAATAACCGTTATACAGATAAACCGTATCCACTTCGCGTTCAGCCAGCGCAGCACGCACCGCTTCAATCAACTCCAATGGATCACGTAAAGGAGGCTCAGACTCATTCATCATCGAATCATACTGACAGTACTGGCAGGCATTGCCCGGCTGACTGAAGAAACCACAACCAAGGAATGGATGTAGAATCAGCAACCGGTCATGCAGAGCTGCAAAACTGCCCATACGAGCACCACTGCGCGTTTTTTGCTGATAGAAAGAGGGAGCCTGAAGTAGACTTACTTCCGAAGTCTCTCCACCACAACGCAGCAACACCTTGTCACCCTTCTGCTCAAGTGAGAAACTGCTTTGCTGGGTATAAGGCTGCCCAACCGGCACCGTACACAACTGACCACCGGGTAGTTTAATATCCAGGACTGTCTCGATCGCATTGGCCTGCGACACCCATCGGGATGCATGCTGCAAACCATCAGGTAACGCTACACCACGGCTAACCAGGGATAATTTGGTACGTCCCGGATTAGCAAATGGATGCAGATCAGTAGTGGATGTCATCATCAGCTTAAATCGGAAGCCAGATATGATCGTCGACTAAATCGACGAAACCTTCTCCACTCTAATTTTCCATTGGCTCTCTGATATTTTCTCTTTGCTGTGCACTCTCTGCCCCTGCTCTTCAAGCGACAGTGGTACATTTTCAATGGGGGCCCCATCATCAAGAATCACATCCAGCAAAGATCCAATCGGCATCATAGTCATCTTAATCTTGGTTTTCACAAAATTCATCGGACAAGCCACACCGGTGAGGTCAATCAAGGTGACTTCAGCACTATCTGCAACAGCTTCCTCTTCTTCAGATACAGGAGTTTCAACCGTTTCAGGAACCGCAGCAAAACGCTTCTGAGCAATAGCTAACCAGGCAGCCTGTACATCACGCAGCTTGGTTACACCTGCACCCGGATCAGCCAGATCGATACTCATCATCGCACCCTGTACGGCATTAAATCCAGCCATCACATCGGCATCAGCACCGGCATTGGCGATCAACAGGCCAAACACCTCAGCATCTGCTTCTGGCGCTTCACCATAAGCGACAAGGAAAGCACGCGCAGCTGAAATTGCAGAACGGCGCAAAGCAACCTGTGCTTCAGCCCAGAACATCGCATCAATATGGGCACGTGCAATCAGCATTTCGTACTCTGCTTCAGAGATCAACGCATCAGACATGGAGAGTACTGCACCGGCACACTCTCCCTTCTTATTGCCCTTGGTATTAAATGCTTCGTTTTCGCTCCAGTCATAGATCAGACCATCGACTTCACCAGCATCGGCTTTAAACGGCGCCAGAATTTCTGACAGACCCTCTTTACCCAGACGTTCAGCCCAATCATGCGTGGACTCATCACCATTTCGCCCTTCTTTGTATGCATTCAGCACGGCAATGCCCGCTTGAGGTGCATATTTAGCTGGTACAGGATCTGTTGCAAATGCCAGTGGTGAACCACCGGATCCGGAACCACCCACGTGCAATTGATAATGCGGTACAGCCTGACCAGCCACTTTCTTGGCCATGCCATGGAAACCGAGATCAGCAATATGATGGCGGCCACAAGAGTGCTGGCAGCCCGATGCTTTCACCGTAATACCGGCCAGTGTTGCATCCTTTTTCAGATCAGCCATCAACGGCTGTAGCGCTTGAGCCAAACCACGGCTGGAAGTAATACCCAAACGACAGGTTTCTGTACCAGGGCAAGCTGTGACATCGGAAATACCACGGGCATATTCAACTGCCAGACCTGCATCCACCAGACTACTCACCAGTGTTTCAACCCGGTCAGCGTCAACATCGGCAATCACAAATCCCTGCTCAGCGGTTACACTCAATGCATCTGTACCGGCTGCACGTGCAGCATCTGCAACGGCGTGACACTGCTCCGGTGTCAGGTCACCACGGAATAGATTCAATAGAATCGCTTTTTTACCATTATGCTGATCAACCACACCGGTGTCTGAATGTGGCAATGCGGCAGTCGGCGTACGCCAGTTAGCTTCAGCGAAACCAGTATCACCTGCATGCGTTGTTTCAATCACAGCACGCTGCTTGCGATACTCTTCCACAAAACCTTCTGCACCCAGCTTTTGCGCCACATATTTCAGACGTGCACGCGCACGGCGTTTACGGTCAGAAAATTTAAAATGCATACGCATCAACGCTTCACCGACAAGAAGGATCTCGGATTCAGGAATAAACTCTTCCAGCAACAGCGCACTCATCGGCTGTGAGGACAAACCGCCCGCAGCCCAGACTTTAAAACCACTCACACCATCTTTCACTGTCGCGATGAAACCTGCATCGTGCATACCGGAGAGACCACAATCGGTATCACAACCGGAAAATGTTACTTTAAATTTACGTGGAAACTGCTGCCCAAGAGGATGACGCAGGAAATATTCAGCGAAACGACGTGCATGTACCGATACATCGGTATTCTCAGCAGGACAACGACCAGCCAGAAAACAGGTTGTAACGTTGCGTACAGTATTACCACAAGCCTCACGTGTGGTCATTCCAGCTGCATCAAGACGACGCAGGAATGCTGGCACATCATTCAGAGAAACAAAGTTCGCCTGAATATCCTGACGTGTAGTCACGTGAGCAAATTTCTCAGGAGCTTGGGTCAATGTGCCATCGGTAGGCATACAACCGGCATAATCAGCCACACAATCACCGATCACATCCAGCTGATCCGGTGTGATATTACCACCCGGTAATTTCGCACGCACCATCTGCACGCCTTCCTGACGCTGACCATATACACCCATCTGCAGGCGAAACGGCGTAAAACGCTCTTCAGTCATGGTGCCTGCTTTAAAAGCCTTGTAACCGGCTTCAAATTCATCGACATCGGCAGTGTGTGCAAAATCAAATGTAGTCATCTATCAACCTCTTTTCACCACAGAGGCACAAAGACACAAAGAAAACCAAACCATGAGAAAGGGTTACTTTGTGCCTTGGTGCCTTGGTAGTTAACGTCTTGTTATTCGCCGAACTTCAGTTCGCAGGCTTGTTCGTAAGTTTTTAGCTCAGTAATAGTTGGGTTATCGCCACAAAGAGGGCAACCCGGGTCTTTACGCAGTTTCAACTTCTTCCATTCCATGCGCAGTGCATCAAACACCATCAGCTTACCAGCCAGAGAATCACCAATACCAAGCAGTTCTTTGACAGCTTCAACAGCCTGAATCGTGCCCACAGCACCAGCTAAGGCACCCAAAATACCTGCTTCAGAGCAGGAAGGAACCAGACCTGCTGGTGGTGGCTCAGGGTAGAGACAACGGTAACATGGAGCGCCCTTCACCTGATGTGGTTTAAAGGTCGCAACCTGACCTTCAAAACGGAACATCGCGCCTGAAATCAACGGTTTCTTTTCCATGTAACAGGCATCATTGACCAGGAAACGGGTCGGGAAGTTATCACAACCATCAATGATCAAATCATACTCGGAGATGATGTCGCGAATATTGTCTTCGGTCACAAAATAGTTATAGGTATTGACCTTCACATCAGGGTTGAGTGCCTGCATGGTTTCACGTGCACTTTCCACCTTGGGCATGCCGATACGGTCCTGATTATGAATAATCTGACGCTGCAGATTCGATGAATCCACCACATCAGCATCGGCGATACCGATGGTGCCAACACCTGCTGCAGCCAGATAATAAGCTACCGGCGAACCAAGCCCACCAGCACCAATCATAAATACTTTGGACTCAAGCAGTTTAGACTGTCCTTCAGCACCGACTTCCGGCAAAATAATATGGCGCGAGTAGCGCTCAATTTGCTCTTCTGTAAAATCAATCATGAACTCATAACCTCTAATTAAACTGAAATATCTTTAAACAAGTCGGTAGACATATAACGCTCTGCCATCGATGGCAAAATCACCACAATGCGTTTGCCCTTCATTTCAGGACGAGCCGCTACTTTCAGAGCCGCGGCAACAGCAGCACCGGATGAAATACCACCTGGGATTCCCTCTTCACTGGAGAGACGATGTGCCATGGCAAATGCCTCGTCATTACTGACCTTTTCAACACCATCAAGAATATCCATATTCAGGTTCTTGGGAATGAAACCCGCGCCGATACCCTGAATTTTGTGAGGACCGGGCGCTTCACCCGAAATCACCGGCGAATCAGCAGGCTCTACCGCAATGGCTTTGAAATCAGGATTGCGCGATTTCAACACCTCTGCCGTACCAGAAATTGTACCTCCGGTACCAACACCAGCCACCAACACATCAACATTGCCATCGGTATCGGCCCAAATCTCTTCCGCCGTCGTTTGACGATGGATTTCAGGATTGGCCGGATTTTCAAACTGCTGTGGCAGGAATGTCCCCTCTACTGATTCAGCAATCTCTTCAGCTTTGGCAATCGCACCTTTCATACCTTTCTCAGCAGGTGTTAAGACCAGCTCAGCACCCAACAATTTCAGCAGCTTACGTCGCTCCATACTCATCGATTCCGGCATCGTCAAAATACAACGGTACCCCTTGGCACGCGCTACAAAAGCCAGTGCAATACCGGTATTTCCCGAGGTTGGTTCTACAATAACACCGCCCGGTCTCAGGCGACCATCGGCTTCCGCCGTTTCAATCATGGCTTTACCGATACGATCTTTGACTGAATTCAGCGGATTATAGAATTCACATTTCGCAATGATTTCAGCATTAAGATCAGCACCAATACGATTCAAACGAATCAGCGGTGTATTACCCACTGTTTCCGCCACATTATTGTATATCGTCATAACCCACTCCTTTCACCTTAACTACTTATCACCACAAAGAGACAGAGACACAAAGAAAACCAACTTAAGTAGGGATTACTTTGTGCCTTCGTGTCTTAGTGGTTAAAGCTTTTAACCTTCGATAACGTCCTGCTCAATCGGAGAGACCTGAACACCCTGTGTAATCAACCACTGAATCGCAGCTTCCACCACATCATCAGCACCATCAATTTCCAGACCAACCAGACCCATGCTATCTTTGACTTCAGCCATTCTGATATTGGTTACAACATCGAACTCTTTGGCCAGCTTCCAGATAAGCGGCTCGCGAATATGACCTTCATCAAAAGTCAGATAGACGCGGGACTTCATTAAATACCGCCTGCGATTGCAGGAACGATGGAGACTTCATCACCATCTTTCAGCTCAGTCGCACGGCCACCCATGAAACGCACATCTTCGTCGTTCACATAGACATTCACGAAACGACGGATTTCACCAGCATCATCACACAGACGCTCTTTCAAGCCAGGGTGAGCTGCTTCCAGGTTATCAATCATTGCGCCTACAGTAGCCGCCTCAATAGATACTTCATCAGCACCAGCAGTCAATTTACGCAACGGGGTTGGGATACGTACAGTTACACTCATTTATTTCTCCTATTTTCTATCAGTTCAATTATTTCAACAGTTATACAGCGACGCCGTCAGCTTCTGCAAGCAGATCAAACTCTTTCAGGCTTGCTTCAATAATACGTGGTTTGGTAACCGCATCGGCCACAGCTTCCATGGTCTTCAGTCCATTACCGGTAATGCACAATACAATCGACTCATCACGTGGCAGTTTACCAGATTCAATCATCTTCATGGCACAACCCAGCGTTACACCACCAGCAGTTTCTGCAAAGATACCTTCAGTTTCAGCCAATAATTTCATGGCAGAAACCACTTCTTCATCAGAAATATCTTCAGCCCAGCCACCGGATTCATTGATCACGCGATTCGCATAATATCCATCAGCAGGATTACCAATCGCCAACGATTTGGCAATCGTGTCAGCATGCACAGGATGAATCATATCGGTGCCATCTTTCACTGATTTAGCGATTGGAGAGCAACCGGTTGCCTGAGCGCCATATACCGCTGTTTGATTATCTTCGATCAGACCAAGTTTGATGAACTCCTTGATGGATTTATCAACCTTCGTACACAACGAACCTGAAGCCATCGGCACAACAATATGCTTCGGTGCTTTCCACCCCAGCTGTTCCATCACTTCATAACCCAGTGATTTGGAGCCTTCTGCATAAAACGGACGCACATTCACATTCACAAATGCCCAGCCATATTTACCGGCCACTTCTGAACAGAGGCGATTCACATCATCATATTTACCTTTGATACCGATAATATTGGTGCCGAAGACACCCGCACCAAGCACTTTACCCTGTTCCAGATCATGCGGAATAAACACGTATGACTCCAGACCTGCCGCCGCTGCATTGGCAGCCACAGAACCGGCCAGATTACCGGTTGATGCACAAGCTACGGTTGTAAAACCGAACTCAACAGCTTTGGAGAGGGCAACAGAAACCACACGATCCTTGAATGAGAGGGTCGGATAGCAGACTGAATCATTTTTAATGTAGAGCTCTTTCACACCAAGCACTTTTTCCAGACGCTTCGCACGTACCAACGGTGTAAAACCGTTCTGTGCACCTACGGTAGGATCACCATTAATCGGTAGCAGCTCTTTATAACGCCACATGGTCTGCGGACGCGACTCAATCAACTCACGGGTAAAGTACCCATCCAGCTTGTCATAGTCGTATACCACTTCCAGCGGCCCAAAGCAGAACTCACAAACATGAGTCGGCTCGATATCATATTCCTGACCACATTCGCGACATTTCAAAGCACGTACAATATTCATTCATCAAACTCCATGACGGCATTCAGAGCGAGGTAATGACATCTGCAAGCAAAAAGCAGACATAAAAAAACCTCCGCAATGATAGCGAAGGTTGAAAGAGAGAGCGCACGCATAGGTGCACCTAACGAACAACCCGTATCATCGCTCCCTCGAAGTAAACTTCTCAGGCAGGCATTGGCACCATTCCCCTCAGACTCCATAAGTTGTCTTTGGGCGGTTGCCGCGGTCTCGTAGGGCCTGCACCCTCCACCGCTCTGAATAAACCGGATTTAATATGTGTGCGAATTATCATGTGCATTTCGTAAAACGCAAGCCTTAGGGTTATTCGTACGCCTCCATCATCATCTCAATGCGGCCCTGTTTGATATACCGCAAGGCATCACAGAAGAAATATGGCTTTATTCATACGCGAAAAAAGTCAGACGAATGCAAGGAATCATAAACCCACTACACACTTACTCCACAGTATCTTTGATATCGCCCTGCATCATATCAAGCAATGCCGGCGCAGCTTTGCTCCAGTCACGCTCCCCCATGATTAAACCTGATATCTTGCCATCCCGGCCTATCAGATAGGTCGTCGGCAAAGCATGAATCGAATAGACATTGCGCGCACCTCCTTCAGAATCAAGATCCACCTCTCCCGCTTTGATACGCGCAGAGACATCCATCTCACACGTTGCTGCCTCACTCATCATCAGTACACTGCTGACAAACAGCAGCGTCGCCACAATGAAGAGAGAAAACAACTGCGCACAGATATCATTATGGAGCAACCATTCCAGTTGCAAGATTTTCATATGACCCGTCGACTACTGGCGCAAAGGAGATAAATATGAAATATTGGATCACAGCTACTCTACTCATCTACACATGGATACCTGCCCAGGCTGCCGAATTTCAATGGGTAGATAAAAGCGGTACAACACATCAGCTCTCGGAGATGAAAGGCAAGCCCGTCGTGCTGCATGTGTGGGCCACATGGTGCCCGCCCTGCCAATCAGAACTGCCTGCATTTTCGACCTGGCTCCATGCACATCCTGAGGTCACCACGATCCCGGTTTCACTCGATGAAAACATCAGCGCGGTCACATCATTTCTTAGAGCCGAAAAGATCAATATACCGGCTCTGCTCAGCGATTCAGGTCAAGCCAGAGAGCTGGGCGTGCGTGGCCTGCCAACCACACTGCTGATTGCCGCCGATGGCAGCATCAGCCAGCACCATCTGGGCGCACAAAACTGGGGTGATGCATCATTCACAGTTCAACTCACACACTAATCCCCCCATGCACGCAACTTATACACTTCACAGTGCGATACTCCCGCTGCATGATGTCGCCAATATTATTTAAGGAGTTCACATGCGCACTTTATTACTGATGATCACCATGATGTTGTTATCCACACAGGCTTTAGCAGGAGAAACCACTGCTATTGACAGCAAAACAGCCGAGCAAATTCGTAAAGCACTACCGATGGTTCCTATCGTTGCAATCAAAGCATCACCTATGCCGGGACTGTATGAACTACAGGTTGGCACCCAGATTCTCTACTCTGACAGCACTGGCCGTTACCTCATGCGCGGTGGCCATATCCTCGACATGCAGGAACAGAAAGATCTCACCCAGCAACGCCTGGAAGATATCAATCGCGTGGAATGGAGCTCTCTTCCACTGGATCAAGCCATCGTATCCGGTGACAAAGATGCGAAAACAAGCATCGCCATATTCACCGATCCTGATTGCCCATATTGCAAAGGCCTCGAAAAAACACTTAACGAGGTTAAAGGTGTGAAGGTCTATACCTTCCTCTACCCGCTCACTCAGCTACATCCGGATGCCCGTAAAAAATCCGAAGCCATCTGGTGCAGCAAAGATCAGCATAAAATGCTGCAGAATGTAATGCTCGATGGCCAACTGGCTGATGAAAAATCACGTCAGGCTGCCGACACATCATGTGAAACACCGCTTGATGATATCGCCGCTGTCGCGAAAAAACTGAACATCCACGGCACACCAGCTATTATTGCCGGTGATGGTCGTCGTATGAGTGGTGCACCAAGAACTGCTGAAGCGCTAAATAATTGGATCTCTAACAAATAAAACCAGTCATCCAAAATGAAACTTGTTGTTGCCAGTAATAACACAAAAAAACGTAAAGAGATTGCAGCGATTCTAGGCCTGCTCGGTATCGAACTTGTTGATGCTGGGCAAACTATCTCTATCGATGTAGTCGAAGATGCCGATACATTTTCCGGCAACGCACAGAAAAAAGCTGAGGCCTTTGCCAAGGCCAACAACTGCCCTGCCATCGCTGATGATTCAGGCCTCTGTGTTGATGCCCTAGGCGGTGCACCGGGTGTCTACTCGGCGCGCTTTGCCGGTGAATCGGCCACAGATGCGGATAACAATGTAAAGCTATTAAACGAACTCTCCGGAGAGACAAACCGCTCAGCCCATTTTGTCTGCGCGCTGCATCTGGCATGGCCTGATAGTGATAGAGCGGTAAAAGCTCAAGGCAGTGTGGCCGGAGAGATTCTGGAACAGCCATCCGGCAGCAGTGGTTTCGGCTATGATCCCCTCTTCTTCTGTCCTGAACTGGGCAAAGCTTTTGCTGACTCAACACCGGAAGAAAAATCATCCATATCGCACCGTGGCCGCGCCCTGCGTTCACTGGCTGAACAACTCAAACAAGGTGTCTGAGTTTGATGCCGGGTGCAAGATTTGCCCCCGACTCGTCTCCTTTATTGACCAGATAAAACTCGAGAACAGCGACTATTTTTCCGCACCGGTTCCTGCTTTTGGTGATCTAAACCCAAAACTACTAATTGTTGGTCTCGCACCTGGACTACACGGCGCCAATAAAACTGGCAGACCCTTCACTGGCGATGCATCAGGCCTTCTACTCTATCAAACCCTGTTTGATTTAGGACTGGCTTCGGCCCCTGTCTCCACATCTGTTGATGACGGTCTCATCCTGCACGGTGTACGCATCACCAATGCGGTCAAATGCCTACCCCCTCAAAATGCCCCCACAAGCACGGAGATAAAAAACTGCCTGCCCTATCTGAATGATGAGATTAAAAAACTACCCGCCTCCTGCAAGCTACTGGCTCTGGGCAAGCTTGCGCATGATGCTATCCAACGTGCTTATGGTCTAAAACTTAGTACGCTCAAGTTCGCCCATAGCGCACAACACGAACTACCCGATGGCCGCACACTCATCGACTCCTATCACTGCTCGCGCTACAACACCCAAACCCGCCGTTTAACTGCTGATATGTTCAAACATATTATCACTCAGGCAACATCTACTACCAGTTAAAGCACCTATTATGAATGACCGTTTCCGGCGGCGGCCTCGGACGATCAGTGGATGTAAGATAATGAAATATTATGACCCCGAAACTTGAGAGTCACAGCTATGTCATAATTAGCAGTTATCATCTCTACCCCACAACGTATGGGGGTTTGGGATGACGTTAAAGAGACTACAAAAATGCATGACAAGCTTTTTTTACAGTGATAAAAACCAGCTATTGAATGAAATGGACAGCCTCTCCATCGTATTGAATAAACTGGAAGAGAAAGAGATAAAACTCAAAACCATGATTGCGGCTGAGACCGACTATGAAGAGATTGAATTCCTCGAACAGGAATTAAGTGTTATACACTCACAGCACAAAAAGGGCCGCGCGTTACTTGCCAGCATAAGTGATCATTAGAACCGTTGAGTGCTCTTGAAAAAACGGCTCAATCCAGAAACCCCGGTGACACAACAACAATAGTTAACCCGGCCATGCCGCCCCGGCACGATCTACCACTCATCAAAGCCTTCCCAATGACTGATTTCCTAAGCGAATATTCACCACTGGAAAGTGTATCCGATCAATCTATTTGGATTTAATATTGTAATAGTTTAATGAGACATGAGAATCTGCCTATGAATGTTGAATATTTGATTGATGTTATCATGCTGTTATCTGCGGCGGTGATCATTGTACCTATGTTTCAATCATTAGGACTTGGTGCAATACCAGGTTTCTTAGTAGCGGGAATAGTATTAGGCCCATCTGGATTTGGGTATATTGAAAACTACGATGAAATTGCACACCTGGCTGAATTGGGTGTAGTACTTCTCTTGTTTGTCATTGGAATAGAAATCAACCCATCCCGCCTTTGGAAGATGAAGGGCTTAGTATTAGGACTAGGGACGTTTCAGGTACTGTTAACAGGTGGCTTGATCACGGTAATCACCCATGAATTTCTTGATCTTTCGTGGAAGATATCGCTATTAATTGGATTGGCTCTAGCCCTTTCCTCAACAGCTTTTGTACTTCAACTGTTAGCAGAGAAGAAGTTACTTTCTTCAGAGTATGGCAGACCTGCTGTTGCGGTCTTACTAATGCAAGACTTGGCTGTAGTTCCACTTTTAGTGTTTGTTTCATTGATAGCGGGGCCAGAATTAACCGTAGCGGAAGATGTTTTTTTCACACTGGTTGATACGGTCATCATTCTTTTACTCGTTGTTGTTATCGCTCGATATATCTTAACCCCGTTGTTCAATCTTCTTTCCCGATTTAGTTCTCCTGAAATCTTTACCGCATCGGCTCTGTTATTGGTACTGGGCACAGCATATGTTATGGAGAACGTTGGCTTATCAATGGCTATGGGGGCATTTATAGCGGGTCTCTTGATTGCCGACTCTTCTTATCGCCATCAGATCGTTGCCGAGATTCAACCCTTTCGCGGTTTGTTACTTGGGCTGTTTTTTATGTCGATGGGCATGTCCATCAATCTAACGCTGTTTTTAGATAACCCATTTACCCTTCTGCTTATTGTTTTCGCCTTGATGGCCATCAAATTCATAACCCTGTGGCCTCTAACGCGCATGTTTGGCGTAGATAAAAAAGCATCTGTTTCTGCAGCTCTTATCCTTGCGCAAAGTGGTGAATTTGCATTGGTGCTGTTTGCCTTGGCTAAGGGTTTCGGGCTTCTCGACGATGCCCTGTTCCAACACCTTCTTATTATTGTCATGCTTAGCATGCTTGCAACGCCTGCGTTAGAGAAGTTAGCGAACCGAATTTATTCAGGTACACAAAAAAGGGGCACAACAATCCCTGATGTAAACGTGGATATTACAGAGCATGACTCCACACCTGTTATTCTCGCAGGCTTTGGACGGATGGGCCATAGAATTGGTTATATCATGGAGTTAATGAAAATTCCTTATGTGGCAATTGATACAGATGCATCTCTTGTTGATCGTGAACGATTAGAAGGTAAGCCAATATATGTCGGAGACGCTCAACGCTCCGAAGTTTTAAGGGCGATAGGAGCAGGTCATGCTCCACTTGTCATTGTTTCAATTGATGACTTTGAAGCGACAGAACGGGTTGTCTCCACTCTTCGTTCCGCTTTTCCAAACACCCCTGTTTTTGCCCGTGGACATGACCTTGTTAAGTGCGGCGAACTTAAAAAGGCGGGCGCGCAAGTTACTGTCTCAGAGACTCTTGAGGCTAGCGCAGAACTAGCCCGCAGCGCATTGCTTCATATGGGGACTGAAGAGCCTAAGGTCGCCGAAGCATTAGAGCACTTCAGGAAAAGCTATTATGAGCGCATTAATAAAGATATGCGTTAAGACCGAAGCTTCAGCCATGCTGCCCAACACGACTTACCCGATGGCCGCAAAATCCTCGGTTCCTAGCCCTGCTCCCGAATGACGGGGGGAGGGGCAAGCCTATTTTTGTAGCATAATGAAGCTCAAGGCTTCTACTTTCTACTTTTACTAAACTCTGACCGTCCGGGTTTAGCAGGAAGCAGTCATGCGATGGATTCCTATTCAACCTCTGGCACACTAGCTTCCACGACACCATGGTAACGCATCAATCACTCAACAAAATCAGGCTGTTTTATGCTGCATACTTTGCAGCGATGGGGCTGATCCTGCCTTTCTTTCCGCTCTATCTGGATGATATAGGCTTTGATGCCGCCATGATCGGCCTGATGACAGGTCTGATTGCTCTGGCCAAGGTCATCGCACCACCCTGGATCGGGCATGTGCTGGATGGCCGCTCAGCAGCCGCAACACATCGATTCATTGTCATCGCATCAGCACTAGCTGCACTTACCGCTTTTTTGTTCGGCCTTTCAGACCATGTTGTACTGTTTGCCATCATCGTGCTGCTGTTCGGTGTCTTCTGGGCCACTGTATTACCACTTACCGATGGACTATCAATTACGGTATCTGAATCGGATGGTGCCGATTATGGCCGCCTTCGTGTCTGGGGTTCCATTGGTTTTGTGATCACTTCCTTAGCCGGTGGTTTGTGGCTGGTTGGCGATTATATCCAGGCCTTTCCCATCGTGCTCGGGGCATTGATGCTGATTCTAGTCTTTGCATCCATGGGTTTTCCCATGTTTAAACCCGCAGCAGTGGAGACACTGGAATCCACATCATTTTCAAAAGCATTTTATACCCTGTTGGCCATCGCCTTTATCATGCAGGTATCACATGGCGCCTATTACGGTTTCTTTAGCCTTTATCTGGCAGAGGCAGGCTATTCAGGCGGGCAGATCGGCATCTATTGGGTCATTGGTGTGGTGGCTGAGATTATTCTCATGTGGCGCTGGTCAAAAGCGCTGCAGGCAGCAGCTCCAGCGCTCGTATTTATAATCTGCTTGCTACTAGCGGCACTGCGCTGGGCAGGCATTGCTTTGACCACCGATCCCATACTTCTCTTCCTGTTACAGCTATTGCATGCTGCCACCTTTGCAGCATTCCATGTCACAGCCATTGCATGGGTAAGACGACTATCTCCCGACTCTCGCCATGGCGCTGCCCAGGGTATGTTTTCTGCTGCTGGCTTTGGACTGGGAAGCACCATAGGAATCATGGGCTGTGGCCTGATTGCCAATGAACTTGGCTATATTGCGGCTTATTATACCTGTGCCATTATTGCCCTTCTTGGCATCCCTTTTACCCTCTTTTTCCGCAAACTATTGTAAATAGCCCAGCAAATAACAAAGCAACACTTCATTATAACGCATTAACTTAGATAAATAATTTTCAAATCAGCAACTATTCCATCAACATAAAGTGGATCATCCAATACACCCTGGTCAGCAATACTAACCCGCCGACCAAACAAGCGGCCAAATTGAATCTCCATCTGCTCAAATTCACTTATCAATGGTTTTACAGATGCAAACTCAGCCAAAAAATTAATATCACTAAACTCGTTCAACTCTCCACGTGCTGCGGAACCATACAAAGCCAGACTAGAGATATGAAAGGAGCGACAAAGGTCTGTAATTTGATCCATGTATTGTACGGAATGGATACATTCGAGTGGATCAAGCTGCTGAGATCCACTCAAAGTGACATGCTCGTCCTGACTTCCTTTTGGTACTAAGGCATAAACAAATTCACAGCCTAGAGCCTCTGCAGCCTGTCGCATGGTCTTAAGACTCGCCGCCCCGGACAACTCTGATTTTTCAAGTGCTGAGATACGCTGCTTCGTCACCCCCATCTTAGCTGCCAACTGAGGGCCTGAGATAGCAAGTTTGTCGCGCCTGTAGCGCACCCATCCTTTTGGAGGATGGATTGAAAATTCCAACAAACTCACGTCACGATCCGAGCTATTCATTATCTCCCCTTGGCTGGAAAACACCCAATACATTCAAGTCAATCAAAATGTTGACTACTTTTTTTGATTTCGTCAACCATCTTTTAATTTACACGCAGGCAAAATAGAACGGCATCAATTCACCTAATATATTTCTGAGAAGGATGAGGAAACAAGGAAAGCAAAGATATTATAAGACTTATTATCAACAACTTACACAACAGTCAATCAATATATTGACCAGGCAAAAGAGGTGACAAACAGGCAAAAAAAAGAGGTCAATCAATACATTGACTGCGATTCAAAGGCCGACAAGAAACAATATAATAATACAAAGGGCGATAAAAAAAGGAACTCTACCTCAGAGGGGAGAGATGACTCAGGGAGTCTAATTTATTCAAATAATTCATCAACAGGTGAATTGCTTTTATATTTACAGCTCAGAGAGAAGCCCCCGGAGCGAATGCCACCGAAAGAGAAACCTTGGTTAATACTTTAAAATGCCCATACAGAACATTTGGTGAACTTATTTTCCAACTTAAGCCGCTGAACATCACTTAGAGAGGAAGTAGCGCTGCACCTTTGCTTGAACACAAAGAGTACAGCGCTCCATTCACGATTAAATTACTGTTTTAGCAGTGCATTGATCTTACGAACAAAACCAGCTGGATCTTCCGGCAATGCGCCTTCAGCCAATACGGCCTGGTCAAACAAAACACTGGCATAATCATTTATTTTATCTTTTGAACGCATTTTAGAGAGGCGCTGAATCAGCTCATGGTCCGGATTGATTTCCAGAATCGGTTTCATATCCGGCACATCCTGACCAGCCTGTTTAAGAATCCGCTCCATGTTTGAGCTCATATCAAACTGATCAGATACCAGACATGCAGGTGATTCAGTCAATCGATCAGTAACACGCACATCTTTCACTTTATCACCCAGCGACTCTTTAATTTTCTCAACCGCTGGTTCTGCAGCTTTGGCTTTTTCTTCATGCTCTTTTTTATCTTCTTCAGCATTTTCGCCGATAGCGGAAAGATCAAGCTCACCCTTTGCGATAGATTGCAGTTTCGTACCATCAAACTCGCTCAGGTGAGAGGTCAGCCACTCATCGATACGATCATGCAACAGGACAACTTCGATACCCTTCTTGCGGAATACTTCCAGATGCGGGCTATGTTTAGCGGCAGCAAGATTCTCAGCCGTGATAAAGTAGATAGTATCCTGCCCCTCCTGCATGCGTTCAATGTAATCACTCAACGATACCGTTTGGTCATCTGATGACGTGGTTGAGAAACGCAGCAATTTGGCAATGCGATCACGATTAGCGTCATCTTCAATAATGCCCTCTTTCAGGCAGTTACCAAATTGACTCCAGAAATCAGCATAATCAACACAGCTCTCTTCATTCTCTTCACCCACAATCTCAGCTTCCGTCACATCGGCACTGACATCGCTATCTGCAAGCGGTGAGTTTTTAACCATATCTTCCAGCATGCTCAACACACGCTTGGTTGCACCCTTCTTCATGGCATCCATCGCCGGGCTCTTCTGCAAAATTTCACGCGACACATTCAATGGCAAATCATTGGTATCCATCACACCGCGTACAAAACGCAGATAACGTGGCAACAGATCTTCGGAGGCTTCCATGATGAATACACGGCGCACATACAGTTTTACACCGTGTTTCGCTTCTGCCTGCCATAGATCAAACGGCGCACGTTTTGGCAGATACAGCAACAGGCTGTATTCATACTTGCCTTCCAGCTTCTGATGCAAACGCGCCATTGGGTCTTCAAAGTCATGACCGATATGTTTATAAAAATTATTATAATCTTCGTCAGTCAATTCTGATTTTGGACGAGTCCAAAGTGCGGAAGCCTGATTCACGGTTTCCACTACAGCAGGTTTCTCTTCTTCACCTTCAGGTGCCGGTACCGGCACACCCATCATACGAATCGGGAACGGGATATGATCAGCATATTTATGGATGATGGATTTCAAACGCCAGTCATCGAGATACTCATCAGCTTCTTCACGCAGATGCAATACGATTTCAGTACCGCGTGTCTCTTTTTCTACCGTGTCCAACTCATATTCACCATCACCAGCTGATTCCCAGTGTACACCGTGCTCTTTGGTCAGACCTGCACGACGGGTAGTCAGAGTTACCCTGTCAGCGATCAAAAATGAGGAGTAAAAACCAACACCGAACTGACCGATAAGATGTGCATCCTGTTCCTGATCACCGGTCAATTGACCGAAAAACTCTTTGGTACCTGAGCGTGCAATCGTACCGATATTATTCACCACTTCATCACGGCTCATGCCGATGCCGTTATCACTGATAGTGATGGTGCGCGCTTCTTTATCTACATTAATGTAGACGTGCAGATCTGAATCGCCTTCATTCAAAGCATCGTCCTTGGTCGCTTCAAAACGCAGTTTATCAGCGGCATCGGATGCATTGGAGATCAATTCACGTAGAAAAATTTCTTTATTCGAATAGAGCGAGTGGATCATCAGATCCAGTAGCTGTTTTACCTCGGTCTGAAAAGCACGGGTCTCTTTTGCTGCAGTTGCTGTCATGCGGTCTCCTTCATACTAAACTAGAAATTTTTATGAATGAGATAGATAGGGTCTGTCTGCTCCTGATTCAAGGGCCTTTTTTACAACACTCCACTGATCAAGTTTCTGTTGACGTGAAATACTGGCATGGGCGGGACTGGTCGATGGCAATAGATGCACGTTCAATGCAGGCACGGAGATCGTCTGGCATCGGTCTTCTGCGCGCATGATTAAGCGCTGGTAAAGCTGTTGGGCTTTGCGGCCATTAAAAAAAATGCTGTCCACATCCGGGTGATCGACAAAGAACGTTGCAAAATCATTGGCCACCACCGTTTCCATCTCAATGGCCTGATCCAGACTACCCGGCCGCACGCATTGATGTGCCACATCCCACAGCGCGATCTGTTGATCCAACACACAGTTCAAACGCGTTTCATAATCCAGCTCGGCAGAAAAACCGAACAGCTCAGCCATGATAGGCCAAAAGCTATTCTGCGCATGACCATAATATTGCTGCAAGGCCAATGATTTTCGTCCTGGCATTGAACCCAACACAAGCACGCGCGCATCAGGCCTGGCTATATAAGAAAATCCGATATCTGGCATCGGCATAGCGTTACAGACTTCAGTGAGTCCAACAAGTAGCGATTATGGTTTTCCGATATCGACAATGCGCTGCATGGCATCAGCACGCTGGTGTTCGCCCAGGGAGCGAAGTGTCACAATCATATGCTCTCTGGTCATGTCCGTGGGATTGATAGCGAAGCTCTGCTGATAGGCAAGCAGAGCCTGTTGATGTTTCTTTCGCACTTGAAGGATATCACCGTATGTTTTCCAGCACGGCGCACAGCGCGGCAACAATCGAATCGCTTTTGCTGCATCTTTCGAGCCATAGTCACCACTTTGCTGACGAAATTTAAATGCCGCCAGATGAAACCAAGCAAAACCGTTGAGAGCATCCACCTTGGTGGCTTTATGATAATATGATCGGGCTCTCTGTTTATCGCCTTCTTTTTCTGCCATCGCTGCCAGCAGATACCATGGCGCCGCTTCATCACTAAGCTGTTTTGTCGCCCTCTCTAACCAACTGCGTGCCAAAGCAATCTCACCTTGCCTCTCAAACAGCGCTGCCAAATTCACCAGACTGGGCAGATGCCAGCCTATCGACAGATTCTCTTTGTATAGCATTAAAGCATCTTGCTGGTGATCAATATCCTCTAACAACAATGCCAGATTATAACGTGCCTCAAGATGATGCGGTCGCATGCGTAGCTCCGACTTCAACGCCCTTCTAGCTTCAGTAATCTGGCCATTTGCAATCAAACGTAAAGATGATTCAAACGGTGTTTCAGCCAAAGCAGGAGAGATATGCATGCATACAATAGAAAGCATGGCACATAGCAGTCCCTTCATGATAAACAGAGGCATCTAATGCTCTCCCTCCAGCCCCATACGTCCCGTCGTCATTAACATCTCCTCCATACGGCGTTGGCGTTCCCGCTTATCAGCTTTGATTTCCGGTTTTTTCTTCATCAATTTCCACGGATTTCTGCGGATATCATCACTAAAGGCTTCAATATGTTCGGATGCCAGGCGCAGCTCATACAGAGTTCGATACAGGTTCTCACGATTATCCATCATCAGCATATGCAGATCACGCATGGCAACAGTTCCCTGTTTGAAAAAATCCTCTCCGGCTTTGGCGGTTTTCGGTAACGTCTTCATCAACCTTTGCAACTGTTTACGATTCTCTTTCACAGCCTCTGCCAGCTCATGCGTTGTGCTGCGAATATCCGGTCTATTTTCATCTACCATCTCTGCAAGGCCATGTGTTGCAGCCTGAATATCAGCGCGGTTTTCATTCAGCATCGCATTGATGCTATCGGTGATATTTTCGGCCTTATTAAAAAAGTTATTGGCGTCTTCCGTTAAGCTCGATGCCCGGTTCATCATATCGCGCAAATCACCACCGGCTGAGACGGGGATAGTGGCACCTGCTAATGGCGTTTTATCTCCAGCTCTGGCGCGCAGAGCAATATATTTTTCACCCACCAGACCACCGCCTGCGATATGGGCCCGGGTGGATGCGGGTAACTGAATGCCGGGCTGAATAAGCAGACTCACCAGTGCCTGATTGTTTTTCAGACTAATCGAATCCACCTCACCGACCTGCACACCCGCCATAAATACCGGCGTTTGCACAGCAATGCCAGATGCATCACTGAAGAGCGCGTTAATGCTTGTACCCTCCGGATCCCCCCATTGAAAACCACCGATTTTACTGCTAAACAGAGCAAGGGTAATCAAAGCAATCAATACAAATGCCCCCAATCGCGTTTGTGAATTCATACTGCCTCCCTGTTATCGCCCGCCGCTGACCTCTTGCTTTCAGCCTCTTCGTAACCAAAGCGAATAGGCCCTTCTGCCCGGCCCTCCATAAACTGCCTTAACAGCGGGTCCTTGGTATCCTGTAACTCCTGCTGGGATATCTGCGCATATATTTTCCCCTCATAGAGCATACTGACCTGATCACTGAACTTCTGAACCAGCTTCATATTGTGGGATATGGTCAACGACGTTGCATTCATCGTCTCATGCAATCGTTTTAATAACAGCGTAATCACATCGGCCATGACCGGATCCAATCCCGTCAGTGGTTCATCATAGAAGATAATCTCCGGGCTATGACAAATCGCCCGTGCCAACCCCACACGCTTTTTCATACCCCCAGATAGCTCTGACGGCATTTTGTCGCCAATGCCCGGCAAACCTACCATCTCCAACATCTGATCAGCCTGCTGGCGCGCCTGCGAGCGCGAGATGGAGCGCTGCAGTAGTACAAAGGCAACATTTTCCCATACAGACATCGAATCAAACAGTGCCGCCCCCTGAAACAGCACACCAATGCAGGGCATGCGTTTTAGGCGCTCCTCAATCGACATATGAAACCAGTCTTCACCATTGATCAGGATGGTACCTGAATCAGGCCTTAGCAGACCCAGAATACATTTGATCAGCACACTCTTGCCTGCACCGGAGAGCCCAATCACCACATGCGACTCACCGGGCATGATATCCATCGAAATATCATCCAGAATTTTTCGCCCTTTGAACGATTTATGCACATTGCGCAGGCTTATTTTTGGAACAGTTTGATCATAAGAAAGTGTCTCAATCTCGCCACCCGGCTTTATGATTTTCCCGCAATTCGGCGCGACTTGAGTGGGTCCAAACAGAGAGTCAGCACTCATTGGAATATCCATGCTGTGAGAATGTAATCCGCGATCAGAATACTCATGGCACTTATCACGACTGCGCGCGTTGTCGCCTTACCGACACCAGCAGCGCCACCAGCGCAATAATACCCTTCAGCACAACTGACCAGCCCAATGATAAAACCAAATACAGCCGCTTTGAGCAGACCAGAATAGAAATCAATCAACTCAAGATATTCATAGGAGTTGCGGATATAGGTGTGCGGATTCTGATCCAGCACATGCACACTGATCACATAACCACCGAACATGCCAACAGCATCCGCCAACACCACCAGCAGCGGCATCATCACGATAACAGCTAACAGGCGTGGCATAATCAGATAGCGCACCGGATCGGTAGACAGGGTCCATAAGGCATCAATTTGCTCAGTTACACGCATTGTTCCAAGCTCAGCTGCAAAAGATGCTCCAACACGTCCAGCCACCATCAATCCGACCAACACAGGGCCCAACTCGCGCAAAATGGATAACGATACCACCGTCGCAATCATGCTTTCCGCTCCAAAGCGGTGAAACGCGACCCAGGATTGCAGCGCCATCACCATGCCCGTAAACACAGCAGTCAATAGAGCCACAGGCAAGGATTGCACACCAACCTTTTCACATTGTCGAAGAATATGTGAAAAAAACCACGGTGGTTTACGCATACGCGCCAACACTTTACCCATCATCAATGGATACAATCCAAAGGCATGAGCCAGACGCTCGACCGCAGCACCAATGCTCTGTAATATCAACATCAGCTCACTCGCATTCGCATCTGTGCACCCATGAGGGTATCACTTAACAGCATGATTCCTCCCTTAAGTCCGCCCTATTGGTCTTATATTGCCCCTATTTCATACAAAACGATAGTGAAATCATCAACTATTCGGAGTACCTTGCGGCTCTTTTTTATTATTAACGCATTTTCCCCTGGAGAACTCATGACTGTTCGCACCCGTTTCGCCCCTTCACCTACCGGCATGTTGCACATTGGTGGTGCCCGTACTGCCCTGTTTGCCTGGCTTTATGCCCGCCATCATGGTGGTGAGTTTGTATTACGTATTGAAGATACAGATCGTGAACGTTCAACCGAAGAAGCCACTGAAGTGATTCTGGATGGCCTGTCATGGTTAGGGCTAGACTGGGATGGTGAACCTGTTTTTCAGGCCGCACGTCAGGACCAACACATCGAAGCGGTCAATCAGCTCATCAAACAGGGTGATGCCTACCGTTGTTATTGCAGCAAGGATGCGCTTGATGAGATGCGTGAATCGCAGCGCAGTGCAGGGAAAAAACCGATGTATGATGGCCGTTGCCGTCACCGCAATGATCAACCTGCAGATCAGCCATATGTGATCCGTTTCCGCTCACCAGATGAAGGTGACACCGTAGTTAATGATCTTGTACTCGGTCACGTCAGTTTCCCTAATGCAGAGCTGGATGATCTGATCCTGCTACGCACTGACGGCACCCCTACCTACAATCTGGCTGTAGTGGTCGATGATGCGGACATGGGCATTTCACATGTTGTACGTGGTTCTGATCACCTCAACAATACACCACGCCAGATTCAGCTCTATCAGGCACTCGGGCTACCTATGCCACAGTTCGCCCACATCCCCTTAATTCACGGGCCTGATGGTGCTAAAATGTCCAAACGTCATGGTGCTGTCGCTATCACCGAATACCGTGAACAGGGATATCTGGCCGATGCTGTAAACAATTATCTGGCTCGATTGGGCTGGTCACATGGTGATGAAGAGCTGTTCTCACGCCAGCGCTTGATTGAACTCTTTGACCTCGCACAAGTGGGCAAAGCTGCGGCCCGATTCGACCAACAGAAACTCGACTGGCTTAATGGTCAGTACATGCGCGAAGCTAAACCCGCAGAGCTTGTTGATGCTGTTGCACAGCTACTTGATGTTGATATCAGCAGCGGGCCGGAGCTGGAACCGGTTATCGCATCCCTGCAGGAGCGTTCAAAAAATCTACTCGAGCTGGCAGAAGGTGCACGATTCTTTTATCAGGCTCCGAATACGTATCAGGAAAAGGCTGTTAAAAAGAATTTCAAGGATGAAACCTGGCCTCTGGTAGAGACCTTTATCACCGAAATTGAGGCGATGGATGATTTCTCAGGTGAAGCCGCGCATGCATTGATTGGTGGAATTTGTGAAAAATCCGGCATAGGCATGGGTAAACTTGCTCAACCGGTCCGCATTCTGGTTGCTGGTGGCCCCGTCTCTCCACCGATTGACCTGACCCTTGGCCTGTTGGGTAAAGATGAAACACTACAGCGTGTCAAAACTGGTATGGCAGTTTTAAAAGCATAGCAGGTATTAGCAGCGTTCATAAAAATAGCCACCCCTCGGGGTGGCTATTTTAAAGATCGAATGCTCAGCCGATGATAGTGCTCGCAACCCCAAAGACTCTTACCATCACTGTCACCATAACTACGATTTCCAAATTACTTCTCACATCACCATCGGCAAACAGAAAGAAATATTTATTCAAACCTCTCAATCAAGACATTATCAAACACTCTTTTCAGACGACGCATTAAACCGAATAGTGAAATTCACGGGCAATATACGTTTGATCTGAGCTATGAAGACAACAAGAAACAGACTAATGCCCAGCATCTCCAGAAACTCCTCCAGAGATCTGGCAAAATGATCCACAGTATAATCTTCCAGCACATACGCCTGTTTAAGCCAGCTATACACATTGAGATTATGATCCGCCGGCATCCCTTCAATAAAATCGAGCACTACCGCCACTGATAGAGAGGTGAAAGCGGCCAGCACCATCATCAACGGCCTCGATACGCCAAGTGTTTTCCACAGAAAGTAGAGCATGTACAGACCGATCAAAGCAAACAGGGGCAACAAGAATTGCCACTCATAACTGGGAAACAGATCCAACCATTGAGATAGAGTACCTGCATCTTCTGCTAATGGTGCGCCAACAGTCATCTCTTCAAACATCGTTCCCAATCGCTCATGAATAATCGCACCATCATCGGCAGACATATAGGTAAAAAACAGTGCTAAAGCCAACCAACTTCTGCGATAAAAGGCAGTGATCCCATCAAGCGTGCAACTCAAATAATAGATAAACCACAACACCAGTGCCGCCACCAATGTCTGTGCAGTCATAAACCAACCTGCCAGACCATCTTCCCGGGCAATATTAAAAAGCTCATGCATCGACGTGTATCTTATAACCTCTGCATAATTGATCACGATATCGAGCAGGACGAGCATCAGTTCACAGCAAACCAGAACGATCAACAGCTTCCAGCTTAAATAGTCTGTATCTACATTGATATGATGCTTTTCATTCACTATAAAATCTCCTCACTCAGCCCATAAACATGCCTGATTTTACCACAAAGAAAAACGGCGCCTCTCCTTTTTAAGGAAAGACGCCGTTAGAGTGTATTTAACCACCCATCTGTAATTTATTCGCTCATGATCTCACGATGCGATGATGGTGATGATGTTGTACCACTTCCTGATGTTGTTGTCGTATCCGGATTTGGATCACCCGGTGTACCATCAGCACAGGTGCAAGAACATGATCCTAATGGACATACACAACTTGGTGTATCAGTACATGCTCCCAATGTATCACCATGGGCCAGATGCGCAGGCCAGGCTGATTCACTAACTGTAATGGTAACATTCTTGTAAGAGGTACAGCTGGAACTACTGCTCGAACTAGAGCTGGACTTGCTGTCCGATTTCGACTTGCTATCTGACTTCGATTTGCTGTCTGATTTCGACTTACTATCTGACTTGGACTTGCTGTCTGACTTGGACTTGCTGTCTGATTTCGACTTACTATCTGACTTGGACTTGCTGTCTGACTTGGACTTGCTGTCTGACTTATCCTTCACATCAGCCTTAGATGTATCATGGCAAATCGTCACTTTCTCTTTACCTGAGTTCGATTTGCTGTCGGACTTGGATTTGGATTCGCTATCTGATTTCGACCCACTATCTGATTTGGACTTTGATTTACTATCTGATTTGGATTCACTCTCAGACTTCGCATCTGCCGATGGAACACCCAGACTATATGTCATCGTCTCACTGCTGAATGCAAATGTCAGCAGTGCTGCAAAAAAAACTACCATTATACTATTTTTCATTTCTCTCTCCTCTCTAACTTGAACAGCATTACTGCCATCCGCAAACTATCTACTATAAACCACAGGCTAATGTTACCCAGGTCACAAAAACCAACAATACAACTTTAGTACTATTCTAATAGACCCTTCCTCATAAGCTCCTAAATATCGGCAAAGAACCGAAGGACTTGAGATGAAGCACAATAACATTCACCAAAAAACATTTCACTACCTTCATAATGCTATATAAAGCAAATCAGGTGCCATTATTATGGCATAGTAGAAAAATCATAGTGCCCGCAGATTCAACTGCGAGCACTTATCACACCCACCAAAGGCTTGTTGATACATCATAGTGAAGGCTGCTCACTAACCACACCAGCCAATGGTGCAATCAACACAATATCAATTCGGCGGTTTTTGGTGCGTCCATCAGCCGTTTCATTATTGGCAATCGGCTTCTCTTCACCATGGCCTGCCGCAAAGAAACGCGCCTCACTTTGCGGCATTTGCAAGAGAATATATTCACGCACTGCATTAGCACGACGTTCAGAAAGGTCCTGATTATATGCATTGCTGCCCATAAAATCGGTATGCCCTTCAATGCGAGCCGTGCGGTTCGGGAAAATACCGATCGACTTAATCGCATTATCCAACAGCGTATAAGCTTCTGGTGGAATTACAGCACTGCCACTCAAAAAGTTCAACTTCTTCATACGCAAAATAACATCAGCATCGGGGGTGAGTAAAATCTCCACCATTTCAGGGTCGAACAGTTTGGTCAGACGTTTAATTTTCGCTTCTGCTTCACGTTTAAGCTGAAGTTTACGGCGCACCTCGGCCATGTCAGATAACTCGCCCTCATACTCAGATATCTTACCTTCATATTTGGCCAGTTTTTCACTCAGTCCACGCGCCTGAAGATCTGCATCCTTCATCTGTAGCATGTGTTCTGTTTTCATATCTTCAACTGCTTGTTTAAGCAGAGCTACTTGAGTTTCAGGGCTCTGAGTCGATTCCAGTTGCACTCCGACCGCTTTGGCAAGTGTGCTCATACGTGCATCAGAAGCATTAACCCATGCCTCCATATTTGCAGGTTTACGAACGAGCTTGGCTGTAAGATTCGATATGCGAAGCGCATGACGGGATGATTCCAGGCCCTGCTGAGATAGCGCATAGGCTTCACTCTGTGCATCAGGGTTCTTTTTGATCAAACGCTCCACTTGTGTCTGCAACTTCACTGCATCTTTCAGCGCTTTGGGAGCATATTTATGGGCCCTGTTATTGCGGGCCTTGGCGATACTTTTGGCCACAGGGCTCACAAACTGCTGACGCGCAGCCACTACCTGTGCTGCGTGAAAAGAGGCCGAAGCAGCTTTCGCTTCACGTTGGGATTTTTTTATCTCCCCTGCTTCAGAAGCAGCAACAACGCGTGAAAACTCTGCTTCAGAACGTTCTCCCAAATCATCACGGATATATTCAGCACCGGCCAATCTCAATCGATCACGCGACTCAACCAATGCAGCATGATCATGGGTGAACTGTTGTGTTAATGAAGCAGCCTTGTTGGCACCCTGTTTGGACTCATCCAACAAGCGATCCACTTCACCGGCATCACTACCGGAGCGCTGTAAGCTTTCGGCCTGAACAAGTCTCTTTTTTGCTATCTGGAAATGTTTGGGTGAGAACTCAGAGGCACGTAAGGCATCTGCTTCTGCAATTGCAGTTTTCGCTTCATCTATTGTCGCAGCCTGAATCGGCATGGCACATACAACAAATGACAGGGAGACAGCCCCTACCATGCATGAACGTAATAACATATGAACTCCTCTTTGTGGTATCTCTGCATTTGAAATGCCAGATTGAAGAGTCGAACTATTCAGAGCTTTTTATCGCTTAATGTGATTCTCCGCACAATATGAAGAAAAGCCTCAGCATTAAAACCACTACCGCAGCTGGAAGAACACACAGCTGCGGCATGGCATTTCTATTCTTTAAGGCAATTCATGATAATATATTCAGACACTGGACTCCTGTTCAATGAATGAGAACACATGGCCAAGCCTATCTTTACAACTGATCAATGAGGCTACACCTGCAATGATTAGTTTTTTTCGAACGATGGTACCTCCACCCCTTAAGAAGGTTTCAGCAATATCATCGACAGAAGCAACTTCATTAAGTTTAGTACAATTGGAATGGACGCTAATATACTCAAAAGGAGCATCGACCTCTTCAATTGCCCAATCGTTCCTGGGTAAAATCCACTGATGAGCACTGGTACGTGGGTTTTGATATTTTATATCGAATACTTTCGCATATAGCATCGTTTACCTCACATATCTTAATATTCTTTCTCCTCATATAAAAACTATCGCCAATTAACCTGCCAAGGTTAGTTTAAACAAATAATCAACGCGTGTTCGGCTCAAAAATAAAGTAAAACGCTCATATTCAAGTACTTTGATAACACCTTACAGTGGATAACCGGTGCCATGCGATCTCTATTTATTGAAGAAAAATAGTGCCAACCAAATGGTGGTTTCATATGGACTCGTCCACTCCACACGATGCTTTTGGTGGGCTGGAATATGCAGATAGTCCCCGGGTTTCAGTGTAAGCAGAGCATAATCATGTTCAAATTGTAATCTGGCTTCTCCACTGAGCAGAAACACCAGCTCATCTTCCTCCTGATCATACCAAAAACCTTTTTCAGAGCAGTGCCCATTTGAAACGATACGTTCCATACGGAATGCTCTACCGCACAAAATCTCTTCCACCACTTCCTGCTTAAGCTCAGTTGGGATGTTGGCAAATAGATTGGTCACTTCCATCAGGATTTATCGGTATACAGTTCAACACCAGCGCAATTCGGATATGCAGCACAAACCCAGAAAAGGGCCCCTTTATAAGAGCCTGACCTGGATCTTTTCAAATGCATCTGTGACTGACACTGAGGGCATGGACGAAATGTCTCCATGGAGATCGTAGAAATCATTTCATCAGCAGACGGCATGGGTTTCTTCAATTGCTCTTGCAGAGTTTCACGCATTTTCAGGATAGAATAGCTACTTTTGCGAGGCAATGGGTACAATACAATGCCTGCTTGCTCTAAGGCTTCAGCCATGCTGTTTTCAAGATTGTTTGTGGGAGATTGAAGCTGAACCACGCATCTGGCCATGCCATCTTTTTTACAGAACAGGCTGAAATCTACAAACTGCTGTGGAAGTTTTGCGGATGGACAAACTTCGTTCAAGGTCAATTTATGACGAATATAGTATTCAGCACCGGCCACCTGTTGCAGTGTTTGCAAACAATTTTGCTCAACCGCACTGAGCTGAGGCGTTTCAACATCAAAGGTATCGTCAACATGCTCTGATCGCTCTGCCTTCGCATCACCAAGAAATCGTTTCAAAACAACTAAAACCACTGCCATCACAAGCACAACAATGACAATAATGAGTATCTGGTTTTGCATTATTCACTCCCCGAAACAAACATTAGAGCAAAATCGCTGCCACTACTTAATACATTATAGCCGATAATGCGTAGCGCACTCATATTGCCATAACTGCACTGTGAGAAACAGATCAATAAAACACCTTAGTCTGCGCGTTTGAATTCGACTGAGGCCCATTCTCCCTCAGCATCACGACGTACTTCAGTGAGTCCTTGTGTAATATATTCTGCCGCCACATCGTCTACTTGTGTAGTTAGCAGTCCGGAGAGAATCAAATGGTTGCCAACACATGGCGACAACTCTTTGACCATCCAAACCAACGGCGCCGCAAGAATATTGGCAACAACCAGATCAAATTGCTGGAGTGGAGGTGTATCATCAAGCTTCGCCTCAAGCATTACACCATTGATCGCAGCATTGACCTTGCAGGCATCCACCGACTCTTCTTCCATATCAATCGCCAGAGCACTCTCTGCCCCCAGCTTTAATGCGGCAATGGCCAGCAAACCTGATCCGGCCCCCATATCCAATAAAGTTGAGGGAGCATGCTCCATACACACACGTTCAACTGCTTCAAGACAAAGCCTGGTGGTGGGATGTGTGCCCGTACCAAACGCCATGCCGGGATCAAGTACGACATCAATACGATCATCTGCCGGCCCATCACGAAAAGAGGGACGTATCCATAAACGTTTACCTACTGGCATCGCCTGCCAATCCTTCTGCCAGGCTGTTTCCCAACCTTCATTTTCCAACACGGTCAAACACACAGTGGATGGATCAATATCAATCTTGTGAAGTGCGGCACGTATTTGCGCACACAGCTCTATTTCACTGCCTGATTCAAGGCCATCAGCATCAAGTTCAAACCAGGCGATATGGCTACTTTCTCCGCTATCTGCATCTGTTTCCAATGCAACACCGAGTGTTTCCAGGCTCTCAGCCAGTTCCTGAAAAGCCATTTCATCCATACATGTGGCCGACATACGCAATTCCAGTGATTTTGTCGCTTGCATCTTGAGCTCCCCTTCTGTCCAATACACCCTCTTTTGGAGGTATAAGTGCCTGAGTCTTATACATATCGCATGCGGGTCAAAGAAAATGTACGAATGACTGACCCGACCTGTCAGGATGAAGTGGTGCAGCTTACGCTGGAAACCAAAAACCGTAGTGCTGTGCGGTCATTTCAGGCAGGCCAATACGTCCGTATTGCTATCCCCGGCCTGCAAGAGCCAACTCCCGGATATTTTGCCATTGCATCCAGCCCGGAAGACAGCGACACTTATGAGTTTTTCATTAAAAATGCAGGGGCTTTATCGCAATACCTGTGCGGCCTTCCCGATGGATCAGAACTGGATGTAGAAGGACCTATGGGCAAAGGTTTCGACCTGGAAGCACACAAAGGCAATGATGTTTACCTTATTGGCGTAGGAACTGGCATCGCACCACTGCGCAGCGTTTGGCGACATATCATCCATCACCGCGCTGATTATGGTCAGGTTCACATCTATGCCGGTTTCCTCACCTCTTTACACCAGTTGCTCACCGATGAACTGGAAGATCTGGGTAATCACGATATTGAAGTTTCCATCACACTGGAAATGGGCCATGATAACTGGGACGGACCGATCGGTTATGTTCAACATGCACTTGAATCTGATGCGCCCAACAGTAAAAATGCGATCGCTTGTTTGGCTGGCATGAGCGTAATGGTGGACGCCTGCACTGAAACTTTGCAGAATCTCGGCTTTAATGAAAGTCGTATCCTGCTCAACTACTGATTCAGTGACACTCAAATCCGGAGTGCCCGACACTCATCCTGATTCGCCCACACAAAACGCTATTCCCCCCATACAACTCCCGTTGATTGCTCTGGATATTGGCATGAAACGCATCGGTATCGCCGTCTGTGATCGCATGGCCATCTCTTGCCGCGGAGTAACCTATCTGCATCGTAATGATCAGGGCTGGCCCAAACAATTGCTTAAACTCATCAAAGAGTACGGCTCCAAGGGCATTATAGCTGGTCTACCTTTTAATATGGATGGTAGCGAAGGAGTACAAGCCAAAGATGCTCGCGCTGCGGTCAAACAACTACAGCAAGTCTGTACCTTGCCTGTCGAATTTCAGGATGAACGCCTTTCAACCTGGACAGCCAAAGAGCGTCTATTTGGGCAGGGACTCAATGAGAAAAAAGTGAAAGAGAGGATCGACCAAACCGCTGCGGCAGTGATACTGGAAGATTTTCTTGCCTCACATCCGGAGGTAAAATGACTGATACTATTCTGTTTGATAATGCCGCACTTGAAGATGCTCTGGCCCGAATGACTGCAGCTATCACTGATACTGAGATTTATCTTATCGGCATTCACAGTGGTGGAGCTAAAGTCGCCAATGCCATACAAATGCAGCTTGAAGATGCTGGAAAGACTGTCCATCGCGGTAATCTCGACATCAGTTTTTATCGCGATGATCTTGACACCATTGGCCCTAATCCCGAAGTACGCCCCAGCGAACTGCCATTTGATGTATGTGGTAAAGAGATATGGCTGGTCGATGATGTGCTCTATTCTGGTAGAACCATTCGCGCTGCAATGGACGAACTCTTCGATTACGGCAGACCCGCGTCTATCAAACTCGCCATCCTAGTAGATCGTGGCGGCAGGCAGCTGCCGATCAGTGCAAACTGCGTGGGACTGACGCATGACGCTCCGATCAACTGCACGGTCAAACTCATCACCAAAGGCACATGGCATATTGAACAAAGGCAGGTAAAATAATGCGCCCCCTCAAACATCTATTCGGCATTACCGATTTAGATAGCGAACAAATTAAATATCTGGTGAACCTTGGCCACTCATTCATCGACATTAACCGCAGGTCTCTGAAAAAAGCACCTACCCTGCGTGGCAAAACGATCATTAACCTCTTTTTTGAGAACTCGACACGCACACGTACCAGCTTCGAACTGGCCGGCAAACGACTATCAGCCGACGTCATTAATATCTCTGCTTCCACCAGCGCTACCAAAAAGGGTGAATCCCTGCTCGATACAGGTATGACACTGGCTGCAATGCAACCCCATGTACTGGTTATCCGTCACTCCATTGCTGGCACCTGTGAGTTCTTAGCAGAGCACCTGGGTGATACGTCCATTGTGAATGCCGGTGATGGCGCACATGAACATCCAACGCAAATTCTCACCGACCTGTTAACCTTAAAACAGACATGGGACTCCATGGAAGACAAAGTGATTACGATTGTTGGTGATATCGCCCATTCACGTGTAGCGCGCTCGCATCTTATTGCTGCGAAAAAACTGGGTTACAAGATGCGCGTTGTGGCCCCAAAAACACTCTTACCGGCTGAAATTGAACGTTACGGTTGCGAAGTCTACCATGACTTTGATGCCGCCCTGCCCGGCTCTGATGCTGTATATATGCTGCGCATGCAGACAGAACGCATGACTGACAACTGCTCGATTCCTTCCATTCGCGAATACCACGAAGCCTATGGCCTGAACCGTGCGCGTCTGAACAGGGCTGGCAGCGACACCCTGGTACTGCATCCGGGCCCAATGAACCGCGGGGTGGAGATTTCCACTGATGTGGCCGATTCAGTCAACAGCCACGTCTTAAGCCAGGTTGAACATGGTGTTGCGATTCGCATGGCTGTATTAGCTGCTTTGTGTGGTGGTAATGACACGGAAGATATGCCACCCAAACGCAATCGCCGCACAAAACGTGAAATGGAAGAAGATGCGATGAAATCGAAGGAAGGATTCTGGTCATGAGTATCTCATTGTTAATTAAAGGTGGCCGCGTCATCGATCCGGCTAATGCCATTGATGCAACCGCTGATATCTGGATTGAAGACGGTCGCATTGCTGGCATAGGTGCATTCGATGGCACTGCTGAAACAACAATTGATGCAACAGACAAGGTTGTATGTCCGGGTCTGATTGATATGCATGTGCATCTGCGTGAACCAGGTGAAGAGTGGAAAGAAGATATTGAATCCGGTTCCCGCGCTGCGGTAGCTGGTGGTGTCACCACGATGTGCTGCATGCCCAATACCGGTCCGCATATCGATCATGCCGGCATTGCACGTCAGATCATTGAACGCTCCAATCAGATTGGTTTATGCAATGTACTGCCGATTGGTGCCGTGACTAAAAACCTGGATGGAAAAGAACTCACCGAAATGCGTGAACTATCCCGTGCAGGCTGTGTTGCATTCTCCGATGATGGTATGCCTATCTGGCACGCTGGCGTCATGCGCAAAGCACTGGAATACTCTTCCAGCTTCGATTTCATGATTATCCAGCATGCTGAAGAGAAAGAACTTACTGCTGGCGGCTGCATCAATGAGGGCTGGATCTCCACGCAACTGGGTGTCACTGGCATGCCCGTTGAGGGCGAAGACTCCATGATTGCGCGCGATATCATGCTTACCCGTCGTACCGACGCCCGTTATCACGTCGCACATATTTCATCTTTTGGTGGTGTTGCACTGGTACGCGCTGCCCGAGCTGAAGGCTTGAAGGTGAGCACAGAAGCGGCTCCGCACCATTTCGCCCTGACTGAAGATGAAGTATTGGGTTATAATGCCGATGCCAAGATGAGCCCTCCACTGCGTACTGAAGCAGACAGACTGGCTGTGATCGAAGGTTTAAGAGACGGCACCATCGAAGTCATAGCCACCGACCATGCCCCACATCATGACGATGATAAACGCTGTGGCTTATCCTGTGCTGCATTTGGTATTGTGGGTCTTGAAACCATGTTACCGGTATCGCTCGATCTGGTACGCAACGAAGTGTTAAGCATGTCTGATCTGATTGCTAAAATGACATGCAATCCGGCCAGACTGCTCAATCTTGATGCCGGCACGCTCAGCGTTGGTTCTGCTGCCGATATTACTGTGTTTGATGCAGAAGAGACCTGGATGCTTGATCGCAATAAATTGGTTTCAAAAGGTAAAAACACACCTTGGCATGGCCGCGAAATGACCGGCAAGGTGAGTCACACCCTGAAAGGTGGGACCATCGTTTTTACGACAAGCGTATCAATCTCTGAAGAAGGATAAGAACGTGGCAAACAATCAACGCAATACCGTTTTTGAAGAACAGGCTGAAATATTAGCCCACATTACCCATCCGGGTGATCAATTCATTATGCGTCTACGCGCACCCAAAACTGCCGCCAACGCCAAACCGGGTCAGTTTGTACACTTACGTGTATCTCCAGAACGCGCTCTGCGTCGCCCCATCTCGATCATGTTAACCAATCCTGAAAAAGGTACGGTTGATCTGCTGTATAAAGCTATTGGTGAAGGCACCCATCTATTATCTGAGCGTAAAGTGGGTGAAAGCATCGCCATGCTGGGGCCAATCGGTGTGCCGTTTGATCTCTCCGACAACTCCAAACGTTATATTCTTATTGGTGGCGGCGTGGGCATTCCTCCGATGATCTTTGCCGCTGACCAGCTCAATGGCAAGGCAGATTGCGTAGTTTTTGCAGGCTCAGAAGTTGAGTTTCCATTTGCACTGAAACCATCTGCCACCATATTGCCCGGCATCGGTGGCAATACCATCCTCTCTATCACCTCATTAGAAGAGCGTGGCATCGCCTGCCGCCTGGCATCCAATGCAGGCCTGTATGGCTGTTACGAAGGCCATGTACCGCATCTGGCCCGTGATTATCTGGCAGCCCTGAGTGATGAAGAGCGTGCCCGTTGCGTGCTGCTCTCTTGTGGCCCACATCCGATGTTGCACGCCGTAGCAGAGGTCGGGCGTCAATTTGATCTACCGACTTATCTGAGTCTTGAAGAGCACATGGCTTGCGCCATCGGTGGCTGTGCCGGTTGTGTAGTTAAAACGATCGAAGATGGTGAAGAAAAATATCGCCGCGTCTGTGTTGATGGTCCTGTTTTCCCTGCTGATATATTACCTGAGTTTGCATGACTCCCGCTAGCTTTCAGGAACTGTTGGAATTTTGGTTTGTAGATCTTGAGCCGCGCCAATGGTGGGTGAAAGATGAAAGTGTAGATCAGGAGATCAGACAACGTTTTGGTGAACTGCATCAGGATGCCGTAGCTGGAAAACTCTACGACTGGCGCGAATCAGGTTTGGGCCGTCTGGCTGAAATCATTGTACTTGATCAATTCTCCCGCAACATTTACAGAGACCATCCGGAAGCTTTTGCATGGGATGGCATGGCGCTGGTACTGGCGCAGGAAGCGGTACGCATCGGGGCCGATCAGGAGCTTGAAGCACCTGAAAAAGCATTCTTCTACATGCCCTATATGCACAGTGAGTCGATGGCGATTCATACCCAGGCAGTGAAACTATTTGATCAACCCGGTGTTGAATTCAATCTGGAATTTGAGCTCAAACATAAATATATCATCGACCGCTTTGGCCGCTACCCCCACCGTAATGCAGTGCTTGGCCGCAGTTCAACACCAGAAGAGATCGCATTCCTCAAGCAACCTAACTCGTCATTTTAATAGCATAAAAAAAAGGCCCCATAAGGGGCCCTTTTCAAACATTGTAAACAGAAGTGATTAAGCGCCGGCTTCCAGTAGCTCTTTGAGGTTTGCAAAATCCATATCCAGCTCGCGTTTTGCGATATGACCTACAACGGGTGATGCTACTTTAAAGAAACGACCCACATCGATACTCAGGGTACGTTTGATCGTTGTTTTTTCGGCATCGCCTTCAAACGTCATTGTGGCTTCCATCGGAAACGCACCGGTAGTGCTTTTTGCTGACCATGAACTGCCATCAGCACTGCGCGCGGTAACCACCCACTCCTGCTCAATCACACGACCAAGGAATTTTTCTCTAATATAATAAACCGTCCCAATAGCCGGTTCACCATCTGTTTTCTTTTCAGACTCCAGCACTGAGGACTGCCACATCGGGTCATTGGTATTATCATCAACAAAAGCAATAACATCCGCAATCGGTCGATTGATTTCTACACTGGCTTCTAATTTACTTAATGGCATTTTTCTCTCTCCCTTTTGAATATTCCCTAGATTTCATCTGATCATGTAGCTGTTCAGATTGCCGCTGAGTTTTCCGGTGGCAAGGCGAAAAGGCGGAGCTTGCTACTGCAAGTGAGCATTTTCAACGCCGCCACCGGGAAAATCAGAGGTGAGCTGTATAGTTACAAACTTATTCGCGCAGTAGTTCGGTAATGCCTGTTTTAGAGCGGGTCTTCTCATCTACTGTCTTCACAATCACTGCACAGTAGAGGTTCGGACCACCTGAACTACCAGGCATGGAACCGGATACAACAACAGAATATGGAGGCACTTCACCATAGGTTACGGTATCAGTCGCACGATCATAAATGCGGGTAGATTTACCGATATAAACGCCCATCGAAAGTACAGCACCTTCACGTACAATCACGCCTTCAACCACTTCGGAACGTGCTCCGATAAAGCAGTTATCTTCAATAATGGTCGGAGTTGCCTGCAATGGTTCTAATACACCACCAATACCAACACCACCGGATAGATGTACATTCTTACCAATCTGAGCGCATGAACCTACAGTCGCCCAGGTATCCACCATCGTGCCTTCATCAACATAGGCACCGATATTCACATACGAAGGCATCAGCACTACTTTATTGGCGATATAGACACCTTTACGAACAGTTGCAGGGGGTACAACACGCATGCCGCCTTTACGGAACATATCTTCGCCCCAGTTGGCGAATTTCTGAGGTACTTTATCGTAGTAGTTGGTACCACCGCCACTAATAACCTGGTTATCATGCAATTTAAAATAGAGCAGCACAGCCTTTTTCAGCCATTCATGTGTTACCCAGACGCCATCATCGCCCTTTTCAGCAACGCGTACGCCACCATCATCAAGCAGTTGAATGGTATGCTCCACCGCTTCGCGCACTTCAGCTGTGGCTGAATGAAGGTTCCATTCTGCTCTGCTATCCCATGCGGCTTCAATTATTGTCTGTAAATGATTCATGCATTCATCCTTGTATGCTTTTGTAGTGGATAGACTATTCTATCCTCTCAGGCTCAGCAATCCAGCTTGGAAAACCGAACCTCTTATTTTATAACAATTTCGTCTGGACGCTCATGGCTTAAGAATTCTATATTCGACATGCTCAGACCATACGCACCAGCCAGACCAAACACGGCAATATCACCAATATCTGCAGCTTCAATCATCACATTATTGGCCAATTTGTCAGCACCAGTACACAACGGACCGCCGAAATAGACTGCCTCCTGAGCTGCCGATTCCTGCCCATCAAACACTTTTTCAGCACCCATGCGCACAATTGATAGCGGATGATTAATCGCCAGTGCCGCAGGCCTGCGGAAATGATTAATACCACCGGCGCAGATCACCTGTTTTTTACCGCGTGACTCTTTGATATCAAGAATCTCTGTACAGAACCAACCTGAATCTGCCGCCAGATAACGACCCAGTTCCAAAAAGAAGGTGCGCCCTTCAAAACCGTACTCTTTTATCAGTTCAGCCAAACCATCGGCATAGGCCTGCGGATCAAAATCATGACCGCTCTCCAGGTAATCGACACCAAAACCACCACCAAAATCAATGATATCGCAGATAACACCTGAATAATCCACTTCAATCTGTCTGGCCATACCGAACACCAGTTCACAGTTTTTGAGCAGATCATCCACATTCAGAACACCGGATGCTGCATAGACATGCAGGCCACGGAACCGAAGCGACTCAAGCGCTAAAATCTGCGGCAGCACTGTAGTCAGTTTCTCTTCATCAACACCGAATTTTTTCGAACCGCCGGAGAATGTGGTCTGGGCTTCATGAATATCAAAATCAGCATTAATGCGTAGCAAAACATCCTGAGTTTTACCCAGTTCACGGGCAATCGCATTGAGCCTATGTGCCTCAGTTAATGATTCGATATGTACCGTGCGAATACCTTTTTCAACTGCCCAGCGTAACTCTTCCGGTGATTTTCCG
>Ga0316202_10000466_pt1 | contig 44701 bp, 41 predicted proteins | sample 3monrhotite_MG_FD_204934 | JGI IMG/M metagenome (GOLD analysis project Ga0316202, IMG submission 204934) | Microbial mat bacterial communities from mineral coupon in-situ incubated in ocean water Damariscotta River, Maine, United States -... | ecosystem: Environmental > Aquatic > Marine >...
GAATCTGACAGCATTATTCACGCCGAAAGTGGTCAGATTGTGATGATTGGTGGCTTGATGAAGGACAAGCAAGTTCAGCAGGATGCCGGAGTCCCTTATCTCAGCAGTATTCCACTGCTGGGAGGTCTGTTTCGCCATACCAAGAGTGTCGCGCAAAAAAGTGAGCTGGTCATCCTGCTGCGACCACAGGTCATAACAAGTGCGAAGGATTGGAAAGCTGTTCTTGAAAAGTCTCGCCAAAGGGTCAATTCGATGAGCCCGCAGTTTAAGCGGGAATGGTTGCCAGACTCATGATTTTCCAACACCTGAGGTCATAGCGATGTATCAGCAGTTTTTTGGATTAACTGAAGCACCTTTCTCTCTCACCCCAGATACCGGGTTTGTCTACCGACATACCGGGCATCAAGCGGCGGTTAATGATCTGCTTGCCAGCTTGCAGTCAGGAGAAGGTTTTGTTGCGGTTATTGCTGAAGTCGGGTCGGGTAAAACTTTACTTTGCCGTAAGCTTCTCTCCCTTCTGCCCGAAAACTGGGCCTCAGCTTATCTATCGAATCCGCTGCTAACCCCGATAGAGCTTTATCGCAGTATCGCTCGTGAACTTGGTCTTCAGGTCCAGAACTCAGAGAGTTTGGAAGAGTTGCAACAGCAGATTTTTGAATGCTTGATTTGTGTTTATGAAGAGAAGGGGCAAACAGTCATCTTGATTGATGAAGCTCAAGCGATGTCGCAGTCCAGCCTTGAGGCTCTGCGCTTATTGAGTAACCTCGAAACTGAAAAGAAAAAACTGTTACAGATCGTTTTTTTTGCTCAACCTGAATTTGAAGTTCGTCTGTCGCAGCACGCTTTACGGCAACTGCGGCAGAGAATTACTTTTGTCTGTCAGTTGAAGCCGATCTTAAGTACAGAGCTTGAAGGTTATCTGCTTCATCGCATGCAGATCGCAGGACATAACGGCCCATCGCCTTTTTCGGTACGTGCAGTACGTAAAATCTTTCGACATAGCGGTGGAAGCCCAAGGTTGGTCAATATTCTTGCCCATAAAGCGCTCCTTGCCGCCTATGGTAAGGGGGCACCTGGAGTGGCCGCAAAAGAGGTCGAAAGGGCTGTCGCAGACACTTTTTCGAAGTCGTCAACCGGGACGCTTAGTATTGGCTATTCACGATTTCTTGTGGGTTTTATCTCTTCTTTGGGTTTGGCACTGATCAGCATCCTTCTGCTCAGGGGGATGACATGAGCTTGATGAATCAGGTTCTCCGTGATCTTCAGCAGCGTCAAATTGCGCCGGTTGATGAAGGGCTGCAAACCCATATTGATCCAGTGCAACTGCCGGGTAATTACCTGAGGAACGGTTCTGTTCTTTTAGGTTGTTGCTTATTGATTGCTTTTGCTTTATGGCTGATTTTCCCTGTGTTGAGCCAAGCCCCTGTTCCAGTTCCTGTAACGCAGAGTTATAAGGTTGAGAGTGAAAATCTACAAAGGGTAACCAACACCAGCCTGCCGGGAATTCATTTAACCGCTCTTCGATTGGAAACTGAGCCGAATTCATCTCGCTTGTTGCTTGAATTTTCTCAGGTGCCGGGCCTTGAGCCCGAAATCCTTCGCGATGGGCGGAGGCTGAGAGTTCTTCTTCCCGAATTGATGACCACGGCTCAAGAGCTTCCACAAACCAATGTAAGGGATGCACTAATCGCTCATCTGGCCCTGGTTAAGATCGATAACTTATGGCAACTGCAGGTTGACTTCAATGTCGATGTCCGCGTTGAATCGGTCCCGATTAAGGCTGACCTTCTCCATGGCGAGCGTTTGGCCCTCGATTTTTTCCCTGTCAGCAGACAGAGTCCTTCCGTAGAAAAACAGGGAGTGGTACGCGCCGCGGTGTTGACGCCTGGGGTGGCAACCGCAACCGCTACATCATCTCAGATCGCCAGTAAAAAAGTTGGTGTTCAGCCTGCGCTGCTGAAGCGGGAGTATGTCCTTAGTCCTCAGGAAAAAGCACAAAACTTCTATCAGAAAGGAATTCTTGCCAGTCAGAATGAACACTGGCAAGAGGCTGTTGATTTGTGGCTTCATGCTTTAACGCTTCAGCCTGACCACATCATGTCACGTAAGCGCGCAATCTTTGCTTTACTCCCAGCAGATATTCGTCAGGCTGACCAACTCTTCTCGGCAGGCATGGCTTTGCATAACAGCCTGGATTTCCGCAAATGGTATGCGCGCACTCTGTTGCCGGTTTTAGGCCCTGCTCAAGCACTAAGAATTCTGTCGGAACAGAATGTCCAGGTTGTCGAGGATGCCGAGTATATCGCGTTAGAGGCGGCACTTTGGCAACAAACAGGTGAATTTTCAAAGTCAGAACAGGCTTATGTCGAATTGTTGAAGAGTTTCCCTGGAAATGAAATTTATCTCTTTGGCCTGGCTGTCGCCCTTGACCAACAAACCAAAGGGGATGAAGCCCTGAGATACTATCGCATGGCTTTAAGCGGACTAGAGGTACAAACGCAGAAATATGCCAGTCAACGGATAGCGGCCCTTTCGGCAGGTGGAGCAAGGAATTGATCGCGCAGCCACGTCAAAAAATAAGAATTGGTGATCTGCTGGTTCAAAACGGCATCATTACTGATGAGCAGTTAACCAAGGCGCTTTCGACCCAGAAACAACAGGGCGGCAAACTTGGAAGTACCCTGATTGCGCTGGGTTTTATCGGGGCGATGTCGTTTGTTGAATTCCTTGCCGAGCAGCTTCATCTGCCTTCGGTGGATTTGAAACATTACAACTACAACAAGGCAACAGTCCTGTTGTTGCCTGAAACGGCCGCCAGAAGATTTAGAGCCATGGTGCTCAAGGATTCCGGGGATCAGTTGTTGGTCGGAATGGCGGATCCGACAGATATCTATGGCTATGATGAACTCTGTAAAATACTAAAACGTCCGGTTGCTATGGCGGTTGTGCTTGAGGACGACCTCCTGCGTGCGCTCGATACGGTTTACCGACGCACTCAAGAGATTGAGAGTATTGCCGGCGAACTGGATGAGGAACTCGCCGCCGGTGTCAGTAACCTTGAACAACTCTTGATCGAGACTGACGTTGAGGATGCTCCGGTTGTGCGCCTTCTGCGGTCTCTTTTTGAAGATGCCGTGCAGGTTGGAGCCTCTGATATCCATATCGAGCCTGATGAAAAGGTTCTGCGAATTCGTCAACGGATCGATGGGGTGTTGCACGAGCAGGTGATGAAAGAGAAACGGATCGCCCCAGCGCTGGTTTCACGCCTTAAGTTGGTTTGTGGTCTCGATATTTCTGAAAAACGCCTCCCGCTTGACGGTCGGTTTAATATTCGGGTCAAGGGGCGTAGCGTCGATGTCCGGATGTCGACCATGCCGGTGCAATACGGGGAGGCGGTTGTCATGCGTCTGCTCGACCAGTCGGGTGGAATTCTCAGTCTTGAACAGATTGGAATGGAAAGCGAACTTCTCAAGCGCTTTCGCCGACACCTGCATCGTCCGCATGGTCTGGTTTTGGTCACCGGCCCGACCGGTAGCGGTAAGACCACGACGCTCTACTCTGCCCTGAATGAACTGAATCTGGCGGAAAAGAAGATCATTACGGTTGAAGATCCGGTTGAATACCGGCTCCCACGCATCAATCAGGTCCAGATCCACACCCGTATCGGCCTCGATTTTGCTCGGGTGCTGCGGTCCAGCCTGCGTCAAGATCCAGATATTATTATGGTCGGTGAGATGCGAGATGAGGAGACCGCTGAAATCGCACTACGCGCCGCAATGACAGGTCACCTGGTGCTTTCAACCCTCCACACCAATGATGCGGTCAGTACCGCCCTGCGTTTGCTCGATATGGGGGCCGAGGGCTTTCTCGTTGCCAGTTCTCTACGCACTGTGCTGGCTCAACGTCTGGTCCGGCGTATTTGCGATAGTTGTGTCGGCCCTGCGGTCGATGATCCAATTCATCAAAATTGGTTGGATTATTACATCCCCGGGACAGAAATCTCTGTGTTTAAGCAGGGTAGGGGGTGCCCGCTGTGCAACAACACCGGGTATCGCGGACGGATCGGCATCTTTGAGTTGTTGGAGATTGATACGGTTCTGGCCGATACTTTACGTCGTGGTGCCAGTGCTGAATTTGCTAACGCAGCAGCGAAGCAAGAAGGTTTTGTCAGTCTGGCAACGTCAGCCCTTGAATTGGCGAAGCAAGGGATTACCAGTCTTGAAGAAGTTATCAGGGTGGCAGGTCTGATTGAAGATTCACCACAAGCTGAAGAGAAACCCAAGGTGGAGGCGTAAATGGGCCATTTTCAGTATCGCGCCAGGAATGCAGAGGGGCAACTTTTACAAGGCCAGATAGAGGCCCTCACTGCTGATGCGGTTGCAGGTCAGTTACAAGCTGGTGGGACGATGCCACTGTCGATTACCGAAGTTGCGGCTCCTTTAAAAAAAAGCGTGAAGAAAGGCAATTTCTTTGGGGCTGCGCCAAGTGTTGGACGTGATGATTTGATCCTTTTCTGTCGTCAGATGTTCACTCTGTCCAAGGCTGGTGTTCCTCTGGCAAGAGCCATTCGTGGTCTGGTTGAAACGTCGCGCAATCCGACCATGGGGGAGGCTCTTGGCAACGTGGTTGACAGCCTTGAGGCTGGACAAAATTTGTCAGGCGCATTCAGCGCTCATCCAAAAGTTTTTCCTGCTTTATTGTGCCGTCTGGTTCAGGTTGGTGAGAATACAGGGAAACTCGATGAAGTGTTTCAAGAGCTGGCGACATTTTTTGAGCATGAAAAAGAGACCGTTAACCGGGTGAAACAGGCATTGCGTTACCCGACCTTTGTTCTGATCGCAATTGTCTTCGCCGTTATCTTTATCAGTTTATTTGTGATCCCGGCTTTTCAAAAAGTATTTGCCAGTCTTGGCGCTGAACTCCCCCTTGCGACCCGTATTTTGCTGGGGTTGTCCAGTTTTATGCTCCACTATTGGCCCTTGTTGCTGGTTTTATCGATCTTAGTGTTTATCTCACTGAAACGATTGTTGAAGACGACTGCAGGACGCTATGCCTGGGATCGCTATAAACTGAAAATTCCCTTGGTGGGCGACATTATTCTGCGAGCAACCCTGGTGCGGTTTTCCCGGGCGTTCAATATGAGCTATGGCGCTGGGGTCCCAATGACGCAGGCTCTCAGTTTTACCGCGCGTGCACTCGATAATTTGTTTGTTGGTGAAAAGATCGAGCTGATCAGGAACGGGATCGAACGTGGAGATACCCTGACCCGCAGTGCGACCCAGACAGGACTCTTTACTCCGCTGGTATTGCAAATGCTGGCTGTTGGCGAAGAGACTGGTTCGGTAGATACCATGCTTGAGGATGTTGCGGATTTTTATGCACGCGAGGTTGAGTACGACATCAAGAATCTGTCCAGTGCGATAGAGCCGATTATGATTATTATTATTGGGTGCATGGTCCTGGTGTTGGCGTTGGGAGTCTTTTTGCCGATGTGGAATCTCTCCGCTGTAGTTAAATAGTTTCGTGAGGTTGCGCTAATGGTTGACGCGGGTAATAATATATTAATATTCTCTCGTGTTTCTGCAGGGCGGCGTGGTTTTACCCTACTGGAACTGGTTGTTGTCATATGTATTATCAGTCTGCTCGCAGTAGTGGCCCTGGGGTATTATCGCAAGCTGTTGATAGAGGTGGAGCAAACCACTCTCGAATACAATGTTGGTAGCCTGCGCAGTGCCTTGGCTATGCAGTTTGCAGCCTACTACGTCGCCGGTCGCCTGGAGGGTATCCAAACGTTGATTGAGGACAATCCGATGGAGTTTTTGACGCAAAAACCTAAAAATTATCTGGGAAGTTTGACTGTCAGGCAGGCGCATAATATTCAGAGTGGTCACTGGTATTATGACAACGAGGCGAAGTTGTTGATCTACCTGGTGCAGAATAGTGAATATTTCATCAGTAACTTGAAAGGGAAGCCTCGGATACGCTTTAAGATTTTGCCGGTTTATTCCGATACGTTGAATGGAGAGCAAAATAAAAAGTATATTTCTGGACTTGAATTGAAATCGTTGGAGCCATATCACTGGCTGCCTCCAATTGTGTTAGAAAAAATAGAGAAACTCGTCCCAACCAAAGGAGATTAAAATGATGAATCAAAAAGGTTTTACCCTGATCGAACTGGTAGTGGTGATTGTTATTTTGGGGATTTTGGCCGCAGTGGCGGTGCCTAAGTTTATTGATATGAAGACGGAAGCAGAGCAAGCCGCTATTGATGGAGTCGCTGGTGCCATGGGCTCAGCAATGGCGATCAATTATGCAGGCCGGACAGTGAACGTTGCTAAGGGTGTTGCGGTAGCTAACTGCACTGATGTAGGTACTTTGATGGACGGAGGCGTCCCTACGGGATATAACGTAACGGCTTTAGCCCTTGTTGTTGGCACCCCCGCCAATTGTACAGTGACGCAAACAACGTCAACCCCAAATAAAACGAAATTATTTACGGGCATTGCCATCAATTAGAAACACTATCATCCGCGTAGCTTAGGACTCACAAAGCAAGACTCAACGGATTTTTTTCGCTGCAACCCTGGCGGAAAAATCTGTTGGGTTTGCTTGTCGTCAACCTGATATATGGTCACATCAGCACGGAGGTTCCTGGTTGAGGGTGGTGTGCCGGGACATAGCATCCGCATGTTTCTATCGTCTAATATTCACGATTGTGCGAGTAAATCAATGACAGGATCAAACAGATTCAGGCATAAGGGATTTACTCTGGTCGAACTGATCATCGTCATTGTTCTACTCGGCATCCTTTCCACTGTGGCATTTTCTACTTTCTTCAGTCTCTCAACTTATCGTGAACGAGCGGCTTACGATGAGCTTGCAGGCGCGGTGCGATATGCACAAAAGCTGGCAGTAGCCAGCGGATGTGCCGTGAGAATCAACATCGGTTCAAATAATTATACTGTGCAACAGCACGTGACGGATTGTACCACCGGTGTCTTTACCACCCTTGTCGGGCATCCGGTCACCAGCGGACTCTTTAGTGGAGTGACGATTGCTTCGGTCCCTGCCAGTTTTGATTTTGATGCGATGGGGCGGAGTTCCAGTGCCGCGGCAATAACTGTAGGCAGCTTGAGTTTTAATGTTATTGCCGCAACCGGCTATGTGGATGCCCCATGAACAGTCTGCGGTCATTATCAAACAAGCAGGGATTAACTCTGATCGAATTGATTATTGCAATGATAGTCCTTTCTGTCGCACTTGTTGGCGTTCTTTCCGTGATAAATTACACTACTCTGCATTCAGCAGATCCGGTGTTGCGACATCAGGCGATTGCAATTGCCGAAGCCTACATGGAAGAGATTACTCTTAAAAACTTTACCGATCCCGACCTTGACGGCGAAGTGGCACGCAACCTGTTTGATGATGTTGATGACTATAACAACTTACCCGATACCGTTGTACGCAATCAGGCCGGTGCGGCGATTGGTGCACTGGCCGGATATTCCGTCAGCGTCGTCGTGACCAGTCCAGGATTTGGCTCGCCAGCGATCCCTGGTTTTAGAATAGATGTTACCGTAACTGATCCCGCCGGGGAGAGTCTTGTCTTGACCGGTTATCGTGCGGACTATTGAGGATGACTATGGCTGCAGAGCGACAGCATAGCGTCAACTCCGGCTTCACCCTGATCGAAATGATTGTGGTGATCGTTATTATCGGAATTCTTGCGAGCCTGGGGGGGAGGTTAATCGTCGGTCCGGTCACGGGTTATATTGATCTGTCACGCAGAACGCGTCTGGTTGATCAGGCTGAGATGGCTTTGCGCCGTATGCAGCGAGATATTCGGCAGGCGTTACCCAACAGTATTCGCATTAGTGCAGGAAACCAGTCTCTCGAACTTCTGCATACCGTGGATGGGGGACGCTATCGCCGTTATCAGGATCCGGGTCCAGGGGGTGATGATATTCTGGACTTTTCAACCACAGATAGTAGTTTCGATGTGCTTGGCAATTTGCGGGGGATCCCTGACGGTCTGAATCTGGTGATTTATAACATCTCCTCGAGCGGGCTTTCAGGCAATGCTTATGCGGCGATACCGGATAACAGGACGCTGGTTGCAGCTGGCAGCACCCTTACTCATATTAATCTGGTCGCTCCTTTTCAGTTCGCACACAGTTCACCTTATCAGCGTTTCTTTCTTCTGGATCAGGCGATTACCTACAGGTGCGAAGCTGGGGTGCTGAACCGCTATGCCGGTTACGCCATCGGTTCGGTACCCGTCGCGGGGAGTGCAGCTCTGGTGACAAACGGGGTCAGCTCTTGCACTTTCGGTTTTGACCCTGGAGCCAGTCAACGCGCGGGCTTGGCGACAATCACTATCTCTTTGACCGAGGCCGGAGAAACGATCAACCTGCTGCATCAGGTTCATGTGGTGAATGCGCCATGACTTTACGAACAGTTATCAAGAATGCAGATGGCTTCACCCTGGTCCAGGTCATATTCATTCTAGTGGTGTTGTCGTTGCTTGGGGGTGCGATGGTGCGCTTGATTGGTGTTCAGAGTTCCACCAGTCTTTTTGCCCTGCAGGGGGCACGCGCTTATCAGGCGGCGCGGAGTGGGTTGGAATGGGGGGCCGCACGGGCCCGGGTTGGTGGCAACTGTACTGGAAGTATGACAATAGAAGGTTTTACGGTCACGACAAGTTGCACTTCGAGTGTTCCGCCCTTTGAAGAGGGTACAGCCATTACGACCGTTTTTCAGATACAAGCCACGGCTGTTCCCTTAAATACCAATTATGGTACTCCCGGGTACGTTTCGCGGACTCTTGAGTTAAAGGTGGCGCTGTAATGGCTGGTCAGCGATATAGAATGCAACGAAGTGGGGAGAACTACAGATGATATGTTTTCTGCGGTCGTTATTTATCGTCTGCTTATCCATGGTATTTTTGACTCTATTCGCCAGCCAGAGCCATGCTGCCAGGGTCATTGACTCGGTAACATTGAACGGAAGTCCCCTAGTCACGGTCTCGCCCTCAGCCACCATTAGTGCCACAGTTAATGTGACCACCAACGGTAACGGTTCAGATCGACGCTGGCGTTCGACAGCCTGGAGTATTGATACCTTTCCCCCTGGTGCAACGAACTGTGTCAATCATCCAAACCACAATTCTGCAGGATCCTATAGCGAAACATTCAATATCACCGCCCCGGCAGCGGCAGGTATCTATAATATCTATTTTATTGCCTATCGAAATGATGGATGTAGTCAGGGGGCTAGCTCAGCTTTTACCCGGACCGCCGCCGTTACAGTCGCGAGCCCACCTCCTTTGGTTTCAGCACTATCCCTTGCGAGTGGTGATCCTACAACGGCTAATACTTCAGTCTCTTGGATGGTTTCTTTTGACCAAAGTGTGAGTGGCGTTGATACCTCAGATTTTACGTTAGTTGCGGCGGGCGGCGTTGTCGGCGCCAGCATCACCGTGGTCACCGGAGGCGGTGCAAACTGGACTGTCACGGCCAATACAGGCACCTCCAACGTTGGCACTCTGGGACTTAACCTGATCGATAACGACTCGATTATCAACGCCTCAGCTACCCCTTTGGGAGGCGTAGGAAGTGGCAATGGCAATTTCACCGGCCCATTGTATACCCTGGCACCCCCTGCACCGGTTCTGGTCAAAACGGCCAGTGCCTCGGCCGCAGTGGTTGGGGATGTTGTTACTTTTACCATCAGTGCAACCAACCCTTATGCCACTCCACTCACTACGGTCGTCATAACCGATGCTCTGCCGACTGGCATGAATTATGTCACCCATGTGGCAACTCTGGGGACGGTGTCGATCATCGGCCAGACGATTGCCTGGAATATCCTTTCATTACCAGCCAATGGCAGTGCACAGATGACGCTTGCGGTCTCTTTAACCCAGCAGGGCCCGCTGATTAACACTGTCAGTTCGCCGGGATCTGTCTCAGCTACTGCCACCGTTTTGGTGCTTGCCAGTGCGGTGACCCACTTCAGAATGGATGAGCCAGCAAACTCCTGGATTGGTGCTGCAGGCGAAGTTATCGACAGTGGAGGGACGTCATTGCATGGTCGCCGGCTGACCAGCAGCTCTCCAACTACGACCAATGTGGTTGATCCTGTGCCGACTATTGCTTCACAGCATCCAGCAGTTGTCGGTGGATTCTGCAACGCGGCTTCTTTCGATGGCCGTGCTATTGTTGAAGTGGCGGATAGTCCCCTTTTTGATTACACGACGCAATTGTCGGCGTCAGCCTGGATCTATCCGACTGCTTACCCCTCTGGGGGTGGGCTCTATTCAATCCTCTCCAATGACGTGAACTATGAGTTTCATATCAACAGTTCAGGCAAACTTTTCTGGTGGTGGAACGCTTCGACGCTGACTTCGGCAACCAGCATTCCGTTGAACCAGTGGACACATGTCGCTATTACCTTCAATTCGTCGGCAGGGGTTCGGCGTCAGCGTATATATATCAATGGGGTGCTTGATGCCAATACCAACAACTGGCAGGGGACTCTGGCCCCGAATAACTGCAATTTCTATGTTGGTGGCGATGTGGCTACCGGTGCGGCGTGCAGCATCATTTCATCGCGAAATTTTCGGGGCAAGATAGACGAAGTGAAACTGTACAGTTTCGAGCTCGGTGCTCTTGAGGTGGTTGCGGATATGACCTTGGGGCGTTCCTGCTCGGGCACCTTCGATCATGTTCGAATCGAACATGACGGGGTGGCTTCGGTATGTGCGCCGGAGCGGGTGACCATCAAGGCCTGTCTCGATTCATCCTGCACCACTCTGTATCCTGGTAATGTCACCGTGAATCTTGCCCCTGCTGGCTGGGTTGGCGGCGGAACTTTCTCTTTCAGCGGCGGGATTGCTAATCGGCAGCTCAGCAAAAGTACTCCGGGCAACGTGACGCTTGGGACCAACAGTGTTTCTCCTGTTCCGGGCACGGCCAGTCGTTGTTTTAATGGATCGAGTGAAACCTGCACCCTGAATTTCAGCTCTGCCTCATGCGCTTTTGATGCGGTCGAATCAGGTGCTGCACCGCAATCACCGATATTTACCAAACTTGCCGGGGTTCCCTTTGATATTGATGTGTTGGCGTTACTTGGTCCGGCCACAATTGACACCGGTTATGCTGGAACTGTTTCGGTCGATCTGGTTGACGCGACCGGGTCCGCCTGTCCGGTCGGGGCGGGGTTGAATGCAGCAACAGATATCATCTTTGTGCCAGGAGATACGGGGCGCAAGTCGGTCACTTTTAGTTATGCAAATGCTGCACGCGATGTCAGGGTGCGAGCTACCGTAGGCGTTTCGTCACCTGCCTGCTCGACGGATAATTTTGCTATTCGGCCATCCACTTTTACGCTGACCTCGACAGATGCTTCAAATAATGCGAGCTCCGGTACGCCAATCATCAAGGCGGGAGCCGTATTTAACCTCACGGCTACCACAGTGCCCGGATACGATGGTACCCCCGCGATTGATAACAGCAAAGTGACCGGAACCCCCAATCTGGGTATTCTGGGTGGCAGCTTTGCGGCAGCAGTGCCTGCCTCTGGAATTTCGGCAGGAGCAGCTTTTACCTATTCCGAGGTTGGTCATTTTGGCCTGCTCCAGCAAGCAGTGTTCGATACCACCTTTACGACGGTAGATCAGCCCGGAGATTGCCTGGCTGGATTTTCCAATACCTTATCCGGAGGGAAATATGGCTGCTCAGTCGGCAGTACGCCCGTGCCACAGGTAATCGGCAGTAGCGGTTTCGGGCGTTTTATCCCGGCCCGTTTCAGTCTTGGGGCCAATATTCCACTGCTAAACCCTGCCTGCAACAACAGCTTCACCTACCTTGGTCAGCCTTTCACTTATCTGATTGATCCCGTGTTCACTTTGACGGCACTGAATACGGGTGGGACGACAACTCTCAATTATGGCGGCAGTTACTGGAAGATGAATTCGGCCCTTGGTGGGCGCAGTTACACGAATAATGCTGCAACCGCTGCGACACTTGCAACTCCCGCTGCTGGCAATGTCGTCTGGGCTGGTACCGTTGACAGTGACGGAGTTGGAACAGCGGCTATCAGTGCTGTACAGTTAGCCTACTCCAAACCACCAACGCCGGAGGCGCCTTTTGCAACCAATCTGGATCTGAATCTGAGTGCCGGGGATCTGACCGACAGTGATGCTGTTTGTTATGACCCCGAGAATGATGGCATCTGCAATCCCTATGTTCTTGGTGCGATTGCTGGTACCGAGCAGCGTTATGGCCGACTACTGTTGCAGAGTAATTATGGACCAGAGGTGCAGAATGTTCCGCTTAATCTGGTCGTAGAATATTTTGATGGCAGTGGGTATGTGGTCAATGCTGCGGATGGTTGTACCAACTACGTTGCGACTCCGCCGGTTCTGCTGCTGTCCAACTATCAGGATCAACTCTCCGTTGGCGAGACTTTGCCGACGGGAGGAGGGATACTGTCCTCCGGCGGGGGTACGCTGGTGTTGAGTGCACCGGGGGTTGGAAACCAGGGGAGTGTTGATCTGACTTATGATCTCGATGCCGCGGGGTTTAGTTGGTTGAAGGATAATGGTTTGAATCCTGTGGGAAAGGTGACTTTCGGCATCTTCAAAGGGAATGAGCGACTCATTTATATGCGGGAATCTGTTCAATAGGGGGCCATCGATCGTACGGCTTCCGATATTCCTGTCCCCGGTTCAGATTCTCGCTGGACCAGGTATGACATAGAGCAGAATCGCGAAGAAGTGCAGGGTGCTCCCCGCCATAACGAACAGGTGCCAGACCATGTGGTTGTAGGGCATGCGTTCCCATGCGTAGAATATGACGCCGCCGGTATAGGCCAAACCACCGGCCAGTAGCAGTAGTAGCCCACCAGTTTCGACACTTTCGAGCATTGGGCGTGCCGCGATCACCACGACCCAACCCATAGCGATGTAGAGCAGGGTTGAGAATTTTGCCAGCTTGACCGGCATGACGATTTTTCCTATGACCCCGGTGAGTGCCAGTCCCCAAACCGTACCGAAGAGCGACCATCCCCAAGGACCGTGCAGACTGATGAGTGCGAATGGTGTGTAGGTTCCGGCTATCAGCAGATAGATCGCCGCATGATCGAAGATGCGCAAAATCTTTTTTGGACCCGGCATCGGGATGCTGTGGTAAAGGGTTGATGTCGTATAGGCAAAGATCAGGGTCGCGCCGAAAATACTGCACGCAACAAGCCGCCAACTGTCGCCATAATCCCCCGCGTTATAGAGCAAGACAATAAGTCCGGCAATGGCGAGTAGAAGCCCTATGCCGTGGGTGATGCTATTGGCGACCTCTTCTCCAAAGCCGTAATGTGGTTTTTCAGCGTGTTCTGACATTGGGTTGTCCTCTTGATGTGATATATCACTTATCCATTTTTAACATGCCTCATTGTTTCAATGCTGATTTTACCCTCTGTTTTACGTAACTTTTACCCAATGCTAAGTTTGGCAAAGATTCGCTGTTTCGTTAGCACGTCATTTTGGAGTATATTTATCAACTCACTCAATTTTTCGACTTTAAGTACCCGCAACTCTGTTTTAAGGAGCTATCGATGATTCCATACCGTTCAGCAACCACCACCAGCGGCCGTAATATGGCCGGTGCTCGCGCTCTCTGGCGTGCGACCGGCGTTAAAGAGGGTGATTTCGGCAAGCCGATCATCGCGGTGGTCAATAGCTTTACCCAGTTTGTGCCCGGACATGTTCATTTGAAGGATATCGGCCAACTGGTCTGTCGTGAAATCGAAAAGGCCGGCGGGATCGCCAAGGAGTTCAATACCATAGCGATTGATGACGGCATCGCTATGGGGCATGGTGGCATGCTCTACAGCTTGCCATCACGAGAAATCATCGCCGACTCGGTTGAATATATGGTTAACGCGCATTGCGCCGACGCCATGGTCTGCATCAGTAACTGCGACAAGATCACTCCCGGTATGCTCAACGCTTCATTGCGTTTGAATATCCCGTCGATCTTTGTTTCCGGTGGACCAATGGAAGCTGGCAAAGCGGTGCTGAGTGCAGGTGAGAAGGCGCTTGATCTGGTCGATGCCATGGTTATGGCCGCCGACGAAGCTGTCAGCGACGCCGACTGTCTGGAGGTCGAGCGTTCGGCGTGTCCAACCTGCGGTAGTTGCTCGGGGATGTTCACCGCCAACTCGATGAACTGTCTGACCGAGGCTCTGGGTCTCAGCCTGCCCGGCAATGGGTCCTTGCTTGCTACCCATGCGCGCCGGCGGGACCTTTTTGAAGAAGCCGGTCGGCGGATTATAGATCTGACCAAGCGTTATTATTTGCAGGATGATTCCAGCGCTCTGCCGCGTAGTATCGCGACCCTGGCCGCATTTAAGAACGCCATGTGTCTTGATATCGCCATGGGCGGCTCGACCAATACTGTATTGCACCTGCTGGCTGCTGCGCAGGAAGCAGGTGCCGCCTTCAACATGCAGGAGATCGATGCGCTCTCGCGTCGTGTTCCTCATCTGTGCAAAGTCGCTCCTTCGACACCTGACTATCATATGGAAGATGTCCATCGTGCTGGTGGCGTTTTCGGCATCCTTGGCGAGCTGTCGCGTGCTGGGTTGCTCGATACCTCGGTCCCAACTGTTCATGCTCCAACTTTAAGCGCGGCCTTGTCTCAATGGGATATTGCCGGGGTTCTCTCGTCGGAGGCCGAAGAGCGTTATCTTGCTGCTCCCGGTTGTAAGCCGATGCTCGAAGCCTTCGGCCAGAGCCGTCAGTGGGAGAGTCTCGACCAAGATCGTCAAAAGGGCTGTATCCGTGATCTTGAACATGCCTACAGTAAGGATGGTGGACTTGCCGTGCTTTACGGCAACCTCGCGCCCAACGGCTGTATCGTCAAGACCGCCGGGGTCGATGAGTCGATCCACTGCTTTACCGGTCGCGCGCGGGTTTTCGAAAGCCAGGATGATGCGGTCGATGCGATCCTTGCCGATCAGGTGGTGTCAGGTGATCTTGTCCTGATCCGCTACGAGGGCCCCAAGGGGGGGCCTGGGATGCAGGAGATGCTCTATCCGACCAGTTACCTGAAATCAAAAGGGTTAGGCAGGGCCTGTGCTTTGGCGACAGACGGTCGTTTCTCTGGTGGCACCTCGGGTTTGTCGATCGGTCATGTCTCCCCTGAGGCGGCCAGTGGCGGTGCCATCGGTCTGGTCGAAGAAGGGGATAGCATCCTGATCGATATTCCGCAGCGCAGTATCCGCATCGATATCAGTGATGAACAGTTGGCTGAGAGACGCAAAAAGATGGAAGCTAAGGGCGCCGATGCCTGGCAACCCGTTGACCGTCAGCGCGAGGTCAGCGCTGCCCTGCAGGTCTATGCCGCTATGGCGACCAGTGCCGATCGTGGCGCAGTGCGTGATCTCAATGTTCTGAAGGTCTGTCGTGGAGAGCAGTCATGAGCCGCGGGACCCTGTTCGATAAAGTCTGGCAGCTCCATTCCATCGGGCAACTTGAAGGAGGTCAGACCCAATTGTTTATCGGTCTGCACCTGATTCATGAAGTCACCAGCCCACAAGCCTTCGCCATGCTGCGTGAACTCGGACTTGAGGTCGCCTTCCCTGAGAACACCTTGGCGACGGTCGATCATATCGTGCCGACCGATGATCAGGCGCGCCCCTTTGCTGATCCGTTGGCCGAAGAGATGATGCAGGCGCTGGAGGAGAACACAACCGCCAGTGGCATCCGGCTGTATAACGTTGGTAGCGGGAAACAGGGGGTGGTGCATATTATTGCTCCGGAGCTGGGCTTGACCCAGCCGGGCATGACCGTTGCCTGTGGTGACAGCCACACCGCGACTCATGGGGCCTTTGGCGCTGTGGCCTTCGGTATCGGCACCAGTCAGGTGCGCGACGTACTGGCGACACAGACTCTGGCAATGGAACCGCTCAAGGTCCGCCGGGTCGAGGTCAATGGTACGCTGGCCTCTGGCGTCTACGCCAAGGATGTCATCCTGCACGTTATCCGGCATCTTGGAGTTAAGGGTGGCGCTGGCTATGCCTATGAATTTGCCGGAACCTGTATTGATGCGATGAGCATGGAAGAACGGATGACGGTGTGTAATATGGCGATCGAAGGGGGTGCGCGTTGCGGTTATATCAACCCCGATCAGACCACCTTCGATTACCTGCGCGGCCGTGAGTTTGCGCCTCAGGCTGACCAGTGGCAGCGGGCCGAAAACTGGTGGCGTAGCATCGCCTCAGACGCCGATGCCGACTACGATGATCTGGTTCGATTCGACGCGGCAGAGATTTCGCCGACTCTGACCTGGGGGATCACTCCAGGGCAGGCCTTGGGCTTGGATGAAAAATTACCGGCGGTCGAGGGCTATGCCACCGAGGAGCAGGATCTGATCCGTCAGGCTTATGATTATATGGATCTTGAACCAGGGCAATCGATGCTCGACCTGCCGATCGATGTCGTCTTTATCGGCAGCTGTACCAATGGCCGCCTCAGCGATCTGCAAGAAGTTGCACATATCTGCCAGCTGCACGGTGGTCGCGTATCGGACAGCATCAAAACGGTGGTGGTGCCGGGGAGTGAGGCGGTTAAGGCCGCGGCTGAGGCCGAAGGTCTGGACAAAATCTTTATTGCGCATGGCTTCGACTGGCGTAATGCGGGCTGCTCGATGTGTCTGGCAATGAACCCCGACAAGCTCAGTGGGCGACAGATCTGTGCCAGCACCAGTAACCGCAATTTCAAGGGTCGACAAGGCTCGCCAGCTGGGCGCACCCTGTTGATGTCCCCTGCTATGGCGACATTGGCTGCGCTGGAAGGGAAGGTCAGTGATGTGCGGCCGCTGTTGAATAAGGAGGTGCAGTCATGAGTGCGATAACTCAAATTGGCGGGCAGGGCGTTCCGCTACGTGGAAATGATATCGACACTGATCGGATCATCCCGGCGCGTTTTCTACGCTGTGTGACCTTTGATGGCTTGGGAGAACATGCCTTTGCTGATGATCGCTTGCAGATGAAAGCCGCAGGTCGCCTGCATCCCTTTAGTGATCCTGTCTATGCCGGCGCGAGTATTTTGGTGGTCGGCAGCAATTTCGGTTGTGGCTCCTCACGTGAGCATGCTCCGCAATCGCTGCAGAAATGGGGCATTAGAGCGGTTATCGGCGAAAGTTTTGCCGAAATTTTCTTTAACAATAATATCGCTATCGGTATCCCCTGTGTGAGCCTCTCTGTGGCTGATATCGACTCTCTGCAGGGGCTGATTGAAACCAATCCGCAACTCAATGTGGAGATCGATCTCGAAGCGGGCTGCGTCAAGGGCTCCGGGTTCTCATTTAAAGCTGAGATGCCGGAAGCCGCCCGTCAGATGTTTGTCCGAGGTCAATGGGATGCTACCGGGCAACTGCTCGCCAACTTGAATCAGGTCAGGTCACGCGCGGCTCAAATTCCCTATTTGAACAAGTTTCTTCCTTGAAACAGCAAAGGGTCGTCGGAGGTGTCCGGCGACCTTTTTTTGCGGTAGTTATTGCGCTGTCTTGAATACTAACTTTTTTCCGCTGGAGAGATTTAGATAATGAGCGATAAACAGGTCACCCTGCAGGATCTAAAAGAGAAGATGGCTGAATTTGTCCGCGAGCGTGACTGGGAGCAATTTCATACGCCTAAGAATATTTCGATGTCAATTGCGATTGAAGCTGCCGAACTGATGGAGCATTTTCAGTGGCTGACCGTTGAACAGTCACAGACGCTTGATGCCAAAGCATTGGCTGATATCGGCGAGGAGCTTGCTGACATCGTCATCTACTCCCTCTCTATGGCTAATTTTCTCAAGCTTGATCTGTCGGATACAGTTTTAGCCAAGATGGAGAAGAATATTCGAAAGTATCCCTCAGAGCAGGTGCAGGGAAAATCGCACAAATATACTTATTATCAGGATAAAGAGAGCACGTGAGTGCCAGAAAACCTGGCAAACCAGCCAAGAAATACAGTCAGGCATCACGACTGCATGATGTGATCCGCATCCTTGAACTGCGTTACGGGGCAACAGTCGAAGAGTTGGTCGACGAATGTCAGGTGACCAGGCGCACCGTCTATCGTGATTTGATGGCGATAGAAGATGCCGGCTATCCCCTGATCAAGGAACGTCAGGACTCGGGTGAAGTGCTCTATCGTTTTGTCGCCGGGTTCAAGCAGTTGCCGCCGATTACCTTTACCCTTGAAGAGTTGATGACCCTTTATCTGTGTCGCGGGCAACTTTCGTTTTTGCAGGGGACACCTTTTCAGGATGATCTGGATGCGGTCTTTGCTCGACTGCGCTCCGGACTTCCGCCGCGTTCGGTTGCTCACCTTGAACGGATCGCCGAGACTGGTAGCTCGAAGATTCAGGGCTTTCGCGATTATACACGTCAGCGCGAGATCCTGGCCAGCTTGCGTCAGGCTCTCTTGAAGCAGCAACGTTGTCGTATTTGTTATGCGCCGGCGCGGCGCGAGGCGAGTGATTATCTGTTTGATCCCTACACACTGCTGTTCTATAATAGCTCTCTCTATCTTGGTGGCTATGCCCACAACCGCAAGGCTTTGCGGCTCTTCCTGGTTGATCGTATTGAAAGCCTAACCGCGACTGATGAGCGCTTTGAGGTCCCTGAAGATTATGTCTCGAGCCAGTTAACCGGCGGAGCTTTTGGCTTGATTGATGAGGGTCCTGAGCGGCCACTTGATTTGCTGTTTGCTGCCCCGATCGCCCACTTGATTCGTGAGCGGATCTGGCATCCTCAGCAGCTCCTCGAGGAGCGGGCAGATGGCTCGCTGCGTCTCCAGTTTACTGCGGCAGGCGATACCGAAATTCTCTCCTGGATCTCCTCTCTGATTCCCCATGTCCAAGTCCTTGGCCCTGCGTCTTTACGCGAGGATTTTTTACAGGCCCTGCGACAGACCTTGGACGAATCTGAACTTCTCTGAGAACAGGTGTGACATATTCTGTCTTCTCTTCGGGTAGACTCTAGTTGAACAAGAGTCTATCAACATTGAAAAGAGGAGGACGTGATGATTTCCCATTTTAATCTTTCCGGCTGTGAAAACTCTTTCTATTTCGAGATCTCCAGTATTCAACAACTTTCCAATGGGTTGAAAATAGCCGGAATTGTGGGAGACGGTAGTGCCGAGGCCTGGTTTGAGGCCAGTGTCGCTGAGCAGATGCAGGTCTCTGTCCTGCCGATCTGGGACGGAGGCCATGACGCCCTCTGCCAGCGCTATGATCAGAGTCTGATTGAGCAAGCACTTCGAAGTTGTCTCGAGGATGTCAGTTTTCGCAGTGAGAAATCGTTTAACGCCGAGGCGGGTTGTTGGCAGCAAAAGATTGTTGCTTCTGCCAAACCGTATACCCCTTTTGTTTGGCCGGTGATGCGGCATGAAAGACCTTATTCTCGGGTGTGTGAAGAGCCTGCGGTCTGGCAGCGACAACTCGCTTGCTAGGAGAATTGTCTTGCTTGTCGTTGACATTGCATTTTGCGCAGAGCTGAGGTAGAAAAGGGCACCTTTTGCCCTTGGGGAAACTTCAATGCGTCAACTGATTCTGGCTTCGACAAGTCCGTACCGCCTCCAATTGATGAGGCAGTTACAACTCCCGTTTATTGCCGCCGCGCCGCCTTTCAAAGAAACTATAGACCCTGCTGTTTCACCTGAACTCACGGTCCGTCATCTTTCGCTGGGCAAGGCTCAAAGTCTGGCAGAAAAATATCCGAATGCCTTGATTGTCGGTTCGGATCAGGTTTTTGTGGACCAACGTGGGCGTGCGGTTGGCAAGCCCGGCACCGAAGAAGCTGCCATCGCTCAATTGAAACAGATGGCCGGACGCACCCACACCTTTTTCACCGGCATCGCAATCTATGATAGCGCTAGCCGCACACATCAAACGGATTATTCTTCTTTTTCTGTGACCTTGCGCCCCTTAAGTGATGAACAGATTGTCAACTATGTCAGACGTGAGAAACCTTTTGAGTGCGCAGGAGCATTCAAGATTGAAGGGCTTGGAATCGCACTGATGGAGAAGATGGATGGGGATGACTACAATACCCTGATCGGTCTGCCGTTGATCAAACTTGTCACCCTGCTTAAGCTTAATGGGGTCGAGGTCTTTGCCGGTGAAGAGTAGTTTTTAATCTCCTCTGCGGTTGACGTTCGCGAGTTTCTTCTCCATAATACTCCACCAATCTTTCGCCTGGAGGGGGTATGAAGATCTCAATCCGTTTGGTCCTGCTGCTCAGTTTTCTCGCCGTTATCTGGGGGACCTTCTTTCTCACGACCACCTATTCGCAGCTCACCTCCGAACAAGTTCTTAAAGAACATGCCCATGTCATTATGAAGAATATTTCTTCTTATGCTATGGAACAGAGTCAGAATTATCTGAGTAAGGCTCAGCGTGCAACGGAACTGACCAAGAGCTTGCTGCGATCGCAGGTTCTGGTGCAGGAGAATGGTCGAGCGCTGGAGAACTACTTTCTTGAGCAGTTACGGGCTTATCCCGATATCTCTGGAATTTACCTTGGCACTCCCGAGGGCAATTTCTTCTTTGTTAGCCGGAATGAGAAGTATTCACCGGATGGGTTCAGAACCAAGATCATCAGCCATAAGAGTGGGGAGCGACAGGTTCACTATGTATGGCGCGATGGTCAGCGGAATATCGTCGCCGAAGAGGATGATCCTACCGATGCTTATGATCCGCGCAGCCGTCCCTGGTATCGTGGGGCGATAGCCGCCGATGGCATCTTCTGGACCGATCCTTATATTTTCTATACCTCGCAAAAACCCGGGATTACCATCAGTGGTCCGACCTATAATCTGGAAGGACAACTGGGGGGGATCGTTGGGGTTGATATAGAGATAGATCAACTTTCAACCTTTGTTTCCAAATTGCGCATCGGGACCAATGGTCGAGCCTTCATGCTCAACCAGAATCGTGATGTTGTCGCCTTCCATGATGTTGATCAAATAAAATTTCATGGGCAGAAGGGGAATGCGAGTGCCCGTCTGGTCAAAATTGATGAATTTCAGGACAAGCTTAGTCGTGCGTCTTTCGAAGCCCTCGGTATTGCACAGGAGAAGACGAGCCAGATCCTGCTGAATCGCGCGGAATATGTAAGTTTTGAATTCGCCGGTGAAAATTATCAAGCCATGTTTACACCTTTTCCCGATCCACAGTGGCCCTGGGTCATCGGTATGTACATGCCCGAGGATGACTATCTCGGTGCGTTAAAACAGAACCGTGTGAACAATTATCTGATTACCTTTGCCATCTCTGTCCTGGCGAGTTTTTTGATTCTTTTTATCGCTCGTTCAATTGCCCGCCCGGTCATCGGTTTGCAACGTTACGCTGAAGATATTTTAGCCGGTGATTTTGAGCCCGAAAAAGACGCCACCCTGTCGGATTGCAGGTTCAAAGAGGTCAGTGAGACCGCTGGTCGTTTTGACAGTTTGATGGTTGAACTTGGCCAGGCGCATACGCAGCGGCAAACTGCTGAAGATAACCTTCTGCGTAAGGAACAACAGTACACTTCTCTGGTCGAAAATCTGATGGTCGGAGTTTTCCGGATCAGTAGCGAGGGTGAGATCCTCAGTGCAAACCCTGCATTTGCACGAATGCTTGGATTCTCTACCGTCACTGCGTTTAAAAAATACAATATCATCAGCTTCTACAACAACCTGGATGATCGTAAGCTGTTGCTCGATGCTCTGCAGGCACAGCAGCATATCAGTGATTGGGTTTTACAGCTTAAGCCGCTAGACCAGGAAGAGCCGATTTGGGTGTCGTTATACGGAACTTTAAAGGATTGTCCCACCGGTTGTTATATTGAAGGCGTGATTGAAAATATCACCGAACGTAAGCACTCAGAGGAGATGTTGATCCTCTCTGAACGGATGGCTGCGGTCGGGATTATGGCGAGTGGTGTTGCTCATGAATTTAACAATATCCATACAGGAGTCCTGGGTTACGCGGAATTGGGCACGCGATTGAGAGATATTCCTGAGTCTGCCCAGACTTATTTTACGACAATCCGTGACGCTTCATTGCGTGCCCGTGACCTGACCGCCAATCTTTTGAGTTGCTCGAGTCAGCAAAGCTCCAAGATGAGCGCTGCCGATCTGAATATCACAGCTCGAGAAAGTTATGCCCTGGTCGAGCGCGATTTTTTCGCTGACGGTGTCGAGGTCGACTGCAACTTTGGTGAAGTTCCGCAATTTTTGATGGATCGCGCGCAAGTTGGACAAGTCATCCTGAATCTCTTGATCAACGCACGTCATTCTTTGATTGGCTGCGCTGAAAAGAAGATTCGCATCAGTAGCGGAATCATTGAGGATCAGGCCTGGATCAAGGTTACGGATACCGGGTGTGGAATCCCTGATGATAAACTTAAGAAGATTTTTACCCCCTTCTTTTCTACCAAGGGCGAGCATGCTCGTTCAGGTTCATTGCAGGCAACCGTCCGTGGAACCGGTTTGGGTTTAGCCGTCTGTCATACGATCGCCAAAAATCACAAAGGCCGGATTGAGGTCGAGACCCAGCTCGGTTTGGGGAGCAGTTTTACTTTTTATTTGCCGCTCCGTGAAACTGGGGAGTTGGCTCTTGGGCCACAGGTTGAATACCCCAGATTTTTTGTTAATCCACAGCTTGGTGGCCGGATTCTGGTTGTCGATGATGAGCAACATGTTCGTGAACTGATCGGTCAGGTTTTGACCGGACAGGGCTATGAGGTGGTGACGACCGACGACGGCAATAAAGGTCTGCAAATTATTCGGAACGAGGGTGTTGATCTGGTGCTGGTTGACATGCAGATGCCGAAGATGAGCGGCATCGATTTTCTCAGTCAACTGCAGATTATCGAGGAAGCGCGGCGGCCAGTCGCCATGATTGTTACGGGTAAAACCTGTGATTCCGGCATGAGTGCACGGACAGATCTGGATGTCTTTGGAACTCTGGCTAAACCCTTTGTCATCGATGCTCTTCAATCGATGGTTCAGTCTGCGATCAAGCATAAACAAACGACTGCTGAAGTTTGAGATCGTTGGAGCTTAGTTGAAGGTCCGGTTCTCCTGTTCTTGCACGCGGATAAATGTGGTTCGTTTACTGAGTTCTCGGAGCTCGGCAGCACCAACATAGGTACAGGTTGAGCGCACACCACCCAGGATGTCACGTATGGTTTCGTCGACCGGACCGCGATAAGGGACTTCGACCGTCTTCCCTTCGGAGGCGCGATATTCGGCCACTCCGCCAACATGCTTACTCATGGCAGTGGTCGAACTCATGCCGTAAAAAAGTTTGTACTGTTGCCCATCTCGATCGACAAGTTGGCCCCCGCTCTCGTCGTGACCTGCGAGCATGCCGCCAAGCATAACAAAATCTGCGCCGCCGCCGAATGCCTTGGCGACATCTCCGGGACAGACACATCCCCCATCTGAAATAATCCGGCCGCCGAGGCCATGGGCTGCATCCGCGCATTCGATGACCGCCGATAGCTGAGGGTAGCCGACACCGGTTTTGACCCTGGTGGTGCAGACCGAGCCGGGACCAATCCCGACCTTGACCACGTCGGCTCCTGCTAACAGGAGTTCTTCAACCATTTCGCCGGTGACGACATTTCCGGCAATAATCGTCATCTTAGGATAGGATTCACGGACGCGTGCGACGAACTCAACAAAGGCTTCGGCGTAGCCATTTGCGACATCGATACAAATGAAATTGAGCTGAGGCGCAAGTGTGACAATCTCTTGCAGCTTGTCCATGTCATTGTCGGAAGTACCGGTACTGACCATGATTCGCTGAAAGATATCCTGGTCGGCCTGGCTGAGCCAGGCTTTCCATTCCTCGACTGTGTAGTGTTTGTGGATAGCGCAGAGCATGCCGTGGCGGGCGAGTGCCTCAGCCATGGCAAAGGTCCCAACCGTATCCATATTTGCGGCAATCACTGGGACCCCTCGCCACTCTAGTTTACTGTGCAGGAAACGGTAGTCGCGTTCAAGTTTGACCTCGGCTCGGCTTTTCAGTGTTGAACGTTTTGGCCTGATCAGTACATCGCGGAATCCGAGTTTCAAATCTTGTTCGATACGCATAAAAGTTCACTCCGTTTCTGGCTGCCGAGTCAGTGTGTATTGTAGCGAACCACAGCACTTTTGGGTGATGTTTTTTTAACCCGCGGCAGGGGCCGTTTGTGTTGACCCTTTTTGAACGGCAGTGCTAGAATTTAACACTCGGCCGCTGAGCTAGTATCGGCTGGGACTGGCGATTAAGTTCCTATATTTCAGCCAGTTATGGTTTGATTCCCCTCTTATGTTTGGTGTTATCCTTTATGCAGTCATCCAGCTTCGTCCATCTCCATCTTCACAGCCAATACAGCCTTCTCGATGGTGCCATCAAGCTTGATGAGCTTATCACGCGGGCCAAGAGTTTCGATATGCCGGCGGTCGCGGTGACAGACCATGGCAACATGTTCGGCGCGGTAGAGTTTTATAGCAAAGCACATGCAGCGGGCATCAAGCCGATCATCGGCTGTGAGGTCTACGTGGCCCCGGGTTCGCGTTTCACCAAAGGTAACGCACGTGGATCTTCGGAAGCATCCTATCACCTGGTGTTGCTGTGTCAGAATTTGGCCGGTTATCAGAATATCTGCCGCCTGATTTCTGCCGCCTATCGCGAGGGGTTTTATTATAAGCCACGGATCGATTGGGACCTGCTCGCACAACACAACGAGGGCCTGATTTGTTTGTCGGCTTGTCTCGGTGGCGAGTTACCGACCTTGTTCAATCTGGGTCAGCCGGAAGAAGCGCTGCAGCGCGCGCGGGAGATGTCACAGATTTTCGATGATGATCGTTTTTATCTCGAACTGCAGGAAAATTTCATCCCTGAGCAGAAGAGAGCGAACGATGGCCTGATTCAGCTTTCACGTGAACTCGATTTGCCGCTGGTTGCGACTAATGATTGCCATTATCTGAGGAAGGAAGATGCCTTTGCCCATGAGGTTCTGCTTTGCATTCAGACCGGCAAGACGATGGATGACCCGAAGCGGATGCGCTTTTCCAACGATGAGTTTTACGTCAAAAGTCCGCAGGAGATGGCTGCTCTTTTCCCTGAACATCCAGAGTCCTTAGCTAACACCCTGAAGATTGCCGAACGCTGTAATCTCGAACTCGATTTTAATACCTACCATTTCCCGCAATATGAGAAACCGGCGGACAAAACTCTCGATGAGGTACTCGCCGAGATGAGTTGGCAGGGGCTTACGACTCGGTTGGATGAGGTGCGTAAGGTGCGTGAGATCAGTGCTGAGAAACTCAAGGACTATAACGAACGCCTGCAGGTTGAACTTGACTGTATCGCTCAGATGGGTTTCCCCGGATATTTTCTGATCGTTGCCGACTTCATCAACTGGGGAAAAAATAACGGAGTGCCCGTTGGACCTGGTCGGGGGAGTGCTGCGGGGAGCCTGGTCGCCTGGGCAACCGGGATTACCGATATCGATCCGCTCCCCTACAACCTGCTGTTTGAGCGCTTCCTGAACCCGGAACGGGTCTCGATGCCTGATATCGACGTCGACTTCTGTATCTATGGTCGCGAGCGGGTCATCGATTATGTGCGCGAGAAATACGGCCCGGAGAACGTTGCGCAGATTATCACCTTCGGTACCATGCTAGCCAAAGGGGTTTTGCGTGATGTCGGGCGGGCGATGAATATCCCCTATGGTGAGGTCGACCGGATCGCCAAGATGGTGCCGAACGTGCTGGGTATTACCCTGAAGGATGCAATCGAACAGGAGCCTAAGCTCAAAGATTTGCGCGACAAAGACCCTCAGATTAAAGAGTTGATCCGCATCTCCTTGGCCCTTGAGGGTTTGACACGCCATGCTTCGACTCACGCCGCCGGCGTTGTCGTCACGCCAAAGCCCTTGCCCGAATATCTACCGCTTTACACTGATCCGAAGTCGGGCGGCCAGGTTACCCAGTATCCGATGAGTTATGTTGAGAAGATCGGGCTGGTAAAATTCGACTTTTTGGGGCTAAAAACCCTGACCGTTATTGAGGGTGCCGTTAAGCTGATCCGTGCAGGGGGCGTCAAGGACTTCGACCTCAAGCTGGTCGGTGATGATGATACCAAATCCTATGAGTTGCTGTCTCGCGGTGAAACCACCGGGGTTTTTCAGCTTGAGTCCTCGGGGATGAAAGAATACTTGGTCAAGCTCAAACCGAGCTGCTTTGAAGACTTGATCGCGATGGTCGCCCTCTATCGGCCTGGGCCGCTCGGCTCCGGGATGGTTGATTCCTTCATCAAACGGAAGCACGGTCTGGAGAAGTTTGATTATCCTTTCCCGCAGCTTGAGCCGCTGTTGAAGGATACCTACGGCGTTATCGTTTATCAGGAACAGGTTATGCTGATCGCTCAGGTGCTGGGGGGGTATAGCCTGGGCGGTGCCGACTTGTTGCGTCGCGCGATGGGTAAGAAGAAGGCGGAGGAGATGGCCAAGCAGAAAGGCCTCTTTCTCGCTGGCGCCAAAGAGAACAAGCTTGATCAAAAAAAGGCCGAAGCGGTCTTCGATCTGATGGAAAAATTTGCCGCCTACGGCTTTAACAAGTCGCACTCGGCAGCTTATGCCCTGGTCGCTTATCACACCGCCTATCTCAAAGCACACTATCCGGTTGAGTTTATGGCCGCGTTGCTGACCGAGGATATGGAGAACACCGACAAGGTGATCAAAAATATCAGTGAAGTTCGCGCCATGGGGATCGAAGTTTATCCGCCTGATATCAACGCTTCAGATCGCTCTTTTACCGTGCGCGAAGGAGCGATCCGCTTCGGTTTGGGGGCCGTCAAGGGGGTCGGCGCCGCCGCGCTCGAATCGATTATTGAGGTCCGCAAGGGGAAGCCGTTCAGCTCTCTGCAGGACTTTTGTGAACGGGTCGATCTGCGCAAGGTCAACAAGAAGGTGGTTGAGGCCCTGATCAAATGCGGTGCCTACGATACCCTGGGGGGCAAGCGTGCTCAGTTTATGGCTGCATTCGAAGAGGCGATGGAAATAGGTCAGCGTCTGCAGAAAGAGCGTGAATCTGGCCAGGAGTCTCTCTTCGGCAGTCACGAGGTTGTTTCGGTCGCAGGGAATGGCTACGGAGTGCTGCCCGAGATTGATGAGTGGGACGAACGGGACCTTTTGACCTACGAAAAAGAAGCGCTCGGATTTTACGTCTCCGGCCACCCCCTTGATCGCTTTACGGATGTGATCAAACGTTTTACCACCTGTAGTAGTTCCGAATTGACAGAGCGTACCGACAAAGAGACGGTCCGCTTGTGTGGGATTGTGTCTGGCATCAAAGAGTTAATGACCAAAAAGGGGGATCGAATGGCTTTTGTCAGCCTTGAGGATCTCACCGGTTCTGTCGAGTGTGTGGTTTTCCCCGAGGTCTATGCGGCCTCAATGGATCTGCTAAAAGGTGAAGAACCTCTGCTGCTCATTGGCGAACTGGATGTCGGTGAAGAGGCGTGTAAGCTTCTGGTCAGCGAGGTTTCACTGCTGCGAGATGTCACGCAAAAACAGACGCGGCGCGTCAATATCCGCTTGACGACACCCGGTCTGGACGAGATGCAGTTGCACCAGCTCAAATCGATTGTCCAGCGCTATCGAGGGGGCTGCGAAGTCGCGCTGCACCTGGTGATTCCCGATCGAAGCGAAACCGTTATTCGTTTACCCAAACAACTTAAAATGGCGGCCTCGGAAGAGGCGATGGCTGAAGCTGAAAAAATATTCGGTTACAATATTATGACCTTTGAGTAGCTTGAGATATCCTGTGCGCTTGTTGCTTGAACATGGCGGCAAACTTCTATATGCTGATCCATTCGTTTTGCAAAGGAGCGATCAATGAGTAACTATCTAGAATTTGAAAAGCCGCTGGCCGAACTTGAAGCAAAAATTGGTGAACTGCGTGATTTTTCTACCGATAATGTCGATTTCAGCAGCGATATTTTGAAGCTTGAAAAGAAATCTGACAAGCTTAAAAAAGAAATATTTTCCAACCTCAGTCGTTGGCAGCGCACACAACTTGCGCGTCATGCCGATCGACCCTATGTGCTTGACTATATCGATCTGATCTTCACCGATTGGTTTGAGGTCCACGGCGATCGCAATTTCCGTGACGATCCAGCGTTGGTCTGCGGATTTGCCCGCTTTGAGGGCCAGCCTTGCTGTGTCATTGGTCACCAGAAGGGCCGTAATACCAAAGAGAAGGTCCACCGTAACTTTGGTATGCCGAATCCTGAGGGTTATCGTAAGGCGCTCAGAGTGATGCAGATGGCCGAGCAGTTCGGTCTGCCGATCTTCACCTTTGTCGACACGCCAGGAGCTTTTCCTGGTATCGGTGCCGAGGAGCGTGGTCAGGCTGAAGCGATTGCGCGTAACCTGCGTGAAATGGCCTCTCTTAAGGTGCCGGTTATTGTGACGATCGCTGGCGAGGGTGGCTCAGGTGGTGCCTTGGCCATCGCTGTTGGCAACCGGGTTTTGATGATGGAGTATTCGGTCTATGCTGTTATCTCTCCTGAGGGTTGCGCTGCTATCTTGTGGGGCGACGGGGCCAAGGGCCCTCAAGCGGCCGAAGCGCTTAAATTGACAGCGCGAGACGTTGAATCCCTCGGATGTGTGATTGATGATGTGGTTCCTGAGCCTCTTGGTGGTGCTCACGCCGATCATAAGACGACGGCAAATACCCTGAAGGAATACCTGAAGCGTCACCTGGATGAGCTCTCTCTACTCTCCGCTGATGAGTTAATTGAGCAACGCTATCAACGTTTCCGTAACATGACACAGGTTGAAGAGTAATCTGGTATGCGTTTTTTCGGCTTGCTGTTGCTCTCCTTGGTTTTGACTGCCTGCGGTGGTCATTACACCAAGGTTATTGAAACACCAGATACACGTGAACTCAAGGGTTGGCAGAAGCCTTACGAGGTCGATGGCCAGCGCTACCAACCCCTACGTGACCATCAGGGTTTTTCTCAGCGCGGCGTTGCCAGTTGGTATGGCAAAAAGTTCCATGGGCGTCTGACCAGCAACGGCGAAACCTACGATATGTACGCCATGACTGCTGCGCACAAAACCTTACCTCTTGGAGTTGAAGTTAAGGTCGTCAATCAACGTAACGGGAAATCTACTGTTGTTCGTATCAATGATCGTGGCCCCTTTGTTGCGGGCCGCATTATTGACCTTTCTTATTCCGCCGCCAAAAAACTCGATGTCGTTGAGCAGGGGACTGCACCTGTAGAGATTGTTGCGCTTGGTTACCCGCACCACGAAGGTGCCAAAACAACCTATTCGGCACCCCTCGATTATGATGCCGGAAGTTTCGCCGTACAGGTTGGGGCTTTTTCCCAGCCTGATAATGCCAAACGTCTTGCGCAAAAACTTAAGCCGCGTTTCGGACGCACTGAGGTTCATTTCAGTCATGGTGATGGCCGCGCACTCTATCGGGTGCGGGTCGGTGATTTCAAGTCTTTGAACATGGCCGAAAGCTCCAGGGAAACGCTGAGGAATAATGGATTTCCTGGTGCTTTTGTCGTAGCTTTCGATGAATGAAACCTGGTCTCTAAAAATCAAATCACCGTTTTTTTTATAAAATTCACTCATGTTGCTTGACAACAGGTGGTTCTACACGTTTAATTGCGTTTGGTTTATTAGAGTTGTATGTGGGTCTGCCCATCAGGGGGGATGACCTGCTTGTCTGTCTTTGATGAGGCAGTTTTTTTCCACAGTGATGCACAAGGAGTAGAAAAGATGGCTGAAGGTACAGTGAAATGGTTCAACGATGCTAAAGGTTTTGGTTTTATCGAGCAGGACAATGGTCCTGATGTGTTCGCACATTTCTCGGCAATTTCAGGCGAAGGCTTCAAGTCGCTTAACGAAGGCGAGCGCGTCAGCTTTGATGTTTCCGAAGGCCAAAAAGGTCCTCAGGCAAGTAACATCGTAAAAATCTGAGCATAAACTCAGGTATTGAATTGAAAGGGTCGACTTTTGTCGGCCCTTTTTTTTGGTGTATTTGTGTTGAACAGCTCAGACGGCTGAGCGCATATTGACAGGATTAAAGCGAGAGAGGAGCGTCTATGTCGAACCCTGGAGAATTTTTACAAGCCTGCGCTAGGGGTCTGGTTTGGCTGTATTGTGAAGCCTGTAGCGAACCGAAGAATTTCAATGCTGTCAGACATCTCGATTCGATAGGAAACCCGCTCTATTGGGGGCAAGAGCCCTGGTGGCACGATACGCGGGTCTTTGAATGCCCAGACTGCAAAAGCGAACAGCGCTCTTTGCTTGAATTGCGCGAAGAGGGTTCGAGCTGATCGCTATTTTTTCTTACCCTTGTTTTTTTTCCCGGCAGCAGAACCATAGTTCCCGAGGAAGTCTTCTTTGAAGTCCGAGAAATTATCTTCTTCAATCGCCTTGCGGGCACCTGCGACCATATTGAGATAGAAGTGGACGTTGTGGATGGCTGACAGGGTTGCTGAAAGGATTTCATTGGCATTGAACAGATGATGCAGGTAAGCGCGACTGAAGTTTTTGCAGCAATAACAGTCGCAGGCTGGATCAACCGGGAAAAAGTCGCGGCGATACTCGCGATTGGTTAAACGTAATTTGCCGCGACTGGTAAAGACCGTGGCGCTACGCGCATAGCGAGTTGGAATAACGCAGTCGAACATATCCATTCCCCGCTCAATGCTCTCCATAATATCTTCGGGCAGACCGACGCCCATCAGATAGCGAGGTTTGTTCTCTGGTAAAAAAGGCGCCGTATAATCGACGACTTTCTTCAGGAGTTCCAGCCCTTCGCCGACGCTGACTCCACCAACTGCATAACCGGGGAAATTCATTTTAGTGAGCTGCTCGGCACATTCCTTACGCAGGTCTGGGTAGACACTCCCCTGAACAATGCCGAAGAGCGCTTGATCTTGCCGGCTGTGATGCTTGAGGCAGTTCTCTGCCCAGCGCAGGGTTTTTTTGATCGACTTTGCAGAATACTCATGGGTTGCCGGGTAGGGGATACATTCATCGAAGGCCATGATAATATCAGCGCCGAGATCGTTCTGAATCTGCATCGCTTCCTGAGGACCGAGAAAGATCTCTTCGCCAGTCAATTCATGGCGGAAGTGGACACCTTCTTCCCCAATCCTTTTTTTGGGTAAAGAGAAAACCTGAAAACCACCGCTGTCGGTCAAAATCGGCTTTTTCCAGTTCATAAAACTGTGCAGGCCACCAGCTTTTTTGACCAGAGACTCGCCTGGCTTCAGGTGCAGGTGGTAGGTGTTGGAGAGTATGATTTGCGCGCCGGTGTCCTCAACCTGTGCTGGAGTCATGGCTTTGAGCGCACCATGGGTTCCGACAGGCATGAAGATCGGAGTTTCAATCTCGCCATGGGGAGTATGCAGGCGGCCACGGCGTGCCGCTGTTTTTGTGTCTTTATTTAGAAGTTCAAAAGTGAACATTGATTTCTCCGTAGGATCCTGTGCCGTCGACAATCGCCGGGCATCAAAGCGCTAGACGTATAGCAGAATAGCAGAATGCGTGCAAGAAAGAGTCTATCGAAATGATTGATGTAACGCTTGATAAAAGATTGCACCAAGCCGATTACACTTTAATTCGTTATCAATTACGTTTTGAAGAGGATTTTTCGATGCCGGCTTACGCTTTACTCCGTTTACGTCGAGAATTGAGCCGAGTTCTGAAGGCTGGGGGAACTGAAAGCTTGAACCATACTGATTTGCTGCGCCCTTCTTTGCCCACAGACCCTGCTTTGTTGCGACAGGTTCAACAACCTGCGCCAGGTTTTGTTTTGCAGGTTGACTCAGTGCGACCGCATAAGTTTATTGGCGGAGATCAGTTGAGCTTGGTTGTCTGTTTTTTCGCTCAGGGCATGCTGCTGATTGAGCCCTTCAGTCGCTTACTTGATGCCTTGGGTTCGGTTGGCCTTTGTCGGAATGTCGGTCGTTTCCATCTTGAGTCGATAGAGGATGTCTCAGGACTCTCTGGCAATGAACAACTTTGGAAAGGGGGACCAATTCAAGTGACTCCGACGATTTTGGATTTAACCCGAAAATTTGAAGGACTGTCCCCCTCATCGGTCACATTCGAATTTCAGACTCCCGCACGCTTGTTGAAAAACTCTCGCCCCTTGTTCCGCCCTCAGTTTGTTGAAATATTTCCTTTTATCCTGCGCCGTGTGACGGGAATGCTTGCCGTCTGGGCTAACCTTGAAGATATCTTCGATGTCGGTTACCTCCTCGAATGTGCGACCAGAGTAGATGAGTTTGACCGCCGATTTGGCTGGCAGGATTGGCGTCCCTTGCACAGGAACGAAGAGGCTGGCGGTTTGTCCGGATCAGTGACACTTGGCGGGAAAGATCTCGTTCATGTCTGGCCAGTGCTAAAGGTTGGAGAACTGTTCGGTATTGGCAAGGGCGCGGCTTTTGGTGCTGGCCGCTATCACCTCATTGATTCCGATATGTTGTCGGCGGAGAAGCTTCAGGTATAATGGAGTCAGAGCTTCGGATCTTTCTTCATAGCCGAGGAGATTCTATTATGACAAATGCCTGGGATGATCGAAAAAAAGCTGTTGAAAATGAATATTTTCATCGGCAGGAACAAAAATTGATCAATCAGATGAAACAAGAGGCCGAGGATACTCTGGTTAATACGCATTGCCACAACCATTGTCCTAAATGCGGATCGGGACTCGAACCGATGACTTTTCGTGAGGTGCCCCTGGACCGTTGTAACGGTTGCGGCGGTGTCTGGCTGGGACCCAATGACCTGAAAATTCTCGCTGAAAAAGATCATCGGAGCTGGTTTGATCTCTGGTTCCGGCAAAAAGAAACGGATATCGCTAAGGAGGAAATCTAGGTAATGTATGTATTCTTTATCCTGTTGTTGTTAGTCCTGATTGCTGCTGGCTACTATATCTACCAGCGACTGCTGACAGTTGAGCGTGAAATTCGTGCTGATCAGCGAGCGCTTGCTGATGAGGACGATAGTCCGGTGCTGCAAACTGAGATTGATTCGGCTGTTCCGGAGCCAAGGTTGAACCCCGAAGATGAAGAAGGTTTGGCCGTGGGACTAGGAATCAAGGAACAGGTTGAACTTGCTGTTTCGGCAACGCCAGGTTTGGCGCAGACTGAACTCTACGCAAAGTTCCCCTCGACGGATCGGCGTGAACTACAGAAGCTGCTGCGAGAGTTAGACGCCTCGGGGCAATTGAGGCGTGAAAAGAAGGGGAGTAGTTACCGACTTTATCCTGCTTAACGAGCAGGGTCATCATCGTCAAAAAGAAACACCCAGAAGTGAACTTCTGGGCGTTTCTTTTGAGTCTGTCAGATTCCGCAATTAACGCAGGTTGTAAAAGACCTCTTTACCCGCATAAACCGCGACATCATCAAGTTCGTCCTCGATGCGTAGCAACTGATTGTATTTACAGATACGATCGGTGCGGCAGAGGGAGCCGGTTTTGATCTGTCCGGCATTGGTCGCCACCGCCAAATCTGCAATGGTGGTATCCTCGGTTTCACCACTGCGATGTGAGATAACTGCAGTGTAGCCTGCCCGCTTGGCCATTTCGATCGCCTCGAGGGTTTCGGTCAGAGTGCCGATCTGGTTAACTTTGATCAGAATCGAGTTGGCAATCCCTTTGTCGATCCCCTCTTTAAGGATCTTGGTGTTAGTGACGAACAGGTCATCACCGACGATCTGAATCTTGCCCCCCAGTTTTTCAGTCAACAGCTTCCAACCGTCCCAGTCGTTCTCGGCCAGACCATCTTCGATGGAGATGATCGGGTAGCGTTCGACCAGATCGGCATAAAAATCGATGGTCTCGGCCGCAGTTTTAAGGGCCTGCTTTTCGTTGGCAAAGTTGTACTTGCCGTCCTTGTAAATTTCAGAAGCAGCAACGTCGAGCGCCAGCAGGACATCCTCACCTGCCTTGTACCCAGCGGCAGCGATCGCCTCCATGATAACCTGCAGGGCCTCTTCGTTGCTCTTCAGATTCGGAGCAAAACCACCCTCGTCACCGACAGCTGTATTGTAGCCTTTGGCCTTGAGAACTTTTTTCAGAGCGTGGAAGATCTCGGCCCCCATGCGCAAGGCTTCCTTGAAGCAGGATGCGCCGACGGGCATGATCATGAACTCCTGGATGTCGACGTTGTTGTCGGCGTGCTCGCCACCGTTGATGATGTTCATCATCGGCACGGGCAGTTCTTTGGCATTGGTGCCACCCAGGTATTGATAGAGTGGTAGCCCGGCTTCTTCGGCGGCTGCTTTGGCGCAGGCCATAGAAACGCCGAGCAGGGCGTTGGCGCCGAGGTTGCTCTTGGATTCAGTGCCGTCCATGACGATCAGTTTGCGGTCAATGCCGACCTGATCGCTGGCATCAAGGCCGATCATCTCACCGGCGATGATCTCGTTGACATGAGCGACAGCTTTAAGAACCCCTTTGCCGAGATAGCGAGCCATGTCGCCGTCGCGCAGCTCGATCGCTTCACGCTCACCGGTTGAAGCGCCACTCGGGACAGCAGCCCGTGCCATGACGCCGCTTTCGAGCGCTATTTCTACTTCAATGGTCGGGTTGCCGCGCGAATCGAGAATCTCGCGGGCATAGACATCAATAATTTCGCTCATGGCATTCCCCTTGATACGATATGGTGAAAAAGGTATCGTCCTGACTGCCGAGTGCGGCCGGGTCGGTTTGAAACGTGACATAATATAGCAGGGCATTCGCCGATGTGAAGCGCTTTTTCCCCTTTTTTTTATTTATTTTCCTTCCGATAGAATTGTGATCTCCATGATAGCTGAACTTTCAATCATAGTCCCGATCCTTAACGAAGAGGAACAACTCCGTTGTCTGCTGACAGATCTGCTGCGGCAGAAGAGTATCGACTTCGAGGTCATTCTCAGTGATGGGGGCTCCATCGATAACCCGGCCGCAGTTGTTGCTGAATATGAACGTTTCAGCGGTTATCGGATCTCTTTGCATGTCGGCGAAAAAGGGCGCGGCCGCCAACTGAATGCCGGTATTGCCAAGGCCCGTAGCAGTTGGTTGCTGCTGATGCATGTTGACAGCCGTTTTCAGGATGACCTTGCGCTGAGACGTGGTCTGGATATGATGAAGGACTATAAGACGAATCGGGTTGCCGGTCGTTTTCCACTCCGTTTTCGTCATAGCGCTGGCCGTGTAGCCGAAGCTGGGTACTACTACTATGAATGGAAGGCGCGTTTGCCACGTGAAGAGTGTATCCACGGCGATCAGGGTTTTCTTCTGAGCCGTGAAACTTTTCAGCATGTCGGGCATTTCCGAGAGAATTTACCGGTCATGGAGGATACCGACTTTGCTGAACGACTGCGGCGCATCGGTAAATGGGTCCTTCTGCCGAGTGAGATATCGACCTCGGCCCGGCGTTTCGAAACCGAAGGCCTCTGGCAGCGCCAGCTCCTCAACGCAGTCATTATGTGCTTTCGCAGTATTGGTTGGGAAGAATTCTTTGTCGATGCCATCTCAGTATACCGCCAGCAAGGGGCGGGGGGCGCTCTGCGTCTACGACCTTTCTTTCGGCAGGTTAAAAGCAGCATGAAAAAGCTGCCGTTTAAACAACGATTGGCTATTTGGTATCGCAGCGGTAGTTACATCAGGAAGCACGCTTGGCAGTTGGCTTTTGCTCTGGATGCGAAACGTGCATTTAAGAAGGGGATTCCGCTTGGCCAGGGGAAAACTCACTGGGTCAAGCTGTTCGAGCCAATCTACAACCTGCTGACCAGTAATCTGCTTGGTCGGTTGGCGGCAACTCTATTACTGTGGGTCTGGTTTTACACCACCTGGGTAGGATTACTCTTTGTCGAACCTCGCAGCCGATAAAGAAGGCAGGTTCTCCAGTTTAGTCTAGTGCCGCCGGGTTTCGTCTCTATAAAAGACTTGACCCGGTTTTCTAGTTTTTGTTATATCAAGAAAAATTGATTTAATCGGTTTGCGAAAGTAGATATATGGTGCTTGAAATTTTTAAATCGTTAGCCGATCCGACCCGCTTGCGGCTGTTGAATGTTTTACAGCAGGGGGAATTCACAGTTCAGGAGCTGCTGGAAATCCTGCGGATGGGGCAGTCGCGCATTTCGCGTCATCTGAAGATTCTACTTGAAGCCGGGCTGTTATCAGTCAAGCGCGAGGGGACCTGGGCTTACTATCGTTTAATGCCGGTCGATCCTTTCGCTGAGCGTCTGCTCCCCATGCTTAGCCCTGAGTTTGAAAAGCTCGCTGAGGCGGCGGCAGATCGCGCAGCGGTGGTCGGCGTTCTGGCGTCCAGACGGGAGCGAAGTCAACTCTTTTTTGATCAGCATGCCCGCGACTGGGATCAGTTGGCCCGGCAGTTATTACCGACCCCAAATTATGCTGAGCGGTTGCTGGCGAGCTTGCCCCAATCCTGCTGCCTGTTGGAGATTGGGGTCGGCACCGGTGGATTGTTGGTGGACCTGCGCGCTAAGGGTGACAGGGTCATCGGGGTTGATCATGCCCCTGCGATGTTGGCTGCTGCCCGTCAGCGGGTGGAAGAGTCTGGTCTGAATGATATTGAGCTGCGTCTGGGGGAGATGGAACATTTACCGCTGGAATCTGCATCGGTCGATATTGGGGTCATCAACATGGTGCTGCATCATGCTCCTGATCCATTAACGGTCTTGTGTGAGATCTTCCGGGTTTTGAAGCCGGGTGGTTTGTTAGTGATTGCTGATCTGTTACGCCATCAGGATGAGTGGATGCGTGAGAAGCTGGCCGATCAGTGGCTCGGATTTACCAAAGATGAATTGCTCGGTTGGGGGGTGCAAGCCGGGTTTGAAAACCAGTTCAGTGAAATACTGGATGGTGCAAAATCGGAATATGGCGTTATGCTGACAGGGTTGAAAAAATCATAATTTCCCCCGCCTGTTGTGGGCGGAACAATCGATGTGAGGAGTTTTACAAAAGATGAGTGAATTTACTGACTACAAAGTTATGGATATGAAGCAAGCCGCTTTCGGCCGGCGCGAGATCGGCATGGCCGAGGTCGAGATGCCAGGACTGATGGCACTGCGTGAGGAGTTCGGTACAACCAAGCCACTCACCGGCGCACGGATTACCGGGTCTTTGCATATGACCATTCAAACAGCAGTCTTGATCGAAACTCTGGTTGAGCTCGGCGCCGAAGTGCGCTGGGCCTCCTGCAACATCTTCTCGACCCAGGATCATGCCGCCGCTGCCATCGCCGCAGCTGGGATTCCGGTTTACGCCTGGAAGGGTGAGACCCTGGCTGAATACTGGTGGTGCACCGAGCAGGCGCTCAACTGGCCGGACGGTCAACTGCCGAACATGATCCTCGATGATGGTGGCGATGCGACAATGATGGTCCTTAAGGGCGCCGAGTGGCAGAAAAAAGGTGTTCCGACGATCAAGGAGACTGATCCTGAAGATGTGGTCGAGTTGATCACCAGCCTTAAAGCTTCCCTCGGCGAAAAGCGTATTGATTGGGCGGCGATTCAGGATTCGATCAAGGGCGTCACCGAAGAGACCACCACCGGTGTTCATCGTCTCTATCAACTGCAGCGTGATGGCCTCTTGCCCTTCCCGGCGATGAACGTCAACGATGCGGTCACCAAGAGCAAATTCGATAACGTCTACGGCTGTCGTCATTCGCTGGTCGATGGCATCATGCGCGCCACCGATGTCATGATCTCGGGCAAGGTTGCCGTGGTCTGCGGTTATGGTGATGTCGGAAAGGGCTGCTGCCAATCACTGCGCGGTCAGGGTGCTCGGGTTATCGTCACCGAGATTGATCCGATCTGTGCCTTGCAGGCGCTGATGGAAGGCTACGAGGTTAATACCTTGGAGGATGTGGTAGCGACAGCCGATATCTTTGTCACGACCACCGGCAACTTTAATATCATTACCGCCAGTCACATGGCGCAGATGAAACATAATGCCATCGTCGGCAATATCGGCCACTTCGATAACGAAATTGATATGGCCAGCCTGGCCAAGACCCCAGGAATCAAGAAGATCAACATCAAGAACCCGGTCGAGCACGGCAATCAGGTTGATCAGTGGGTCTTTGCTGATGGTCACGCCGTTATTGTTCTGGCTGAGGGACGTCTGCTCAACCTCGGTTGTGCCACCGGCCACCCGAGTTTTGTCATGTCCAACTCATTCACCAATCAGGTCATGGCGCAGATCGAGCTGTTCACCAACGGTGATAGCTACGAAAATGGCGTCTTCGTTCTGCCGAAACTGCTCGACGAGAAGGTCGCCCGCCTGCACCTGGGTAAATTGGGTGCCAAGCTTAGCACCCTGACCGCCGAGCAGTCGGCCTATATTGACATCCCGGTTGATGGACCATATAAGCCGGACCATTACCGGTATTGATTGGTCAGAACTATTAGAATGGAAAAGCCCCGGTCATTTGATCGGGGCTTTTTTTGGGGGAATATAATCAGGTAGTAAGGATTATTCCCTGGTGCGCAACAAGAGATAGATCCCAAGCAACAGAAAAATGAGATTGGCAGCCCAACCAGCGACAAAGGGGGGGAGTGCCCCTGAGTAACCGAAGGCAAGAGCTAGAGATTGAAGCAAGAAATAGCAGACTCCAACTGCAAGGCTCAGTCCTATACCCAGCGCTATACTGCTGCCGCGGCCACGACTAAGGGAGAAGGGGACGCCTAGAAAGGCCATGATCAGGCAGGCGAAGGGCGCGGCCAGGCGGGTTTGCAGGTCGACCGACAGGCGCGTGGTGTCAAAGCCTTCGGCAGAGAGCTTGCGGCTGGTGTGCCACAGGTCGAGAGCGCTCTTAAAGCCATGCTGTTCGGCGGCCCGAATGAAATCAGCGGGCTCCCGGTCAAGGTCGAGACTTTGATTGGTTAGCAGGGTTACTGCGGCCAGGTTGCCGGTCTCAGGGTCGAAGGAGCGTCGCTTAACGATTGGGGCCTGCCAGTGTCCGCCTTGATAGCGTAACTCGGAAATTTGCAGGCGTTGGTGAAGACGGAAATCCTGGTCCATTTCAAAAATAGAAATCCCCTGCAGGAGCTTTTTTTCAGGCAGTGCGAGCGCGATCTTGATGATGCGGTTGCCATCACGGTACCAGATGCGATCACTGTTGAGCGAGGGCTCAGGCTTGCCTTGTAGTTGGTAGTCGAGCAGACGGGTCAGTTGTCTGGTGTTGATCGGGGTTAAGATCTCATTGATCAACAGGTAGCCCAGCGAGATAAGAGCGACAGCCAACATCAGCGGCCGTACGATCCTCCAGAGGCTGAGGCCGCAAGAACGTAGCGCGGTGATTTCATTACTGCTTCCCAGACTCCCCAAGGTCAGCACCGTACTCATCAAGATAACCAGCGGTGTCACCTGCACGGCAATCAGCGGCAGGCTGTTGGTTATGTAACTCAGGTATTGGCTGGCATTGGCTTTGTGTTCAATGAAATCGCTGGCTTTCTCAAAGAAGTCGACCAGCAGGTAGATGCCGATACAGGCCATCAGAGTCAGGCCGAGGATGCGCAGAAAATGCCGCAGCAGATAACGATCTATCTGTTTCACTTCTTTGCTCCCCTTAAACGCGCAAGCAGGGGTCTCGGCTTGGGGAGAAGCAGGCTGATCGGTTTTTCTATGGCTGTGCGGTGGATAAAGAAAATCCCGGCACTGAAAAAGAGCAGATTGGGCAGATAGAGGATGACCGCTGCCGGAAGCACGCCCTTGCTGGCAAGAGTCCCTGACAGACTGAGCAGTATGTAGTAGCAGAGTGCTATCCCCAGGGCCAGGGCAAAACCGGCGCCCTTGCCGGAACGATTTGATTGCAGTCCCAACGGAATGCCGATCAAGGCGAAGACCAGGGGGGCAGCCGAGGTGCTGATTCGCTTGTGCAACTCTGTCGCAAAACGGTTACGCTGACTTTTGTCTGTTGCACTGTTTTTGGCTGCAATCAGCTGTCGGGGGCTGTACTCTCCCAGCGATTTGCCGCGGGATGATGTATCCGTTAGTCCTTTGTTAAGATCGAGATTTATGTCGTAGGTGCTGAATCCGATGGTTTGATAGCTCTCTTTGACCCCACTGGTGAGATGGTGAATAGTCCCCTGATTAAGTCGTAGCGTCAGGGTTTGCTGTCCCGAATTATGGATAAATCGGCCCTTTTGCGCAAAGATGTTGGCCGGATCCTGTGCCGAGCGTTCATCTGAAATAAAGACGTTCAGCATCTGTTCGCGTTTGTCCTCCATTGATTCAGCATAGATGACAAGTCCGTCGAAACTGTCGTTGAAAACCCCACCCTCAATGCCAATACTTGCCTGGTCTGAAGCAATAGCGAACACCTGATCGCGAAAGGCCGACTTGCCTAGCGGTTGACCGTAGAGGGTCAATCCTCCGGTGATGAGGGCGCAGAATGTTGCGAATAACAGAACCGGCAGTAATATTGAGTAGAGGCTGACTCCGGTCGATTTCAGAGCAACAAATTCACTGTCTGCAGAGAGGCGACCGAAGGCGAGCAGGATCCCGAGCAGGAACGAGAGAGGGATAGTGATACTCAGAAAGGTTGGCAGCAGGTAGCTGAATAATTTAAAAATACTGCCGAGTGGGACCCCCTTGTTGACCACCATTTCAGTGAGGCCCGGCAGGCGACCCATCACCAGGATGAAGGTGAAGACGATCAACCCGAGAAGTGTCGGAGTGAGAATTTCGCGAAAAATATAGTGGTTGATGCGTCGGGTTGCCATGCGCGGCATCTTATTACAGCCGCAACAAACTGTAAATATTTGAGATGCGAAATTGCGAGGGTGGAAGCCGAATTTTTTCTTGATCGCAGTCAGGGCTCATGGTATAGACCACGGGTTAAACATCACGCACGCTTCCTGACTGATCCAGGGGTCTCAGCAAGGTCTGAGCCTGGAACGGGATGACGGTGGCGGAGGACAACAAACCGAACAAATACAAGGAGTAGTAAAGATGTCGCAAGTTGGAATGAAGCAATTGTTGGAAGCAGGTGTTCACTTCGGTCATCAGACCAAGCGCTGGAACCCAAAGATGAAGCCTTATATCTTTGGTGCACGTAACGGGATTTATATTGTCGACCTGCAGAAGACCGTCCGTTATTTCAAATCGGCCTATCAGTTCATCCAGGATACGACTGCAGCGGGTGAAAAGGTTCTGTTTGTCGGAACCAAGAAACAAGCCCAGGGTGCTATCGCCGAAGAAGCGATCCGTTCTGAGCAGTATTTTGTTAACAATCGTTGGCTCGGCGGCATGCTGACCAACTTTGCGACCATCAAGAAGAGTATCGATCGTCTCAAAAAGATCGAAGTTATGGCGACTGATGGCACCTTTGACAAAATCACCAAGAAAGAGGGTCTGCAGCTTGAGCGTGAGCGCATCAAGTTGGAGAAAAACCTCGGTGGTATCAAAAACATGGTGAAACTACCTGGTGCAATCTTCATTATTGATCCAAAGAAAGAAGCCATCGCTGTTCAGGAGGCCAACCGCCTCGGCATTCCGGTTGTCGCTGTTGTCGATACCAACTGTGATCCTGATGGTATCGATTACATCATCCCGGGTAATGATGACGCGATCCGCGCGATCCGCCTGTTCGCCTCGAGCATGGCTGATGCCTGTGATGAGGGCCGTGAAAAGCGTGCAGCTGCTGAAGGCAAGGACGTTGTTGAAGTCGCTCCGGCTAAAGCGGCAAAGGTAGCTCCTGCTGTTGAAGCTGCTCCTGCTGTTGAAGCTGCTCCTGCTGTTGAAGCTGCTCCTGCTGTTGAAGCTGCTCCTGCTGTTGAAGCTGCTCCTGCTGTTGAAGCTGCTCCTGCTGTTGAAGCTGCTCCTGCTGTTGAAGCTGCGAAGGCGGCTCCTGCTGCTGAATAAAAAGTTTTACAAAACTTAGGACATTCCGACGGCTGGGCAGCAGTGCCTGGCCGTTGGCGTAAACAACTGAAACATATGGTTCTACCTATCGTAGTACAAGGGTAGCACCCCGGATGGAGGAAAGACGACGTGAGTATCACAGCATCGATGGTATCGGAACTGCGCAAAAAGACCGGCGCAGGCATGATGGATTGTAAAAAAGCGCTTACTGAGACCGGTGGCAATATAGACGAAGCAGTCGACTTTTTACGTAAGAAGGGTCTCTCGGCCGCTGCCAAAAAATCTGATCGTGTTGCTGCAGAGGGCGCTATTGTCGCTGCTGCCGCTGGCGCAAAGGGCGTGTTGGTTGAAGTTAATGCCGAAACTGATTTTGTTGCCAAGAATGCTGAGTTTCAGCAGTTCATTCAGGGCATCGCCGCTGTCAGTCTTGAGAGCGATGTTGCTGATGTCGAGGCAATCAAGGGGCTTCAGTTTCCCGGCACCGGACGTACCGTTGCTGAAGAGCTGACTCATCAGATTGCGACGATCGGCGAAAACATGAGTCTGCGCCGTCTCGGTCGCTGTAATGCTGGCGAAGGAGTCGTGGTTTCCTATATCCATGGTGCTGGCAAGATTGGCGTTCTGGTTGAGCTTAAGACCACCTCGAACGATTCTCGGGTTGAAGACCTTGCGCGGCAGATCGCTATGCATGTTGCTGCCGCCAGCCCACAATATCTCAATCGTGATCAGGTCTCTTCCGAAGTTATTGACAAGGAAAAAGAGATCATGCGGGTCAAGGCTATCGATAGTGGTAAGCCCGAAAATATTGTTGAAAAGATCATCGCTGGTCAGATCAATAAATATTTTGGCGAAGTTTGTCTGCTTGAGCAGACCTTCGTTATCGACCCGGACCTGACTGTGGGTAAGGTCGTTGAAAAACTCGCTAAAGACCTCGGCGTCGGCATCGAATTGAGCAACTATGTTCGTTATCAGCTGGGTGAAGGTATTGAGAAGAAAGAGGACGATTGCGCTGCTGAAGTTGCCGCTCTAAGCAAGTAAACTGTCATTTTTCTCTGGGGATTTTTGTGGCTGAAGTCAAATACCGTCGAATTCTACTCAAGCTCAGTGGAGAAGCCTTAGCCGGTGATCAAGGCTATGGTATCTCACCTGAAGTTATCATTGGGATTGCCTCTGAGATCCGTGAAGTCGTTGCCATGGGTGTTGAAGTCGCTCTGGTGATCGGTGGTGGCAACATCTTCCGTGGTCTGGCTGCTTCGTCCAAAGGGATGGATCGTGCCAGTGCTGATTATATGGGGATGTTGGCGACGGTTATGAACAGTCTTGCGATGCAGGATGCCCTTGAAAAGCAAGATGTTGTGACCCGCGTCCAGTCCGCCATCGATATGAAACAGATTGCTGAGCCCTATATCCGCCGACGTGCCGTGCGTCATCTGGAAAAGGGGCGGGTGGTGATCTTTAGTGCCGGGACTGGCAACCCTTACTTCACGACTGATACTGCTGCGAGTTTGCGTGCGATGGAGATTGGCGCTGAAGTTATTCTTAAAGCGACCAAGGTCGATGGGATATACACCGCCGATCCAGCAAAAGACAAAAATGCTGTGAAGTTGAATGATCTGACTTATCTTGACGTCCTGCAGAAAGGCTTGCAGGTTATGGATGCGACAGCAACTTCACTCTGTATGGATAATAATCTGCCGATGATCATCTTTGATCTGACGAAACGCGGCAACATCATGAGAGTTGTCTGTGGTGAGGCGATCGGCACTATTGTCAAGGGAGAGAATAATGGTTAAAGATATCCTCGATGAAAGTCGGACCTCTATGGATAAGGCGATCAAGGCTTTGCGTCGTGATATGGCAAGGGTCCGCACTGGCCGTGCATCGATTACGCTGCTGGATGAGATCAGGATTGATTACTATGGCACCCCGACTCCACTGAGCCAGGTTGCCAATCTCAGTGTGCCGGAACCTCGCCTGATTACCATCCAGCCTTGGGAGAAAAATCTCATTTCCGACATCGAGCGCGCGATCTACAAGTCTGATCTGGGGCTCAATCCATCTTCTGATGGAATACTGATCCGTTTGCCGATACCTTCTCTGACTGAAGAGCGACGCAAGGAGATGGCGAAGCAGGTGCGGCGCATGGGGGAAGATGCTAAAATCTCAACGCGCAGTGCACGACGTGATGCCAATGAAACTCTTAAATTGCTTGAGAAAGATAAAGAGATTACTGCTGATGACCTGAAGCAGGGTGAAAAAGATGTTCAGCAGTTGACAGATGACTATGTTTCCATGATCGATGCGATCGTTAAGGAAAAAGAACAAGAACTGATGGAACTCTGATTTCGCAGCGTTCCCTATCAAACAAGGAGAAGATTGATGGCTCTGAAAATTACTGAAGACTGTATTGCCTGTGGTACCTGCGTTGACACTTGCCCATTGGGCGCTATTGCCGAAGCTGGCGATATCTACGCGATCAGCGATGACTGTACTGAGTGTCGTGCCTGTGTTGACAGTTGTCCGGTTAGCGCAATTGTAGACTGATATGATCAGTTGAAGTTGTTTGAAGGGCGCCCTTGTGGCGCCCTTTTTTATTGCTTCGGCCTCAACGTATAAGGGGCGTCTTAATCCTTGCGGGATTTCGGCAAGCCATGCTAGTTTTATCATCTTTTAGGCAACTGCACTGCTGTCTCATAGTTCTAAATGAGAGCTAACTGTCTGATTTCTTGTTTAAATTTACGATCCGGTGGTCGAAACA
>Ga0316202_10000468_pt1 | contig 44395 bp, 30 predicted proteins | sample 3monrhotite_MG_FD_204934 | JGI IMG/M metagenome (GOLD analysis project Ga0316202, IMG submission 204934) | Microbial mat bacterial communities from mineral coupon in-situ incubated in ocean water Damariscotta River, Maine, United States -... | ecosystem: Environmental > Aquatic > Marine >...
TCGGTTCCGCCACTCTGTCTCTGTATTCCGCTCCGCGGAATGAGCCTCGCTTCGCTCGCCGTCGCGATTTCCGCTCGCGGAACTCGCGTAGATCCCGACTCGTGCTTCGCACTCTCGGTTCCGCCACTCTGTCTCTGTATTCCGCTCCGCGGAATGAGCCTCGCTTCGCTCGCCGTCGCGATTTCCGCTCGCGGAACTCGCGTAGATCCCGACTCGTGCTTCGCACTCTCGGTTCCGCCACCTTAGAAGTGTGAGCGCTCCCTTGCTTCGCAAGGGGCTGGTGAGCTGAGACTCTGTATTAGGATCTCGCCATGCCACGCAGCCGATCCTCGCGCCGCTCCCTCTGGGACCCGCCCTGTCCCACGCGACCAGGGGGCTAGGCAGCGTGCAGATCGGACCTTTCTCGGTCGAGCGCGAACTTGGGCGCGGAGGAATGGGCGCCGTCTACCTCGGGAGGAAAGGGCCCGGCGCGCCGCCCGTGGCAGTCAAGGTGATCCACGCAGACTTGGCCCTCGACCCCGAACTGGCCGCGCGCTTCGAGCGTGAAGGCGCAGCCCTCGAGCGCCTCGACCACCCAAACGTGGTCTCGCTTGTGGAGCGCGGGAGTCAGCGAGGCGGCCTCTGGCTGGCCATGGAGTTCGTCCCAGGCGTCTCGCTGGCCGAGCGGCTCAAGACGGGCGGCCCTTGGCCGAGCCACGCCGCGAGAGAGCTCTTGCTCTCGCTCTGCGAGGGGATCGCTCACTCTCACCAGGCGGGCGTCTTGCACCGTGACCTCAAGCCCGCAAACGTGATCCTCCGAGAAGCAGACGGACTACCCCTCGTCGCAGACTTCGGGCTGGCCCTCCCCCTCGACGTCAGCCAGCACTTGACCCAGACCGGTGAGGTCCTGGGTTCGCCTGGCTACCTCGCCCCCGAACAGTGCGGTCTGGGCGGGCCGGCCTCCCCCGCGACCGACGTCTATGGCCTGGGAGCGCTCCTCTACTGCGTCCTAACTGGAGAGCCTCCCCTGCGCGGCGCGAGCCTCCTCGCGACCCTGGATCAGGTCCTAAACGCCACCCCGCGCCCTCCGAGCGAGCTCGTCCCAGACATAGATCCCAGTCTGGAGCGGGTCTGCCTCCGCTGCCTCGCCAAGGACCCCGCCGAGCGCTACCGAGACGCCCGAGAGCTCCAGCAGGCGCTCACGGAGGAGCCGGCAAAGACTGGACGACGCGGGCCCCTTCTGGCCTTCGCGTTCGCCGCCGCAGCGCTCCTGCCCTTGGGCTTCGCTGCGTTCGGGCCCACGGACTCCCCAGCCAACCCCAACCTCGAGCCTCAGGTTCGCTCCCCTCGAACTCCGCCGCCGACCTCCCTGACCCCGAGCCCGGGCGCTGCCTTCGAGGTCGCCCTGGCCGACGAGGACTGGAGCCAAGCCAGAGCGCTGGTTCAGAGCATTCCACTCGCCGAGAGAACCTGGCAACGCTATCGCCTCCTCGTCGCGGAGCTCGACGCGACCGGAGAGACCGGGCCCGCCTGGCGAACGACCCAGCGCCAGGGAGTCGAGGAGGCTCGCGCCCTCGTGAGCTCCGGCGAGGCTTCCGATCGCGCTTGGTCGTTGGCTCTCGAGCCGCTCCTCCTCGCGCTTCGAGACCCGTATCTGGGCTTGCACGAGCCCAAAGCGGCGCGAGCCTGGGTCGAGAGATTGCAGGTGGCCCTCGACGGGAGTCAGGACAGTCCAGCCAGGACCCGGGCCCTCGTTCGGGCGCTGGCCGTGCTCAAGGTCTCCTTGTTTCGCCCGGGGCCGGGCTCAAAGGAGGCCCTCGCGGCTGCTCGCATCGCGCTCGCGTCTTGGGCCCAGCTGGAGGCCTCGCCCTGGCGGCCTGCGCTCTGGAGGGCTCGACTGGCGATGCTCGTCGAGGATCGCCAGGCGCTGTTCCAGGCCCTCTCCGACGGCGAGCTGGAGGCCCAGCGCTCGGGCCACCCTTGGGCCCTCTCGACCTTCTACGACGTCCGCGTTCACGCCCCGAAACCCGGGCTCCGGATCCTGAGGTCCGCAGCGCTGCTCTCTCGGGCCGTCCTCCGAGGACATGGCCCCCGCTCGCTCAAGCTCCGCGCAGCCCTGCGAGCCGCCCAGTTCGAGCTCCAACGAGGGGCCCCGGAGCAGGCCTGCGCGCTCTTGAGCGAACACCCCCTACCGGAGGGCACGCCCCGCTTGCTCCTCAAAGCGAGAGCTCGAGTTCTCGCGGCTGGCTACGTAGATCAAGGCGCCCCGACCCGGGCCCTCGAGGTCCTCGAAGAGCTGCGCCGCACGACCCCCGCGCGAGAGCCAACTTTCCTCTTCCTACAAGCCGCCGCCCTCGCGCAGGCGGGTCGGGCCGACCCCGCCCTCCTCGACTCCGCGCAGTTTTCTCCTGGGCCAGGCTTGGCTGACATTGCCACGATCTTGGTCTACCTGAACGCAGCTGCCCTCACGGGCTCTGCCCCGCACTTCCAGCGTGCCTTGGGCCTCGTCCGCGCGGCGGAGGAGCCGGTCTTCACCTACCTGGCTTGGGAGGTCCTCGAGAGGGCGCTCGCGCTCGAGCAGGCTGGGCAGAAGCCGCTCCTCCCAGGCGAAGGACCGGCCCGCGCCTCGAGCCGGCAGCTGGCGCTCGAGGTCAGGCCCCAGGCCGAGTCGATCGCTGAGGCCTTCGTCAAGGGCGGGGAGTGGGAGACCGCGATCCGGGTCTTGGTTCGGCTCCGGGCCCCGACCGGGCCTCGAGACGCGCTGCCCTTCGTCCGAGCGGCGTATCAGGCCCTGCGGAGAGGCCTCGAGGAGGAGGCCCCTCGCTCCCAGGCCTGGGGCTCCGCCTACCAAGACTGCCGAGCGCGAGCTGAGGGAGCGGGCGCGACGCCGCTCGCGCTCGCGCTCCTGGAGTCCCTCTGCGACGTCAGTCAGAAGCGCCGCCAGGCGCTCCTGACGATCCTCGAGACAGGCAGAAGCCAGCAGCCTAGCTGGGAGGAGCTCGCCGAGAGCCGAGTCCGCCTCCTCAAAGAGTCCCTAGAGGACTCATGGCCGGAGCGCCTACTCCTGCGCGCGCTCCTCCGAGGGGCGACTCGGAGCTGGGCAGAGAGCTTCCCGGAGAGCAGCGAAGCCCAGGTCGCCTTCGAGGTCCAACGCAGAGAGCCTGGCTGGAGGGAGCGCGTAGACGCGCTCGCCGAGGGGCGCGCATACACGGACGCCCTCGCGCGCGCTTCGATCGCCCAGACTCGGGAGCTGGAGTGGCTGAGCGGCGAGGCCAAGCAGGAGCTCCGCCGGCAGGTGGCCCTAGCCGAGCTCCTGAGCAGGACTCGCCGAGACCTCCTCCTCGCGATCGCCGAGGTCGAAGCTCGAGACCCGGCGCGGGCGGTCGAGGCCTTGGCGCTCTTGGCGCTCTGCGAGGCTTGGACCGGAGGGCTTGGATCGTCCAAGGGGGACCGTGACGCTGCGAGCCGCGCGCGTCTCCTCGTGCTGGTCGCGCTCAGCGAGGCGCGCCTAGGGAACAAGGCCCGCGCGGCGAAGGCCGCAGACGAGGCGCGACCGCTCTTGGAGCAGCTGCAGCCGCCGGAGCGAGGCCTGGCGCTGGCGAGGTTGGCGAGGGTCGAGTGCCTCGCGCAGCCTGACCTCGCTGCCGAAGAAGTCCTGGCTCGCTTTCGCGAGGCGCTGCAGACAGCGCCCTCCTCGGAGGCCTTTTGCTTGCTCGCGAGGAGCTCGGGAGGAGGGGCGCGAAGCTCGGCCTACGTCGCTGCGCTGAGCTACGACATGGCGAGCGCGAGCGCCGAGCGACTCCTGCGCGAGGTCAAGGCTGGCGGGCTCGATCCTGTCAAGGTCGTCCGCGGAGCGCTCCCCTTGATCGAGGCGCGAAACTTCGCTGGAGCTCCCGCCCTTGGGCTCGCGCGCGCGCTCTTCCTCGGAGACGAGACGAGCCGCGATCGAGCGACCCTGCTCTGGGAAGCCCTGCGAAGCGACGCCCGGTCCTCGATACCCCGGACGCGAGCCCTCCTGAATCAGAACCGGGAGCTCCTCCAAAAGGCCCTCGACCACGTCGGCCCAGAGGCCACGGCGATCCTCCACTCCTCGGACCAAGTCCTGGCCGCGATCGCGGCCACCTTCGGGTCAGACCGACCGAGCGCGGACCTCGCGCGCGACTTGGAAGCTGCTCTGGCGGCCAAAGAGCTCGTTCGAAGCTCCGACCTCTCCGACCGACTCGGCGTCCTACGAATCAAGGGCGTCGCCTTGACGCGAATCGCGGCCTTGCGCCCAGGCCTGCGGAACCAGGAGAGGATCAAGACCCTGTTCCAGGAGTGGGCAGCGCGTCCCTACACGAACCCGCGCGTCTGGCTCTGGATCGCGGAGCTTCACAGGAGCGCCGGAGACTTCAAGGGCGCGGTCTCGCTCCTCGACCCGACCTGGAATCGCGTCCCGCTCGCGCTCCCCGAGGTCAGGAATTCACTGGCCCTCCTGCTGGCGGAGAGCGAAGCCGCGCTAGGAAACGAGCGCCGGGCGCTCCGGCTCCTCGAGATCGCAGCGGCTGGTACCGAGGACACGAGAGAGCTGATCGAGGCCCAAGTCCTCCGGACTGCCCTCCTCTCCCGAGCCCAGGAGCATGGCCAGGCCCTGTCCGCGGCCCGCGTAGCGCTGGGCGTCTGCCCCCGGGGTCCCGCTGAACAGGAGCTGTGGCAACGGGTCCAGGTCGGCACGGGACGAGCCCTGGCCCTGGCTGGCCAAACTGAGGCCGCGCGCAACAGGCTCGACGCGATCGAACGACCCGGCCCCGAGAGCTCCGCTTTGCAGAGCAGCGAATTCCTGAACTTCGAGGCCCTCGTCCTCGAGGGAGAAGAGCTGTGGAGTCAAGCGCTGGGCGCCGCCCAGGCGGCCCTCGCCCTCCGCCCTGAGGACGGGGAGGGACACCTGAGGCGCGGAGCCGCCCTCGTCGGGCTTGGACGCAAGGCCGAGGCCGTGCAGCTGATTGAAGTCGAACTCGCGCGCAAGAGGCTGACCCGCGGGGATCGCCTCCGCCTGCAGGCTTGGCTTGCTGAGCAAGGCCCGTGAGCAGGCGGGCCTGCCGCGGTTTGGGGATCGGCGCCTCGCCCCCCTCTTGCGACGAGCGCCGCGAGTCTTGAGCTCGGCAGAGCGGTGCTCTGGGAGATAGTCTGGCCTCGTGCCAGAGCCGCTCAGCCCACCTCGCCCCCTCCTCGCTCGGATCGCGCTCCTCAGGGGCGAGCCGACACGAGTCGCGGGCTAGGCCACCAATGCAGATCGGACCTTTCTCGGTCGAGCGCGAACTTGGGCGCGGAGGAATGGGCGCCGTCTACCTCGGCCGAGAGCCTGGCGGCCCTCTCGTAGCGATCAAGGTGACCCACGCCGACCTCTCCCTCGACGAGGACTTCGCCGCTCGCTTCGAGCGCGAAGGAGCGGCCCTCCAGCGACTCGACCACCCCAACCTGGTCGCCCTCCGCGGGCGCGGGACCTATCGCGGCGGCCACTGGTTGGCCATGGACTACGTGGCCGGGGGCTCCCTCGAGGAGCGACTCAAGCTCAAGGGACCCTGGCCCAGCCACGCCGCGCGGGAGCTCCTGATTTCGCTCTGCGAGGGAATCAGCCACGCGCACCAGGCGGGGATCCTGCACCGTGACCTCAAGCCCGCCAACGTCTTGCTCCGGGCGGTAGACGGCCAAGCCCTGATCGCGGACTTCGGCTTGGCCCTGCCCCTCGACGTCAGCCAACACCTGACGCGGACCGGGGAGATCCTCGGCTCGCCCGGCTACCTCGCCCCCGAGCAGTGCGGGCTCAACCTCCCCACGAGCCCCGCCACCGACGTCTACGGCTTGGGCGCGCTCCTCTACTGCGTCCTCACGGGACACCCACCCCTGACTGGCCCAAGCCTCCTGGCCATGCTGGACAAGGTCCTCAATCAGCCGCCCGCGCCGCCGAGCGCCCTGGTCGAGAACCTGGACCCAGCCCTGGAGGCGATCTGCCTCCGCTGCCTCGCCAAGGACCCCAGCGAGCGCTATCAGAGCGCCCGCGAGCTGCGGGAGGCTCTCCAAGAAGAGCCGGCCCCCGCGGATCCCGCGAAGGGCGGCGGCTTCTGGGCAGCGCTGGCGAGCCTCGCGGTCCTCGCCCTCCTGGTCGGAGCCTGGCTCGGCTACGCGCCAGACACCAGGCCAGCCGACTCCCCACCCCCCTCAGCCACCGTGGCGGCCACCCCGACTCCAGAACCCACCCCAACTCCAGAACCCACCCCGACTCCAGAACCCAACCCGACTCCAGAACCCAACCCGACTCCAGATAGCACTCCGGCGCCGGCCGACTTCGAAGAGGCGCTCGCGGTGCGGAACTGGGCGAAGGCGCGGGCGCTCCTGACGCAGGTCACAGGAGCCGAAGGGGCTTGGTTGCGCTACCGCCTCTTGGCCGCCGAGCTCGACTGGACTGGAGAGGAGACAGGCGAGTGGCGCGAGCTCAGGCTGGAAGCCGCCGACCAGGCGAAGGCTCCCGCAGGGAGCGAGGAATACGCGCCGTGGCGGACGGGCCTCGCGATAGCGCTGGCCTCACTGGGTGATCGCCGGCTGGGGAACCTCGAGTCGAACGCGCTGCCTAGCCTCTTGACGTGGCTGCAGAACGCCCTCCCTGCAGCCAAGCTCCCCAAGCAACGCGCCGCGCTCTGGCGAGCGATGGTCGAGGTCCTGGTCCTGACCACGAACCCCAACGACCCCGCCGTGTTCAAGGCGATCGAGGCCTGGGAGCGCGAGGAGGGTGGAGGAACCTGGCAGAGCCAGCTCGCGCGCAGCAAGGCGGCTCTGCGAGCGGGAAATCGGAAGCTCCTCTGGCGAGCGCTGCGCGAGGGCGAGCTCGCCACTTATCGCGCGCGGCACCCTTGGGCGCGCTACGAGTTCTACCTGCTCCGCATGCACGGCCCGCCCACCCGCAACAGCGCCTTCCTCGCTCAGGCGATCCTCGACGCCGAGGCGGCGCCCGCCACGCTCAAGACCGAGTCCGCCCTGCTCCTCGCCACCTACTTGATCAACGACGGGGCCGACGCCGCGGGCGCCGCAGCGACCTTGCGGGCCCACCTCCCGAACGAGCTCATGGCCGAGGGCACTCGAGCTTCGTTCTGGCAAGCGCGCGCTGCGGCGGCGCTAGCGCTCGGGGACGCCCCCGCGATCCGCGAGCTGCTCGAAGAGCCTGGCCGCGTCGTCAAACCTGGGAGCGCCTACTCCGAGCAGCTCCTCAAGGCCTGTGCCCACGCCCTCCTCCAAGAGCGCGAGCTCGCCAAGTCGTCGCTCCAGCTCGCTCCCCGCCCCGACCGTCTCGTACCCTTCGTTCTGGTCTTGGAGCTCCAGACGGGGGTCTTGACGGGCTCCCGCGAGCTGGCCCTCCGGGCCGCGCGCGAGCTCGTCGCTTCTGCGGGCGGACTCCCGATCCTCCTCCGAGCCCTCGAGGCCCTGGAGTCCGTGCTCGCGCTCAAGACGCCTGAGGGGGATCGTCCCCTGATCACGAACCCAAGAATCGCCAGGGACGTTGGCCTCTTGATCAACAAGGCCCTCCTCCCGAATCGCCACAACGCCGCGCTGGCCCTCGTCGACTTCGGCCGCTGGGAGGCTGCCCTCGAGCTCACCCTCCGCCTCCACGACCGCCGCCAGGGGTCCGCGGAGGACGAACGGGCCTTCCGGCTCTGCCACAAGGCCTTGCGCCGCGGGCTCGACGAGGTGCCCTCCAGCTCTGCCAAGTGGCAGCACGCCCTGCGCCTCGTCTCGTCTTTCGCCTCGCGCGCTCGCATCTCCAAGCCCGAGCGAGTGCTCCAAGCCCTCTTGGAGTCGCTGCAGGAGGTCCCCGCCACGCGACGAGCCGAGCTCGTCACGATCCTCGAGGGAGCCGCGCAGACAGCCCCTGTGTGGGAGGAGTTCCTGGCGACGGTCGTGAAGCTCCAGAGGCGCTCCCTCATGGAGGGGGAGCCCGCCCTGAGGTGCGCGAGACGCTTCAAGGTGCTTCAGGCCACGAGGGCGTGGACCAAGGCCTTCCCCACCAGCCCCGAGGGCAACCTCGAGCTCGTCCTCCAGGAGCGCGGATCACATTTGGGCGAGCTGCTCCGCTCCTTGATCGCTCAACTCCCCGAGACAGGTCCCCTCGCGTGGCGCGCCCGAACGAACCTTGCCTTGCAGCAACACATGACCGGCGTGCTAAGCGAAGACGAGTTCTGCTTGGCCTACGTCGGAGCGCTCAGCAGCAGCGAGGACCCGCTCCGCCGGGAGCGACGCAAGGCTCTGCTCCTGGCCGCCGAAGGCCTTCGAGGGGGCGCGTCTGGGCAGGCTGAGACGCAGCGCCTCCTGGACTGGCTCGTCGCCACGACGGGTCCGGTGGAGATCAGCGACGACCTAGCCGATCAGGTCGTCCGCGCTCGCTACTTCTACCTTCGCGCCTGGCTCGCGCTCTCTCGCGGAGACCCCGCAGAGACCGTCGAGATCCTTCAGGGGCTGACCCCTTACCCCTCGCTCCTGCCCTCGTCCTCGCGAGCCCAGATCGAGTGCCTCCTGGCGCAGGCCGAGCTGCAGCTCGGACGCCCTGGGCTGGATCGACTCCGGCAGGCCCTCGAGGAGACCCCCCTTCGCGAGGGACTCTTGATCCTGGCCCGCCACACCAAGGGTGACGAAAAGCGCGAAGCCTTCGAGCGCGCCCTCTGCTACGGCGGCAGCGCCGACGAGGTCAACGAGCTCCTGCTCGAGATCCAGGCCAGCCAGCTGGACCCCACTTCCGTGCTCCAACGCTGCCTCCGGCCCCTGGAAGAGACCCACGAGTCCCGGCCCGTGGCCTATGCCAAGGCGCTCTTCCTTCAACGCCCAGAACCTCAGGAGGCTCTCCTCCTCTACGAAGCCCTCCAGGTTGAGATTCAGAGAGCACCCACTCGCGCGGACATCCACCGCCGAGAGGACGCAGCCCTCCTCCAGCAGGCACTCGCCCAACTGCCCCGAGACGCGCGCGCACTGATTCGGGCCCTAGACGCGCTCAGGGAAGCCCTCGAGCGATCCCAGGCGACTGAGATCAGCGCGGCGCTGAGCGAGCTGAGGAAGCTCGCCGCTCCGACCGAGCTGGCGGACCGACTTCGGGTCCCCCTCGCGATCGCGATCGCGAGCGAGCGCCTCGCTATAGCCCAGGCTGACACCGAGGCCCGCGAAGGCGCAGAGCGCGAGCTGAGCGCCTACGTCGCTCGAGGCAATGCGCCGGCTGGACTGCAGACCTGGTTCGCCGAGGTCTCGCGAAAGCGCGGCCAGCTCCAGGAGGCTCAACAAGGGATCAAGAGAGCTCTCGAGATCTTGTCCTTGGCCCCACCCTCCACCCGGGCTCGCTACTGGCTCCAGGCAGCCCTAAACGCCTCCGCCCTCGGGAAGGACGACGAGGCCCTAGAGCTTTTGCGCAGGACCCTCGCAACGAGCAAAGAGCCTGCAACCATCGCGGCTGCGAGCTTGGCCGAGGCCCAGATCCGACTTGGGCGAGGCGAGCTCGTGGCCGCCAGGAACGCCCTCGAGGTCGCGATCGAGTTTTGCCCCAAGAACCTTCCAGCCCTCTTGATTCAACTCGCCCTCACCGAGGGAACGATCCACCTCGAAGACCGTCAGCTCGTAGCCGCCGGGGAGTCCCTCCGCCAGGCCAAGAGCTACGAGGCCTATGGCCACGCGCCAGCAGACCTCCGCTCCTACGGCATGGCGCTCGAGGCCGCGATCCTGAACGGAGAACAAGAGCACCAGCGAGCGTTGAAGTTGAGCGAGAAGGCGCTCGAGATCGACAACCGAGGCTCCTTCACTCACCTCACCCGCTTGTCTGCCCTCGTGGGCCTCGGCAGAGCGAAGGAGGCCGAAGCCAAGGCTCGCGAGCTCCTCGAAGGGAGTGGCTTGAACCCCGGCCCCAAGGCCGAGATCGCCGCCTGGCTCGAGCGAAGGGGCGAGTAGCTAGGCTTGCTCGAGAACGCGCACTGGCCCCTCCAGGCCTCCTCGGCCCGATCCGCTGGGCGAAGCTTCCCTCCCTCACAGTTCCCGACCCGCCGACCCGATCCCGCCGCTTCCAACTCCGGAGCGCCTCGAATCCCGCGAGACGACCTCTGTGAACTCCGTGGATCTCCGTGTCCTCTGTGATTCAAAGAGCGCAGCCCACAACCCGGTTCTCGGGGCTGGGAGGCCGTCGCGAAACCGAGCCGAAGCGACCCGGCCTTCTCAGGCGGAGCTTTCCCTCCCCTCCGCCCTCGACTCGCCGACCCGATCCCGCCGCTTCCAACTCCGGAGCGCCTCGAATCCCGCGAGACGACCTCTGTGACCTCCGTGGATCTCCGTGTCCTCTGTGATTCAAAGAGCGCAGCCCACGAACCGGTTCTCGGGAACGGAAGGCTGTCGCGAAACCGAGCCGCAGCGACCCGGCCTTCTCAAGCGGAGCTCCACTCCCCCTCCTCTTCGACTCGCCAACCCGCCCCCGCCGCTTCCAACTCTGGAGCGCTCTCTCCGGTCCATTCGCTCTTCGCGACCTCGGCGGCCCTCGGCGCCTCTGCGACTCACAAAGGCGTTTGCCCACAACCTGGTCATGGGGGACGTGATCCGGCCACTCGTCGGGCACGGGCACAGGGCACGGGCACAGGGCACGGGCACGGCTCCGCACTCTTCGAACAGAGCCTAGCCCCGACTCTAGGCAGGTCGGAAGCGGTGACTGTCCAGACTAGACGCCGACCACGATCGCGAGGGCGGCCAGGTCGACCTCCTCGTCGCTCACGGCAGCCACCAAGCGCTCGCGGACGCTCAGCTCCTCCTCGAGGAGCGCGCGCTCCTCGCCCTCTGCGCGGCCCAGCGCGCCCCGGAGGTAGGCCAGGTCGTGGGCCAGGTCCGCGCTCAGGCGACGGGCCGCGTCCTCGACCTCGGCTCGCCGCTCGCGCTTGATCGCGGCCAGGCCCTCGGCGACGCCGCCCCGGGCCGCGGCCCACAGCCCTGGCAGGTCGACGCTCTTGGCGAGAACGTCTGGGTCCAGGGTCTGGTCGCTGCTGTCCGGCGTCTCCAAGACACGTTGCAGCTTGCGATCCGCGACGAGCTCCACCGCTGGCGAGCCGCCAGGCCGGAGCCGGAGCGTCGCCAGCCGGACCTGGGGCCAGAGGTAGGCCTGAGCGCGATACCGGATCCCGGTCGGGAGCTCGACCTCGGGGAGGTGGGTCCGCCCAGCCACGAGGAGGTAGGCGTGCCCTCGGTGGTCGGGCCCCAGGTTTCGCGTCAGGACCGCAGCGCGTCCCTCGCTGACGGTCAACACGTCGCGCACGAGGGCGTCGATCAGGGGGTGACCCGGGGCGAAGAGCTCTAGGGACTCGTCCTTGAGGGCCACGGTCCGCGAGAAGGTCCCGCGCTTGCGCGCCCGGCCCTCGGTCGGGACGCCGCCGGGGGGCACCAGGCCGGGCGGGGGCCGCCGGACGTGCTCCCAGTTCCAGCCGGCGCTCCAGCGCTCCTCGTCTATGGGCTGGAACACGATCCCCAGGCGCTTGGCCCAGGCCGCGACGCTCTCGGCGTCCATGGTTCCGTCGACCTCGCTCAAGACCTCGGCCTGCTCGCTGGCCTCCTCGAGCTGCCGGGCCGAGGCGTCAAGGGAGCGGTCGTAGCTGGCGTCGGCCCGCGAGCGCTCCTCCTCGACTCGCTCCCGGAGGGGCCCCGCCAGCTCCTCCAGGAAGGTCGCTCCGCGACAGATCGCCTCGGTCGTCTGGCGCTGAACGCTCGGGAGGAGGAACTCCAGCCCGCCCAAGGAGCGCTTGTAGACCCCCAGGACGTCGGCGTGGAGGGCCAGGAGCCCGCGCTCGCTGGGGGCGGGCCCGATCAGGACCGCCGAGCGGACCGGCTTCTCCGCCGGGCGCCCGATCCGGTCCAAGCGCCCGATCCGCTGCTCGAGCTTGCCGACGGCCCAGGGCTGGTCGAGGTGGAGCACGGCCCGCGCGATCTGGAAGTTCCGCCCCTCGCCGCCCAGCTCGTCCGAGACCAGGACCTTGCAAGGACCGTCCTTCTGCTGAAAGCGGAGCGCGATCTCGCTCAGGCGCTGCTCGGCCAGCCCGTGGTGGATCGCGCCCACGCTGTCGACGCCGAGCTCGTCCGAGAGCGCCTCGGCGAAGGCCTCCACGACCTCACGGTCTTGAGCGAAGACCAGGATCTTGCCCCGGCGGCCCTCGCGGCGGAGCCAGCTCAAGGCGGCCCGCGTCCGCGCGCAGCCCTCGGGGTTGGCGGCCATCCAGGCCTTGGTCCGCTCGAGGGCCTCGGCCAGCCAGGCCTCTTCGCCGGGCAGCGGGGGCGCCTCGCGCAAGACGCGCTCTAGGAGGTATTCCTCCTCAGCCGGCCCGGGGTCGGCGCCGAGGGCGGCTAGGGGATCGAAGCCCGGAGTCGTCGCTTTGGGACCCTTGGCCAGGATCTTGTGGCGGCGATCCAGGAGGGCCAGGAGGGGGAGCGGCGCCGTCAGGGCCCGGCGCACGAAGAGCCCGCGCAGCACGAGCGCCAGCGGGCCCTCGCCCGTTGGGCAGCCCTCGATGTGCTCGAGGAGGGCCAACTCGGCCGGGTCGGGCTCGTAGGCCAAGGAGATCTGCTCGCGCTTGCAGAGCTTGGTCCCCAGGGCGCGGACCGTAGCGCGTCGCGTGCGGACAATTCGCCGATCCACGCGGTGGTATTCCTGAACGTAGGCCAGGAGCTCCTGGAGGGCCTCGGAGTCGCAAGACTCGCCGACCTCGCGCGCCCCCGCCACGACGTGGGCGTCGTCGGGGAGGAGGTCTGCCAAGGCCTCGGCGTTCCAGCGAATCCAGCTCGGCTTGGGCGGCGTGTCGCCCTCGAGGACGGTCAGGGCCTCGTCGAGCCGAGCCGCGACCGCGTCCCGAGCCGCCAGGGCGCGCTCGAAGCGCTCGGGCTTCGCCGGGTCATAGACGTCGGGTGAGACGAGGCCCAAGAGGCCCAAGAGACCGCGGGTGTCGCCCTTGGCCGGCGTCGCCGAGAGGGCCAGCATGCCGCGCACGCGCCCCGCCAGCTCGCGGACGAAGCCGTAGAGCCCCGCGTCGGGGTGGATCTGGTGGGCCTCGTCCACGACCAGGACGTCCCAGTCCTGGGCCAGGAGGACGTCTCGCGCCTGGGGCGAGGTCTCGAGGGCCGTCGTCGAGACGATCAGACGGGGGGCCGAGAGGAGCTCGGCGTCGTCGGTCGAGCCGCCGAGGCGTCCCGCGTCGACATGGACGAAGACCTGCTCGCCGAAGCGGAGGAAGAGCTCGCAGAGCCACTGACGGCTCATGGCGCCAGGCGCGATCACGAGCACCCGCAGCTCAGCCTGAGAGGCGGCGAGGGCCTGGAGGATCAGGCCCGCCTCAATGGTCTTGCCGAGGCCGACCTCGTCGGCGAGGACGAAGCGCGGGAGCCTGTCGGTCAAGACGCGCCGCGCGGCGTGGATCTGGTGAGGGAGGGGGACGATCCGGGCCCCGAGGAAGGCCGGGATCCCGAAGCCGTCCTCGTACCAGCGCGAGAGGGTCCGCAGGAGCCCCAGCCGCGCCGCGAAGGCGTCAGCGCCCTCCCAGGCGAGGGACTCCAAGACGGCGCAGGGGTCGCTCCCCTCGAGGGGGACCAGGCCGTCTTCTAGGACCTCGGCGGAGCCCGCGGCCAGCTCGACGCGATAGGTCCAGAGCGCGTCGGGAGGCGTCGCGATCAGCGCCTCGACGCGCCCCTCCTCTTCGCCGACGCGGACCCGCTCGCCCGCCTGGAGGCGCGCCCGAACCAGCTCGTCCTGGTCCGTGAGCCGCATGTTCCCCAGCGAGCCGTCGGGCCAGGCGACCTCGGCGTAGCCTTCGTCCCCGAGGGACTGAATCCGCCCCTTGCCGCGGGCGGGTTGAGTGCGATCTCGAATCAGGGCGCCTGTGACGAGCATGGCGAGGAGGTTACCTCCCCGCGCTCCGAGACGAACCCCTCGGGGGGCGGCTGACTGCGGGTCCCCCTCGGGTCTCAGGGTGGCCGAGACTGGCTTCGCCCGCCGACCTCCGAAGGGTAGGGTGCCTCCGTGCAGCAACACCCGAGTCAGATCGGCCCCTACCGGATCGTGGGCGTCCTCGGCCAGGGCGGCATGGGCTCTGTCTATGCCGGTGTCGGCGCCGACGGGGCGCGGGTCGCGATCAAGGTCCTCCTGCAGGGGCGCGAGGCGACCCCCCAGCAGCGACAGCGCTTCTCGCGCGAGGTCCGGGCCCTGGCGAGCGTCAGCCACCCCCATGTCGTTCGACTCCGAGACGCGGGCGAGGTCGCGGGTATGCCCTACCTGGCCATGGACTACCACGAGGAGGGCACGCTCCAGTCTATCGTCGCCAGCGGACGCCTCTTGGCGCCAGAGCTGGCGGTTCAAGTCGGGATCAAGCTCACCGATGCCCTCGCGCACCTCCACGCTCAGGGGGTGCTGCACCGAGACATAAAGCCCGAGAACGTGCTCTTGAGCAGCGAGGGAGAGCCCCTCCTGACCGACTTCGGCCTCGCTAAGGACCTCGGACGAGTCGATCACACCGCAGACCTGACTCGAAGCGGCGCAGCCATGGGGACGCCTGGCTTCTGGGCGCCGGAGCAGGCGACCGGCGAGCAGAGCGCCGTCGGACCCACGACGGATATTTACGGCCTCGGCGCCACGCTCTATGCAGCGCTGACTGGAGTCGCCCCCGTCGAGGGCGCGACCCTAGTGGAGCTCCTCGCTGCGACCGTGGGGCAACCTCCTCGCCCAATCCATGACCTGCGGCCGGAGGTCCCACGCTGGCTCGACGAGGTGATCCTGCGCTGCCTCGCCAAGGCGACCAGCGATCGCTGGAGCAGCGCTCGCGAGCTGCACCAAGCCCTCCTCGAGCGACGTCGGCTCACGACCCGGAGTCACGCGCCTTTGGTCGCAGTCGCGCTCTCCGCCCTAGCCCTCGCTGGCGGCGCCCTGGCCTGGAGCGCGAGTCGCCCCCGAGAGCGGCCTCGACCCAGCACCGCAGCCACGCCCCTCTCGAGCCGCTCCACTGAGACCGTCAACGCGCGACTCCTTCGCCTCTCGCGAGAAGCCCAAGAGGGAGGTCGCCCGGAGGAGGCGATCTCCAACCTCAAGGCTGCCGCCGCGGGCGACTCGCAGCTGGCCATGATCGAGCTCGGCAAGGCCTATCAGGCCGGCCTCGGAGTCGAGGTCGACCTCGGCCTCGCGATCGAGTGGTTCCTCCGCGCGGCCCGCGCGGGCAACTCCGAGGCTGAGCTCCTCTTGGGACGGCTCTTGGCCCGAAACCCCGGAGGCATGAAAGACAAGGACGCCCTGGTCTGGATCCGGAGAGCCGCCGAAGCAGACGACCCAGACGCTCTCAACACCCTCGGATCCATGCTCATGAGCGGCGTCGTCGGCCGCCCCGACGACGTCGGCGCTGCTCGCGCCTTTCGACGAGGCGCTCAGCTCGAGGACGCCGAGTGCATGGCGAACCTCGCGACCCTGATCTTGATCGGCCGGGCGACGCCGCAGCGGAAGGGCGAGGCCAGGGCGCTCCTCGAGCGCTCGATAGAGCTCGGAAACACCCACGCCATGTATGTCCTGGCTTCGCTCCTGACCGACGGGAAGCTCTATCCCAAGGACCTCCCGAGGGCCCTCGAGCTCCTGACCCGTGCCGCGGAGGGCGGAGAGGTCCAGGCCATGAACTTCCTGGCCAAGCTCTACGCCGAGGGGATCGGCGTCCCCCGAGACGGCCCCCGGGCCGTGGCCTGGATCGAGCGCGGCGCCAAGGCTGGCGATATCGCCTCGATGTACAACCTCGGGAAGATCCTCGTCGAAGGACAACTCGTCCCCCCAAACCCCAGCGCTGGGGTCCGCTGGTTCGAGCGCGCCGCCGCCGCCGGTGACGCCGAGTCTGCCTACAGCTTGGCGCGCCTGCACCAAGACGGCGTCGGAGTCCCCCGCAGCCTGCTCAAGGCGATCGACTATGCCCGTCGAGCCGCGAAGGCCGGGCACAACCGCGCCATGGCGACCTTGGGCGGGCTCTTGGCTCAAAGCGAGGAGTCGGCGGTCGAGGGCCTGGGCTGGCTCCAGCGCGCCGCGGCTGGTGGCAACGCCGAGGCCATGGCGAACCTCGGAGCGCTCCACGCCCGGGGCCTGGGCACGCCACGGGACCTCAGCCGGGCCTTCCAGTGGTACCGACGCGCCGCCGAGAAGGGCCACAGCGGAGCCATGCGGACCCTCGCCACGATGTATCTCAGCGGGGAAGGCGTCGAGAAGGACTTCTCGCAAGCCTATCGCTGGGCTCTGGCCGCAGCCCAGCGCGGCGAAGTCGGCGCCATGGCCCGGGTCGGGCGCTTTCTTCGTGAAGGACGAGGCGTGGAGCAGGACGTCGTAGCCGCCGCCGAGTGGACTCGCAGGGCCGCAGAGAAGGGGCACGTCGAGGCAATGGGCACCTACGGGAGCCTCTTCCTCGACGGACTCGGGGTCGCGCGCGACCCGGCCCAGGGCGCGCGCTGGTCCGAGCGCGCGGCCAAGGAGGGGAGCGAGTTCGCAATGTGCAACTTGGCGCGAGTGCTCGCCGCAGGCGAAGGGGTCACCCGCGACCTCGCTGCAGCTCGAAAGTGGTATCAGCGCGCGGCCAGGAGCGAAGCCCCCGAGGTCCGAGCGGCCGCAACCGCAGGGCTCAAGGCCCTAGACGCCAGCGATCCCCGCTAGGTCCTTCGTGGGCTACGAGCGCACGCCCAAGTTCATTCGAGCTCTGGGCGAGGGGGCCGGTCGCCTGCCGGTCGCGGCGAGTGACTAGCGCCCGAGGGTCTCCAAGCACAGGTCGGGGACGTCGCTGATCAGACGGCGGACGCCCCACTCGCGCAGCTTGCGCATCGTCTTGGGCTCGTTGACGGTCCAGACCGAGACGTCCTTGCCGAGGGCCCGGACCTCGGCGATCCGCGCCGCGGTGACCTTCTTGCGGCTGGGGTTCAAGCCCGCAAAGTCCAGCGCGGACAGCCAGCGGAGGGACTCCTTCCAGGGGACGTCCCCGGTCAGGAGCTCGACGGTCAGCTCGGGAGCAGCCAGGCGAACGTAGGCGCAAATGATCGCCGAGAAGGACTGGACCACGATCCGCTCGCCCGCAGCGACTCGGGGCTGAACCTCGGCCACGACCGCCTTGGCGAGGGGAATGTCGACGCACCCGCTCGCCTCGAGGAGGCCTAGGCGCTCCTCGGGACCGGCCTCCAAGACCCGCTTGCGGAGCTTCTTGGCGTCGTCTACGTGCTTGACCTCGACGAAGACTCCGATCTTCCCGCGCGCCAGGTCGAGGGACTCGGCCAGGGTCGGGACGCGCTCGGCAGCGAACTTGGGGTCCTTCCAGGAGCCGACGTCGTGGGCCTTGAGCTCGGCCAGGGTCAGGTCCTTGACCTTGCCCTTGGGCTTCCCTTTCGCCGTCCGCTTGATCGTGTCGTCGTGGATCACCACGATCGCGCCGTCCTTGCTCAGGGTGCAGTCGAGCTCGAACCAGTCGGCCTTCAGCTCGATCGCGCGGCGAAAAGCCGCCAACGTGTTCTCGGGAGCCTCGGCGCTGGCGCCACGGTGCGCGATGACCTCGACGCTGGGCGTCGCGGGGCTCGGAGTAGGGGCGGGCTCCACGGGGTCTCCCTCGCTGGAACAGCTCATGAGGAGGAACAGACAGGGAATCAGGAACAGGCGCTTCATAGGAACAGGGTATGGGAGACGCCGACGCCCAAAGGCCCCCAGAGCCTTCAGTCGCCGCGCCGGTCTCGCCGGCGCTTGGCTGGATCCTGCTTGTAGAAGCTGACCAGCTCGGCGTAGACCTCGGGGTGGTGCTTCTCGAGCTTGAAGGGCTGCTCGAAGAAGGCCTCGGTCACGACCGCGAAGAACTCGGCCCCGTTCGTCGCCCCGTAGGCGTCGATCTTGGTCCGGCGCCCAGCCGCGACGCGCTCCTGGAGCTCTTGGAACTCGGGCGCCAAGGCCCGACCCCAGGCCCGATAAGCGCTCCGTCCCTCCAGGGTCGGGACCCCGTCGCCGACCCCGTCCTCTTGGTCGAGCTGGTGCGCGAACTCGTGGACCGCCACGTTGTGTCCGTCGCGGACGTTGGCGGCGCCTGAGAGGACGTCGTCCCAAGACAGGATCACGACGCCCGAGGTCCAAGACTCGCCCAAGCGGTGCTGAGAGCCTGCCACGACCGAGCCGTCGGGGAGGACCTCCTCGCCGTGGGCCTCGTAGCCGCTGGGGTAGATCAGGATCGAGTCCAGGCGGGGGTAGTAGTCGTGCTCGCGGTTGAGCAGGAGCAAGGCCGCGTGGGCCGCCACCGTGACCTTGACCTCGTCGGTGACCTCAAAGCCCTGACAGCCCTCGAAGTTCTTCTCGGCGATCAGGACCTGAACGTGGCCACAGAGCTCGTCTTGCTCCGCGGGCTCGAGCTGCTCGAAGAGGGGCACCCGCTCCTCGAGGGTCTCGCGCCAAGCTGGAGGGAAGGGCTGTGCCCGGATCCCCGGGCGCTTGCGTCGTTTGAAGAAGCCGAACATGCCTACTCCTTTGCTGGGGGATGCTGCGCTCCCCCAGACCCCCTAAGCTCTGGGCTCGGGGCCCTAACGCTGCTTTCGTTGGACTGAGAGACGGGGTTGGGTGCTCCAGGGGCGAAAGCAGCTCGGGGCCCCTCTTGGCACGTCTTGCTATCTGGCGTTCCTGCGCGGCTCTTGGACTCTGGGGCGCTAGGGACCGGGTTGGGTGCTCCTAAGGCGAAAGCGGCTCGGGGCCCCTCTTGGCACGTCTTGCTATCCGGCGTCCCTGCGCGGCTCTTGGGCCGGTCGCTAGGGACCGGGTTGGGTGCTCCTGGGGCGAGCGCGGCGCTGCTCTCTGGGAGCTCCTCTGGCGCGATTCGCCAGCGCTCGGGGAGGGACCAAGCCGCGAGGCACCAAAGGCCGAAGTAGGTCACGACGAGGGCGACCCGTGGCGAAACCAGGAGCGGAAGCTGCGCGAGGCCCGACTCGAAGGTCCGGCGGAGCGCGCTGAGTTCACTCCAGCCCAGGGCCTCTTCGGTGCCCGACATGGCGGCCACCGCCAGCGAGAAGCCGGGCAGCGCCAGCACGGCGACCCGACGCAGCTCGCGCAGCCCCTCTGCCCGAGGTCGCCACACGACTCTCTGAAGCCCCACTAGAAGGGCCATTCCCAGCACGAGGGCACCTAGCCCCAAGAACTGGCCCCGATCGCTCAAGGAGAGCGCGAGCTGAAAGCCGCCCACGCCTCCCCACACAAGGGCCACGGCTAGCCAGGCGCCGCGCGGGTGAAGCTGGCGGGTCGAGAAGAGCGCGGCCGGCAGCACGACCAGGCCGACCCAGCACAAGATCAGGAGGGGAGCCTGGAAGAGCGACTGCGCCGGCCCCACGCGGATCTAGCTCCCGTAGTGCTGGAGCGTGAGGCACTTGATCCCGCCGCCCAGCTTGAGGAACTCGCTGATCTCGAACTCGCGGACCTCGAACCCCCGTCGGCGCAGGTCTTCCCAGAGCGCGACGCCCTGGGAGCCGAAGAGGACCTTGTCCCAGAGGATCGCGTTGCAGGCGAAGGCCTTGGCGTCCTCTTCGCTGACCACGATCTTCTCGCAGTCGAAGCTCTCTATGGTCGCGTTGTCTATGGGCCCGAAGGCGCCCGGGTAGTAGGCGATCAGGTCGTCACCCAAGGGCAAGAAGGCCGTGTCGAGGTGATAGAAGTCGTCGGTCTCGAGCTCGAGGTCAATGGTGTCCTTGCCGAAGGTCTGACGGAGGAAGTGGCGCACGACCTCGTCCGAGCGCTTGCCGAACCCGAACAGGATCTTGTCCTGCCACATGACCGTCTCGCCGGCGCCCTCGAAGTAGACGCCCTCGGGAATGCTGTTCGAGGCGAAGCCCTGGCCCTCGAGGAACTCCTGGACGTAGGCCCGCTCGGGCGCCCGCTCGGGGTGGCGGAACTCGCCGAAGAGCGCCTTCTCTTCGCAGAGAAAGACTGAGTCGCCGAAGAAGCAGACCTCGGTCAGGCCCTCTTTGGGCGGGCAGATCTTGACCCGCTCCGGACCCATGACCTCTTGATAGGCCTCGATCAGGGCGCCCCACTGGTCCAAGGCCAGCCCGCGCGAGAAGGGCGCGCTGGTGTCCATCCAGGGGTTGATCGAATACTCGAGCGCTACGTGCTCGGGCGGGCACACGTAGACCTCGCGCGCGTGATCCACGCGGCGCTTAGGTCTTGGGCTTGAGGTGGCGCGGGTCGACGGGGATCTTGCCCGCCAGCTCCGCCCGGACCTCTTCGGGGTCGGGCATTCGAAGCTTGCGCGCTGGGGTCTGACTCAGCTGGCGGAGCTTGGCCCGCTCGCGAGTCAGGAAGTCTTCCCACTCCTCGACGGTCATGGGGTGTGGCCCGCGGGCCTCAGCCAGCTCCTGCTCCAGATCGGGCAGGCGGTGCAGGAAGGTCACGAAGCCGCTCGCGGCTGGAATGATCTGTCCCTGCTGGACGTCGATCAAGACGATCGGGGCCTCTTCTTCGGGCCCGTCGACGTCTGAGATATCGAAGCACCACACGTCGCCGTTGAGCGTCGCCGCGAACCCGACCAAGTGCTCGGGCAGCCCCTCCTGTCGTCCGCGGACGTTGAGCACGGCCAGGTCGTAGTGATCCTCGTCGTCGTCCTCGCTCTCGCAGCCGACGCCGTAGAGGCTCGTCTCCCAGGCGCTGCCGCCGTTGTGGGTCTTGAGGAAGGCGCGGAAGCTCGGCGGGAGGGCGCAGCTCAGCGTCTCCTCAGCCGACGCGACCTGCTCCTCGCTCGCCGGCGGGCGGAGATCGTAGAGATCCGGCTCACCGAGCTCTTCGAGGCGAGTCACGAAGGCGCTGATCGCCTCCTGGAAGTCTGCGTCTGAATCTGGGTCGCTCATGACGACTCCTCGAGCGCGCTCATGCGCGCGACGAAGTGCTCGCGCGCCGCAGCGGCGCGCTGGGCAAGGGCCTCGACGCGAGCCCGAGCTTCGCTCAGGCGAAGGTCACCGGCGCTGCCCTCGACGGCATAGAGCTCGCTCAAGGGACGGTCGGTGGGGAGGTTGCCCTCCTCGAGTTCGGCGCCGACCTGACGGTAAGCGTCTCGGAAGGGGACCCCCTCGCGAACGAGGTCGAGGGCCCGGTGAGTTGCGTAGGCCTCGGGCGCGACGGAGGTCGAGCAGGCGGGCTCTATGGTCAGCCCGCGGACCGTGAGCTCCATGGCGCGCGCCATGGTCCGCGCCAGGGGGAGGCCCTTGAGGAGGGGCTCCTTGGTCAGCTGGAAGTCGCGGTGGTAGCTCGAGGGAAGTCGGCTCGAGACGAGCAGGATCCGGTCGAGGTAGGTCTGGAGGACCGCCGAGTTGGCGCGGGTCAGCTCCAAGACGTCGGGGTTCTTCTTCTGGGGCATGATGCTCGAGCCGGTGGCGACGTTTCCCGGGAGGCGCAGGAAGCCGAACTCGGGGCTCGAGTAAAGGTGCAGGTCCCAGGCCAGGGTCGCGAGGTCGCGCCCGACGAGGGTCGCCGCGAAGAGCGCTTGAGACTCGGCCCGGCCGCGGCTCGTTTGAACCGCTTGGACGTTGACCTGGAGGCGCTCGAACCCGAGCAGCTCGGCGGTCCGGCGGCGGTTGAGCTTGAGCGGAACCCCGAACCCGGCCGCGCTGCCCAGGGGGCAGCGATCAATGGCGCGGTAGGCGTCGAGGAGGGTCTCGAGGCTCTCCTCGAGGCCCTCGGCGTGGCCCGCCGCCCAGAGCCCGACGGTAGAGGGCATGGCTTGGCGAAGGTGGGTGTAGCCGGGGATCAGGGTCTCTTGCTCGCGCTCGGCGAGGCTCAAGAGCGCGTCGCAGAGGGCGGCTGTGGCCTCGGCCGTGTCGAGGAGACGACGCTTGGCGAAGAGCCGGACGTCGACCAAGACCTGGTCGTTGCGCGAACGCGCGGTGTGGAGGCGGCGGCCGGCGTCGCCGATCCGCGCGATCAGGCGGCCCTCGACGGCGGTGTGCACGTCCTCTTCCTCGGGCGCGATCTCGAGACCCGACTCGCGGTGCTCCTCGAGGATCGAGCAGAGTCCGCTCGCGATCGAGGCGCGGTCCTCGGCCGTAATGATCCCCTGCTCGGCCAGCATTTGGCTGTGCGCCAAGCTGCCCCAGCAGTCTTCTTCGACCAGCACGCGGTCGAGCAGGTAGTCGTCACCGACCGTGTAGGCGAGGACCTCCGGATCGAGGGCCTCGCCCTTGTCCCAAAGTCGCTGTGCTTGAGCCATGGGCTCTCCTGAGAATGGCGCGGATTGTATGCCCTCAGGGCCGGGGGATCAGCCCTGGGCTCGCGCTTTCTCAGGTGGAAGTCCGACGCCTTCCCTCGAAGCAGACAGGCGGACTAACGCGGCCCGAGGCTGGGGAGCTCGGTGATCTTCCAGCCTTGACCCTCGGGGCGAAGCTCGAAGGCCCACTCTGGGCGCGCCGAGAGCTTGACCCGCTGGCGCCCGCCGGCCGCAGCCTCGCTCGCGAAAGACGCCGCGCGTGCGCTCGCGAAGCCGAGGCGCAGGCCGCGCTCCTCGAGCCAGGTCTCGTCGCAGAGCCGATCGAGGAGGACCCGCTGGAAGCGAGCCCGGAGCTCGGCGCTCGCTTCGCCGGCTTGGCCCGCGCGGGTCCGCGCCGCTCCCACCAGAGCCTGGACGTCGAGGGCCGCCTCCAAGGCCGCGCGGTCGCGCCTGGCGATCGCTCGGAGGAAGGCCGCAGCAGCTTCTGGAGCTCCCTTGGCCTCAGGGCGCATGCCCTGGAGGCGCGCGTCCTTGACCTCGAGCCGCGAGCCTTGGCCTCTAACGGCCAGCCGGACCAAGTCAGCAGCCGCTATGCGCGGGCGCCAACCCACGAAAGAAGCTCCCCCCTCGCGCCAGGTCAGGACGAGGCCTGCAGCCGACTTCGGCTCCTTCCCCTCCTCGCCTAGCTCGAGTTTCAGCTCCTCGTCGACCGAAAGCCTCCAGCGAGTCGCGAGGCCCGTCTCGAGATCGAGGGCCCCCAGGCTGTAGCGCCGGCCCAGCTCGGCAGGCGCGACGCGCGCTAGCCGGAGGCCGACCCCGAGGGGCGGCGTCAGAACCAGGCTCGGTCGCTCCTCGAGGGTCGTCTTGACCGGCGCGCTCTGTCCCTGCGCGACGATCCGGACCCACTTTCCTCCTTCGCGGCGAAGCTCGATCCGGGTCTCGACCACGAGCCCGCGTCCGCGCGGCTCCTCGCTCACGAGGAGCAGGCGCTCAGGCGAGAGGTCCCAGCGGAGGTCGCCCTCGACGCGGAGGCGAGCCGTCCCGAGTCCGCCCAGATCGACCCGGAGCCGATCGCGGATCCGATAGAGCTCGACCCCCTCGCGGGTCACGCGCTGGGTCTTGGTCTGGAGCACGAAGGTCCGACCCGCTCCGCTCTCGAGCCGCCCGCTCAGCTCACCCTCGCCGCCAGCCCCCTCGACGAGGCCCAGGACGGGACCCTTCCTGAGGCCTTCGATCAGGGCTCGGCCCCGCTCGCCCGGACTCTGAGCCGAGGCGAGTCCGCAGGTGACAAGAGTGATCGCAGCGCCCAGGAGCGCGCGGACCCGAATCCGGGACCCGGTCACTAGATCAGGCGATTGATCGCGCGGAGGGCCTTGGCCAGGTCGCGGGCCTCGCCGTAGCGCAAGAGGTCACTGCTGGCAGGGTCGAACACCTCGGGAAAGCGCTCGGCGCCCTCTGCCAGAGACTTCCCGTTCGAACGGGCGGCGCTCAGGCCGTCGGCGACCTCGCGCAGGGGGCCGTGGCTGAACTCTTGGCCGAGCTCTTGGAGGGCCTCCTCAACGGAGAACCCGGTCTCGACCATCAGCGCCCAGGTCTCGAAGAAGCGCCGGCGCGGATCGAGCTCGCCTTCGTGTCGCGCGCGGACGAGGACGGCGAGGCGCGGGAGGACCGCGGCCAAGGTGCTGGTCCGACGGGCCGCCTTGAGCAAGGCCAGCGAGCTGCGGGTGCAGAGCTCGGGATAGTCCCCGAGGACTTGGGTGAAGTCCTCGCCCTTCTCCACGGCCTTGGCCATGGCGTCGTAGGCCTCCCGCTCCTTGGGCGTCCCGCGCGCGGCCTGCTGCCTGAGAACTCGAAACGAGTTATCCAGCGGGCGCCCGCAATCCAGGAGGACCGAGAGGTTGTTTATGAAGCGAAGCTCGGGGATCGACATGGCTAGGCCTCTCCTGTCGGTCTGCGGTGGCATTGTGGCGGGGGATCGAGGGTGATCCAACCCCCCCTGGGGCGGAACCCTAATCCTTTCCGGGCCACCGGGTTGCAGCTAGCGCGACCCCAACCCTTCCTGTGCGCGACGGCGCGTGTGAACCTGAGTCCTGCGGAGGCACCATGAGCGAGCGAGTCTACGGCGAGGCGGTCAACCGTCTGATCAGCTCCTTCAAGGGGCTCCCTGGGATCGGCCAGCGCACTGCGGAGCGCTTGGCTTTTCACCTCCTCTTGGCGCCCAAGGCGGAGGCCTTGGGCTTGGCCGAGGCCCTCAAGGACGTCAAGGAGCGCGCTCGGCCCTGCAGCGAGTGCTACCACGTCACCGAGACCGACCCTTGCCCGATCTGCGCCGACCCCCGGCGCGAGCGCGGCACGGTCTGCGTCGTCGAGCGTCCCCCCGACGTCCTCGCCATGGAGAAGAGCGGTGGCTACCGCGGTCTCTATCATGTGCTCTTGGGGAGCGTGAGCCTGATCGAAGGCGTCGACCCCGAAGACCTCACGATCGGCCCCTTGATCGAGCGAATCCGCAGAGGCGGAATCCAAGAGGTGATCTTGGCCACGAACCCCAACTTCGATGGGGACTCGACGGCCCTCCACCTCCGCGAGGCGCTCGACTCCTCTGGCGTCCGCGTGACCCGACTGGCCCGCGGACTCCCGACCGGGAGCTCGCTGGAGTTCGCCTCCAAGGCGATCCTCTCGGAGGCCCTCGAAGGGCGTCAACGCTATTAGTTGAAGGGACTTAGCGCGATCGAGGGGGAGGTCCTGCGCCGCCCTAGAGCAAGTCGCGGGCCGAGAACCCTCAGCACGGCTGGCTTCGATTGCGGCGTTCTACTAGTCTGATCTAGCCCCTGCTCTGGAAGGAGCAGTGGTGTGCGGCCCAAGCCGCCGGAAGGACTTTCGCTATGCGGATGGAGACCTCGATCAGCCAACAGCAGCGCCTCGAGCTGCGGCTGGCCCCCCAAATCCTCCAAGCGATTGAAATCCTCGCGCTCCCGACCCTCGACCTGAAGGGGTTGATCGAGCGGGAAATGGAGATGAACCCGACGCTCGAGATCGAGGCCCGCGAGGCCCTCGACGTTCAGCGCGAGGTCAACCAAAAGGAGGCGGACACCGCCGCGACCGAGCCCGAGGTCCCGACGCGCGAGTCGCTCGAGGCCGAGTTCGAGCGCCTGGCCGAGAACAACGAGCAGTGGCGGATGTTCGGCGGCGAGGGCAAGCCGCGCGGGATCGGCGGAGGAGGGGAGAAGGACAAGAAGCTCGAGGCCATGAACAACACGGCCGACAAGAACGAGTCGCTTCAGGAGGTCCTCGAGTCCCAGCTCCACGAGCTCAACATTCCCGAGCGCGATCAGAAGATCGCCGAATACCTGATCTGGAACATCGACGACAACGGCTACGTCCGCTATCAGCTCGACGAAGAGTTCGCCAAGGGCTGCGAGCTCGAGCCCGCCGTGAGCGTGGACGAGCTCCTCGACTGCCTCGAGCTCCTCCAGGGCTTCGAGCCCGTCGGCGTCGGCGCCCGCGACCTCCCCGAGTGCCTCCTCCTCCAGCTCTATCACGACAACAAGGCCAACCGCTACGACCTCGAGATCCGGATCGTGGCCCACCACCTCGACGACGTCGTCGCCAACCGACTCCCCAAGATCGCCAAGAGCCTGGGTGAGCCGATCGAGATCGTGGACGAGGCGATCACCTTCATTCGCACGCTCAACCCCAAGCCCGGGCGCGTGTTCAGCAACACCCAGATCCACTACGTGATCCCCGACGTCGTCGTCGACGACATTGACGGCCGCTACGAGGTCCGCGTCGAGGACGCCTACATTCCTCGGATCCACGTCTCCAAGCACTACCAGGAGATGCTCCGCGCCGGCGCCGACGACCCCAAAGTCCGGACCTACATTCGCCGCAAGATCGACGCCGCTAAGGGCCTCATGAAGGCCATCGAGCAGCGCAAGTCGACCCTGAGCCGGATCGCCCAGGAGATCGTCGAGTATCAGCAGCCCTTCTTCGAGAAGGGAATCGACGCGCTCCGGCCCTTCAAGATGCAATACGTCGCGGACCGCGTCGGCGTCCACGTCTCGACGGTCTCGCGCGCGATCGCGGGCAAATACATGCAGACCCCGCGCGGGATCTTCGCGCTCAAGTTCTTCTTCACCGGCGGCACGACTCGGGCCGACGGCGAGGAGAAGTCGATCGTCGCTGTTCGCCAAAAGGTCAAGGACATCGTCGCCAAGGAGGACAAGGGCTCTCCGCTCAGCGACGAGGAGATCGCGACTCGGCTCAAGGTCGACGGGCTTGATATCGCTCGTCGGACGGTGACGAAATACCGGAAGCAGCTCGGGATTCCGAGCAGCCGGCAGCGTAAGAAGTACGTCTAGGTCTTCGGTTACCCCCGCGAGAGGCAGCCCCAGATCCAACCCGTCCGCTGAGGCCGTAGCCGCGGGGTTCACCCCCGCGAGGGCAGCCCCAGATCCAACCCGTCCGCTGACGGCCGTAGCCGCGGGGTTTACCCCCGCGAGGGCAGATCCAGATCCAACCCGTCCGCTGAGGCCGTAGCCGCGGCGAAGTGACCCTCGAAGTCGGCCAAGCCTTCGCGAGGTAGGGGGGGTGGGCAAGGCGCTCAACGACCCCAAAGCGGGCTCTGGCGCGGACTTCCGCCTCCGGGCCCAACTCTTCCCCTTGGCCAGCCGACTCGCGTTGCCATAGTAGAGGTGGGTCGGTGGTGGAGGTGCTGAGGTGAAGTCGTTCCAGTTGCAGCTCGTGATCGCCCTCGTGCTGGCGGTCAACTTGATCCCCGCCGTGTTCCTGCTCCACCTCTCGCTGCAGGATCCGGCGCGACCCGTGGCGCAAGCCCAGGCAGGGCCCGAGGTCACCCAGGGGCGGCTCACGCCTCAGGACGAGATCCGCGCCCGACGCGCCATTGGGGCCCGGGCGGGGCTCTTCCTCTTCTTCCCCTTCGTGGCCTACCTCGCGGCCCGCTGCATGGCCTCGGCTGAGGGGCCGCGCCCCTTCTCGCGCCGTGAGGGCGCCAAGCGCGCTGAACTCCGCCGGGCCCTCGAGGAGGGGACCCGCGGCGCTGGGGAGTTCGTGATCCTCGAGCACCTCCGCGAGGACCAGGGCGTCGATCAGCGTCAGCTCGTGGGAGCCTTGAGCGAGATCCTCGAGGAGAACCCGACCCTGGAGCACCGCGAGGTCGCAGGGACTTGGATCGTGCGGCGCCCCCGGATCTAGGCGGCGTGATCCGAGCCAGTTCGCCCCGAGACATGTTGTCCGCTAGCGCGTAGGCTCGGGCCCTCCCCGGCGGCGCCCAGAGCGGCCCCAGGCTGGGTAGGATTCATCCTCTCCCGCCTTTGGATCGGCCGCAGCCCTTCGTGCTCGACACCTTTCGCACCATTGAGACCCCTGAGGGCGCGGAGATCGGTCTCCGCGTAGCGGGGCCCTTGGTGCGCGCGGGCGCCTGGCTCGTCGACTTCGGGATCCGAATGGGCATCATGATGCTCCTCTTCCCCCTCCTGACCTGCACCCTGGGTGAGGTCGGCGTCGGGATCGGACTCGTCGTGATGTTCTTCCTCTACTGGTTCTATCCCGTCGTGTTCGAGGCGGCTTGGAACGGTCAGACCCCGGGTAAGAAGTTCCTCAAGCTGGCCGTCGTCCACGACGACGGGACGCCCATCGGCTGGGGCGCGGCCCTGATCCGGAACCTGGTCCGGGTCGTAGATATCCTGCCGGGGGTCTACCTCGTAGGTCTCTTGACGACATTCCTCAACAAGGACTTCAAGCGCATGGGCGACCTCGCGGCGCGGACGCTGGTCGTGTATCGCCGCAGCGAGCGCGTCCGCGGCCAGCGCGTCCCGGAGGTCACGCCCCGGGCGCCCGCTCGCCCCCTCTCCCAGGCCGAGCAGGAGGCGATCTTGGCCTTCGCCGAGCGCCGCGAGACCTGGACCGACGAGCGCGCGGCCGAGCTGGCCGACACGATCTACCTCCTGACCGGCCGCGAAGGCCGCGAGGGCGTTACGCGCCTGATGGGCGTCGCGAACTGGGTCTTGGGGAGGCGCTAGGCATGTCTCGCGAGACCTTCGTCGACCAACACAAGCGGGGCTGGAACGACCTCGAGCGGATGCTGATGCGCCTCGACAAGCGTCAGCCCGTGAGCGACCCCGACGCCTTCGTGGATCACTATCGTCAGGTCTGCCAGCACCTGGCCCTGGCTCGACACCGCCACTACGGGCCCGACCTCGTCGACCGCCTCAACCAACTCGTCCTGCGTGGACACCAGCACCTCTACGCCCACCAGGGCGTCGAGCGAGCTCGAGTCCTGGACTACCTGGCGGGAGGGTTCGCGGCCGACGTCCGTAAGAACGGCGGCTACATGCTGGTCTCGCTCTTGCTCTTCGGGCTCAGCTTCCTGGGCGCTGGGCTGGCGGCCTACTACGACGAAGAGCTGGCGCGGGCCATGGTCTCGGCCGAGGCCCTCCAGTCCATGGAGGAGATGTACGACCCCAACGGCGGGTTCCAGAAGCGGGGCGACGACTTCGGCGAGCGAGCCGCGATGTTCGGCTACTACATCTACAACAACACCGGGATCGCCCTCAGGACCTTCGCCAGCGGGCTCGTGTTCGGGATCGGGGCGATCTTCGTGATCGTCTACAACGGCCTCACGATCGGCTGCGTGGCAGGTCACCTGACCCGAGCCGGCTGCGGCGAGCCCTTCTGGAGCTTCGTGATCGGCCACGGCTCCTTCGAGCTGACCGCCATCGTCCTGGCCGGCGGCGCCGGACTCAAGCTCGGCGACTCCCTGATCAGGCCCGGCCGCCGAAGTCGGGTCGAGTCGCTCATCGAGAGCGCGCGCGGGAGCGCGGGCCTCGTGAGCGGGTTCTCGCTGATGCTCTTCATGGCGGCCTTCCTGGAGGCCTTCTGGTCCCCCCTGTCCTTCATTCCGACCAACCTCAAGTTGATCGTGGGCGCGGGTCTCTGGGTGTTCGTGATCGGCTACCTGCTCTTCGCTGGGCGCAGGAGCGGCCATGGATCTTGAGCGCGTCGCCGCCGTGATCCGGCCCCGCGAGCCCTACGAGGCGATTGACCTCGGCTTTGGTCTCGCGCGGACATTCGCGCGCCAGATTTGGCTGCCCTGGCTGATCTGCGTCGTCCCCTTCCAGATCCTCGTCATCGGCAGCCTGTGGTGGGCCCACGCGACCCTGGCCCTCTTCGTCTTGTGGTGGATCAAGCCCCTCTTCGACCGGGTCCCGCTCTTCGTCCTCAGCCGCGCGCTCTTTGGGGCCACGCCCAAGGTCCGAGACGTGATCAAGGCCAGCCCCAGAATGCTCGTGCGGCAGCTCTTCTGGGCTCTGACCGTCCAGCGCCTCGATCCGCGCCGCTCGTTTCGGCTCCCGGTCTGGGAGCTCGAGGGCCTGCCCTTCAAGCAGCGCGGTCGACGCATGAAGGTCCTCGACCGCGGCCAGGAGGCGCCGGCCTTCGTGCTCAGCTTCCTCTGCTATTGCATGCAGTGGGGCCTGGCCTTCGGCCTGTTCATGCTCGTGAACATGCTGATCCCCTCGCAAATGGGGATCAACCTCTGGGAAGAGCTCGACCGCGGCCTGCCCGATCACGTCGGCCTGCCCATGATCCTCCTCCTCTGGGCCTGTTACCTGATCGCAGACGCCATCGTCTCGCCCCTCTACGTCGCCGGCGGGTTCGCGCTCTATATCAACCGCCGGACCCACCTCGAGGGCTGGGACGTCCAGCTCGCCTTCCAGCGCCTCGCCAAGCGCCTCGAGAAGATCGAGGAGAAGGGCCCCAGCAAGCGCGGGATCTCCGAGCGGCTGGGAGCCATGGCGCTCTTCTTCTGCCTGGCCTTCCTCCCGAGCGCGCTCCAAGCCCAAGACCTGGAGTCGGTCCCCCTCGGTCCTGAGCCGACACCTGTCGCGGCCAAGTCAGGCGAGGAGGCCGCTGGAGAAGACCCCGACTCCAAGGAGGTCCTCGACTCCGTTTACAAGCGGAAGGAGTTCGGCGGGAGCCGAACCACCCAGTCTCGTCAGCTGAGCAAGGGCGCCTCGGACTGGTGGAACGGCCTCTTCGGCGGCTGCACCCCCCGCGGACCCGGTGGCTGCTCCCCCGCAGGCCCCGGCGGCGCGCCAGACCTCCAGGGGATCTGCATGCTGATCGGGTCGGGGATCGGGGCCCTCCTGATCGTGGGCATGGTCGCTTGGCTCTTCCGCTATCGGGCCCGGCTCTCGCTCCTCCTCGCGACGCCCAGCGATCCCGATAAGCCAGAGGGCGTGGTCGTCCCCGAGGTGCTCATGGGCCTCGACCTGCGAGCCGAGTCCCTCCCGGCGAACATCTCCGAGGCTGCCCACCTGGCTCAAGCCCGGGGCGACGCGCGCGAAGCCCTGAGCCTCCTCTACCGCGGCGCCCTGGCCCGCCTGATCCCCGACCTCGAGCTTCAGATCGACGCCTCTGCCACCGAGGGCGACTGCCTCGAAGCCGTCAAGCGAGCCCGCGGGCCCGTCGATTACTTCGCCCGCCTGACCCAGCAGTGGCAGCTCGTGGCCTACGCCCACCGAGAGCTCGACGCCGACGAGATCCGACTCCTCTGTGAGGACTACGACGCCGCCATCGTCCCGCGCCGCAAGCGGGGCCGTCGGTGAGCAAACGAATGGGGATCTTGTTCGGGTTCATCTTCCTCCTCGTCGGAGGCTGCACGGTCACGTGGTTCCTCACGACCGAGGTCGTCGACGTCGTGGTCCAGGTCCCGCCCTCCGGCGCCGCGCGCAGCAACCCCTACTACGCGGCCGAGCGCTACCTCGAAGAGCTCGACGTCAAGACTGAGACGACCTGGTCCCCGCCGACGGACCCCAAGCAGAACTTGGGGATCCTGTTCTTCTTCGCTCCCAAGCGTCACCCCCTCCCCCGGCGCGACAACGCGCTCCTGGACTGGGTCCGTGAGGGCGGCCACCTCGTCGTCGTCGCGCGACAGCCAGAGCTAGGTGAGAGCTACGTCGAGGATCCTCTGACCGAGCCCTTCGGGATTCGCTCCAGCGAGGGCGCGGACACAGGCGCGGGAGCGAGCCCTAGCGGAGGAACGGGAACCGTCGTCGCCGGCTCCCAGCTCGAGCTGGCCTTCTTCGGCGACCACTGGCTCGCCGACACAGGCGGCGGAGACGAGGACGAGCGCTGCTGGGAATACTCCGCTGGGGGTCAGCTCCGCGCCGTCGGCTTCCAGCGAGGCAAGGGCCTGGTCACGATCCTCTGCGAGGCGAGCCTCTGGGAGACGGATCACCTCCGGGAGGCGAACCACGCCGAGTTCCTCCACCAGGTCGCGCGGCTCCGCACCGACCCCAACGCGGCTCCTCCCAAGCGCGCGATCATTGTCCGCGGCGACACGCCGCCTTCGCTCCTGGCCCTGCTCTGGAACGTGGCCTGGCCGCTGATCCTGACCCTCGTGCTCTGGCTCGTGATCTGGCTCTATACCCGGACCCGCCGCTTCGGCCCGATCCTGGCCTCACCGAACCTCGACCGCCGCCGCTTGGGCGAGCACCTCGAGGCCGCCGGGCGCTTCCTCTGGCGCCACCGCGCCCAAGCCAGCTTGATCGAGCCCGTCCGTGAGGCGCTCTTGGATCGAGTCCGCAGGCGACGACCCGACTGGGTCCACCTCCCGCGCGACGCGCAGGTCGAGGCTCTGGCTGAGCAAGCCGACGTACACCCCCGCGAAGTCGAGGACGCGCTCTATGGATCGCCCCCTCGCTCGCCGGATCGATTTACTCGCTCCGTGACTCTGCTCGAAATCCTACGGAGGTCTCTGTGAGCGACGACGAACCAACCCGCCGGCGGCCTGCGCCCCCTCGCCCCGCCACCCGAGGAGCACCCAGAGTGTCGACTCTCCCCCCCGAGAAGGCTCACCGCGCGGCTGCGGCGATGCGCAACGAGATCAGCAAGGTCGTCATTGGACAAGAAGAGGTGATCCAGCACATGCTGGCCGCCTTCTTGGCCGGCGGAAGCGTGCTCTTAGAGGGCGTGCCCGGCCTCGGCAAGACGCTCTTGGTCCTGGCCTTGGCCCGGACCTTTGGCGGCGAGTTCGCGCGCGTGCAGTTCACGCCCGACCTGATGCCCTCCGACGTCACGGGCCACGCGCTCCTCGATCCTCAGACCGGCGACATGCGGATTCGGAAGGGCCCAGCCTTTACGAACCTCCTCCTGGCTGACGAGATCAACCGCGCGCCTGCCAAGACCCAGGCCGCGCTCCTTGAGGTCATGCAGGAGCACCAGATCACCATCGAGGGCGAAGGGCACCCCACGCCGCAGCCCTTCATGGTGCTGGCGACCCAGAACCCGATCGAGCAGGAGGGCACCTACCCCCTGCCCGAGGCCCAGCTCGACCGCTTCCTCCTCAAGCTCCACATGGGCTACCCCGAGGAGGAGGACGAAGCTCGGATCGTGCGCGAGGTGACCGGCGGCAAGGTCGGTCACGGCCTCGACGTGAGCCTGGTTCGCCAGGTGATCGAGCCCCGCGTGGCCTGCGCGCTCCAAGCGACCTGCGCCTCGATCACCGTCGACGCTCGGGTCGTGGACTACGCGGTTCGGATCGTGCGCACCAGCCGCTCCTGGTCCGGCGTCAGCGTCGGCGCCGGCCCTCGCGGCGCCATAGCCCTCGTCCGCCTGGCTCGCGTCGGCGCGCTCCTGGCGGGGCGCGACTTCGTGACCCCCGACGACGTCAAGGAGCTCGCGATGCCCGCGCTCCGGCACCGGATCGTGGTCTCGCCCGAGCTCGAGGTCGAAGGCGTCACGACCGACGACGTCCTGGCCCAGATCCTGGCCCACGTGGAGGCCCCCCGGAAGTGAGCCCGCTCACGCCCCTAGCGCCTGACTCCTGGCCCGCGCTCTCCCTTCGGGAGAAGAGCGCGCGAGGAAGGGCTGCGTGAAGCCGACGCGCCGAATGGGCTGGGGGATCGCGCTCTGGGCGGCGATCGGTCTCACGATCTCGATCATTGGGCTCCCCCAGATCGGGGTCTTGGCTTGGGCCGGGACCGGCGGGCTCCTGCTCCTAGCCGTGCTCTACGACGTGGCCATGGCGATCCAAACTCCGCCGCCCGAAGTCGAGCGGACCCCGCCGCGTTCCCTGGCCCTCGGCGCCGAGTCCGACGTGACCCTCAAGCTCACCAACGTCGCCAAGCGACGCCTCAAGATCGACGTCTTCGACCACTACCCCGTCGGGCACTCGCAGCTGATCGAGGGCCTCCCGCGCCAGGTCGTCCTCGACCCCTCCCGGGGCGAGGAGTCAGAGAGCTGGACCGAGTTCAAGTACAGCCTGCTCCCGATCAAGCGCGGCATGGCTCGCTTCGGCCGCGCGGAGCTCCTGATCGACGGCCCCTTGGGCCTGATCCAGTGGCGGATGCGCTTGGGCGAGGCCCAGGAGCGGCGGGTCTACCCCAACTTCCGCGAGGTCGCGCGCTACGCGCTCCTGGCCTTGGCCGATCGCCTCGGGAGCATGGGGATTCGCCAGCTCCGGCGCCGGGGCCAGGGCCTCGACTTCAAGCAGCTCCGCGACTACCGCGACGGCGACCTCCTCCGCCAGATCGACTGGAAGGCGACCGCTCGCCGCCAGCGCCTGATCTCGCGCGAATACCAAGACGAGCGCAACCAGCAGGTCGTGTTCCTCCTCGACTGCGGGCGCCGCATGCGCGCGCGCGAGGGGAACATTACGCACTTCGACCACGTCCTGAACTCGCTCCTTCTCCTGAGCACCGTCGCCCTCCGCCAAGAGGACTCCATCGGGTTCCTGACCTTCAGCAACACCGGCCGCCCGCGCTGGCTCCCGCCCCAGCGTGGCCGCGGGGCCATGCACTTGATCCTGCAGCAGGTCTACGACCTCGAGACGAGCACCGCTCCCAGCGACTTCGCCGAGGCCGCCCGCCGCCTCCTCGTCCACCAGCGCCGCCGCGCCCTGGTGATCCTGGTCACCAACCTCCGCGAGGAGGACTCGGGCGAGCTCCGACACGCCTTGGCCACCCTCCGCCGCCGCCACCTCGTGGTCCTAGCCAGCCTCCAAGAGGAGGTCCTCTCGGAGGTCGCCGACGGCGCCATCGAGGGCTTCGAAGGCGCCCTCCAGCTGGCCGAAGCTCACCGCCACCTGGCCGCTCGCCGGATCGTCCACGAGGCAGCTCGTCAACAGGGGACGATCGTCCTGGACGTCCCCCCCCGCGAGCTCCCGGTGGCCTTGGTCAACCGCTACCTCCAGATCAAGGGCTCGGGGCAGCTCTAGAAGCCGTAGCCGCGGGGTTTACCCCCGCGGGACCTAGACCCAGCCCCCACAACCCATAGCCGCGCGGTCACGCCGTAGCCCTCAGCGAACGGGTGGATCTGTGGATCAGCCGCTCGCGGGGGTAAACCCCGCGGCTACGGCCTCAGCGGAAGGGTGGATCTGTGGGTCAGCCTCTCGCGGGGGTGAACCCCGCGGCTACGGCCTCAGCGGAAGGGTGGATCTGTGGGTCAGCCGCTCGCGGGGGTGAACCCCGCGGCTACGGCCTCAGCGGACGGGCGGATCTGTGGGTCAGCCGCTCGCGGGGGTAAACCCCGCGGCTACGGCCTCAGCGGAAGGGTGGATCTGTGGGTCTGCCGCTCGCGGGGGTAAACCCCGCGGCTACGGCCTCAGCGGAAGGGTGGATCTGTGGGTCAGCCTCTCGCGGGGGTGAACCCCGCGGCTACGGCCTCAGCGGACGGGCGGGATATCTGTGTCAGCCTCTCGCGGGGGTAAACCACGGCCTGTCGCAGCCGTCGCCACTCTTGGGACGCACCTGGGCCGTGAAATGAAATCAAGGGAAGCCAGCCCCGCCCAGGCAACGATTCGCTTTGGACCTCGCCTTGCACTCTGTAGTCCATGCTCAGATTGGACGTTCGCCAACGCAGCCAAGCCCTTCGCTGCACCTACTGCTTCGACAGCCTCCCCGACGAGGGAGTGCACGCCTGCGGTGGTTGCGGGACGATTCTCCACGGAGAGTGCGCGGCCGAGCTCGCCGCCTGCCCCACGATCGGCTGCGGGCGAGCGCTTCGCGTGGAGGCCTTGGACCTCAGCTCCCTCTCCGAGGCCCTCGACCTCGCCGAGCGCACCCTCCAGTCCGCCCTCCATGGGGGAGACTTCCGCGCCCGGCGCCGAGCCCAAGAGAACTACAGCGCAGCGCGCAGGGCCTATCGCCAACGCGACCGCGAGCAGCTCGAGCTGGGCTACTCCCCGACCCAGCCGCTCCACCGCTCAGAGCCTCCTCGCGTCACGCCGGCGCCGGTGCCCGCCTCGTTCTGGGAATTTCACGAGGGCTGGAAGCTCTACCTCTGGGCGACAGCGCTCCCCTCGATCATGAGCGCCCACTACCTGCTGAGCCAGCTCCCGTTCAAGCTCACCCTCACGAGCCTCTTGGTCCTCGCCCTCTTCCTCTGGGTCGGGTCGCTCTGCGCCGCGAGGGAGCTCTGCCGCCTCGCCGCTCGAGCCTGTCGCCGACTCTGGGAACGCTGCCGTGAGTGGAAGCGAAGAATCTGAACGCCGAGGTCGCGGCGAGCTCTGCGTTAGGAATCTTCGCTCACACCAGCAGCCCCGATTCGCCTCGAGGTCGGGCACGGGAGGCTTACCCGCCCCCGCCACTTCCAACTCCGGAGCGCTCTATCCCGCCAATCGGCCCTCTGTGACCTCTGTGGACCTCCGTGTCCTCTGTGACTCAAGAAGAGCGCAGCCCGCAACCCGCTAGCGTGGTGCCCGAACGGGCTGGGCCAGTGAGCGTTCTCGAACAGAACGGAGCGAGGTCCCGCGCCGCCCCCCAGAACACGAGCCACTGGTTAGCCTGCCCCGCCTGGAGGTGCCCATGCTCAGCCCGCGCTTCGCGCTCCCCGTCCTCGCTTGCCTGCTCCTGAGCGGCTGCCTCGACGTCGACAACGAGTGGACCCTCAACCCCGACGGCTCGGGGAAGGTCCACCACCGCGTGGTCTTCAACGAGAAGGGCTTCTTCTCCTTTGGCGCCGGCAAGTCGCCGCGCGAGTTCGCCCGTGAGCTCCTCGAGCAGAGCGAGGGGATCGAGGCCTGGAGCGACCTCAGCTACAGCAAGACCGACGAGGGGCACCTCCGCTTCGAAGGGGTCGCCTACTTCCCGGACGCGAGCGCGGTCCGCATGAAGCACGAGGTGGTCAAGACGCGCTTTCGCCGAGACGAGGGCGCCCTGGTCGCGAGCTTCGCTGGCGACGAGGGGTCCTTCAGGCTCGAGGGTCTCCTGGGTGAGTCCGGCAACGCCCTCGCCAACTCCGAGACCTCCGGCGGGTTTCGCATGACCCTGCGCATGCTGCGCATGCAGCTCGGCTCGGTGAAGGCCTTCCTCAAGGGCCGCGACCGCGTTCGCCTCCCCGGGACCCTGGCCCCCAAGCACGCCGGCGAGCTCAAGGAGGGAGCCCTCGAGGTCGCCTTCTCCTTCGCTCGCCTGACGCAGTTCCTAGACGCCGTCGAGAAGGACCCCCAGCTCCTGGCGGTCCTCAGGGCGCGCAGCAAGAAGGCCGCCCCCGGCGCGGCCTCGGAGGCCCTCGACCCGGCCAAGGTCAAGGAGTTCGACGCCTTGGCCACGACCTTCATGGTCGGGGGGGACGCCGCCGAGGCCCGGTCCAGCGGCGGGAAGCCTGCCTTCGACTACGCCGACGCCGTCGTGGCAGCCAAGGCCAGCTCGGCCAAGGCCTACGACGCCGTCGGCTACGCCCTCCCGGGACGCCCCGGCAAACCACTGGCGGGTTTCGAGCTGGCCGGCGTCGAATACGTCCACGCGGCCTCCGCCGACAAATTCGACTTCGAGTTCCACTCGGACTTCAAGCCCCACGTGCACTTCCACTTCGGCGGGACCCTGGGCGAGAGGCCGCTGAAACTCCTCGGCGGTCGCCTGACGCGAGTGGTCGCGACCGACGGGACCTCGCTCCTCCTCGACGCCAAGACTCGCGAGATCGAAGGCGTCCAGCGGCCAGGCTCCCTGCGCTTCACCTTCGCTGCCGTAGCCAGCCTGACCTCGAGTTGCGTCGGCGGCTATGAGGAGGTCAGCGGCTACGTCGAATATCTCCTCGCCTCCGGCCGGACCGAGGACGTCGACCTCGGCCTGGCGGCCTTCACCAAGGGCGCCAAGGGGACCCAATTCAGCGCCGAACTGGAGGAGGTCGACGCCGACTCGCTCTCCCTCAAGCTCGTGGGTCTCGAGGAGAGCGAGATCGCCAAGATCACCCTCGTCAACGCCGCGGGCCAGGCGATCCCCCTCGAGGACGCCGGAGGCTGGTCCACGGGCAGCGAGATCACCAAGCGCCTCCGACCCAAGGGGCGCGGCGTGACCTGGCCAGCCAAGGGCAAGCTCGTCCTGACCCTCCACCGCGGCCGCACGCGGCACCGGGTCCCCTTCAAGCTCGTCGAGCTCGACGCTCAGGGGGTGTCCCGTGGCAACTAGCGCTCGCTCAGCCCTCGGACGGACCTCGCTCCTGCTCGCCCTCGGGGCCTTGCTCACCCTCACCAGCGGCTGCTTCGAGCTCGACGACGCCTGGGTCCTAAACCCCGACGGCTCGGGCAAGGTCACCCGGACCCTGACCCTCGACCCGCGCGGCAAGAAGGCCAAGGACTGGGCGCAGCTCGGGATCAAGCGCGCCAAGGGCGTCGACGCCTGGGCCGACTTCCAGAGCAAGTCCCTCGACGACGGTCGCCTTCAGATTCAGGCCACGGCCTACTTCCGTGACCTAAACGCCCTCGACCTGAAGCTCGGCCCTCAGCCTTACTGGGGCCCGACAGACGCCTCCGGCGCGCGCCGGATCGAACTCAGCGATCAGAACCCGGCCAAGGCTAGCCAAGGCGGAATCCCCGCCCCCGGAAGCAGCAAGCGTCTCTTGGAGACGATCCTCCGCAGCTACCGTCGCGCCAAGCAGGCCAGCTTCCAGAGCCGCCTCCAGCTCCCCGGCGCCGTCAGCGAGGCCTCTGGCCTGAGCGAAGTCGACGGCTCCTATCGCGCGCGCCTCGAGCTCGAGAAGGTCTACGAAGCCCTCGAGCCCCGCCTCGAAGACGAGGACTTCCTCGCCAAGCGCGGCCGCCGCCGCCTCCTGGGGCCTGTCGTGAACGCCAAGGCCTGCGGCGGAACCCTCAGCGCGAGCGTCGCGGGAGGAGGGAAGCCTCTCTTCGACTACGCCACGGAAGCGGCCGCCGCGCGCGCCAAGAGCGACCGCCTCCTGGACGCGATCGGCGTCGACGCGGTCAAAGGGGGGCGGGAGCTGCGCGTTCACAGCGCTCGAGTCACTGGCCTGACCTACCTCCGCTCGGAGGCCTTCGCCCCGCCGCAGCTCCGCTACATGCAGGCTGACTACCGGCCCCACCTTCGGCTCAAGCTCCGCCTCGAGCTGAACGGGACCCCGATCGCGACCGAGGGCGTCGAGCTCGTCTCGGCCATGACCCTAGGTGGGGTGCAGCTGGCGATCCCCGAGTTCAAGGCCGACCACGGGGCCGAGCCGGACGACGAAAAGAAGTCCCACGTGGACGTCGAGCTCCTCTGCGACTATCCCCCCCCAGGCTTTCGTGGCCTGAAGGAGGTCAGCGGGAACCTCCGGATCTATATCTCGAGCGAGACCCGCGAGGTCGACCTGGGTCTGAAGCGAATCGCGCTCGGCGAGTCGACCGCCGACTCGGGGATCACCGACGTCCAGAGCGGCTGGGTGACCCTCCGCTGCGCGGCGATCGAGGAGCCCGACGTCAAGGCGGTCCGCTTCGTGAGCGAGGCGGGGAAGCGCTACACCGTGGATATCCTCTCCAGGAACGCCAAGGAGACGGGCTGTGAGCTGATCCTCAAGAGCCCCCGCAAGGTCGACCTCTCGACCAAGGCCCGAGTCCTGGTCGAGGTCTACGCGGACAAGGCCTTGGTCGAGCTCCCCTTCGAGGTCAAGGGGATCGACCTGACCGGAGCCCCCAAGAAGTAGGCTGCCGCAGCTGCAATTCAGCGAGGAGAGTTCATGAGAACCATCACCCTGTCGAGCGCCCTCGTAGCGCTGACCCTGATCACCGGTCCCGTCGCTGGATCCGCGCTAGCCCAAGGAGACCCCGCGACGCCGAAGCCGGCCTTGGGCGCCGACGCCCTCGCCGAGCTCCTCCTCCGCGCGCGCGACGAGAAGGTCCTTCAGCACCGCCTCTTCACCAAGCGGACCTATCGAGCCCAGGAGAAGCGCGGCCAGGTCGTCCTCGTGACCGGCCAGGGGAAAGCCACCGAGAGCGGATTCCGATTCGAGCTCGCCTTCGAGGCCCTCTCGGGGGACGAGAAGGGCCGCCTGGTCTATGACTTCGACGCCGAAGGACACTTGTCCTCGGCCGCCATTTTCGAATCTCGTCGCGATCGCGAGCGAGGCGTTCGAGCGACGATCAAGAACGGAGTCGCGACCCAGGAGCGGCTCAAGGACGGCCAGCCGACGGGCCGCCAGCAGCAGTCCCCCTGGACCGGAGACATGGTCTCGCTCTTCTCGGCCTTGGTCCTCTTGCCCAGCCTCGGCGACTTGGGCCTTGAGAAGTCAGCCACCTTCAAGGTCGTCAAGGAAGACGACAACATTGGCAGCAGGACCCCCCGGTCCAAGGACTTCGTGATTCGTCGCGAGGAGCCGAGCAAGACCGAGGAGGGGGCCACGATCCAGGTGGTGTGGATCGAAGACGCCGAGCGCTCGCGCCCCCTCGCCAAGGCGGTCCTCGGGACCGGCGCCGATCAGGGCGTGATCAAGGAGTTCCAGATCGACCCCAAGCCGGACGGTCGCTACGACCTCCGCTTGGTCCTGATCGACGACGCCGAAGCCGAGGAGCTCAAGAAGACCGCGCCCCTCCTGACCAACGAATACAAGGCCATGCGTGCCCTGCGCCAGGTCTCCAACGCCCAGAGCAGCTTGCACCGCAGGGGAACCGGCAGACGCGGTGAGGGCTCTGGCAAGTTCGCCTCCTCGATCGAAGAGCTCGCCAAGACCAAGCTCCTCTACGACAAGGAGCTCGCTCAGGGCACCAGCCCGGGCTACTTGATCCTGATTCGCGCCTCAGCGGACGAGCAGAACTGGATGGCGGTGGCCGTCCCCGACGAGCCAGGCAAGACCGGCCGCTTCTATTACGTGATCAACAAGGAGGGGAGCGTCTACCGCTCCAAGAAGCCCGTCGAGCTCGAGGACTCCTGCCAGATCCCAGCGGGCCTCGAGAAGGTCCGCTGAGGAGCCGAGCCTGCGTCTGAAGGTCGCGCGACGGATCGCCGCAGTCTCCCTCGGCGCGATCCACCTAGGGTCGGGGCTCAAGGAGAGCCCCCCATGCTGCGATCGATAGCCCCCGAGGTCTGGGAATACCAACGCCACATTCGACTGGCAGGGATCCCCTTCCCGCGCCGGACCACCGTCGTGCGTCTCCCCTCCGGTGGACTCTGGGTCCACAACGTCAACGCCCTCGACGAAGAGCTGGCCCTCGAACTCGAGGCGCTCGGCCCAGTCCAAGAGATCGTGGCGCCGAACAAGTTCCACCACTTCTTCGTGCGCGAGTGGTGCGCGCGATTCCCTGCGGCGCGCTTGCACCTCGCCCCCGGCCTCGCGGAGAAGAAGCCCGAGCTGCCAACTGGGGCTCTCCTCGCTGAGCCCACAGAGTCCTGGGGTCACGCCTTCGAGTCCCTGCGCACGGCAGGGCACCCGGCCCTCGAGGAGACGGTCTTCTTTCACGCCGCGAGCAAGACCCTGATCGTGACCGACTGGGTATTCCACATTGGTCCCGAGCAGCCCTTCGCGACGCGCGTGCTGTTTCGCCTCAACGGCTGCTACCGCCGCCTCCGTCCGAGTCGCCTCTTCAAGGCCCTGGCCAAGGACAAGACCTTGGTCCGCGAGACGACCGAGCAGATCTGCGAGCGCTGGGACTTCGAGCGAATCACCATGGCTCACGGGCTCGTGACCGAGGCCGGCCCCAGCGAACTCAGGGCGGCCTTCGCCGACTTCTAGATTCAGCCCTGCGCTTCCATGAACACAGGCAGGAGCGCCATCCAGAGGTTCCCGATCGCGGGCTTGCCGACGTTGTTCATGGCGAAGGCCCGGACCAGGAAGCGACCGCAGACCATGACGCCGTGGGCGCTGCGCGACTCGAGGCAGCCCTCGACCTCAGCGTTGGTGTCCCAGTCGTAGCCCTGGGCGAGGAGCTTGGCCTCTCCCTCGCCCTCGGCGGGTCGCGCGTTGAGCGCGTAGGGCATGGGCGCTGGGAAGGCGACGCCGAAGCGATCTCCCATGGCCACTGCGGTCAGGGCTGAGTCTCGCTGAAGCGAGGCCAGGAGCTCGCTCGCGCCCTCGGCCGACACGCAGGTGTAGAGGTGGAAAATGAACCCCGAGTCCTCTCCCCGCGCGCCGAGTCCGAAGCCCCAAGGCGCGAGCTCGAGGGCTCGCGCCTGAACCTCGGGCGCGCTCACTGCCAGGAGCGAGGCGCTGAAGTCCTCTTGGTCACAGTCCCAGAGCTTGCTGATCTTGAGCTGGGTGCCCTCAGCCTCGAGCATGCCTTGGATCCGCTCCGCCATGGCGTTCACGAGCGGGTTGTTGCGGGTCTCCTCCGAGACTTGCTCTTTCGTCACGTCGTGACGGTTTCTCCGGCGACCAGGGCGTGGATCTCAGCCTCGGTGAAGATCCGCTTGCTCTGCTTGGCGGCGTTGAAGATCCGGTCCACCAGGTCGTCGCTGGCTTCGATCTCGCGCTTCTCCAGCCAGAAGGTCACGTTGCTCCGACCGCTCATGGGGCCGATCGTGATCTTCTGCTCGAGGCCGAACTCGTCAGCCGGGACGCCGGAGTAGACGCGGTTCGCGAGCCAGGTGTCGCCGCGCCGAAGCGCCTTGATCACGGCCGCGGCGTGGACGCCGGTCGCGGTCTCGAAGGCGTCCTTGCCCATGACGGGGTAGTTGATCGGGACCGGGACGTGGCAGGCCTCGCTGACCTTGGCCACGTATTCGGGGAGCTTGCTCAGGTCGCGGCCCTCGAGGAGGCCCATCAGCTTCATGTTGACCAAGAGCTGGTCCATGGAGGTGTTGCCGCAGCGCTCGCCGATCCCCAGCGCGCAGCCGTGGACTTGATCGACGCCCGCTTCAATAGCAGCCATGGCGTTGATCAGGCCCAAGCCGCGGTCGTTGTGACCGTGCCAGTCGAGCTTGACGCCCTCGACGCCGGTCTTCTTGACCAGGTTCCGCATGTGGGTGATCAGCTGGTGGACGCCGTGGGGCGTGGAATGTCCCACGGTGTCACAAATGCAGAGCCGCTTGGCGCCGTGCTCGATCGCGGCCGTGTAGAGAGCGTCGATCGTCTCGGGGTGGGCGCGGGCCGTGTCCTCGGTCACGTACATCACCTCGAGCCCCTCACCGACGGCGAAGTCGATCGCGTCGGTGGTGTGCTTGAGCATCCGCTCCATGTCCCAGTTCTCGGTCACGCGCCGGATCTCGGAGCTCCCGAGGAAGCACGAGGCCATGATCGGGACGCCCGTCTTCTGGACGATGTCCGCGATCGGCTGCATGTCGGCGATCACGGTCCGACCCGCGCAGTTGGCCTCGATCTTGAGCTTGCTGTCGCGGATCTCTTCCGCCAGGCGCGTCACGTCAGCGATCGCGCGCGGTCCGGCACCGGGGAGCCCCAGGTCGGCCGTGTCGACGCCGATCGCATCCATGAGGTGCAAGATCTCGATCTTGTCCCCGATCGCCGGGTCGTGAACAGAGGGAGACTGGAGCCCGTCGCGGAGGGTCTCGTCGTCGAGAGTCACTCGAGGGCGCGCAGCAGGGCGCTCAACCTCGTTCCAGTCGTAGATCAGCTTCTCTTGCTCGGACATGGTGCCTCCACAGGTGGGACTAGCGGTCAGTCTAGGGGATCACGAGGGTCGCGAAAGCGCCAACCCAGCGGGCCGAGGGTCCTAGAGGCGCTTGCGGAGATAGAAGTAGGTCGTGAGCGGCGTCCGCTGCTCGGACTGAACCAGCTCCCAGCCGTCCCGGGCCAGGCTGTCGAGGACGTGCTCGTAGAACACCGCCTCGGCGCCGTCGCGTCCGCCTTGGCGCTCGGCCGCCTTCCAGTCGAGCTTGTCCTTGTAGTCGCGCGGGTCGAGGCGGAGGACCTTGTAGTCCCAGCGCGCGCCCTTCTCCTGGGCTCGGGCCTGAGGCTGGCCGAGGCCCAGAGCCAGGGCGATCGCGCCGCCGATCAAGGCGACAGAGAGGATCTCGATTGTCTTACGCATGGTCTTACTCAGGGTCGGGGTCTTGGGGCCCGGTCGGGGCTCGGCTCAGCAGACGATAAGGCCCGCTGCCACTTGCTGCCTCGCTGGTATAACGGCGGGAGAGGTGCCCCATGGCTGACAGCAAGAAGAAAGCGCCCAAGAAGCGCGACCCGAACCAGCCGACGCCCAAGCCCAAGAAGAAGAAGAGCGGCCTGATCATGAAGGTCCTCCTCTCGGGGACGATCGGGCTGGTCTCGGTTTGGATGGCGCTCTACTCCATGCAGCTCGGCAAGGCGCCGACCTCGTGGTCCAACGACGAGTGGAGCGGCTTCCTGACCTTCAGCAAGCAGCAGATCGAGGACGCCAAGTCCAAGGTCGAGAAGGTCGACTGGGAAGCCCTCAAGGGCAAGGTCACCGCCAAGACCAAGGAGCTCTGGTCCAAAACGCCCGAGCTCGAAGCCAGCCTCGAGAAGACCCTGGCTCGGCTCCGGGGAGACAAGCCCGCCAAGACCGGCGAGCGCGTCGACTCCAAGACCGGCACCATGGAGACGCCCGCGGCCGCCATAGAGCCCAGCGACTTCGTGATCGGCTGCGAAGCCATGCGCGACGCGAGCAAGGCCTACGGCAAGATCATGACCCCAGACGGCAGCGACCAGGCCCAGCTCAAGAAGGCCAAGAAGCTCTTCCTCAAGGCCAACGAGCACCTCTCCCGCGCCCACGCCCAGTCCGAGCGCGACGGCGACGCCGCCCAGACCGCCGAGATCGAGGGCTACATTCAGCAGTGCAACGTCTACCTCGAAGACTGCTCCAAGCTCCAGAATCTGTAGGTTCTCGTCCCCCAACGACAGGCTTTGCACCAGGGCTGCGTAGCGGTGGGCTTACCCCCGCGAGACCCAGGCCGAACCCGTAGCCGCGGGGTTTACCCCCGCGAGACCTAGACCCAGGCCCCACTACCCTTGACCACGGGCTTACCCCCGCGAGACCCAGGCCGAACCCG
>Ga0316202_10000469_pt1 | contig 44331 bp, 43 predicted proteins | sample 3monrhotite_MG_FD_204934 | JGI IMG/M metagenome (GOLD analysis project Ga0316202, IMG submission 204934) | Microbial mat bacterial communities from mineral coupon in-situ incubated in ocean water Damariscotta River, Maine, United States -... | ecosystem: Environmental > Aquatic > Marine >...
CGCGGAAACGCACCTCGGCTTTGGCGGGATGCACATTGACATCGACAAAATCAGCGGGCACATCCAAAAACAGCGCCAATACCGGGTGGCGGTCCCGTGCCAGATAATCCTGATAGGCGCCGCGCACAGCCCCCACCAAAAGCCGGTCTTTCACCGGGCGGCCATTCACAAACAAATATTGCTGTTGGGCATTGCCACGGCTGTAGGTGGGCAGGCCCGCATAGCCGGTAAGCTTTAGGCCCTCGCGCTCGGCATTGATTTCAATGGCGTTATCGCGGAACTCACGCCCAAGAACCGCGCCCAGGCGCTCCAATCTGGCGTCACCTGCCAAATTTCCAAGCTGCGGCGCGCGGAAGCTGGTACGATCGCCGTCTGACAAGGTGAAGGCAATATCCGGGTGCGCCATCGCCAACCGCTTGATTACATCACCGGCCTGAGCATATTCCGTGCGCGCTGTTTTCAAAAATTTAAGCCGTGCAGGGGTGGCATAGAATAAATCTCGCACTTCAATGCGGGTGCCTGCTGTGTGGGCGGCGGGTTCCACTGCGTATTTGGTGCCCGCATCGATGCGTACAGCCCAGGCCTCGTCTGCACCCTCGGCCCGCGATGTTAGCGAAAGCCGCGCCACCGCACCGATAGATGCCAGAGCTTCACCCCGGAAACCCAGTGAGGCTATATTGACCAGATCTTCGTCGTTCAGCTTTGAAGTGGCATGGCGTTCAACTGCCAGCGATAATTCTGCGGCGTTCATGCCGCGACCATCATCAGAAACCTGAATAAGCGCGCGGCCGCCTTCGCGCATCACCACATCAATGTGGCTCGCCCCCGCATCAACCGAATTTTCAACCAGCTCCTTGACCGCACTTGCGGGACGTTCAACCACTTCGCCTGCGGCGATCCGGTTGATGGTGCGCTCGTTTAACATGCGGATAATGCCCGCTGATGCTGGAATATTTTGACGGGTGTTTGAGCTCATGCATGCACCCTAACAAGCTTGCCCGCAAAGCGAAAGCCGATGATCATTTTTATAGGCGAAGCTATGGCTCCAGCGCCAATACGATAGGCTTAGCTTCCGCTTGTTACCCGAAAAATCTCAACATTATCGGGGCCAAATTGGCGCTCTTCAGCATCCAGTAAATCAGCAAGCAGCAATTTCTTTTTAACAACATCCGCATTTTTGGCACCGCTTGCATTCGAACGCACATCAGGATCAGAGCTGACCAAACGCTTTAACAGGCCATATTCGCTTAAGCTTTTGGGATCAGATTTTTTTAGATTTTTACCTGGAAACAAAGCTTCAAACGCTTGCTGGCTAGGATCAATTTCCTGCGCGCGTGGTTCACCGGGGCGTGGCGGCGCAAGCTCGGCTTCTGGCGGAATAACAAGCGGGGCACGGTCCATCACTTCGAATTCATCGGGGCCTTTTTTGCCGCTGCTGCAGGCTACAAGACCGACGCTGGCGATAAGCAAGATGGATACTGACTTGAGTGTCATTCACTCTTCTCCTGTAGGGGCGACCAAATTTATGGCTCAACCTCATTGGTATTTGAGGCTTTTTTAGGACCTTTACGGCTTTCCCGCAAGCCATCAAACAATAATAACACGGCACCGATGCTGATTGTACTGTCGGCGACATTAAAAACATAGAAACTATAGCTGCCTGTATGGAAGTGGATAAAGTCCACCACCGCGCCGTGCTGGAAGCGGTCAATCAGGTTGCCAATTGCGCCGCCAATAATAAGTGCCAGCGCTGTGGCCTCAAATTTCCTGGGCGTGGTGCGCAGCCAATTCACCAGCCACAGGGTCACTGCACCGGTTAGCAATACAATGCCCCACTTTCCGATCCAGTCCCCCACGGGCAAGCTCATGGAAATACCCTGATTCCAAACCAGCGTGAAATTCAAAAATGGCAACAGCGCCACCGTGCCAAAATCACCGAGTTTTAAGCTGTTCAAGACCCAGTATTTGGAAGCCTGATCCGCCACCAGCAACAAAACACTGAGCATCAGCCCATAGCGGAAATGGCGACCAAATAGCATCAGCCAGCCAAACCCGCATCGTGTGCCGTTACCACCGCTTCACAGCGCCCACACAAATCACCGTGTGCCGTGACCTCGGGTTTGATCACCCAACAACGCTCGCACTTGGTGCCCTCTGCCACCGAAAAATCAACATGAAGCGCTGTATTTTCCTGTTTATTGTGTTTGATAACCGCTCCAGACGTTATGAAAACCTCGGCAGGGTCCAAGCCATCAAAGGCGTGGTAGGTGATGTCATCATTGATTGAAACCGATACATTTGCCTGAAGGCTGGCGCCGATGGTGCCGGCCTTGCGGTGCAATTCAAGCTCGCCCGAAACCAAGCTACGGACTTCAAGCACTTTTTCCCATTTGTCTGCCAGCATAGGATCGTGCCAGCCCGCTGGTGTTTCTGGCCATCGCTGTAAATGTACACTCGGGGTATCCATGCCGTAACGCGACTGCCAAACTTCCTCAGCAGTGAAAGACAACACCGGCGCATACCAAAGCACCAAGCGCTGAAACACTGCATCCAAAACCGTACGAGCGGCCTGGCGACGATGATTGTCAACGCCGTCACAGTAAAAAGCATCACGGCGGATATCAAAGAAAACAGAGGAAAGCTCATAATTACAGAAATCAAACAATTCCCGGTAAATGGGATTGAAATCATATTTGTTCGCGCAGTCCCGCGCTGAGGTATCCAGCACGCTTAGACGGTGCAAAATCCAGCGTTCCAGTTCGGGCATTTCAGCGACTGGCATTTTTTCAGCCTCTGAAAAGCCCGCGAGATTCCCCAGCATATAGCGCATGGTATTGCGGATTTTACGGTAGGCGTCGGCTTGGCCCTTGATGATTTCGTCGCCGATACGGTTATCACTGGTATAATCCACGGCCACTACCCAAAGCCGCAAGATATCGGCACCGTATTGATCAATGATTTTTTGCGGCGCAACTGTATTGCCGAGCGACTTTGACATCTTCCTGCCTTCAGCATCCATCGTAAAACCGTGGGTAAGCACGGCTTTATAAGGCGCCCGTCCGCGGGTGCCGCAGCTTTCTAACAGGCTAGATTGGAACCAGCCCCGATGTTGGTCGGTGCCTTCCAAATAAAGATCTGCGGGGCTGGTAAGATCATCCCGGCCTTCCAGCACAAAGGCGTGTGTGCAGCCGCTGTCGAACCATACATCCAATATATCGCTGACTTGCTCGTAATCGTCGGCACTATAATCGGCCCCGAGGAAATCTTGCGCAGGAATAGCAACCCACGCATCCGCGCCGCCTTGTTTAACCGCTGCAACGATGCGGTCATTCACGGTCGGGTCCTGCAAAATTTCGCCAGTTTCATTGTGGACAAATACAGTGATCGGAACACCCCAAGCCCGTTGGCGTGAAATCACCCAGTCAGGGCGGTCAGCCACCATGGCGCGGATACGGTTTCTGCCCGCAGCCGGATACCATGTTGTATCTTTGATGGCTTGAAGAGCCTTTTCACGCAGGCCGGTTTTCTCCATCGAGATGAACCACTGGGGCGTATTGCGGAAAATAAGCGGCGCTTTTGAGCGCCAGCTGTGCGGATAACTGTGGGTAAGTTTGCTTTGGCCCAGTAACGCGCCCACCCCTGTGAGCAATTCACATACTTTGTCAGCCGCTTTATACACATGTGACCCGGCGACAAGTGCAACATCAGGATAATAGCAACCCGCTTCGTTCACCGTGTAAGGCACTGGAATGCCAAATTTCACATGAGCAACCTGGTAATCATCATCGCCGTGACCGGGCGCGGTATGCACAAAACCTGTGCCTGCCTCGGTGGTAACATGATCTCCCGGCAGCATCGGTACATCAAAATCGTAAAAACCATTTGCTTCCGCGTGGCCGCGCCACGGATGGGCAAGAATACTGCCTTCGAAGGCACTGCCTTTGCTATTGGCGACTGTATCATAAGCTGTGATACCGGCCCGACCGGCAAAAGCCGCCAGCAGGCTTTCCGCAGCCCAATAATCTTCGCCGATCGCTGCATGCGCGTCTTCGCCAACGGCGGTAACACGCACATGCACATAATCAATATCGGGGCCAAAACAAACAGCGCGGTTGGCGGGGATCGTCCAGGGCGTGGTGGTCCAGATCACCACTTTGGCAGCCATCAGGCTTTCATCGGCGGCGCTTACAAACGGAAAAGCCACGTCGATTTGTGTGCTGGTATGATCGTGATACTCAACTTCAGCTTCGGCCAGCGCGGTTTTTTCAATCGGCGACCACATCACAGGTTTTGATCCCCGGTACAACGCACCCGAGCCTGAGAATTTCAAAAGTTCTTCAACAATCGTTGCCTCAGCTGTGTAATTCATCGTGGTATAGGGATTGTCCCAATCGCCAAAAATGCCAAGACGTTTGAATTCTTCCTTCTGGATGCCGATCCAGTGATCTGCAAATTCGCGGCATTCGCGGCGGAATTCGATGGGGTCTACATCGTCTTTGTTTTTCTTTTTCTTACGGTATTTTTCTTCAATTTTCCATTCGATCGGCAGGCCATGACAATCCCAACCCGGCACAAAAATCGCATTTTTCCCCTGCATTTGCTGGGTTTTAACAACAACATCTTTCAGGGTTTTTTGCATGGCGTGGCCAATATGGATATTGCCGTTCGCGTAAGGAGGTCCGTCATGCAAAATGAATTTTTCACGCTCCGCACTATCAGCACGCAGTTGGCCGTAAATATCTTCTTTTGCCCATTTGGCTAAAAAAGCAGGCTCGCGCTGGGGCAGGCCCGCACGCATCGGAAAATCAGTTTTAGGAAGGAAGACGGTGTCGCGGTAATCGCGTTTCTCTTGTTCGGCAGACATGATCATTGGTCTCGTTTTATGAGGCTGGCTTTTGCACGTCAGGCGACTATCTCACGCCAAGCGCAGCAGCAGTATTCTTGTATAAAAAGGGCAAACTAGAAACTCCCGGTCGCTATATAAGCGCCGGGTCAATAATTCGGTTTATGGTGGCAGCATACTGCCAAGCCGCAGAACATCGTTTCATCATGGGCGCTTTTTATCAGCGCAGGCGCGCGCTGTCGAGCAGGGAATCGCAGGAGAAGCCTTATTCAAGGCCCCTTGAACAATTGTTGTTGTTTGGCAATGCCCAAAACCCCTTCCGCCTTCAGCCGTAGCTCTGGGCCTTTGCGGGCCATCTTCTGCAAACGTCGGCACGGACCACTATAGCCAGTAACACGGATAAAGGGTCTTGGATTCAGCATGATATCAGCGAGGTTTTTCAGCAAACCTGCGGCGGTAAACGGCATGATAATCATCTTGTTGACCCCCACTTCACGCGCTTCCAATACAGTTTCTTTGCTGGGGGATTTCATTGCAAGGATCACTGGCGCAATAGACGTGGATAAATTTGTCATGCGGACAAAACGAACAAAATCTATACCGCCCAGATCCGAGAATGTATCTTCAATAAGCAACATATTGAAAACCGTTTGATGCATTTTTTCGAAGGCATCCTGTTTGCCTTCCGCGATCTGAAAAATATGTGCGCCTTGTTCTTTAAATACCGCGCGCGCGCCCTTTGCAGCCTGGCCGTTGGCCATTGCTATCAAAACCCGAATATCAGCTTTACTGCCAAGCGCCAAAGGCTGTTTCCTAACATTTTGGCCGAATTTTTCGTCATCACACCGGGAGCCAGCCAATGGCCCAGTGTTGCAATTTGAAACCGTGAACACAGCCTAGCGGAAAGCGGAGAATAAAAAAAGGGCGGCCTGAAAGCCGCCCATATATTCATTTCGACTGCGCGATCAGACTTACTGAACAGTACCGCGCGCCGCCCTTTTCTTCTGGCGTCGTTTCCTCGACAGAAGATTAAGCGTCTCCACCGCGAGCGAGAAGGCCATTGCAAAATAAATATAGCCCTTGGGCACATGCACGCCGAAGCCCTCAGCCACCAGGAAAATACCGATCAACATAATGAAGGACAATGCCAATATTTTAAGCGTTGGGAAGCGTTCAATAAAATCAGCAATATAGCCAGATGAAAATATCATCACCACCATGGCCACACTCATCGCAACTATGATGGTATAGATATTTTCGGTTAACCCTACCGCCGTCATCACCGAATCGAATGAGAAAATGATATCAATGAACACCACCTGGGTAATCACAGCCGCCATGCTCCCTGCATAGCTTTTAAAGTCGTCGATCTTTTCACCGGTGACTTCATCATGAATGCTGTTGGTGCCCTTATAGAGCAAAAAACCACCACCCAACAGCATAAGCATGTCTTTGCCGGACAAGGAGTGCCCAAACACTTCCAGCCACGGGGTCTTCAGGCCAATAACCCAGGCAACCCCCAGCAGCAGCAAGATACGCATACCCAGCGCCAGCGACATACCAATGATTCGCGCCTTTTCACGTTGCCCAGCAGGCAAATTCGCTACCAACAGAGCCACAAAAACCACATTATCGATGCCCAGAATAATTTCCAGCGACGTGAGCGTTAAAAGGCTCACCCACAAATGATAATCCAGCAGAAATTCCATTCTTACATCCGTTCATTTTAGCCGAAAAGCTTTGTTTGTTGATCGGGTTACCCATGCGCCTTCAGGGCGCTTGCACAACCGGTTCCGCATCCAGAATGCCGCTTTTATTGATCATCCTGTATATTCCGCTTTTGTCAGATTTGCTATAAGGCGCCAAGTGTTTATCAAGAATTTTCCTGTAAAGCCCACTTTCAACAATGTGGTGGAACCCAGAATCAAATTTTATACAAGCCCGCTGGCCAGCTTCTGTTCGGGCAAACATCACATGCACACTATTGTCGTTATCTTCGGGGCCCGGAATTTCGTAGAGTTTCGGCCAGTTCACGGCGACGCTTCCCTCTTTTTTTTTGAGTTCATCAAGATAATAGAGCGCCGTAAGCCTCGGCACGTATAAGACATGCACACGGCCCACCAACAAAAGTTCAATGCAAGACCGCACGTTCGCCGGTTCGACATGCTTTAACACGCCGCGCTTAACCATTTTCTTTAGGCCGTCGTACATTTTCCAGCCAAGGGGCAGACATATCACCGGCACGGTGCTTCCTTCAGCGCGCTCCTCAATGTCTGTCCATACTTTAATGTCTGGTAGCGTTGTCAGGATCGTATTGTCGCCAGAGAACATCGACACGGATAACACAAATTTCTCGGCACGTTCCGGGCTGTAGGCCCAACTGTAAGAGGCGGTAATGTGGCCGTCCTCCAATTCGCGGAAGGCGCGTTTCCAGGGCATCAGCCTAATATTCGCCTCTAACCCGCCAGCTTTGAAAGCTTCCTTGACAATCTCGGTATGCAAACCGCCGTTTAGTGATTGTTCCGAAATATAGGGCGGTGTATCCATGTTTGTGACAATAAGGATAGGCTCGATACCGGCTGCAGACGCTGTTACCAATAGAACGGATAGCCCCAGCCAAAAACGGCGACACTTTATCTGGCTAACCACCCCGGCTACGGATTGTTTCAAGCCATTCTGCACCTAAATTCCTTACGGCGTCACACCACCCTCGAAGTCACTTCGGTGTAGCTGTGCTTGCGGAACTGTACAAATAATTGTCTCATAACTACAAGCAATTTAACGAGATCCACCGCCAAAACTCAGCCCGCACGAATATGCGGCGCTGGAAACTGCCCTAGATATTGATCAAGCGTAGGGGCCTGCAAACGAGCGGCCTCGTTTTCTTGCTCTGCGAGCACAATTTTAGCAACCCGGCAGTCTTTTTCTATCTGGGCCTTTAAGCTATCGAGCCCTTCAAATTTCATTTCAGGCCTTAAAAAGGCAACCAATTCAACACGAAGATGACGATCATAAATATCATGATCAAACCCAAATAAATGCACCTCTAAAAGCACGTCCCGCTTATCAAATGTTGGTCGTTTCCCAATGTTGGCGACACCCGTTAAGGCCTCGGCTTCATCTTCTATACGCACTCGAACCGCATACACACCCTGCTTGGGCTCCAGACTTTCCCCCAGTTCTATATTAGCGGTAGGAAAACCGATAGTACGGCCGCGCTTGTCACCATTACTGACCCTGCCGTTGATTGTGAACCAGTGACCAAGAATGGCAGCGGCTTTGCGCGCCTCACCGTTCTGCAGGGCTTGGCGAACCAGGCTGGAAGAATAAACTTCGCCTGCATAACCTTCCAGGCCAACCGTTACGGCCTTGATGACGCTGAGGCCAAAACCTTCCATGTCGCCCATATAAGCAAGCACATCAGTCCCGCCGCCCCTGCCCTTGCCGAAGCGGTAATCATACCCCACAAAAACATGTTTTGCATCCAGGCCTGCCACCAGGATATCAAGGACAAAGTCTTGCGCCGACATGCCTGCCAAAACCTTGTCAAAGGGCAAAACCAATAACTGGTCCACGCCAAAATTTTCAAGAAGCAGGGCGCGTTCCCGAAAGGGTGTTAGGCGAAAAGATGGCACGTTGGGTGCAAAAAAACTGACAGGATGCGGTTCGGTTACGATAACGGTCAGTGGCAAACCCATCTCGCGTGCCACCCTGCCAGCTTCCCCTATAACGACTTGATGGCCACGGTGAAAACCATCAAAGTTACCAAGAGCAACTACGGTGCCGCGATCGCTATCACTAAGCTCACTGAGATGACGGAAAAGGCGCATATTTTTCATTCACTGTTTTCTGGCACTCATCTTTCTGGCCGTTTTCCCATGCAATTCCTAGGAATAGTTCGCAATTTCCAGCCAATATTACCAGATATCCACACTGTTAGTCGGCTGCGGACATACACCATTGAAGGGCGGCAAACCACCTTTTTGTCATACTGTCTATAGAACTGAGAAATACAGTAAATTACGGAAAAAACACTGTTCGCCCTCCAAGCCTGGCTCTGAAATGATATTCAACAAAAAACAGTCTTGGCCGCAGGCAAACCTCTGTTCATTACGTCCGGCAACATAGGCTTCCCAGACACAAACTTGATGGCTTCATAAAAATATTATGCTAGATATTACACGGAAGTATTTGAAACTCAGCGCTCTATGGGTTAACCAAATCTTCACGACATCGGGGCTAATGTCCCGTATAGATAATAGTCAGGGAACCAAACACTGGTTCTCATCGTATGATAACAAATTCTGAGGAAATATCATGGCCGTTGATATGGGTATGCCGATCCTGATCGTCGACGACTACAAGACGATGCTTCGAATCGTCCGTAATCTGTTAAAACAATTAGGTTTCAACAATGTTGATGAAGCAACTGACGGCGCGATGGCGCTGGAGAAAGCACGAGCCCGTCAATACGGGTTGATTATATCTGACTGGAACATGGAGCCAATGACAGGGTACGAGTTCTTAAAAGAAGTCCGTGCAGACAACCAGTTGAAAGATACGCCTTTCATCATGGTCACCGCAGAGTCGAAAACCGACAATGTGATTGCTGCCAAAAAAGCTGGCGTTAACAACTATATTGTTAAACCGTTCAATGCTGCGACGCTGAAGACAAAATTAATCGCCGTGGTTGGAGAATTCTAATGACCGGAGATGCGCTTTCAGGGCAAATAGGCAAGCTCGTCGATAACCTCCGGAAGCAAAATACTGCTGCACTTTCTTTAACTGATGTCGCCTCGGTGACAGAAGTTTTGATTGCCACGACTCAGTTGTTTTTCAAGTCAATTGATACATCCATTTACCATGAATGCCGATCCTTAAGCGACTATATTTCGAACGCACGCAAAGAAATCGCCTCGTTGCAACCAGGGGATCTGGAAAGCGACCGTATTCCGCGAGCAGGGCTTGAGCTTGATGCCATCGTTCAGCAAACCGAAGAAGCCACCAATACGATCATGGAGGCCGCTGAAGAAATTATGGGCGCTGACCCCGCCAACCCGGAAGCCTACCATTCAGTTACCCAAGATGCGGTGATGCGTATTTTTGAGGCCTGCTCTTTTCAGGACATTACGGGCCAGCGCATTTCAAAAGTTGTTGAAACACTGGCTCACATCGAGAACCGTGTGCTTGAACTTAGAAATTTGCTGGGGGTTACTGAAGACGATATTGACGAGGCAAAAGCCAACGCAGAACCAGCCGAAGTTTCACATGACGAAGCTTTATTATCTGGTCCGGCTCTTGACGGCGAAGGAATTGATCAAAGCGAGGTCGACGCACTGATGTCTGGCGGTGCAGTAGCGCAGCCAGCTGCGGTCGCTGAGCCTGTCGCCGCAGCGACACCAACCCCTGAGCCAAAACCAGAACCTGTTCCCGAACCAGTGATCGAAGCCCCCAAGCCGGTTAACCCAAAAAAACTGGATAACATGTTTGCCGAGGATTTTGATCCGGTCGCAGACGCAGCCGCCGCAGAAGAAGCGAAAAAGGCCAAGAAAAAAGCGACAGAAAAGGCTATTGAAAAGGCCGAAGAAAACCCTGACGCACAAGTAAGCCAGGATGATATCGACGCGCTGTTTGGCTAACAAGGCCCTGCGTTCACCATTCGCAGTCGAACCTTCATGCATGCTTGCGACAATCTAATAAAACCAGAATGAGAATTGCGCCAACTATAATGGTGCCGGAGCCGGGTTTTGTTCGCAGTTTGGGGGGCTTTGTTTAAAATACATCCCCCATCGCAGGCAGCTTGTCACGGGCCTGTTATCACCAGGAAAGTTGTCTCATCGCAGCGTGGGGAACGGCCTTACCGGCACCAAATATTCGCTTGAAACAATCAACGCCCAGAGAGCCACCCACTGTGGCCGCTTCCAACTCGGACACATCTTCGCGGTGGATACCTCCTGCAATGAAAAGGCCGCGATAACCAGCGGCTGCGGCGCCTGCCATATCGGTTTGCAAACTATCGCCGATCATCAAAATACGGTTTGGATCAATGTCTTCAGCCATCCCGCTTTCTACCAGGCAAGCGACAAGCGCTTGCGCGGTTGGTTTACCAAACCAATGCACCTCCCCGCCCATACGAGCATACAAATCCGCCACCGAGCCCGCACATAAGTGAAGCTTTTCGCCCACATGCACGACACGGTCCGGGTTAGCACAAAGCAAGGGCACGCCGCGGCTCACAGGCCCGGCCAGCCAGGGGCGGTGATCTTCGACTCGCGGAAAATCAAGATCCGTGGCCAAGATCACCTCAGCATCGTCTGGCTGATCAACCAATATAACAGGCAGTCCTTCAATGGTATTTTGGTCAGTCGCGGGACCAATGTGGTAAAGTCGTTTGCCTGCAAATTTGGCCCGCACTTCATCGCGGGCAAGCCCGCCCGAGGTAACGACAATATCGGTAAGGTCTTCTGGCAGGCCCATATCAATAAGATGTGTACGAACAAAACTGCGCGGTCGTGGCGCGTTCGAAAGAAAAACAGTTTTAATCCCTGCCCGCCGTGCCGCCAATATGGCATCTATTGCCGCCACATAAGGGCTTTGGCCGTTATGCATCACCCCCCAAAGATCACATATAATCAGGTCAAGCTTGGAGGACAATTCCCGCAAACCAGACGGTAACAGGATCAACTGGCCCGCGCTATTTGGCATACAAACCCACTTTATAGTTCGTTATTCATATCATTGGCAGATGTTGGTTCCCCAAACAAATAGCCCTGTGCAAATTCAACGTGGGCCTCTAGTGCCTGTAAAATCTTATCTTCTTCTTCTATGCGAGTCGCTATTAACTGCATGCCTTTGCGCCGCAGTGACTTTTTAAAATCCTCCACGTCGCCCGGCTCAGGATGCGAATTCATCAAATCTGGCAAGTCACCTTTGATGAATTTAAAATAATGCTTTTCGAGTTCGGCGAAGTTCTGATTAAAATCTTTCACCATATCCATCGAGAAGCCAAAACCTTTTCTGCCCAGTGTCATCAACCGCTCAATGACTTCATCGTCAAGAGCGTTATAATCATCTTGGGATATTTCAAAAATTAACCGATTCGAAAATTCCTCATTTGCCATCATAAAATCAATGAATTGCGGGAAAAACTCGTTATCTGTCATTGAATAGCGCGACATGTTACAGAAAAACCGCAGATCGGGCTGCCTTTTACCAAGTCGGCGCACCAATTGGATCAACCGAAACAACAACAAATTATCGATCGTACCTATAAGGCCTTTGTTTTCAGCAACTTTCATATATTGCCGTGGTAAAATTATGCGACCTTCTTCGTCTCGTACCCTGGAAAAGCATTCATAGTGCATAGTACGGCGGGACGGCAGGGTTACAATCGGCTGAAGGTAAAGGTCGACCCTGTTTTCCGACAAACTACTGCGCACAACCTTTAATAATTGGTCTTCGCGTTTGATTAGCCGAATAGGCGCTTTGCGGCGGGCACCAGCGCGCGGGGTTGCGCGTTTAGCTGAACTTTTGAGAGCGCTGCTATCAGCTCCGTCGTCACCCGCTGTGGCAAGGTGTTCACCGTCATCCATTACAACCAATGCTGCTTCTTCCGGGGTTAGATGCAGATCTTCAATGTCTGATTCTGTTATTTCGTCACCATCTGACGGGTCACTTCCCTCATCCTGGTTTCCGGTTTTGGCTTCAGTTTGCAAGTCCTCTTTGCTTTCAGTCGTCGCCGAATGGTCAATGCTGAGTTCAAGGGCTTCTTCTTCTGTGGCAACAGCGACATCACGGCCACCGGTACTGCCTTTTGATAATTCTGCTTCTTTGCGTGTGACCTGCGTTAACAAGGTTTGCAGCATTTTAAGCTCTGAGACCAGCGTATCACTTTTAGCTTCGCCCTCACGGCCCCTGCTTTCAACTTCACGCCGTGTCCGCGCTATATCTTTGCGCATGATATGAACCACGTCCTCAAGCTGGTCGAGCCTTGTTTGGGAATTGATCTCGGTACGGCTAGCGATAAGCCAGTTCTGCAATTCCCAAGCCCCAAAAAAGACAAACATGCCGATAAAACCAAACACCGTCTGGTCCAACCCAAAAACCTTTGGCGGAATCACGACAACGGCAAGGCCGACAATGGCGTATGAGATAAAAAGTAAAATCTGGGTAAACCGTGCCACGTTCCAAGTATCCTTTGCTGGTCAAGCAGACAATTTATAGCATGCTGGCATAAAGGGCGCGCTTCGTTAAGCTTTTATTCGTGTTGAACTATATGAGACTTAACAAGCCAGCGAAAGAATGCCATCATAAACGTTATGTTGAAGCCACGCAGCTCAAAGCAAGCTGAGGAGAGACCGTCCCATGAAAAAAGCCCTTATCGTCCTGATGCTCATTCTTGTTCTTGTGGCTGGCGTCGTCTATGCGCAGTTGGGGTCCCTTGTTGAGACTGGCATTGAAACCGCAGGGCCAGACACGCTTAATGTGCCTGTTGCCGTTGAAAGTGTGTCCATTTCGCCTTTTTCCGGAAAGGCGACAATTAAAGGGCTCACAATTGGACAACCTACGGGTTTTGGCGAGGGGCCAATGGCGTCGCTCGGCAACTTTTCGGTAAAGCTCGATACTGCCAGTCTGTTAAGCCATCATATCATCATTGACAATTTAATGGTCGATGCTTTGACGTTGGACGTTCGCATGATTGACGGCAATACGAACTTCAAAGTCCTGCAAGACGGGCTTGAACTGCCGGAAGACACAGAGACTTCAAGCCCGGTCGCCGAAAGTGAACAAATCACACTGACCATTCGAAAACTGGAAGTCCGGGCGCCGCGTCTGCTTGCCAAAAGCGATGGCTTCCTAAAGCTTGATGAAGATATCATGCTTGCTGACTTTACACTCACCGATATGGGTACAGACGAAAAAGGCTTGGCACCAAAGGAAATTGCCCGGCATATTATGAATACACTTCAGCCGCAGATCACCAAAGCCCTGATCACCGCTGGCGCTTCCGACAAGATCAAAGGCTTGGCGGATAAAGCCAAGGATAAGCTCGAGTCCGGCGTAAGTGGACTTCTCGGCAAGCTTAAGAAAAAGAAAAAAACGAAAGATTGAACGATTTAATGTTGGATTGTTGGACCAAGCAGTCCAATATATAATCCGTCAGCAAGGGAGACACCAATGACACTGGAAAAAATCACTGAAGAAATGCGCACTCGCGTTGGGGCTCATTCACCACTTTCTGCTATCATTAAATTTGATTTTGGCGACGATGGTATTGTCCGTATTGACGGCAAAGCGTCCCCCACGGTTATTGATAATGACGACAGCGACGCAGATTGCACGGTGAAAGTGACTATGGACAATTTCATCCAAATCGCTGAGGGCAACCTCAACCCGCAAATGGCCTTCATGACAGGAAAGCTGCGTGTAGAAGGCGACATGAGTTTAGCGATGCAGTTGGGCTCCATCCTTAGCTAACTTGGGCGGTTCCAATAGTATGCTCGAGAAATTTCGCACCTATCTTTTAATGATAAGCTTCCTGGTTATCGCCGGGGGCTTGATGCTTTATATTTATGTGCTTGCAAAAGGGGACGGTGAAGCCTTTGGCGGCATAAAAGGCACACTACAGCCGACCGACTTTACCAGCTTGACTTATGCCGTCGGCGACAGCGGTTATCTCATGTGCTCACTAAGTTTATGCGCGGCAGCCGATGCCGATGCCGACGCGGAACCTTTCAACCTTAGCGCAAGCAAGCTACGCCAAATACTGGCCGATTATGCAGACACCTCACCAGCGGTGAGTATTCATGATTTTGATTTCCGAAACAACCAATATGACTTTGTCGAACGCTTGCCAGGGCAGACTTTCCCCAATGTCATTTCTGTTCGGGTCATCGCAAACACGGATTACACCAGCAGACTGGCCTACTATAGTTACAGGCCCGTAGGTTCAAGCGACGCAGAAGACCATCGGCAAAATGCTGCGCGCTGGATCGCCGAATTGCACTCGATTGCTAAGGATCAATAGAGATCGGCGGCATATTCGTTTGGCGTTAAAAGCCAGGCTCAGCCGACCTTCAGCATTTCAACTCTATTCGCTGTCTATTGAGCCATCAAGAGGGGACCGGGTATAGCCCGGCGATGCCGGGATCACAGAATCGGACGATGATTGATCAGTGATACGGGCAGAAGATGAAAATTCAGCGCTCGAAATCAGGCCACCGTTGCCGCCAAAACCGCCGCTCGTGGCCCTGATGGTATCTCGCACCTGGGTTTGTGTTTCCAAATAGGTCGTGATCGCTTTTTCAATGCGCGACGGCGGGTAGAAGGCTGCTGACGCCTCTTGGCTCCGGGATTCAGCAAGCAATATCTGTGCATCGGTTCCCAACAAACCGCTTCCTGCGCGCTGCGGAACTTTGCGCTCTTCAGGCAGACTTGTCGCCGGTTTGGCAATAGCTGAGCCAAAGGCCCGTTGGGACAATTCTGGTAACCGTGACAAACTGTTTAACGAAGACGCACCCGCAGAATTCGCGCGGGGTAACGCACGCTCAGCCCGATCGGAAACAGACGCAGTTTGCGCCCGCGATGCGAGGATATTGTCAACCATCTAGTGGCACCCTGTATTTTTACCCACACATATATTAGCTCATTTTGCATCAAAACACTACGATAAAGCCTCGATTCCTTTCTGGTAAGCTCCGGTAGCTTGTGCTATCGCTCGCTCTCCGGCGAATTGTTCTGTCAAAAACACAGAGCTTTAGCCAATAAAATTTATCGCAAATAACGCCAATAACAACGGCCAATAACAACGAATGAGTACCATGGATCAAAACACCCTTAGCATTTACATTCATGAGCTGCGTAACCAGTGTTTACATATGCAGGCTTCCTTCAATCTGTTCAATCAGGCGGCCCAGGCTGGCCAACATCAAGGTATTTTATACGGCAGCCAAATGATACTGATGCCTGCCAGTGAAATTGCCGCGCTGCTTTGGCCAACCCGTGCGCGAGCGCGCAGTCGTGGTGAAGCCCTCAGAAAAGTGCTTCAATTGAATGAAAAGCATGCGCTGAATGATCGCCGCCTTTCCGAAGTTTTGGAACGCTCCGACGAAAAAACAGAAGAATGGATCAACAATACTAAAGGCCAACAAATTGTTTTTGATCTTGTCGGCGATCCGGCGACCGTTGGTGATGGCACAACCAAAATTGAAGCCGTTTATCGTTGTTTTAATCCGGCAACGCAGATTTTTATCTACCGCGGCGTAGCCTATAATCTGCCAGCACTTGCAAAGGCATTATCTGACGTCGCAGGCAGAGTGAACTCGGTATACCGTCAGCTTTTCCCTGAGCAAGCCCGCGCCGAAGACGCAGCGCAACAACAGGCCGAAGCGGCACAAAAAGCCGCTGCAGCACAAAACCAACCATCCGCCCAGCCTAGCTCTTCGTTACCATCTGCGCCTGTGGCCGCTGCGCCTGCCGAAAGCGCAGGGCCCAAAGCGCCCGCGAAAAAACCAACTGCGAAGCCAAACGCAGACAAAGCGGCTATTGCTAAAGCTTCGGCAAAGCCAGTTGCGAAAAAGACTGCGGCCAAGCCAGTTACAAAACCGGTGACGGCAAAACCGGCGGCAAAAAAGCCAGCTGCCAAGCCAGCGGCTAAGCCTGCTGCAAAAAAGCCGGCTGCTAAGCCTGCTGCGAAAAAGGCTGCGGCCAAGCCAGTTGCAAAACCTGCTGCGGCAAAACCCGCGGCAAAAAAGCCGGCTGCCAAAAAATAAGCACAATTGTAAAGTAGACATTCCTGTGCTCAGGCTTGGGCACAGGCAGTAAAGAAGATAATTGACAGCACGGCTGTTTTTGCTAGGCTTTGCATGCATATCACCAACGAACTAAAATATAGCGTAAAGCGAGTGGAACCATGAAATATACGCACTTTGGGATCATCATTGCGGCCGTAATAGCCAGCACCCCTGTTTATGCTGTTGACTGCGGCGAGAAGCCTAACGCTTTGCCGACTGTCCCGACTGGAACAAATATGGCGACGGAAAGCATTCGTGCGGCGCGTGTAGCAGTTGTCTCTTTTTCGGAAAAAGTGGATAATTATATCACTTGCATGGACACACGCGCACCGACAATTCTGCCCTATCTAACCAAAGAACAAAAAGCGCGCTGGGAAGAAGATCTTGCCGATCTTCACGACCGTCGCCGCGATTTGCAAAATGACATGAATCTGGCGATCCGTGCCTTCCGCAAGGCAGCACGCAACCAATAGGGCCTAATCTAATCCGTGATTGTTTTAAGGGGCTAAAGAGCCCCTTTTTTTATGTCTGACTGCTTTTTTTTCCAGAATATTTGACAGACAAACACCTGCGCCCCATCTTCTGGTCTGCAAGCCAACGCCAGTGAAGGAGATAGCCATTGTTGCCAAACCGCGCTGTATACGATGAAGAGCATCATATTTTCAGAGACTCTGTTCGCAAGTTCTTTCAGGCAGAGGCTGCGCCGCATGCTGAAGATTGGAAAAAAGCCGGCCAGGTTCCGCGTGCCTTTTGGAACAAAGTCGGCGATGCGGGTTTGCTTTGCCCGCAATTACCCGAAGAATATGGCGGCGTTGGCGGTGATTACCGACTAAACTGCGTGATCAATGAAGAACAGGCATATGGCCGCGCTAGCGGCGCTGCCCTTGCTGTGCATTCTGATATTGTCGCCCCTTATTTGCTAAATTATGGATCAGACGATCTAAAGGAACGTATCCTGCCCAAAATGGCGACAGGGGAAATGGTCGGCGCAATCGCCATGACCGAGCCAAGCACCGGCAGCGATCTGCAAGGAATGAAGACCACCGCCAAACTCGACGGCAACCATTTTATCGTCAACGGTTCCAAAACCTTCATTTCCAATGGGCAGAATTGCGATTTCGTAATTGTCGCCTGTAAAACCGACCCAAAACAAGGTGCTAAAGGGGTCAGTCTGGTGGTTGTTGAATGCGACAGAGAAGGGTTTCGTCGGGGTCGCAACCTCGAAAAAATTGGTCAGCATTCTTCGGATACTTCGGAGTTATTTTTTGATGAAGTCCGTGTGCCCGCGACCAATTTGATCGGCGAAGAAGGCGCGGGCTTCATGTATTTAATGCAGCAGTTGCCACAGGAACGCCTCTCTATCGGTGTGATTGCTATGGCTGGAGCACAACGTGCCTATGATATTACCCTCAAATATGTCAAAGAGCGCGAAGCTTTTGGCAAGCCTATCATGCATTTTCAGAATACTCGCTTCAAAATGGCGGAAATGGCCACTGAACTCGCGGTTGGTTGGGCCTTTATTGACCAGTGCCTGAGCCGCCATGTGCGTGGCGACCTTGATGCTGCGGGCGGTGCGATGTCCAAGCTTTGGACCACGGAAATGCAAGGTCGGCTGGTAGATACATGCCTGCAATTGCACGGTGGGTATGGCTTTATGGCTGAGTATGAGATTGCGCATCATTTCACAGATGCCCGTGTTCAGCGCATATACGGTGGCACATCTGAAATTATGAAAGAGCTGATAGGGCGCTCTCTTTAAAAAAAATCCGAATATTGGTGGCAAAGCTATTGGTGTTATTTGAGCTTCATGCTAGACGATTCTTATAGGCGTGCTCTGGCAACTTTGCCGCGTAGTGCATGCCTATATCGCTGAAGTTTCAATCTGGAGGCACCCACAATGGCAAAACGGAAAGTAACGTTAAAAGCATCCTTACCGCGCGGTGTTTTTTATTGGGTAACCGATGTTGAGGCCGATAGCGATGAAGAAGCTGTTGTCGCTGCCGAAAACCTGTTCCTCGCCGAAATGGAAAAAATCGACGAGTGGGAATTTACTGATTTTGAGGTTGCTTCTATCTGAAGGCATCAACCAAAGCAGCCACTGTCTGCCCCCGGCTTCCTGCCTCCAAGCTACACATTCAAAATAACTCCATTTTTATCTGTCTGATGAGAGCTTATTAACAGGTTCCCGCTATGCTCGCCTTTGCGGAGGCTTATTTTATGTGGCACCATATTTTTTTCAATGTTCAAGAACTCATTCTCTTGGCGTTTTTATTCTCGACCATAGCACTGGCTGTTCGTGGGATCAGGGCCCTGCACCCAAATACAAGGCAAGTCCGTAACTGGCGGGTCAATTTGGCCTATTTTTCGTTTGATCTGCTTATTTTTGTGCCGCTGATTGCACTGGTAGAGCCTGTTTTCCGTGCCAAAATCGGTGAAGTTACTGCCATAAACCTTCAAGGCCTGCCCGCCTGGCTTGTCCCAATATTGGCGGTGATAGTCTCCGACTTTGTCGGCTATTGGCGGCACAGGCTTATGCACTCAACCGCACTATGGCCAGTGCATGCTGCCCACCACAGCGATGAAGATTTAACCTGGTTTACGCTCGTGCGGTTTCATCCACTTAACCGACTGATCGCAGTTTTCCTTGATGTTGTGATCCTCTCAGCTTTGGGCTTTCCGTTGTGGGCAGTGGTTTTCAGCAATCGGGTGCGGCACTATTATGGCTACTTTGTGCACTGCGACCTTGGCTGGCGTTATGGCCCTTTGAAAACACTATTGGTGAGCCCGTTCCTGCACCGTTGGCACCATGCTGTTGCCGAAGAAGCGCGTGACAAAAACTTCGCCACCATATTTTCGCTGTATGACGTGATATTTGGCACATTCTATTGCCCACTAAATCCGGCGAAACAACTGGGTGTTTCCGATATCAATTATCCTTCTGGCTTTGTCGGCCAGCTCAACCATCCCATCAAACTTGCGAAGGTGGCTCTTTTCAGTTTCTTCTCGGATTTATCGGCTAAAAAAGCCGCCCGCACAAAGTCACAGTCGTAAAGTACGATACTTGCTGGAAGGCGTTGACCGCCTGACGGCATCAACCGGAAATCATTGCTTTCAATGTGACGTTCCCAAAGCCACCATTTTGTCGCAGCTGGACGAAGTGCGCAACCAACGCTCAAGGGCGCTAAGGCTATTTTCCAACCGTTGACGGCGCTCTGCCTCTACTCTGAAAAACCAGAAACGATCTTCATAGTCATTGGGACGAATGACTTCGCGCAGCTTGACTTTTGTTTGGCAGCTACTCTCGGGCACCAATTCAACTTCAAACCAGCGTGTATCAAAATCTGATTCTTGCTCGGATTTAAACAGACGCTCAGCCACCAGAGCCGTTGTCGTTTCGAAAGAATGCCAGCGTTTATAACCGCGCTTCCAATATAACAGCCTCTTGCGCCCGACCTCAACAGACAGTCCCTGCACTCTTATAACCTCGCCCTGCCAGTCCGCTCTTTTTTTATTATCCACCACCCACGGCCATATTTCATCTGCACTTGCGTTCAGCACCATCTCATCCGAAATTTCAAAGGCACCATCATAGACCAAATAAGCCCGCAGGCCGACGCTCACGGCAAACGCCGCCACCACTGCCACGATGCTTTTGTGGTATAAATTCCAGTCCCTAAATTTGTCTTTCGCCATTTTGGTGCAGGAGCCTTTCAAATCTGTGCTTGACCAAACGATCTATCCCATAGACCGTCAAGCCTTTCATTGACCATAATCAGAGGGAGCACCATATGCCCATCACAATCATATCAGCAAGCCTTCTTGGCCTGCTTTTGGTTTATCTGTCTTACGATGTAACAACCCACCGGCGGCGGTCCAGAACCAGCCTCGGAGATGGCAACGATGCTGGACTGATTGCAGCCATCCGTGCACAAGGAAACCTAACCGAATATGCGCCGGTCGGTTTGATCCTTATCGGCCTGTTGGAACAGTCATCCGCAAATATATTGCTGGTATCCGGTTTGGCAGCAGCCTTGGTTATTAGCCGCTATATGCACGGATTAACGTTGGGGAAAGCGAACGGTCCCAATATTTACCGCATCATTAGCACGTCCCTGACTTTACTTATGCTTCTGATCGCAAGTATCACAGGCCTGATTGACGGCGTCTCAAATTTATAAAACCGGCTCTAATGCGGCTCTGATGCTGCGCGCTTAGGGGCATATATCGCGGTTGGTTTCGCCATTCAATACCTGAGCAAACCACGACCGAAATTCGGTTTTGGCTTCCTTTTCGCTCAGGCCTATTTGCTCCGCCAAAAAACCTCCCGATATGCCGTCACCCACAGCCGCTACTGCCGCTAACATCGTAGCAAAGCGGGCAGTACGGCGGGCCTGACGCCAGGCCTTTTCACTTTGGTCATCCTGATAAACCATAGTCGCCGCCACTTCTTCGATAAGCTGGTGAAACAAGGCTTGCGTGCGTTCGTTGCTGCCCGTTGGCTGATCACCCTTCAACATCATCCACGCCATAAGGCGCGCGTGGCCCTTGTCGCTGAGTGTGGCAAAAACGTTAAACAAGACCTGGCTATCGGCCTGGCCAGCGTCTCGTGATTTAAATAGCGCCAGAATATCCTCAAGAAGGCGCTTGCCCATATCCTCCACAAGTGCGGCACGCAGCCCCGCTGCGCTGCCAAAATGATGCAAAACCGTGGAATGGGCAACCCCGGCAACAGCGGCAACTTCCTGAACCTTCAGGCCTTCCGGACCATCAGATTGCAGTCGAGCCTCAGCCGCATTTAGAATAAGTGTGCGAGCCTCAACTGCCGTGCGGCGTACCCTTTTATTTGTTTCCGCCATATGATCAGCACCTTATTAAACGTCGTTCTATTGACATTTTTGTCGATAACATTATTTTATGTAGGTAGTTAACATAAGCGAGGATACAAAACCATGTCCACAAATGTGGCCCCTAACGATTCTGCCCCGCAGGCAGCAACGCCTTCAGTAAAGGCTGCTGATCCTACCCGCAGGCAGTGGCTTAAGGCATGGCGTGCGCTTAAACAATTGATCAAGACACCAGAAGATACCAATCAGGTTTTTATCATCATGCGGGCATTGGCTGGCGATACATTCAGGACTGATTTCCAACGCTTTGGCAAGACCCGCTTCGGCCAGAAAATTCTTCGCGAAGAGATTGACCTATTTGATACGCTAACTGACCGCGACTATCTGGCAAGGTTGCCAAAAGGATCCTTTGGCCAAGTCTATTTTAACTTTTGCCAAACAGAAGGCATTTCGCCTGAAGGGCTGGCAGACGCAAGCGATGGCCATTATGCTGACTTTACGGATAAAGATGCGCTTCGTTATGCTCACCGCCAGCGCGAATCGCATGATCTTTGGCATGTGCTCACCGGATATGGACGCGATGGTTTTGGCGAAGCCTGTGTTGTTGCCTTTTCCTATGCGCAGACAAAAAGTCTGGGTTTTGCAGCCATCGCTGTGATGGGAGCTTATCATTTCAAAAAGGCATTTCCAAAATCCAGCATCTGGGGCGCTGTATGGCAGGCCTACAGAACGGGCCGCCGCGTTGCTTGGCTACCCGGCGTGGACTGGGAAAGCATGATGGCGCTGCCGCTTGAAGAAGTACGCCGCAAACTGAATGTGCCACAGCCAAGCAAATACGCTGCTGAAGAGGCCGTGATAATGGGTACGCGCCCAGAGGCATACGCCGTTCAGTAAACAGCATGGCGCATGCTTGTCGGCAGATAAGACAAAAGAATACATAGCTCTAAGGGAGCCGCCTTTTTCATCGAAGGCGGCTCTTAAACCATTTCCAACGAACCGACAAGCGTGATTATACATTTACAATCATGCCTGAACGGGCTTTGTTCTACCCGTCGCCGTTTTAGGGAAATGGCTTTTAAGGGAAGAAAATAATATGACAATTACATTTATCACGGCGGGTTTTATTGGTCTGCTATTGGCTTTCACAGCCGCTCAAACCGGGCGCATGCGCGGTAAAACCAAAACGCTGCTGGGTGAAGGCGATGATGTCATGCTCTTGGGCGCAATCCGCGCACACGCAAACCTGACCGAATATGCACCGACAATTTTAATACTGATTGGCGCCGCAGAATATATGGGCACAAACAAAATGTTGGTTATGGCTATGGGGGTGATCTTTGTGATTGCACGTGTGCTTCATGCCATTGGGCTTATTAAATACCCGGATGTCTCCAACAAACCCCGCATGTTGGGCGCGCTGGGCACCATACTTGTCTTGCTCGTAGCGTCTGTCACCGTGCTTTTGAAGGCATACGGCTTGATGTAAGCCACAGTAAATACTGAAAAAGGGCGGCCAGTGTGCCTCCCTTTTTCGAGTTAATATATACAGTGCCCTCACCTCAATATATGGGTGTTGATCTCCAAAGTGACCGTTGAAAACCATGAAGCATTTATAGGGGCTTAGCTAAAAGAACGATGGTATTCTCTGTATTGAGTTTAACCTGCCCAGCTTTTACCGTCACGGTTTGGCCTGAATAATAGTCCTTCAAAACCGTACCGTCATCGAATAGGCCATGCACCTGCATCTGTTTTTCACCGACGGCCAAACCAATGCCAACCAGCACGCGGTCTGATATGTTGTTTTGATCCAGTGTGCGGCTAAAAATATAGGGCACTTCATTGAGCATCTGATGAACCCCCGCCCCTACTGATAGATGCGCCTTGCGGAACTGACCCAGTTTTTGCCAGTGGCCCAGCAGCTTCTGCGTCTTTGGATCGTTCAGGTCTTCCCAATTCATAAAGGACCTAAGCGTGGCATCACCGATCGTGCCGTCAACAAACAGACTGCGCGCCAGTTCATCGCCATAATAAATCTGCACAGCGCCGGGGGCGAGCATCAGTTTGTTTGCTGTTTCAAATGGGTGCTCACGGGCTTTGTCATAGGGGTTGGGATCATCGTGGGAGACCACATAATTGACAATGCCAACACCTTCCAGCGGGCCGCCGTTCAGCTCGTGCGAATAGGTGCTGAAAATCTGCTCCATCGAACCCGCCGCATGGGTGGGGAAACCCATATTGATCAAAGCATCAAAGCCAAAATCAAAAAAATCTACCTTGCGGTCTCCGTAATCATAGGCCCGTCCGCCCTTTACGGCCTTGTTGAAGCCATCAACACCATATTCAAAAACCTCGCCTACCATGTAAAAATCGCGGTCGTCTGCCATAACGCCCGGATGTGCCGCCTTCCATTCGCCAAAAGCAGCCGATGCTTCATCCTTCAAAACTTTCCATATTTCGGCTTCAACATGTTTGGCGGTATCAACACGAAAACCGTCAATGCCATACTCACGGACCCAGTCAGTTAACCATTTAACGATATAATTCTTGGGTGCCCTCGCCAGTCCCGTACGATCAAAAAAGGCGTCCAGTTCAGCCAGTTCTCTTTCCAGACGGCCTTCCTCCTTCCATTTTTCCAGCAAAAATGGCGGCAAAGCTACATCTGTATCTATCTCGGTTTTAATATCCGTGAGGCTAGCCCCCAGCGCGCATTGTATACTGTTGGCATAATCAAACCACTGACAAATTGGTTCTGTTCTAATCCAATCCGCAGGCCACGGGCTGTCGGCTTTGGTCATGGGCCCAGTATGGTTGATAACAACATCTGCCAATATCCGAATGTCGTGTTTATGGGCAGTCTCAACCATATGTTTCAGGTCAGCTTCTGTGCCGTAACTGGGGTCTATATTTGTCCAGTCACGGGGCCAATATCCGTGAAACGCATAACTGCGCCCCCAATCTTCGTCCCAGTAGCCGTGAACTTGCTCATTAAGAGGGGTCATCCAAATTGCGTTAACACCAAGGGCATCAAAATACCCTTCGTCAATTTTCTGGGTGATGCCCTTAATATCGCCGCCCATAAAATTGCGCAGCACCGCCCCGTCCTTTTTTCTGTCAAAGGTTTGGTCATTGCTGGTATCGCCGTTAGCAAACCTGTCGGTCATCATAAAATAGACTGTGGCGTTTTTCCAAAACGGATCCAGACCAGTGGGGTTTTGCACTTCTGGATCAGCGCTGGCTGATAGCGGCGGAAATATTGACAACCAAGCCATGCAGAATGCCCAAGCCAGACCTAAAATTGCTGTTCTCATATCGTCCCCCTATGATTTATTCATCAGCACAAGAGCTGCTGTAACCGGCCCCAAAAACATAGCTTACAGCCAATTCACAGCCAATTCACCATAAAAAAGACAGCGCTGTCATTTTTATGGTGAATTCGAGCGTATTCTAGCTACGCAGTCGCACATGCTAAAAAATTAAATCGTGGAAAAATAAAAACCAACACGCCGCCTGAGCTCAGCACATAGCGTAAGCTGAGGCGCAGGCATCAAGAATGGCCTCAACACCGATCCGGTATTTGCCATATAATTGATCAATGTCACCAGACTGACCAAACTGATCAATACCCAGCGGCATAACACGGTGGCCCTTCACACTGCCAAGCCAACTGAGCGTTGTCGGCGTGGCATCAATCACGGTCACCAACGCCGCATTTGGTGAAAGCTGTGACAACAGCCGCGCAATATGGGACTGGGTCATAAACCCATCACGCCCAAGCGATGCGATACTTTCAGACCAACCACAATGCGCAAGATCAGGGGACGGCACAGCAAGAAGCCCTGCACCGGGGATATCTTCCAAAAGCGCATCAAGCGCGGCATTGGCTTCTGGCGCTACGGCACCTGTATAAATGATAGCCAGTTCAGCGCCTTCCGCCGGCGGCCTTTCCCAATAGGCGCCTTGCAACATATCCTTCTGCCAGCCACTGCCTGAGCGCACGGGCTGATCAAGGGGCCGGGTGGAAAGCCGCAAATACAGGCTGTCGCCGTCCGGCTTTTGCATATGAGCAAAGCCCCAAGCCATGATAGCCCTTAGCTCGTCATTGTAAGCCGGTTCAAAATATATCAATTTGTCCTGCGCCATACCTATCACTGGCGTATGAATACTTTGATGCGCCCCGCCTTCAGGGGCCAGCGTAATACCTGACGGAGTAGCAACCAGCATGAAACGGGCATCCTGATAACAGGCATAATTCATTGCATCCAAGCCCCGGTTGATAAAGGGGTCATAAAGTGTACCCACAGGGATCAACCGTGTGCCAAACAAACTGCCTGCCAACCCCATCGCCGCGAGGCTCAAGAACAGGTTGTTTTCAGCAATGCCCAGTTCCAAATGCTGGCCGCGTTTATGGCTACGCCAAATTTGCGGGCTCAGCACTTTTTCTGCTTTGAAAGTATCTTCCTGGCCGCTGCGATCATAAATACCGCGCTGATTAACCCACCCGCCCAAGTTGGTCGAAACGGTAACATCCGGACTTGTTGTCAGGATGGCCTCGGCCAGCGGGCTATCGCTTTTGGCTAGCGCATTCATGATCTTGCCAAAAGCGACTTGCGTAGATTGTTTGGCGGGCCCTAAATCCATCAGCTTGGGCACAGGCAGCACCGGCGGATCAAAACGGCGATTATTTTTTATATTAAAAGGTACGGCGGCCAAGAATTTTTCAAGGCTTTCAGCACGGTCTTCCATGCCTGCAAATTTATCCCATTCGCAGCCTTCTTTAATACCCATCTGATCGCGGAACGCATGCATCTGGGTTGGATTCATTAACCCCGAATGATTATCCTTGTGGCCCTGAAATGGCAGGCCGTAGCCTTTTACTGTATAACAAATGAAACAATGCGGCTGCGTGCTATCAATGCTGCGGAAAGTTTCCAGCAACAGTTCCATGTCGTGCCCACCCAGATTGGTCATCAAAGCATGCAAAGCATCATCACTGTATGTGCCGATTAGCTTGGCAATGCTCCGCTTGCTGCCAATATCTGCCAAAATACGCTCACGCCACGCTGCGCCGCCCTTATAAGTTAGCGCCGAATATAAGTCATTGGGGCAGGCATCAATCCATTCCTGCAAGGCTATGCCGCCGGGCTTTTTAAAAGCAGCCTGCTGCATCTTGCCATACTTAAGGTTGATCACCTTCCATCCGGTGGTTTCAAAAATATCAGTGAAGCGAGTAAACATACGGTCGCTCGTAATCGAATCGAGGCTTTGGCGATTATAATCGATGATCCACCAAGTATTTCTAAGATCGTGTTTATAGCCCTCAATCAGGGCTTCATAAATATTGCCTTCGTCAAGTTCGGCATCCCCCATCAAGGCAATCATGCGCCCTGCCTTTTGCGGATCAAACGTTCCTTTGTCGATCAGGTAATCCTGCACCAGCGAAGCAAAGGCTGTAACGGCCACACCCAGCCCAACCGAGCCGGTGGAGAAGTCAACATCATCATGATCCTTGGTGCGGCTTGGATATGACTGCGCACCGCCGAGCGAACGGAATCGCTCAAGCTGATCACGGCTTTGTTTGCCAAACAAATACTGGATCGCGTGAAAGACCGGGCTGGCATGCGGTTTAACCGCAACCCTGTCCTCAGGGCGCAGCACCCCGAAATAAAGCGCGCACATAATGGCCGCCAATGAGGCACTCGAAGCCTGATGCCCACCCACTTTCAGGCCGTCCGCCGCCGGGCGAATATTGTTGGCGTTATGGATAGTCCAGGCCGACAACCATTGGGCGCGCATGTATAAATCAACGATTGCCGCCAAATCTTGCTTGCCAACAACGGGAGCCTGAGGCTTGCTGCCTGGCATAATATTTTCTGCTATCGCTTTCGTCATATATATTTATCTCACTTGTACACGGACGATATTGACGGCCTATTATCATTTGTCCCATAAGAACCGGGATAACGGCTGTCTAGCCGAGCCTAATCGGGTTAACATCCGAGATCAACATTAGGGCCGGATCACCACCCAACGGACAAATAGAAGGAGCGTTTCGTGGCCAGTACCGACTTTCGCGCTGCCCCTTTTATATTGTTGGACGATAGTCGCGCACCGCACTTGGCTGGTGATTCGTATTTATTCCATAGCCCGGAGCACATTATCACTGCCCGAACTCTTGATGAGGTCGGGGCTGCATTGGCCGCCATGGATGCGGCTTATGCCGCCGGGTTACATTTGGCAGGCTGGATAGCCTACGAAGTTGCGGCTGAATTCGAGCCTCGTCTTGCCAAACATATCCGTGTGCATCCGGAGGAACCGCTGATCTGGATGATGGCAACCCACCACAGGATACGCCTAACCCCCGCTGACCTGAAAGAGCAATTTCACCAATCATCGCGCGGCAATGAACGGCGTTCAGCGATTGAAGTCAGTGAGGCTAACAGCAGCAGGGCTGAATATCTAAGCGCCCTCAACCGCGTTCAAAACTATATCGCAGCCGGGGATGTTTATCAGGTTAACCATACTTTCCCTTTGCCGGTTCACATTGAGGGAGACACGCTGGCTTTATACCGCAAGCTACGCAGCAGTCAGCCGGTGCCCTACGGCGCTTATATAGATACCGGGGCGGAGAAAATTCTTTCCTTATCGCCTGAATTGTTTGTCGAGAAAATCGGTGCCAATCTTACAGCAAAACCGATGAAAGGCACGGCACCACGTGGCCGAAATAACACCGAAGACCAAACGGCCAGTGCTTTTCTAAAAAATGACGAAAAATCCATCGCTGAAAACCTCATGATCGTTGATCTTATCAGGAATGACCTGAGCCGCATCGCCCAGCCCGGCACTGTTTCAGTTCCGGCTTTATTCGAAACCGAAAAATACCCAACGCTGCACCAGATGACATCAACCGTTACGGCTGAGGCTGTGCCTGCGCTTGAGCCATCACAGCTGCTGGCCGCAATGTTTCCCTGTGGCTCGGTTACCGGGGCGCCAAAAGTGCGGGCGATGGAAATCATTCAAGCGCTTGAAACAGAAGCGCGCGGAATATACTGCGGCACCATAGGCCACTTCAGCCCCCCATCTGGAGGCAGACCAGAGCACTGGGCCCTGAATGTCCCCATTCGCACTCTTTGCCTGAAAGCGGAGCAGAGCGGCAGATTAAACATTGGTAGCGGCATTGTCGCAGACAGCAATCCTGCGGCAGAATATGAAGAGTGCCTGCTGAAGGCAGCCTTTGTGCAGACACATCGCCCCGAGTTTTGTTTGATAGAGACGATGCGGCTTGAAGCCCGTGGCTATTCCTACCTTCGCCAGCATTTAGAACGGCTCGAATCAAGCGCGCTCTATTTCGACTTTGCTTTCAATCGCGGCGCTGTTGAGCAAAACCTGAAGGACCATGCTGCCGCCGCCGAATGCATTGGCGCACTGCGATGCCGCCTATTGTTGGACCAAAGTGGCAATGTTAGTTTATCCAGCAACCTACTGGATAACAGCGCAACCCTAATGCACTTACCAACTGCTGATCCCCAAAACACAGCGACGGTTTGCCTTAGCCAGCAGGCAGTGAATAGCGGTGATATTTTTCTGCACCATAAAACCACACATCGCCGTACCTATGATGAAGCTTTTCAGCGCGCGCGACTTGAAGGGCACGCAGACATTTTATTTTTTAATGAACATGGCCTGTTAACGGAAGGAGCGATCAGCTCGATTTTTGTAAGGAACGGCACCCAATGGTATACTCCGCCCACAAGCGATGGACTGCTACCTGGTATTTTACGTGCGGAACTCTTAAAAACTAACGAACATCTGATAGAGCAATCTTTTACGCGGGCTGACCTGCTGGCTGCCGATGCGGTGTATATCGGAAATGCCCTCAGGGGTTTGCGCCTCGTTGAAATCGAATCAAATTAGGCAAAAAGCTCTGACCTTGCCCACGGTTTTAATCAATCTCACCGGCTCCTGATTCGCGAATAATAGACGGGCTTAATTTCAACACCTCCCGATTCGCTTTCAAAACCGCCCCATATTTCTACTAACTCATGTTAAATTGGGCAATCATTTTAGGTTGTTGTTAACTGGTTTTTTAGAACTCGCCTCTATCATCCTGCTTACTGCCACTGTTACGGCGGATTATTTGTATTTAGTACCAACGTGTGAGGTTTTTTATGAGCTCTCCATCCCGTTCTTTTATTACTGTTCACGGCAATGAAACCGATGAGAATAATATTTCAAGCCAAAGCCGCGCCCTGGCAGGCAGGTTATCAAGCCATATGGGAATAGAAGCCGCACTGCAGGTTAGCAATGAGAATCAGTGGCACGGTGTGGTTGCGGCATTGATAGAGATCCAGCAACAAAAACTCCCCGCATAATGCCGTTTCTCCTCGAAAAATAAACCAACGTTAGAACAAGGTGGTTACCGTTGAAACCAAGCGAATTCTTTCGCTTGCTATCTCGAAGAAGCCATTTAAACGATTGACATTTCTCAATTTTAGTTATATTATTACATACACTAAAGTGATGGAAATTTGTGGTTTTGGGCAGCAAAAATTATTCGCCTACAGTGCCTGAAACAATAAAAGTAAAATTTTTACTTGGCATTGCGCAAGATTCTTGGATGATAGGCGCCGAGCCGGACCACCCGTCTCATGCTTGTTGGAGTTTGTGGGAGCAAACGAAGCCTGTGACTAAATAGACCGTTCAACCCGTTTTTCTTGAAAATCGGTTAAGGGCGGCGAGGGGGAGCGAAATGTTTTCGCTTTGTGGTCGGCACAATTGGGAGAGGTGCGGGAAAGCCTTTTTGTGCAGTATTTGCTTCGGCCACACAGCGTTGCTGTTTGGCTGGGTATATTCTGCAACTTGCTCCCAATTTAAAGGGTAAGGATTTGGGACCCGGTGGGTTTTGGTCTTTGCAAGGTTTAATCCGCTGCGGAAGCGCCAGGGTGTTATTAATTTGAGACCCAACTACGGTATGGCCGCGGCTTAGTTAAAACCCATGTGGGCAGAAAATGGATAAAGCTAAAGTGAAACGGATAGCTGTCTCTACTATTACAGTAGCATCGATCCTTCTGGGGGCATCTGCAGCATCAGCGCAGAATGCCGACGTGAAGTCGATCGTAAACGAAGTGAATGCGGCGAACAAAATCGCACAAGCTTCGCAACAAACAATCAATGGTGTTGCTGACGCGACCGATAAATTGGTCGTTGAATTCAAGGGGGTTTTGAAGACCAACGCCGGTCTTCGTGCCTACAACGCGCAGCAGAATCGCGTTATCACCAAACAGAATGAAGAAATCGCCAAGATCATAACTGCTATTGGGCAGATTGATGAGATCAAGCGGCAGGTAACACCCTTGATGCTTGATATGATCGATGATCTGGAAGAGTTCATCAAATCCGATATACCATTTCTCGAAGAAGAACGCGCTAAACGTATTGCTGACCTCCGCGACACCATGGACAGCCCCAACGTGAGCGACCCGGAACGTTTCCGTGTTGTGCTTGAAGCTTATAAAGCTGAAGTTCAATATGGGCGCACATATTTTTCCTACGTTGCACCGCTTAAGAACGATGGCCGTTCAGTGAACTTTGTTCGCCTTGGACGGGTTGGTTTATATTATCAAACCAAAGACAGTACTGAAACAGCCGTTTGGAATGTTGCCACAGGTTCGTGGCAGAAGCTGGGTGCCGAATATACCGCGCCCGTCAAGCAGCTTATCCGCATGGCCCAAAAACGTACCCAGTCTGACCTTGTTGTTCTGCCCATAGCGGCTCCGAAGGGGAAATAAGATGAAAAAACTCATAACCTCTGCTGCCCTTATTGCCATTGGCTTTTCAGCCTCAGCAACAGCACAAGACAGCATGGCTGATCTTTTGAATAAAGTGCGCGAAGGCCGGGTAACTGAAACCGAAGCCCATAAAAAACGCGAAGCCGACTTTATCGCTCGCCGCGATCAGCAGAAACAGCTGTTAGCGCAAGAACGCCAAACCCAGCGCAATCTGGAACGCGAAAGTGCGCGGCTGGAAAAAACTCGCCGTGATAACGAAGCGGAAATTACCCGCCAGGTTGAAATTCGTCGCGAACGGCTTGGTCAATTGAGCGAACTTTTTGGTGTACTTCAGCAAGCTGCCGGGGATGCTAAATCAATTATCGCTGGTTCACATGTATCAATCGACAATCCAAACCGTTTGGAAGAGATTGATAATCTTATCAAAAAAGCTTCTGAATCGTCCGAGCTTCCAACGCTTGATGAAATTCGTGCCTGGCCTGCTCAGATGATGCTTGAAATGATAGGTTCCGGCCAAATCGTAACATTTGATCACGCAGTACAAACCGTTGAAGGCAATACGGAAAGCATTGCTCTTACTCGTATTGGTGATTTTGGCTTTGTTGGTAACGGCAAATACTATGTGCTGAACAGCAAAGAAGGCACTGTCGACGAATTGGTTCGTCAACCATCTGGGCGTTTCACCGGGACAATCGCTGATTTCCAATCTGCTTCGAACGGAATATTGTCTCTGGGCATCGATCCAACGCGCGGCCAGCTTCTCTCGTTGGAAGTTGAAAAGCCGACGAATCAAGAACGCATCGATCAAGGAGGAACCATCGGTTACATCACATTGTCCCTCGGGGCTATCGGCGTTCTTCTTGCCGTATTCCAGTGGCTTTATCTCTTGGGTGTTAGCGGAAAAGTGAAAAAGCAGATACGTGCAGATTCAGCCAACGTCAATAACCCACTGGGCCGTGTGCTTTCCGTTTATGAAAACAATCGCTCGGTTGATGTTGAAACATTGGAGCTGAAGCTGGACGAAGCCATTCTGAAAGAAACTCCGGCTTTAGAACGCTTCCTAACGCTTATCAAACTGATTTCGGCTGTGGCCCCTCTTCTTGGTCTGCTAGGTACCGTGGTCGGCATGATCGAAACTTTCCAGGCCATTACCCTGTTTGGTACAGGTGATCCAAGTAAAATGGCTGGTGGTATTTCTGCGGCTTTGATGACAACGGTAGAAGGTCTTGTTGTTGCCATCCCAACTCTGTTCTTGCACAGCTTTGTATCGGGTAGTTCAAAAGGCGTAATCCACGTTCTGGAAGAACAATCTGCTGGCATTATCGCTGTTCACGCAGAGAAAGAGCACGGGCATGCTAGCGCTTAATGAAGCCTTTGACGCGATCCGGGCATTTATGGAGCGGGGCGGCGACGTCCTGTTCGGGTTGCTCGCGGTAACGTTCATTATGTGGGTACTGATCGTCGAACGCATCTGGTTCTTTTCGCTTGAATATAAAAAGCAGAAAAACCGGGTTGTTGACGCTTGGGAAGCACGGGTCGAAAGAAAATCCTGGTATGCGCATAAAATCCGCGCTGCCATGGTTTCAGAGATCCATAGCAACCTGTTTCAGGGTGTGAATTTGATCAAAACACTGGTTGCCATTTGTCCGCTTATTGGGCTGTTGGGAACTGTGACCGGCATGATCGAAGTGTTTGATGTGATGGGATCTCAAGGCAGTTCGAATGCGCGCGCCATGGCGGCAGGCGTTTCGAAGGCCACCATTCCGACGATGGCGGGTATGGTAGCTGCACTGTCTGGGATTTTCCTGAGCACCTATATTGAACGGCGTGCAAAACGTGAGTCAGAACGTCTTGAAGACAGTCTGACCACTGATCACTAGAGCTGATTTGGAGAGTAATCCATGCGTAAATTCGCAAAGGGAGAGGACGAAGCCGAAGTAAACATGACCCCGATGCTCGACATCGTATTTATCATGTTAATCTTCTTTATCGTAACGGCCTCTTTTGTTAGAGAATCCGGCATTGAGATCAATAAGCCGGAGGATAACAATACCCAAAACGATCCTCCACCACCGGAAGACGAAAAGCGTGCTATTGCTTTCATAATTGATGGTAACAACCGGATAACACACGAATTTGTTCGTATTGATATCTCGTCGGTTGAATCGATCATCAAGAAAGAAAGCGTAGAACGCCCTAAAGCGCCGGTTGTTGTTCAGGCTGAAGAAGGCGCATTCCACGGGCTAACGGTCCGCATCATTGATGCGGCAACTGCTGTGGGCGTTCCTGATAATCAGATTGTTCTAACGCCGCGCAAGTAATAATCGCTGGCGGGGCCTGGCCCCGCCACTTAGGGCGAAGCACCCAAACTGTATAATTGGGGCGAATTGGAGAAAACCATGCGTAACCACGCACAACAGGACGATGATACAGAGATTAACATGACACCGATGCTCGACATCGTATTTATCATGCTGATCTTCTTCATCGTAACTGCGGTATTCGTGAAAGAAGCCGGGACTGAAGTAACTAAACCCGGCGCCGAAACCGCCGTGCAAAGGCCACAGGTCAGCGTGATGATTGCTATCACATCTGACGGCGAGATATGGATTAACCGCGAAAAAACCAAACTAGAGGCGCTGCGTACGGAAGTTGAGAAACTTTATGCAGAAAATCCCAAAGGAACCATCGCCATTCAAGGGGATGAAGAAGCGGATGCGGTTCTTGTTATGAAGGTATATGATGCCGTCAGAGATGCTGGCGTCGAAAAAATCGCAATTGCTACGGAGTTGAAATAATGATTGCTCGGGTAGCCACCGCATTGGTTGTCGCCGCAGGGGTGACTTTTAGTTTGTTTTTAATGATGAATTTTCTTGTTGCAGGCGACGGAGAGGTTGATTTGAACGATGAGGCACGGCTAAGATTTGTCGACGTTGTCCAGGACATTGAAGATCAACCCCCACAACGTCTGGAACGCCAGGTAGAAAAACCGCCAGAAGTTGAAGCTCCGCCGCCAGAAATTGATACGCCGCAAGTAGCAATGGCTGGCCCCGATAAGCTCAATCTTTCAATTGGGCGCGCCAATACGGGAGCAGGTGTTAACTTGGGTTCGATCGATCTTGGCCCCAGTTCGGACGGTGATTATCTGCCGCTCGTGCGGGTGCAACCGCAGTATCCTCGCAGAGCCAACGAACGCGGCATTGAGGGATATGTGATTGTGGAGCTCACTGTTGCCGAGGATGGTACCGTACCACCAGAAAGCATTATTATCATTGAGGCCGACCCCAAGGGCTATTTTGAACGTGCCGCAACAAAAGCTGCAGCCAAGTTTAAATACAAAGCCAAGGTCGTGAACGGCATACCGCAAGCCGTGACGGGTGTGCGATACAAGTTCACATTCGATCTCTCAGAAGACTAGGGGTAGGAGAAAAACATGAACATGATCAAGACGATCAAATCCTTGCCTGTGGCACTGGCTGCTGTTGCAGTTCTTGCTGTGGCCCCGTTGCCGGATGGCTATCTTTTTGCCGCCTCTTCGGCTATTGCGCAGGAAAAAACCAAATCTAAAGCAGAGACCCGCAAGGTCCCTGCCCTGAGCCTAAAGATCCATAAACAAGTACAAAAAGCCCAGGAAGCTATTGACCTGGAAGACATGGTTACCGCCAAGGCGATCCTGGCAAAAGCGCTGGAAAGCAAAAAAATCAACGACTATGAAAAAGCCGTTGTTTGGCAAATCAATGCCCAAATTTCTTTTGAAGAAGAAGATACGCCCGGTACCATTCGGGCTTATGAACAGATACTGAGATATAAAGACAGTATCCCGGTCGCTCTTGAACTTAATATTATCTACGGTCTTGCGCAGCTTTATTACAGTGTCGAAAATTACGATAAAGCGCTTGAGTTTGTAAAAATATGGGAACCCAGATCCCTTGAGTTTGTCGGCGTCTCACAATTGACCTTTATCTCGCAGCTTTACTATATTCGTAATGACTTTCCGAAAACCATTGAATATATCGACCGCGCAATTGCACTGGCACAGAGCCTCGATACAGTAGAAGTAAAAGAAAACTGGTATGGCCTAAAAATGTCGGCTCACTGGGAATTGAACCAGTTTTCCAAGGTACGTGACGTGCTGGAAATTTTGTTGGTGACATGGCCAAAGCCTCTATATTGGACACAGCTAGCTGGCGTTTATATGGAGCTTAACGACGATCAGACAAGCTATTCACTGACAGAAGCTGCTTATAAGCAGGGCTTTCTGGATGAAAAAGAAGTTCAACTTGTTAATGTTGCCCAAATCCAGGTCGCGCGGGATGCTCCGATTAAATGTGCATGGATATTAGAAAAGGCAATGAAAGAGAAGCGGGTTGAGGAAAATGCTAAAAACCTCAAATTGCTTGGCCAATGTTACATGCAGGCTTCGGAATACCGTAAAGCTGTGGATCCGTTAAAGCGTGCAGCAGGAAAAGAGAAAGACGCTGATCTCTGGTTCCAGGTAGGCCAGGTTCAGATGCAAGAAGATGATCTCAGCGGTGCGATTGCTTCACTGGATAAAGCCCTTGAGGCCTTTGGAGACGGCAAAGGCAAAAAAACCGCTGATAAACGCTTTGCCGCTATGATGATGCGGGCACAGGCCTTGATTGAACTGAAGCGCTATAAAGAAGCCAATACCGCTTTTAACGTAGTTAATAAAGTGGCGAGAAAAGGCAAACAGAAACGCCAGATTCGTCAGTGGCGCGATTATCTGAAGGCCGAACAGGCACGCGAAAAAATGCTTAGGGGCTAGTGCTCTCAAGTTTAGGCTGATCACAGAAACGGCGTCCCAGGGCGCCGTTTTTTATGTTCGTCGTCAAAACATTTGAGACCGGCCTCGAAGTGAACCACCCCAAAGGCAAGCCGCTGCCCATCCGTACCGAGTTGAACCAAACAATTGCTTTTGTGATCGACAGCCATGACCGGCTATTTTTCGGGGGGCGCTATGTGGATGTCTGGTCAGCTGAAGCCATCATCAAGCAGCGCAGTACCGAGAACCCAAAAGCCCTGGTAGTGATGCAACTGCAACAGGGCGCGCACCTTAAAACAATGGTTCGACTTTATGATCTTACCCTTTCAGTCGGTGTCCCTCGCGGCCAGATAGCCGTTCTAACCAAAATATAAACCGGGATAAAGCACCATCAACGGACCATACAACGCAGAATTTACGAGAGGACACTAAAACAGTCGTCGTAACTGCGCGCACTCTTACTGCAGGTGGGCATGCCAATAAAATCCGCACAAATCACTCATTCGGCTTCATCGGCGCGGTCATTCTTGAGCTTACTCTTTGACCTGACGAAACTGTGCTCCCGGCCAAGCATCAATTCCCCTGGGCCTATTTCTCCAGTGCGCCGTATACATATTTACGGAGCTCAGCGCGCAAAGGGAAAACCCCTGTTGGCAAAATATTGGTCATAAAAACAACAACAATATCTTCCTCTTTATCAATCCAAAACAATGTATTGGCCATGCCGCCCCAGAAGGCTTCACCGACCCGGCCCGCGCCGCCATTCTTGGCAACATCTTTCACCACAGCAAAGTTGAGCCCAAAACCCACCCCAGCTTTACCACCTGCTATGCCGCCAAGCGCCGCTGGCAATTGATCGCTGCGCATCATTGCGGCGGTTTCGGGTTTGATCAATCGTACGCCGTCCAAAATACCGTCATTCGCTACCATCTGAGCAAAGCGCCAGTAATCTACCGTCGTTGAGACCAACCCGCCGCCACCCGACAAATAGTTCGGCACTTGGCTGTAATCCGAGTAAAAGCCACCGCGATATGCCGTTAATCCCTTTTCCGGATCAATCCCGTAGACTTCGGCAAAACGATCCGCTTGGTCAGGCCGCAATTGAAACCCGGTGTCCGTCATGCCAAGCGGCGTAAAGATACGCTCCTTAAAGAATTCCGCGAGAGTTTTTCCCGACAAGATTTCGATCAAACGACCCTGCACATCAGTTGCCAGTGAATAAACCCAGGCTTCGCCCGGCTGGTAAAGAAGTGGCTGAGCTCCTAACTGATCAATCAGGGCTTCAAGGTCATTCTCTGGGCCAAGCATGCCTGATGCCCTATAAGCCTGATCAACGGGCGTATCACCAAAATATCCATACGTCAGCCCGGCTGTATGACGCATCAAATCCAGAATCGTAGCTTCGCGCTTCACTGGCTCTGTCAGAATTTTTCCGTCTTCGCCCGCACCAATGAATACACGCTGATTCTTGAAACTTGGTAGATACTTCGAAACTGGGTCGTTAAGCTTGAACTTTCCTTCTTCCCACAACATCATCATGGCAATACCGGTCACAGGCTTAGTCATCGAGTAAATACGAAATACAGTGTCTCTACGCATCGGCGTGTGTGTGGCTTTTTCCTGCTGACCATAAGTTTCAAACTGCACAACCTTGCCACCACGTGCAATAAGCGTGGTCAGGCCGGCAAGTTTGCCGTCATCTACATATTCCTGGAAATGGTCCTTCAATTCCGCGAGCTTGGTGCTCGACAGGCCCACAGATTCCGGGCTTGCTGCAGGTAGTTCGCTCGCGGTTACCGCAAATCCCAGAATCAAGCTAAAAAAGAATGCAACAAACTTAGTTGAATGACCGATCATCAATTTTCTCCCTCACTGCCAAGCTAGCCCGTTTATATCTGATTTCAACGGCTAAGTTTTCAGCCTAACGGCAAGCAGATGTACGGCGGGTGAACCATTTATCGATGTATGCAATGCGCATAGAGAATAAGGAAATCAAGGTATAGACATATAAGCCCACTAAGCGTTCCTGGCTTGGCGGTCATGACTGCTGGAGAATCAGATGCAATTGACGATCTGTTATCCGCCGAGTTTCAGTCTCTCAAAATTGCTTAAATCCCAAACGGCCGCCATGAGCAAGTCCCAATTGAGCGGCTTGCTAAAGCAAGCATCTGCGCCAAAGGCATCAGCACAGCTTAAATAATTATCATGAGGGGAACTTCCCCTGCCCGACATGGCAATGATTTTCAGAACTGGAAAAGCCTGTTTCAGTTCGCGAATTGTTTCCAGCCCATCTTGATATCGCATATAAATATCGGTAATCACCAAATCCGGGCAAAATTCTTCACACGTGGCGTAGGCGTCCCGTCCATCATTAATATCGCAGGTTTCAAAGCCCTCTTTTTGTAACTTTATCCGTATCATGCGACGGATTGCGGGCTCGTCTTCAATGATTAATATTTTGGGCAAGATACGTTCTTTCTGTTCATTTTGATATACCCTTATATCGTATAATATACAACTAATAAGTTAATTTTTGCTTTTCATCTTTGCACTATGCCAAATTATAACATCGGAAAGTTAGCTGGAATATGTTAGTTTGTGTCAGCTTGTAACAATTGATTCAGGAGTGTGTTTTTCTCATATAAGCATACGCAGCCATATTAAAATCCTAGCAGATAGAAAATGAATCAAAAGAAGACTATTTTGGTCGTTGAAGATGACGCTGCTGTCAGGCGCACAATTGTGCGCGCCCTGGAAAGGCTTCCTTACAATACACTTGAAGTTGCAACCTGTACCGACGCTCTTGCACGTATAGAAGTCAGTAATATTGATCTCGCGGTTATCGACCTCGGTTTGCCGGATGCCGATGGATTGGATTTGGTCCGCAAATTACAAGCCTACCCTTCTATTGGAGTGCTTATACTTTCGGGCAGGCACGAGCCCATAGACAAAGTAATCGGCATCGAAGTTGGCGCGGATGATTATCTCGCCAAGCCCTTTGACAGCAGGGAATTGGCGGCGCGTATTAAAAATATTTTGCGCCGAATGCAGCCCTTACCTGTCGCCGAGGCAGCCAGTAACAATGTTTACACATTTGGCGGTTGGAAGCTGTTTGAACATTCCCATGTTTTGCATGACCCAACAGGGCGCCCGGTTACGATCACAAGCGGGGAATTTGCCCTGCTGCTCTTGTTTTTGAAAAATCCCGGACGAACACTTTCGCGGAATCAAATCATGAACGGCCTTTACGGCGATCAATCACCTGCTTTTGACCGAAGTGTAGACGTGCGTGTCGGCCGACTGCGCAGAAAAATATGCCTGACAAAAGGCGAGGATACCAAAATTCATACGGTCAGGAACGTGGGCTACTTATTTTCCACTCAGGTAAACGGACTTTAGTGCGACGCCCAGCCACCCTCGCGAGAGGCTGTAATTTCAGGCATCCAAAACATCACGAACCTTGCTCCCCAGTGTTTTAAAGGTAAAAGGCTTGTTGATCAAATCAACGCCTTCGTCCAAATAGCCATGGTGGACGACTGCATTTTCGGTATATCCTGACATAAATAATATTTTTAGATTGGGCAATTTTCCACGTACTTTTTTGGCTATTTCAGGTCCACTAATACCGCCGGGCAAAACGATGTCACTTAGAAGAAGATCGATGGCGTTAGCTTTTCCAAGCAACTCCAATGCCTCTAACCCATTTTCGGACTCTAGAACAGTATATCCCTGGCGCATCAATATGCGCTTGGTAATGCGCCGTACCTCCGGGTCATCTTCAACAATCAAAATGGTTTCATCACCGCCCTCCACCAGTGGCTTCACGCTCTCGGCGTCCAGCCTGCCAACATTATTTGCTGCCCGGGGCAGGTAAATTTTCACCGTGGTGCCTTTTTCCTGCTCGCTATAAATGGCCACATGCCCCTGTGACTGTTTGGCAAAGCCATATACCATCGAAAGGCCAAGCCCTGTGCCCTTGTCTCGGTCTTTGGTGGTAAAAAAGGGTTCAAACACTCTATCCAGAACATCCGCAGGCATACCAACACCGCTATCGCTGACTGCCAGTATCATATAGTCGCCAGAGGCTATATCACCCTGGGCATTTGCTTCGGCATCGTCCAGAGAGGCTTCGATGGTTTCGATAGTTAATGTCCCGCCGCCAGGCATCGCATCGCGGGCATTCAATACCAGATTAAGCAGTACATTCTCCAATTGGGACGCGTCAGCCAACGCCAGCCAGTCGCCCGCCGAGAGATGCCATCTGATCTCGATATCTTCACCAAGCGTGCGCTCCAGTAAATCCTCCATACCTTGCACCACTCCACTGACATTTAAAACCTCAGGCTGAAGCGCCTGTTGCCGCGAAAAGGATAGCAAACGATGGGTCAGTTCTGCGCCTCGTCTTCCCGCACTCAGCGATGCCTGCACAGACTCGCGCAGGTCTTCGGTGGAAATTGGCCGACCGTCTGATAAATCTTCTTCAAGGAACGAAAGATTACCTTGGATGATTGCCAACAGATTATTGAAATCATGCGCCAACCCCCCTGTCAACTGACCAACCGCATCCATTTTTTGAGATTGCCGAAGCTGGCCTTCCTGTTCCTTGAGCCGACGCAGGAACCGTGCATGCTCAATCTCAAGTCCGATGCGCTGGCTAAAAATACGGAGCAAGCTTTGATCATCGTCGCTGAAAGTGTGTGGCTTGTTTTGCAGTAAATAAACGACCGCCACAACATTGCCTTCGCTGTCTAAAGCAGGACACCCGCAGTAAGCCTGCGCTCCATGCTTTTGCATGACAGCGGCTTTAGGAAATTGATCTGATACTCCGTCAAAAATTTGCAACTTGCCATCCCGCACAACAACACCGCACGGGGTATCTGGCAAACCATTCCTATCGCCGGTTTGCGGGCTCAACTTACCGCTCGCAAAAACACTCAGGAAAATCTGTTCATGCCCTTGCACCTCGGATATGCAAACAACCTGCACACCAAGCAAACGCGCGATCAATTCAGAAATCGTATCAAATATATCCTGCGGCGCACCAGTTAACGTTAGCGCCAAATTTGCCAGCTCTTTGAAGCGCACTAACTGTTTATCAATTTCCTGGCTGAGTTTATATTTTTCGCTGACATTGCTAATCACTAAAACCGCACCCCGGATACTGCCATGTTCGTCTATAATGGGTGCGGCAGAATTAGCGATATGCCGTGTGCTTCCATCTCTGGCGGTGAGCATCGTGTCATTGGTCAACGCGATCGTTTCCCCCCGCTCCAGCACCGGCCTGAGAGGATCCAGAATGGGGGTCTGGGTTTTGGCATTCGAAAATAGCACAACGTCGGCCAACGGCAGGCCTGTGCAATTATTCTTGCTCCACCCGGTCAGCGTTTCAGCCACCGGATTCATGTTGGTGATCTTACCCCTAATATTGGTTGTTATCACCGCATCACCAATACTGTTCAGGGTAATAGCAAGATACTGCTCGCGTTTCCGCAGTATATTTTCAGTATGACGGCGGGATTTGACCATATTATTGAACCCCAATACCATTGCATTAAGTTCGCGAATGCCGCTAGGTTTCAATTCCATGCTAAGGTCGCCGCCCGCAATCCGGTCTATCGCACGGCTAGCCTCAGCTAGTGGCGACAAAGTTCGTCTTGCCAAATAAACCACTCCCCAGACAAAAAAGCTGATAACAATCAAACTGAAAGCAAATATTTGAAACAGGAACTGCCAGATTGGCCGCGTAATTTCGGCACCAATAACTTCAGATGTCAATGTCCAACCCAGGACCGGTATATGTGTTTTTGTTCCATATACGAGCTGGTTGGTAATACCAATATAAGATTGGTCTGCGCGCCAGTCCTGTTCGATAAGCGCCGCTCGAGTGATGCCAAGATGGGTCATTAGGTCGCCCGCTTTATAGGAGCTACCCGGAATATCGTGGATCAAAACACCGTGCGCATCAAGAATATAGTCACGTGTTTTGCTTGTCCCAATTCCGTGCTCTGGTGACCCGGCGGTCCATAATTTGCTGGCATCTACCAAAGCAATCAAAACAGCATCTATGTTTTTCCCCACCGGGGAGGACATGGTAATGACTGTAAGGCCATCGTGGATTTTCGGCGAACCCAGGTAATTTCTGCCCTGCAACGGGATCACTATCCTCGCCTGTTCCTCGCCTACATCAAAGCCCCATTCCTCAGAAATTGTTTGCAATTCAGCTTCCGAGTGCTTGCCTGGGCGGGTTAAATCGTGGGCCTCTACAAAGGCAAGTATCTTTGAGTTGGGTGATAGCAATATAATTTCATGAATTGCGGGTTCTTGCTCAAGCATGTTTCGCAGCAGGGTATAAATATGGCCTAAGCCTACTGGTTCATTTGCTTGATCAACAAATAAGGAAAGCGTTTCACCTTGGTTAATAAAAAGTGATTTTAAACGGCTTACCTCTGATTCCAAGCTAATTTTCAGCAGTTCATTGCCTTGACGTTCGACCTGCAAAGCATAATTTAGCTGCGTATTATAACTCTGCCAGCCATACCAGGCCATCACCAGAGTAACCGGCACAACAACAGCGGCGGCGGCGAGCGCTGCCCAAGTCTGGTTCAAAGAAAATCCACGTCTAGTGGGCAACTAATCTTTCCTTCTCAAAAAATTTTCCGCGTTTTCAGCAAAGCTCATATCCAAATAACCAGAGGTGATATTCTCTGGCACACGCTCCCACAATTTCATCTCAACCAGCTGGGTTGCCATGTCCTGAATGTCCTGCTCATCCGCCACCATATTGGTAAAGCTAATCCAGTGATCAGGATTGATGAGAACCTCTTCAAAAATTTCGGCGGCCGAGCCAGTATAATCTTCGCCCATTATTGCCGCTTCTGATGGGTAGTTTTCTATGAACTTACCACCCCGCACCAGCTGGTTAATCAGCTCTTGCAATTGCGCCGGTTTTTCTTTGATAAACTGATCAGTTACCAAAAACACATGGTCCATATGATCCCGCCAAATTTGCGGCGACATTGCCGCCAGCCACCCTATTCCCAAGCTCACTGACTTATTGCCTTCGGGTTCGCCAACCATAAAACCGTCGATCTCGCCGTTGCGCAGAGAATTTACCATACTACGCGGCGGCATACCCACAATGGTCACGTTTTCCTCCGGCACACCGTGCTGCTGTAGAATCATATGCAGCAAAACACTGTGCTGGGAGTAAACGTGCGGCACAGCCAGAATGGTTTTTCTGGCCTTTAGAGCCTCGATCGAGGGGATATCCTTCGATAATATAAAACCATTGCCGTTGCGGTCGGCCACCAATACAATCTTGCCTGGAAATCCTTCATGGATCAGGTTCATCGCAAGAGGCGACAGGATAAACGTTCCAGCCAGTTCGCTGTTATTCATAGCCGCGACAACATCATTCCAATCGTGATTTTGCACAGTTTGCAGGCGGAATGATTTTATGTTGTTTTGAAATTTTTTCTCAACAATAGCCAAGGGCAAATGGCCACCACAAATAAGCCTGCCAATTTTAAGCATTTCTCGCACTGCCGGATTGCTCTCGCCCACCATTTCATTCGGATTCGAATCGCAAGCTGCCAGTACCAACAGGGCCGCAGCCATAAGGGTTGGGAAGAATGAGGATTTCATATTGGTCTAACTCTATGTTTTTATGATATTTATACATCTTTTACGGGTAAACCGAATGTCAGCCACAAAAATACGCAAATAATCTCAAGAAACTCTTAAGCCTACATAGTAATAGTACGCCGTGTATTTTCGCTCGCGTAAGCTTTGCTCGCTATTCATCGGCAAAGAAGTTCAGGGTAAACTGAGAGGTGGCACCCAAAAACAGGACAGGTAGTTAAGGTAGGTTTGGCCAAAGATTGAAGGACAAACCACCGATGGTATCGAGACGTAAATTCACAGCCAAGTTTAAATCCAAAGTCGCACTTGAAGCGCTGCGTGAGGAACGCACGTTACCGGAGCTTGCGGCCAGGTATGATGTGCACCCCAACATGATCCGCATTTGGAAGCGACAAGCCGCTGATGGTATGGCTGGTATGGTAATACCCCCGCTAATTAACGGTACTCATGAGTAGAATTTTCTCGTAATGAAAACGCAGGAGATTTTATATGAAGAAATCACGGTATTCGGACAGTCAGATCATCAGTATTTTAAAGCAGGCAGAGGCTGGCACACCAGTGCCAGAGCTGTGCCGCGAGCACGGTATGAGCAATGCCAGTTTTTATAAGTGGCGTGCCAAGTACGGCGGCATGGATGCTTCAC
>Ga0316202_10000470_pt1 | contig 44211 bp, 41 predicted proteins | sample 3monrhotite_MG_FD_204934 | JGI IMG/M metagenome (GOLD analysis project Ga0316202, IMG submission 204934) | Microbial mat bacterial communities from mineral coupon in-situ incubated in ocean water Damariscotta River, Maine, United States -... | ecosystem: Environmental > Aquatic > Marine >...
CAACGCAAAAACACCAAATAATTTTTCTAACCTTATAACCACTTAACTTACTATTATTAAACATAATATCAGACTATCCATGATAATCTGCTAGTCTAGAGCCTTGGTTATTATTCAAACATGCTTTGCCCCTAAAGCAATTATCCCTTTGGCTTATGACTCAGGCGGCGTTACCACCTCAACTGTGACCGTGCCTTTATTGGCAGCACTTGGGTTAGGACTAGCAAGCACCATTCCAGGGCGCAGCCCCATCATTGATGGCTTTGGACTTATCGCCTTTGCCAGCGTATTCCCCATTATTAGTGTTTTATTCTATGCCCAAACAACGTCTTGGCTTGAGCATCGTCAAAAAGAACAACGAAACAAGGAGAGAATATGAAATTCAAACTTATCATTGCCTTTATTGAAGACACCAAAACTGATAAAATTATGCAGGCAGCTCGTGATGCTGGTGCCACAGGTGCAACGATTGTATCTGATGCCAGAGGCGAAGGGCTTGAACCTCAACATACTTTTTTTGGACTTAACCTTGAGACGCACCGAGATATGCTTATGTTTATTGTCGAAGAACGCTTAGGTCGAACAATTCTTGAAAAAATATCCGATGTGGCTGGTTTTAAAGAAACACCTGGTAGCGGTATCGCTTTTCAAATGAATATTGAAGATGCTGTTGGTCTAGAAACGCAAATTCAAGCAATCGAAGAATGTATGAAGGAAAAAGGTGAATGTTAACAGTCGTGCAAAGCACGCAATAAACCCTCAGCTTTATGCTCTGTTTCAAGCCGCTCCTTTTCAGGATCTGAATCTGCTACAATACCTGCTCCAGCAGCCCAATGCAGTTTCCCACCATCATGCCAAAAGCTGCGAATAAGAATATTCATGTCGGCACTGCCATCCCATGCAATATAACCGACACCACCCGTATAAGGGCCGCGTGCCTGATGCTCCAATTCATGAATAATTTCCATACAGCGCACCTTTGGACAGCCTGTAATAGTACCACCAGGAAACATGGCCTGAAATAAATCGACCACATCATGACCTTCAGCCAATTTACCCCGTACATTGGATACAATATGTTGCACAGTTGTATATTGCTCGATGGCCATACGTTCATTGACTTGCACACTACCTGGCTCACAAACACGCCCTAAATCATTTCGCTCCAAATCCACCAACATAATATGTTCCGCGCATTCCTTATCTGAAAGTAAGAGCTCATCTCGCAATACAGCATCCTCATCACCTTCACTACGTCGTCTGGTTCCTGCAATGGGGCGAGTTTCTGCTATGCCATCAGAAGAAAGTGAAAATAAACGCTCAGGCGAAGCTGAAATAATACTCAGATCACCGGTATCAAGAAAACATGAAAAGGGCGCAGGGTTCACACTGCGCAATTGTTGATAAAGGTTAGATAATTGTTCTTTTTCAAAAGACATTTGCCAAAAACGAGCAATATTGGCCTGAAAAACATCACCCGCACGAATATATTGCTTTACTTGCTCCACAGCGGCGCAGTAATCATTCGAGGTTTCATGCGTTTCTGATACGACAAGCTTATCCGATAAAATCGGACTCTTCACACGGCCCAATAAATATTCAATATCATCAAGTTGCTGTTCACTTATACGTGATGCCAAATAAACCGTATTAGATGCATGATCAAAGCAAATGCTCCACTCAGGCTCATGTAGCCATAACAACCCACCCACAGGCAAGCTTTTGGGTTCTGGTAAATGTTCTAAGACACCACATACTTCATATGCGGCATAAATGAGTTGCTGAATCGCTGGAAAGTCACAACAAGCAGGCTGTATACGCTGTTTCCAAGCATCAAAAAATACTTCTGCATCATCGCCTTGTTGCAACCATCTTGAAACACCCGCTTTAGATACTAGAAATTGTTTTCCATCACCCTTTGGGTCTTCAAGAATAGCAGAAAATTTATCCTTAAATGAAAAGAACACCTCATTTGCATGAAGTGTTCTTTTTAAAATACGTGTAAAAAGGGAAATATTTGTATCTTTATTTAAATCAACTGAACTTTCGGACAATAACCGAAGCATTGGTTCCACCAAAACCGAACGAGTTAGAAATTGCTACATCAATAGCTACTTCACGTGCGGTATTTGGTACAAAATCCAAAGGACATGCAGGGTCTTGGTTATCCAAGTTAATCGTTGGAGGTACAACGCCATTGTGCACAGCCAGCACTGAAAAAGCAGCTTCAATACCACCAGCTGCACCCAACAAGTGCCCTGTCATCGACTTACTTGAAGACACCATTAACTTTGAAGCATGGGATCCAAAAGCCGCCTGAATGCCCTGTGTTTCACAGATATCACCCATTGGCGTCGATGTGCCATGTGCATTGATATAATCAACATCTTCAGGGTTTAACTTCGCACGTTTCAATGCAGCTTGCATGCAACGTGTTCCACCTTCTCCTTCCGGTGCGGGGGATGTAATATGGTAAGCATCTGCAGACATGCCATAACCAACAACTTCTGCCAGAATGTTTGCTCCGCGAGCCTGTGCAGTTTCAAGGGACTCAAGCATCAATACTCCTGCACCTTCACCCATCACAAAACCATCACGACCAGCATCCCAAGGACGCGAAGCCTTTTCAGGTTCATCATTACGCGTTGAAAGCGCACGTGCTGCCGAAAAACCACCGACTGCCAACTCACAAATACAACCTTCTGTACCACCTGCCAACATTGCATCAGCATCACCACGGGCGATCATCTCAAAAGCATCACCAATAGCATGCGTACCTGTTGCACAAGCAGTCACCGTGGCAACATTTGGACCTTTGGCGCCTGTCATCATGGAAACCCAGCCTGAAACCATATTAATAATGGTCATGGGAATGAAAAATGGAGATATTTTACGTGCCCCACCTTTATCATATGCACGCAAAGTCTTTTCAATCGCTGGCATGCCACCGATTCCAGAGCCAATACCTACACCCACACGCTGAGCATTTTCTTCGGTAATTTCCAAACCGGATTGCTCCAGCGCCATTTGCGCTGCAGCCACACCGTAATGAATAAACGTATCCATTTTACGTGCATCTTTCCGATTAATATACGCGTTTACATCAAAGTCACGAACCTCGCCAGCAATGGTACATGCCATGCCTGCCGCTTCTGCATCAAAATGCGTAATGCGTCCAATGCCAGATTTTCCAGCAATAAGGTTATTCCATGTTTTATCAGTGCCAGTACCGAGTGGTGTAACAAGCCCCACCCCAGTGACAACAACGCGTTGTGTCATAATTACTCAGCCTTAGCAGCTACGTAATCGATAGCGTTTTGTACGCTTTGAATTTTTTCAGCATCATCATCTGGAATTTCAACGCCGAATTCTTCTTCGAACGCCATAACCAGTTCAACCGTGTCCAATGAATCAGCACCCAAATCATCAACGAATGATGAGTCTGAATTGATTTCGCTTTCATCAACATTTAGCTGATCAGCAACAATCTTAATAATTTTAGTTTCAATTTCTGCAGACATATCTGTCCTCCCTATCGAATATGATGTGGCTTCTAAACACCGTTTTAACGACTGTCAAGAATTAGCATCATTAGCACCGCCCAAATGGACAATTCTTTTTTACATGTACATGCCACCATTCACATGTAACACCTGACCAGTGATATAAGCTCCTGAATTAGAAGCCAAAAATAGCACTGAAGCTGCAATATCTTCAGGGTTTCCCAAACGCCCCAAAGGAATCTGACTGGTTAATGATGCATGTGCATCTTCACCCAAATCGGCAGTCATATCTGTAGCAATAAACCCTGGTGCAATGGCATTCACTGTAATGTTACGTGAGCCCACCTCTTTTGCCAAAGAGCGCGTCATTGCATCAATGCCGCCCTTGGATGCACAGTAGTTCAACTGACCTGGGTTGCCCATAGAAGCTACCACAGATGAAATATTAATAATACGACCTGCTCTTGCCTTCATCATTGGTTTCAACGCAGCTTGTGAAGCATAAAAAACCGATGATAAATTCGTATCAATCACAGACTTCCAATCATCAGCCTTCATGCGCATCGCAAGACCATCTTTGGTAATACCAGCATTGTTTACCAACACATCCAAACGGCCAAATTGTTTTGCAACACCTTGAACAAAGGCTTTGACTGCATCGGCATCTGTTACATTCACAACATGTGCAGATACTTGTCCGCCGTGCGCCAACAACTTATCCGCAGCACTATTCACTGTTGTTTCGCGGGTCGCACAAATCGCTAAATCATACCCAGCCTTAGCCAGCTCTTCTGCAACTGCGAAACCGATACCACGGCTTGCACCTGTAACAATTGCAACGGGTCTATTATCACTCATTATTTACCGCCTTATCCATTAAATCAGGGCTTAATACTGATGTCACAGTGAGATTCTTATCCACACGACGTACCAAACCTGATAATACTTTGCCTGGTCCCATTTCAACTGCCGATGTAATACCGTTTGCAGACATTTTTTGAATCATTTCAGTCCAGCGCACTGGTGAAACCAACTGCTCTACCAATGCCGCACGAATATCTTCCACATCATTTAATGTAACAGCGCGAGCATTGCTCCATACTGGGCACAAAGGCGCACTTAGTACTGTTTGAGATAATTTTTCCTGCATCGCATCCGCAGCAGCCTGCATCAAAGGCGTATGCGAAGGCGCGCTCACAGCCAATGGTAATGCGCGTTTAGCTCCTGCCTCTTTGGCAGCAACCATTAGCCGTTCAACCGCACTGGCATGACCCGCCACAACCAACTGGCCAGGGCAATTAAAATTCGCAGCCCACACTTTATCAACATCACTGGAAACCGAGGCACAAAGTTCCACCACTTTTTCATCATCCAAACCAATGATAGCAGCCATCTTACCCACACCAGCAGGCACAGCTTTCATCATCGACTGACCACGAAAAGCAACCAAAGCAACCGCATCTTTAAAATCCAATACTCCGGCAGCAACCAATGCCGAGTACTCACCCAAGCTATGCCCTGCCATTTGACTAGGCATTGCACCACCCCGTGCTTGCCATAAACGAAACAAGGCAGTTGATGCAGTTAACAATGTAGGTTGCGTATATTCGGTTTGATCAAGTTTGCCTTCAGCATCATTCAATACCAAAGCTTTCATATCATAAGATAACACATCAGAGGCTTCCGCAAAGGTGTCTTGAACAATGCTTTCTTCTGCTAAGAAGTCGGCAAGCATACCTTTGGATTGAGAGCCCTGACCAGGAAAGAAAAATGCTAAATTTTGATTCACTGTTTACTCCACCTTACAAGATTTGCACCCCAAGCAAAGCCGCCAGCAAAAGCTTCCAAAAGCAACACCTGCCCCACTTCAAACTTACCTTGACGATATAAATGGTTCAATGCCAAAGGGACGCTGGCCGATGATGTATTTGCGTGCTGGTTAACAGTTATAGCCATACGGTCTTCAGACATTTGCATTTTCTTGGCGGTGGCCTTTAATATGCGAATATTTGCTTGATGTGGGATAAGCCAATCCACATCCATTTTGCTCATCTCATACTTTTCAAGCACCTCACCAACCACTTCACTTAGTTTGGTGACAGCCACACGAAATACTTCATTACCCTTCATTTCAACAGCAGCAACACCCGCTGCATCAACACGGAAATCCATCTGTTTACCAGGTGCATTGCCATCATGTTTATGTGCGGCCATAAGCAGGTTTCGATAAGAGCCATCACAATGTAGCACAGAGCCAATGATGCCAGTATTCTCACCTGTTTCTTCTTTAGCTTCCAACACCACTGCGCCCGCACCATCGCCAAACAACACGCAGGTATTGCGATCGGTCCAATCAACAATACGTGACATAGATTCAGCGCCAATCAGCAACACACGCTTAAACATGCCTGAACGCATCATGCCATCTACTTGTGCTAAACCATAAACAAAGCCTGAACAAACTGCCTGAATATCCCAAGCAGGAAAATCTTTTCCACCCAATTTATATTGCACAATACTAGCCGTAGAAGGGAAGATCATATCTGGCGTTGTGGTAGCTACCACAAGTGCATCAATATCATCAATGCTAATGCCTGCATCATCCAAGGCTTGTTTTGCTGCTTCAGCAGCCAGATCAGATGTTTGTTGGTTTTCAGCAAGTATATGCCTCTGCGTAATGCCTGTGCGTTCGCGAATCCATTCATCCGAAGTATCTACCATAGTAGAGAGCTCTTCATTGCTTAAAATTCGTTCGGGCAAATAACCGCCGATACCAACAATATGAGTATGTAAATTCATGCCATTTCCGCCATTTGATTCATACTCTCAATTGTACGCTCAATAAGTTTAGCTTCAACTTCACGAATAGCTACATCAATGGCACAAGCATAAGCATAGGCATCCGCAGAACCATGGCTTTTAACAACAATACCATTCAAACCCAGTAAAGGAGCACCATTATGTTCACTTGGATGCAAAGCATTTTTGACACGACGCAGTGCACTTCCAGCCAATAAAGCACCAGCCTTAGCAACCACTGATGATGTCAGTTCTTGCTTAATTTGCGTCAACATCAACTTTGCCAAACCTTCCATAGATTTCAAAGCAACATTGCCTACAAAGCCATCACATACAACCACATCCACTTTATCCGTGAATATGTCCGTACCTTCCACATTGCCAATGAAATTTAAATTAGATTCGCGCAGCCGCGCAGCTGCGACTTTCACCACATCCGTGCCTTTAATATCTTCAGAGCCTATATTTAACAAGCCCACACGTGGTGATTCTACGCCTTCGGCGGCTTGCAAGTAGCAACTTCCCATCACTGCAAATTGCACCAAATGCTCCGAAGAGCAATCTACATTGGCTCCAATATCGAGGAAGAAAGTACTCCCACCTGCCGCTGGAATCATCGATGAAACTGCTGGACGGTCAATGCCTGGCAATGTTTTTAAAATAAGTTTGGAAATAGCCATTAAAGCGCCGGTATTGCCAGCGCTTACCATTGCATCCCATTCACCATCGCGCAGCGCACGCGCACCGACATGAATCGAAGACTGTTTCTTACGGCGAAGAGCGATGGCAGGCGGGTCACACATATCAATCACATCCACCGCCGGAATAATATCCACCACCTCTTCCAAGCCCTTCTCACGAAGTGCAGGAAGCAATACTTCTGGTTGCCCACAAATACCGAACTTTACGCTTCTTTTTTTCTTGGAGAGTACCTGAGACAATGCCTCAATAACAACATGAGGGGCATCATCCCCACCATGTCCGTCAACTAAAATGCGACTCATATTGGTCTCACCCATAGAGGACATTAAGCTTCAGCTTTCTCAAGAACCTCGCGGCCTTTGTATTGACCGCAGCTTTGGCATGCATGATGTGGGCGCATAGTTTCGCCACATTCAGGACACTCGCTCATTGCTGCAACAGTAATACCATCATGGGAACGACGCATATTACGTTTTGATTTACTGGTTTTTCTCTTTGGAACTGCCATTTCACTTACTCCTACTCATTAACTGACGCTTCACATGAATAAATATATTCATCATCAAGCATCAAATTTCATTTCCGCCAATGCAGCAAACGGATTATCACTATTATCGTTACTACACTGACACACATCATGATTGAGATTAACACCACAACCCTGACACAAACCTTTACACGAATCCTTACATATTACACAAGGCTTCCATGCCAACCAAACTTCTTCACGCAAAACATCCACCAAGTTCAACACTCCTGGTGGTGGAAGCACGTCTACATCTGCACGGTCTTCCTCATCCATATCTAGAGGCTCTTCAAGCGCATAGCTTCGCATAGCATTGCCTTCGACAGCCCATTCAAACTCGACTGTACAACGATCACACTGACGCAACACCGATACTGACCATTCGCCACGCAAAACATAGACACCGTACGACCGCTCAATCACGCCCTGCCAATGGGCATCATGACATACACGCGTTAGAGCATTTACATTGCCACTGTCCGCATCCATCAATGCTGTAGCAGACACATCCATATTCCATGATGTTCCTGCTGCTGAAATATCCTGAAGATTGATACAAACCTTATGCGACACACAGCCTCCTCTCTAGCCAAACGACCAAAGAAGGCGGCATTATGGTTATAGACTAGCTATGGTCAAGCACCCTGCATTAAATTCGGTAAATTGCGCTCATTATACAATGAATAACACCCCCGTTTCTCTAAAATCTTTGACAAATATTTAAAAAACAGCTATTTCATAGTAGATTCATTCATTTATTATGCGTAACATAAGGAACTTATGAAGCAAGGTACAAGCTCAGAAGAAGCAAAACGACTGATGGAAACAGTATCCTTTGAACTGGACACTGACCTGCGACTGCACCCTCAAAAGCTTGAACTTGGCAAAGCGGAACTTCTAACTGATGCACTGACACTACCATTTACTGATATTGAAAAACGTTTGAATCAATACATCACTGGCAGCTCCCGAGATGAAAAACTTTTACTACAAAAAAGCATCAAGTCATATCTAGCCAAACTCAATTCTAACCCACTTATTCCACTGCATTACAGGCTTAAGGTATTGGGAAGATTTGAACGAGAGTTGGAGTTATTTGATGCAGAAATGACCGCTGCAGTCCTGAACTCTCACAAAATTGGCGTCGATCTGGTACGTAAAGCTGCGCGGAATGAGCCCGCTTATTACCGCGTTTTGGTGGATATGGTCTCTAACGCATTGGAATTAGCAGTTAAAATGTTGCGTGTTGGCCTTGAGAAATATCAATCGCCAGCAGTTCTTACAACCAGGCAAGCCTTTGACCTTATGCGCCTCGGCCTTAGCGTTATGCCAGCGCTTAACCAGCAGGATATATCTGAGAAAAAACGCCTATTTCAAGCCGTCAGTAACCATGAAATGATGCGCATGCTGGATTTTTACAGTAAAACACCTCATGAACAACAAATTACATGGCAAGAATTACAGCACCACACCAATGTTTTAGAGCCATATTTCCTTCGTAAAACTGACAAGCCAAAACAAACGTCTGCGGAAACGTTTATTATCACCTACTGCAGCCGACCCAACGATGCCGCAAAGGTCGTATCATCATTACCTGACGACATTAACTGTGACATGATTATTATAGAGGCCGATCATTTCGTTGAACGCTTAATTACAGCAGTAGATCGTGTCGAAACCGTCTTGAAAAACCCCGCATTGCAACGCAATGACCTGCACACAGAAGAAGCATTACATGCCACTATTATTGGTGGTAACGCTATTCTAAGCACCTTACGCAGTCGTGATAGAAGCACTGAGCGGAAAACCTATGCAGGCACGCGCTTGGTGATTGAATGGGATGCTGCAAAAGCTTTCACCGAAGCGCACACAGCTCAAATATTGGATGAATATGAATTTGCACCTTCGGATCATATGACACCTGAAACCTGGTCTATCGTTGATATAAGCCAAAGTGGCGTAGGACTGGAAAGACTGGGCGAGCAAACACCTGCATCCGCTGTCAGCTCTCTTATAGGCATGAGTTGGATACCTCACAATAACGAGCCTATGCTCGGCATTATTAGCTGGCTAAAAGAGGTTAAGGTTGGTGAACAGCGCATGGGCATTCACTTCTTCAAACATGATTTCAAGCTATACCAAGGTATGATTATGGGTAGCGGGGCAGCCGATGATAAATCTATGGCTCGCAGTTGGCCCGTACTGGTCAAACCAGGAAAACGTTATCACACAGCAGTCTTCCCTGACTGTCGCATATTTCAAAATATGACTTTTATACTCAGACAAGATGGTAAGGGGGCTTACTTTAAAGTCGTCGAAATAACCAAAGGCGGTGGCAATTATTGCATATGCTCCATCACCCCTGCTAAAGAGCTAAAAACCACACAAAACTTTGATTTTAGTGCCTAGTTAAAACTATAGCGTCTTCGACGTAAAAATCTGTTCGCGATAAAATGTCAATTCAGCAATCGATTCCCGCACATCTGCCAAAGCCAAATGCTCACCCGCTTTTGCTGGAGCTTCAATCTTAGGATACCAACGTTTGCTTAATTCCTTCACCGTACTGACATCAATATTTCTATAATGCATATATGCCTCTAATGTTGGCATATAGGGCACAAGAAAACGACGGTCTTGGTGAATGGAGTTACCACAAAGTGGTGACACACCTTCTGGCACATGAGCTTTAATAAAATCTAAGGTTTGCTGTTCAGCAGCAAGCATCGAAATAGTTGATGAGCGCACTTTTTCAGATAAACCAGAATTTCCGTGATGTTGCTTGCACCAATCACCCATCGCATCCAGTACAGAATCAGGCTGGTGAATCACGATATTTGGACCCTCTGCCACAGTATTCAACTGCCCATCAGTTATAACCGTGGCAATTTCAAGAATGGTATCCACCTTCGGATCAAGGCCAGTCATTTCCAAATCCATCCAAACCAAATAATCTTTATGCTTTTGATTCATTATATACCCCTGAACAGCTTGCTTTTAATATTTTTGAAAGCCCCAACGATTGTTTATCCCATGCACGTCGCACAGGGTAATGCCGCCTCAAATAAACAAATCGCTTGGCTATGTTGTCATCACTGTTTAAATTTGCACAAGCGACCAAGGCCTCATGGTCTTGCTTGATCGGGTACATTTGCTTTACTTTTGCATGTAAATCCGACCAACACTTAAGGGATTTATCATGAATAAACGAAATATCTGGTAAATCATTATTCATATGCCATACAGGTTTAATCGTCAAATAATCACACAGTGCTTCATAAATATACTGTGTATTCGCAGCCTTACCGTCCAGTGAATGACCAGCAATATGCGGTGTCGCAAGCACACACTGTTTATGAGCCAGTAATTCAGATGAAACACCGGGCTCATTTTCCCAACAATCCAAAACCACATACGCATCCTGCTTGTGATTCATCCAAGCCAATAAGCCTATATTATCAATGCAAGAACCTCGCGCTGCATTAATAATTACCTTACCTTGAAATGATTTTAAATGTACATCATCTAGTAAATGATAAGTTTTATGTTTTCCTTCAGAGATCAACGGTGTGTGTAATGTAAGAATATCAGACTGAGCCAATAGCTCATCCAGACTCACAAAACCTTCATCACCCTCTAAACGTTGCCGTGGTGGGTCATTAACCAGCACCTTGATACCCAGAGCCCTACAAATATCAACAAGCCGACCACCAATACGCCCTGCTCCGATCACGCCCAAAGTCATAGATGACAAATCAACTTTGTGTTGTGCATGCAATTCTAATAAAGCTGCTAACATATACTCTAAAACCGAGCCTGTTGATGAGCCTGCAGCCGTTGCCCAAGCAATATGGTGGCTATCAAGCCATGCTTTATCATAATGATCATCGCCAATCGTTGCAGTGCCTGCAAAACGAACACTTGCACCCGTCAATAAGCTTGCGTCAACCTTTGTTCCCGTTCGCGTTAATAATATATCAATATTTTTAACTGCTTCTGGTGTAATATCTTTAGGCTGTAGTACACACAAATCGACATCATAACCCGATAAATGGGCACATGCCGCTTCCACACCCCAAATATGCCCATCAGCAATTATTTTTAATGGCTTCGCTACCAACTCATGCGTCCAATGCTATAATCTTCTGTATCAAGCGTGTTGATGAATAACCAGCTAAAAATGGAATCGTCGTCACATGTCCACCAGCATTGGTTACAACATCTGCACCAACAATATTGTCCGCACTGTAATCCCCACCTTTCACCAAAACATCGGGTAATAAAGCTGAAATCAAATTGAATGGTGTGTCATCTGAAAAAGCCACAACCTCATCGACAGGTTTTAAAGCCTTTAACATCACGGCCCTATCGTCTAAAGGATTAATAGGCCGCGCATCACCTTTCAAACGACGAATAGAAGCATCGTCATTTAAACCAATAATGAGCACATCACCCAATGTTTTGGCATCTTGCAAATAAGTAATATGTCCCGGGTGTAATAAATCAAAGCAGCCGTTGGTAAACACCACTCGCTTGCCTTGCGCCTTCCATACTTTGCGTTGCTTACAAAGCTTTTCTAATCTCTCCAATGAATAAGTCTTCACTTCGGTTGTAATCGTAATAAATCAACCACTGCAATAACCCCTTTCACTGACCGAGTCAGCTCCATAGCGCGATAGCGCTGCGCTTCCGATGCCAATACCCCTTGCAAATAAACCTTCCCTGCAACAGTTTCAACATGCACACTTATACCACTCACCAGTTCGTCATTAAAGAACTTGGTCTTTACCTGTGTTGTAACCCAGCTATCACTAAACAAACTTCTCGTAGACGGCTCTCCAATATGCAGTTGGTTATCAATGTCTCTTACACCCTTAACAGAGCGAGCGATGAATAGCACACGATTAATATGTGACTGGCTCGGCAAATAACCAGTCAATATCACAACGCCTTCAATCACTTCAATACTAACCCAACGCGATGGCATCTCTTTCTCAGCAATTAAACGGGCATCAATTTCAGTCGCAATGCCGACATCATCAAAATGTTGCCCGACTGGACGCTCATCAAAAGCCGCCGTTGTTGCAGCTGCTCCCCCTAAAATAATGCCACTCACACAAGCTGTATTCAATGAAGCACACAACAGCAATAACAACACACGCACATATATTCTTGATAACACCCTACCCTCCATTATTTTCACTCTGTACTGCCCAATAGCCACGCCAGAAGCATGCATAAAAAACCAACCGTTACGTACAGACCCCAAGATTTTTTATTTTGTCGTCTATTCCAACCATGCTCATTACTTTGTTTATCGTTATTGTGCGTCAAAATCACCTCCTAACACATCCAAAACTGCTGCAAAAAGCAAGGGCAATAAAATTTCACGTGAACCTTGCAGCCAATAACCTTTACCGCCCAATTGCGATAAGCGTCCAACGACATCACCCACTGCCACACCATTTACTGACGGGTCAATCATAGCGGTATTCAGGTTTTCTATCGTTTTGCCTAAGTTTCTTGCTGCATCTACAGCTTGTAAAAATACACGTGGTAACACAACGCCTGAGGCTACATTCAGCAACACGCCTCCACTTGATTCAGCCATCATACCTGCCAATAAACGAAAATCGCGCATGCCTGCCGCACCCAATGATTCACCATGTGCTAATGGGTGCAGATTAAAAGCATCAGCTCCAATAACTGGATGTACTGTTATAGGAATGCCATAACGACAGGCTGTTGCGACCACTGAGTGATCAAGGTGCCTCAACCCAGCATCTATCAAATGCTGCCCAACACTTTTACCAATACCTAAATTTTCAATCGCCGCAAAATTAATTGCGTCATTGATTAGCTTGCCAGTTTCTTCGGTAACACCAAAGCTCCCAGTCACCAAGTCTCGATCCTTATAACCGACTGTGTGACCACTAAAGGCAACTTCCACATCTTGCAATAATGCGTCACCCGTCAAAGCCAAACCAGTGATGATTTTTTGTTCAATCAAACGACACAGTAGCGGGCTTAGCCCCGCAGCAATCACATGTCCACCACAACCAACAATCACACTGTGATGATTTTTATATGCCGCAACAATAGCATCCCGCAAATAAAACAAATCGCTTGCCGCACCTAGGTTTGGCAGGCTGCACAAAAAATCAGATAAAACACCACCACCTCGATATGGCGCACCAAAATCACGTTCATCACAATCTTTTTTACGTTCTGAAAGTGGAACCGTTCGCAAAGAACTTAATGATAATGGTCGTGGACTGCGCATCGCTAACCTCCAAACATCCTTTCATCGATCAAAGTACATAATATATGCAGGCATGTAATATGCATCTCTTGCACCCGTGCCGTTGATGCATGCGGAATATTGATGTGCACACTCACTCCATCATGTAGACCTATTTTGCCACCATCACGACCCGTTAAAGTAATATTCAACATATCCAAACCCGCTGCCTCATCCATTGCTTTTAAGACATTGGGCGAGTCGCCACTTGTTGAAATCGCAAGCAGCACATCACCAGCACGACCTAGTGCCTCAACTTGCCGTGAAAAAACAGCGTTAAACTCAAAATCATTGGCAATACTGGTCATTACTGAGGCATCATTGGTAAGCGAAATCGCTGCCAAAGCCCGACGATTCATTTCAAAACGATTGACCAGTTCAGCCACAAAATGTTGTGCATCGGCCGCCGAACCTCCATTACCACAAACTAAAATTTTACCGCCAGATTGTAGGCACTGCACCATCATATCAGCGGCATCCGCTAAAGGTTTTAATAATGGCTCAGTGCACTGTTGACGTAATTCAATACCATCCAACATGGCTTTTCTAATTAAATCTTGCATCAAAATAACAGTTCCTTTATCTAAAAATATCTTTCAAATGCTCAAGCTTTGGCCAGCAAACAAGCCCTTGCCTTGGCGTTAGAATGATTAAATCAAAACGGCATTGCAATGTTGCATATTGGGGATGCTTAGCCAACCATGCCAAAGCAGCTGATCTCAAACGCTCACATTTATCTCTATGCACCGCTTCAAGGCTGGAATCACGGTGTTTATGCGCTTTTACTTCTACAAAAGCCAAAATATCAGCATCCCGAGCAACAATATCCAGCTCACCTCGACCACCACGTGCATTGCGATCTAAAATATCATAGCCATGCCTCTGCAAATAACGTGCTGCTGCCTGCTCTGCTTTACGCCCCTTTTCAGTGCTCACAGCCCTGCCATGAGCACAGCATAAACCTGTGAACGTTTCACATCCAACTTCTGCGCCACTGCTCGAGCCCGTGCAGAAGGCGATAATGCTTCATAGCTTGTCTTTTTTGCCTCAATCACAATCATTTCATTGGTAATTTCTATGGGTATTTGCGAAACCCCAACCATCACCACCATTTCACCACGTGGAGTATGACTTTCAAAATGCGCCATGACCTCATTCGCACTTCCCGATACGAACTCTTCATGTAATTTGGTTAACTCACGACCAACACATATTTCTTTTGAACCCACAACATTCACCAAATGCTGTAATGTTTTTAAAATACGTTTGGGTGACTCAAGAAATACACACGTGTGTGCTGCATCAGCAATCGCTTGCAATTGTGCTGTTCGCGCACCGCCATTACGGGGCAAAAAACCCATATAGGTGAATTGATCCGTCGCCAAGCCTGATGCACATAGTGCCGTGATAGGGCTACATGCCCCTGGAATAGGAACCACATTCAAGCCAGCTTGACGTATTTTCCGCACCAAGCGATAACCAGGGTCATTGATGAGCGGTGTGCCCGCATCTGAAATAAGTGCACCTGATTCTCCAGCCCGCAAACGCTCCAGCATGCGTTCGGCTACTTTGCCTTCGTTATGGTCATGGCAGGCAAACATCGCCGTTTTAACGTCATAATATTCCAGTAGTCTAGCACTTACCCGTGTATCTTCCGCGGCAATCCAGTCTACATTTTTTAATGTTTCAACGGCACGGTGTGTCATGTCCGCTAAATTTCCAATCGGCGTTGCTACGATGAATAATTGTCCACATGTCTGTATCAAGTTATCTTGCGAGTCCATGAATCGATTTTATCCAACTCCCACCTCTTCTGCAATCTTCATTCTTCTTATTACAAGTCTCTTAACCGCTTGCGGAAGCAAACAGCCTATTCATTCTACTACCTCACAGGCCCATCAAAAAGAGACATCATCCATACAGTTACTCTCCCCACCCCAAAATTCACAAGAAATTTCCGAACTACTACAATTAGCAGATGAAGAGGGTGCGTTAGACATTGCATTAAATGAGCTACAGCGCTTATCCAAGGAATCCCCAAGCCCACTCAAGGAAGAAGCAGCATTTCGCCGCATTGAGCTTCTTCTAAGAAATCATTATCCCAATGCGCTAGCTGAAGCCAACCAACTGTTACAGGAGCAACCCAACCATGCTTTGGCTGCCTATGCTCATTTTTGGCTAGCCTTATGGCGAAAATCACAAGATATTGAACTTAACATAGATTTTCCGTCCACTACAGAACAGGCTGATATGATACTAGCCGAGTTGACTCAAACCTTGCAACATCCACGCCTTACCCGCGAGCTGGCTGAGCAAGCTCTCGCCTTAGGGCGTACTGAATCACTCAATGCCAGCCATGACTATCTTATTAACTGGTATTTGGCAGCAGCACATATTGATACAGCACATCGAGATGAGTGGTTGCGAGCTATAGCATCCAACCTATCACTCGACCAATTACTCTCATTGCAACAGTCAGCTATCATTTCGCCACAACAAGATGCGATAATATACTCTCATTTTTCTCGCTTGCAGCTGATGTCTGGTAATATGGAAGACCTTCAAATATTATCAAGTATACTCTCAAATAACGCCCCTTACCTTCCACTCACGCAAAAGATTAAACGTTGGGCATCTGGCGATACTCAAGATATATATATCGGAATACTCTTGCCCCTTACAGGATCCTATGCTCGCTTCGGCAAAGAGGCTTTAAATGGTGTTCGCTTGGCTTTAAACGAGCAGAAACAAGGCAACCTTCATCTATACATCAAAGATACTGGCGATGGTATTGATGCGACTATTGCAGCTTATCAAAGTTTAAATAAACAAGGTGTTGATTGGATCATTGGCCCGTTATTAAGTAAACATACTGAAGCATTACTTCCTTACCTGGAAAAAAATGTGCCCGTCATAAGTCTAAGCAAGAAAAATAATCTTGCTGAAGCTTCCCCTGCACTGTTTGTACATAATACAGCAAAAAATACACAAGCTATTTTTATGGCTCAAAATAGTATCAACCAGGGTATGCAACGCATGGCGGTTGTTTATGGAAACAGTCAAAGTGAGGTCAATGAAGCAGATGCTTTTACAAACGAATTTACGCGTTTGGGTGGTGAAATCACCAGCAGTATCGCGCTACACGACAACCAGCTAGACCAGCGTGACATATTAAATACGCTTCGTGAAACATCTGATGATGAAGCCTTATTGGAAGAGTTGTTGTCTGATCTAGCACTGTTTTCACCAGAGCAGAATCTTGAAATACATATGCCAGTTGGAATTGATGGTCTTTACATCGCAACAAGTGGTAAGCAAGTCTCTGAGTTAGCCGGACAGTTAGCTTATGTTGATATTCGTAATATCCCAATGCTTGGCAGTAGCCGCTGGATGGATGGCCACTTACTTGATGATAGAGGTCGTAATTTATCTTCGGCGCGTTTTACTCAAAATAATCCAAACTATCAAGATACATCCAATTTTTTAGCGGAGTATCGAGAAATATGGGGGCAAGGCCAGCCTAAAAAACTATTTACGATAGCCTATGATTCAACCCGTATTGCAGCACTACTTGGTAGCCGCCTAGGCTTGCATGATCATAGTGCTATCCAAGCCATGCATGACCCAGAAGGTTTCCCTAATAAAAGCGGCCATGTCTATTTCAATGAGTCTGGTGCTGGCAACAAAACATTCAAAATATTTAAGATTAAACGCGGTAAATTAATTCCTTCAAGTTAAGCTCTTAACGGTTTATCGTTTATCACGACCTAAGTATGAGTCATAGTACTAATAATAAAAGAGATCCGTCCTCCCTTTCTAGCATAAAAAAAAGGGTCTTCGTTTTCTCGAAAACCCTTTATATTATTGGCTGGGGAACGTGGATTACTCAAGGCATCCATGCCTCTCGCCCTACGGGACACTGCTAAAGCAGCGTTCAAACTGGCTATCCTGCCAGTTTGTCGAATAAATTCTCATCCACAATGTAAAAGACCCGCTCATGAAGCGGGTCTAAAATGGCTGGGGAACGTGGATTCGAACCACGGTTGGCGGAGTCAGAGTCCGCAGTCCTGCCGCTAGACGATTCCCCAATATGTTCGGCACGATAGGGCTTTAGCTATGCTACGTCAATATTGCTTTCAGACCATTCTAACCATGCCAAAAGCTGCTCTTCATTCACGATGGTTATGCCCAATTCTTGGGCTTTTTCTAACTTTGAACCTGCACTATCACCTGCAATAACGTAGTCTGTTTTACTCGAAACCGATGCACTTGCTTTGGCTCCTAAGTCCCTTAATTGAGATTGAGCCTCACTGCGTTTTACAGATTCAAAACTCCCCGTTAAAACGACTGTTTTACCAGCCAATGGGTGCCCCGCATCATGCTTTTTTACGTCCATCACTTTTGACTGCACACCAGCAGCCTGTAAGCGTTGCAAAACATCCATATTATGTTGCTCTGAAAAAAATGTACGCACACTGCTAGCTACTTCAGGACCAACATCACCAATGGCTAATAATACCTCTTCATTTGCCTCACTTAAACCCTGCCATGTGCCAAATCTTTCAGCCAATGCGCGTGCCGTTGCTTGGCCAACATGCCGAATACCCAAAGAGAAAATAAAGTGCGGTAATGTGCATGATTTACTTTGTTCAATAGCCTGCTGTAAATTGGCTATTTTTTTCTCGCCCATGCCTTGCCAATCGGACAAACACGACCAATCCAACTCATATAAATCAGCCATGCTATGCAAAAGACCTTCATCCACCAAACGGGCAATAAGCTTTTCACCCAAGCCTTCAATATCCATACCGTTGCGAGACACAAAATGCGATAAACGCTCTTTAAGCTGCGCTGGACACGACAAACCACCGCTACAACGAATTGCTGCCTCACCCTCTTCATGCACAATGAGCGATTTACATTCAGGGCAATGACTCGGAACAGTAACTGGCAAAAATCGCTTTGCCGCACCTGAATTCACAACACGCACCACTTCAGGAATCACATCACCAGCACGCCGTACAATAACGCTATCGCCTTGCCTTACATCCTTGCGCGCCAACTCATTGATATTATGCAATGTAGCACGCGAAACAATCACACCAGCCACAGATACAGGCTGCATCACTGCAACAGGTGTAACCACGCCGGTTCGCCCTACTTGCCAGATAATATCGTTTACCTTGGTCTCAACTTCTTCAGCAGGAAATTTATGAGCAATAGCCCAACGTGGCGAACGCGCCACAGACCCTACTTGTGCCTGCAGTTCAAAATCATCAAGCTTAAATACCAGCCCATCGACTTCATATGAAAGTTCTGCACGCTTCTCTAAAAATACATCATAATAATGCAATACATCCTGAATGCTGGAAAAGCAGACATAATTCTGCACAGCAAAACCCAAGCTGTGTAAGCGTTCAAAGAGGCTTGTTTGACTTAAGACCCAGCCGTTGCCACCCAAACCAACCCCATAAGCAAAAAAGTTTAGTTTTCGCTTTGCACTGACCTTGGCATCAAGTTGGCGCAATGAACCCGCCGCTGCATTACGAGGGTTGGCAAATAGTTTCTCACCCTTTGTTTGTTGTACTTGGTTAAGTTCCGCAAACACTGGTTTAGACATATAAATTTCGCCACGGACTTCCAACACATCGGGCATATCATTCAAACCTGTTAAGTGCCAAGGAATATCTGAAATACTACGAATGTTATCGGTGACATTTTCACCCACGCGCCCATCACCTCGGGTTGCTGCACTAACTAAAATACCCGCTTCATAGCGTAAATTCACAGCCAAACCATCAATTTTAGGCTCTACAATGTATTCATGCGCTTCGTCACCCAACATATCTGAAATTCGTTGGTCAAATGCCAAAATTTCATCGCGACTAAAGGCATTGGCCAGCGATAACATCGGCTCAGCATGTTCACACGCTGTAAAAGCTTGGCTAGGTGGAGCCCCCACTGTTTGTGTTGGGGAATCTTCTGGAACAGGCAACCCCAACTGCGCCTCTAACTCACCCAAGCGACGCAGTAACACATCATATTCAATATCAGTTATTTGTGGGTTGTCTAAAACATAATAATGATAATTATGCTCGTGTAATTCACGACGAAGCTGTGTTATTTTTTCCAGCTTATCACCTTGCGTTGGAAACAAACTCATCATTTGACAGCGGCTAAATCCTTCCCATCAAGTAAGTCTTCAATGTTTTTTTGCATCGGCTTGGTCATCCATTCAATAGCCCCAACCAAATGCGCTTGAACATGACCCTGGCGGTCAATAAGAAAAGTTTCAGGATAACGATAAACACCATGCTTTGCCGAGACCGCCGAATCTATATCATGTAATACAAGAAATGGTAATTGGTATTCTGCAACAAAGTCCCTAAGCGCTTTGGCATCACGATCCACAGATACAGCCACCACCTTTAATCCTTTAGCAGCATATTTCTTTGATAGTTCCACCATCGAAGGCATTTCCTGACGACACGGCGGACACCATGTTGCCCAAAAATTCAATAATATCACATCACCTTCTGGTAATGTTTGAACCTTACCTTGCAAATCAGGCAATGAAAATTTCAAAGCAGCGTCACCCACAGCTACTTTTTTTTGTGCTTCTGGCAACCCAAACCACGCCACACCTGCGATCACTGCCGCCACAACACCCACAAATAGCCAACGACCTAACATTCAACAACCTCCGCTAATAATAGCTCAACATTTTGCTGTTCTATGCGGTGCATCAATCGTACCGTATCAGCATATAATAAGACAGGCACGTCCATGCCATAACGTGCTGCCAAAGCTACATCTTGATCCACATCGAGAACCTCTAACGTACAACGCCCCTGCATCACAAATGATGAAAGAACAGCTGCTGCATCATCACAAAGACAGCAAGCTTTACGGCTCATCAATTGCAATGCAGGAATCGTCATTGTTATTTCGATTTCTTCGGTAGACGAATCAAGCCAAATGCCTGATTACCATGTCGATCCATCATGACTCGCAAAGTACTACCAGCCTCGACCTTATCCATGATTTTACTAAGATCAGGCACATTTTTAACCAACTGACCATTGACCTTATACAGCACATCATTCGCTTCAACACCTGCGCGCGCCGCAGGAGAGCCTGGCTGTACAGCAAGTACCACAAGGCCGTGCTTCACACGTACATTCAACTTTTTGCGTTTATCTTCATCCAATGTGGCCAAAGCTAAACCTAGTGTCATTTTATTTTTCTTGCCCGCAGAGACAGCCTTTTCATCACTTTCCATTTTTTCAACGATCACAGGTAGCTTTAAACGCTTACCGTCTCGCACCAAACCTACAATCACCTTATCCCCTGGGTGATGACGTGCAATACGAATGGGTAAGTCATGGGCATTTTTAATCTGCTCATTATCAACACTGACAATCACATCCCCTGCTTGAATACCGGCCTTTTCGGCAGCGGATCCTGATTGCACCTGTGGCACCAACGCACCATCTTTACTTTTAAGGTTCAATGCTTTCATGGTCTCTTGGTCAACATCGCGGATCATGACACCCAAGCGTGCCCGTTCTACGTGACCTGTTTTACGCAATTCATCAAATATAGAATCCACCAAATTAATTGGTATGGCAAAACCAATACCGTTATTACCACCACTACGCGAATAAATCGCCGTGTTGATACCAACCACTTCACCTCTACTATTAAACAACGGGCCACCCGAATTTCCTGGGTTAATCGCTGCATCCGTCTGGATAAAGTCGTCATAAGGGCCAGAGCCAATGACCCGACTACGCGCCGAAACAATACCAGCTGTAACCGTCTGCTCTAAACCAAAAGGGTTACCAATCGCAACCACCCAATCACCTACTCTCAACTTATCGGAGTTCGCTAATTTTACAGCCTGCAAGCCTTTGGCTTTAATTTTAAGCAGTGCCACATCCAATTTGGCATCGCTACCTATCAATTCAGCTGTAAATTCTTTGCCATCACGCGTTTTAACTAAAATCTCATCTGCGCCATCAATCACATGATTATTGGTCACCACATAGCCTTTATTTGAAAGAATAAAACCCGTGCCCAAAGCATGGCGCTCTTGCTCAGGCATTTGTCCAAAAAAGTCATGGAAAAACTGATTAAACGGGGAGTTTTTATCCAGCCCTTGAGGCATTCTGGGCTGCACTTTCATCATCTTCGTTGTACTAATGTTCACAACAGTGTCGCGTTGTTCGACCACTAGGTCTGCAAAACTGCTTGGCATTGCTTGTACTGTCTGTGCTAGCAATAAAAACATCGCTCCGATAAGCGCTTGGGAAACTTTCAAGTCAAACTCCTTTTTATTCAAAAAAATCATCCGCATCAATCATGAAGGGCTTATATTGAAGGCACAAAGATGAAAATATTATGAAAAAGCAAAATTTTTATTCTGATGTTTCTGTACGCTTCTCTTTTTTTGCGCGAATCCGAGCTTTTTTATCATCAACAGCATGTGCATCACGTGGTTTGCGTGGCAATGATCGGTAAATTTCTACCCTGTCACCATCACGTAAGCATTGATCAAGTTTTGCAAGTTTTGCAAATACACCAACTTTATATACGGACAAATCAATCTCTGGAAAACGCTCTAATACATGGCTCATCTTAATCGCCTCTTCCAGCGTAATTGCATCTGCAACATCCAGCTCTTCTAAATATTGCTCTTGAGGTAATGCATAAATTACACTTACTTTCATTTCGCTACCTCACAGGCACGTTTTTCAAAGGCATGCACCATGGATTTACATGCTGTCGTAAAAATAGGCGTCGCAACAACCCCCAACAAGGCACTTTTAAAGTCAAACTCAATTGAAAAGTGAACCTTGCAGGAGACATCACTTAGCTGCTTAAAACTCCAGAAGCTTTCCAGGAAACGAAATGGTCCATCCAACAAACGTACTTCAATGCATTCATTGGTAACATAGCGATCAACCGTACTAAAATTTTGTTTAATACCCGCAAAATCTGCCACCAGTTCAGCGGTAAGTTCACCATGCTGGTCACTTAAAACACGCGCACCTGCCACCCAGGGTAAAAAATCGGGGTATTTTTCAATGTCCATCACCACATCAAACATGGCTTCCACTGAACATGCCAAAACGCGTGTTTCTTCAAAACTATGCATGATTAACGTTTATTAGGTTTGGCACGCTTTGTTTTATTGCCCTTAGAAGCATATGGGTTTTCTTCTTTTTTATTCCTCATCTCTGGGCTTGCATACGGATTATCACTAGAGGTGAATATGAAACAAACTGGCACGCCAGGAAGTTTGAATCGCTTACGAAATGACTGCTCCAAATAACGCAAATAAGATGCTTTGATGCTACCTGGTCGATTACAAAATACTTTCAAACGTGGTGGCGTTGCACCCACTTGTGAAATATATTTTAAGCGTACAACGGCTTTGCCATGATCACTCGGGGCGCGTTGTTGATCCTGAGCCTCATTCATCCAGCGATTTAATTCACCTGTCCCTACCGTAAAGGCATTGCGTTTGGAGGCTGCAACGGCCTCTTTTAACAGCGCCTTGGTGCCTTTGGCTTTTTTTGCGGTCATACGAAAAACAGGTACATCCGCCAAACCACGCATACGATAGTTTAACCGTTCAGCATAGTGCTTCCACTCTGCATCATCCAATAAATCAAGTTTATTAACGACAACAACCAAGGCACAGCCTTCTTCATGTGCCAAGGTCATCAAACGCATATCCTGCTCAACAATACCTTCCGAACCGTCCAAAACCATCACCGCAGTATCTGCACGACGAAATGCCTGCACAGCTTTCACACGTGCCACAAATTCAATAACATCTGATATACGACCGTGTTTGCGTTGCCCAGCTGTATCCACCAAGCGCACCACTTCGTTGCTATCAAATGCGCCATATGGCATGTCCATATCAATGGCATCACGCGTCGTTCCTGCAATCGGACTAACAACCATGCGATCATAACCAAGCCATGCATTTATCAAGGTTGATTTACCCACATTAGGGCGACCAATGACAGCAATACGTGCCAAAGGCTCGACATCTTGATCCGAAACAGCACCAAAATCTGGCAATACGGATTCCAAGTGAGACACCATATCTCGCACGCCATGACCATGCATGGCTGACACAGGTTGTGGATCACCCAGACCCAGCGAGAAAAAATCCATTTCAGCATCAGGGTTTTCAGCCTTATTCACAACCAAAACAACATCCAATGATGCACGACGTAACTTATCAGCAATGCCTGCATCCACTGATGTCACACCTGCTTGTGCATCCACCGCAAAAATAACCAAATCTGCAATATCCAGAGCCGCTTCTACTTGGCTATCAATGGCTGGTTGCATGGTATTATGTACATCTTCACCAATACCGCCTGTATCAACAAGCACCACGGGGCTATCGCCCAACATACATGCCACCTCAAGGCGATCCACCGTCACACCTGGACGATCACCAACAATGGCTTTGCGTTTACCTACAATACGATTAAATAAGGTTGATTTACCAACATTGGGACGACCAACAATGGCAATAACGGGTAATCTTTCAGACATGGCTTACCAATCAGTGTAGTAAATACAAGCCACCCAGGCTTGTATGTACCAACACACCATTTGAAATCACAACAGGCGCACGATCAATCGAACCAGGAAGCTCAATGCTTGCTTGCACATGCCCTGCTTTATCGAGACGAAAAACATTGCCCTGAGCATCCGCTAACCAAAGTGAATCATGCCACTTCACAGGCCCAACCAATTCAGCACCAGATAGTTGCTTTTGCCATAATATAACACCTGTACTTCGTTCAATAGCTTGAGACAGACCATGTGAATCAGCTGTATACAGCAGTCGTCCATCTACCAAAGGTGCAGATTTGAATGAGGTTGTATGGGATAACATCGTACTGCCATCACCCGAATTCAAAGCGAAGGCCTCGCCTTGATAAAAGGAAAATAACACCAAATCTTTGGCCGTATTCCCACCCCAGGTTAGTTCTGGCATCCAAACAGGTTTTGCTTGCGGTGCTTTCAAATCTGACAAATGGGCTGCGTCAGTATTCAATAATAGTTGTTTGCGCCAAACGAGGTCGCCTGTTTCAGCATCCAAAGCTATAGCATCCCCAGTCGTCAATAGGGTATAGACTCGGCCATTATGTAATAAAGGTGATGTATTTAAGTATAAGCCCAAACCACCGGCTTGATTCGAAAAGCTCCAGACTTTTTTGCCCTGCCCATCAATTCGATAAATATGGTTGTCCGTGCATTGAATCAAAACATCTTGGCCAACGATAACCGGCGTACCTGTAAGTGGTGCTGATAAGCTATATTGCCAAGCAATTTCACCTGTCTGTGCATCAATCGCATATAGTCGAGCATCAGTATCACCCAATATAACAAGGCCTGAAGCTAACGTCGCTGCTCCAGAATCAGAACCCTCAAACAAAGTAGTACGATATAACTCATCACCAGAAAGGTCATACACATGGGCTCGAGCATCACGCCCACCAATCACCAAACGTGCGGCTTCACCTTGCCCCGTCAATGCAACTTGTCCATACGCCAAAGGGTCAGCTGGTTTGCGGCCATCCACATCGACAGACCATACGACCTCAATCGATTTAGAGGAAACCACAGCGTCCATCACAGCCGCTTGATCCCCAGCCCACCAAGAACACGATGATAAAGCTGCCGCTAGCATGCATGCTGCGATACGTATCATGCGTGATAAATATTTAGATACAGGCATAAATTATGAGTCAACCTTCGCTAATTTAGCTTTAATATCAGTTTTCAACACAGCATCATTGGAAGGTGCATCCAAGGATTTTTGCAAATATTCCTTCTGGGTATCACCCGTAGATATTTCAGCCAACAAGGCATAACGAAGTTGTTGAAACTGTTCCCCTACCGGCTCCTGCAACAATGACTTACTTTCATCCACGTTATCTTGTTCGATAAAAAATTCTGCCAAATCCAAACGTGCCTGCCAGCGAAATTCAGGTGTTGCATCATCATTATTAATGACGGCACGAAGATGTTGCTCCGTATCAGCCAAAGGAGCCAAACGAACATGTGCCAAAATACCATAACCAGTATCAGCATAATCTTGCACCACAGCTTCTAACAAATCCTTACGTTGTGCGTCATCCACCACGGATAAAGCTTGAAAATACATCATCGCAGCTGATTCTTTATAAGTTTTCTGTTTTTCAGACCATAACCCAGCACCAGCCATCGCTACCAATACAATAACGGCACCCGCAATTAAATTCTGCTGATTTTTTTCGAACCAATTAGTTATTTTAGCCGAACGCATATCGCGCTTAAGCTCATCGATTTCATTGCCCTGCGGTGCATCCATAGGCATTTCTTCTTGCATTGGTTCTTCTGGTTGGTTCTTTTTAGTCACTTGCATCACCTTTCATCATCTGTATCTATAGCACGGGGTTACAATAAGCCGCTGCACGCTAGGTGGCAACGTGCCAGTGTCAACGCACGATTCACATCAAAGAGTTCTCCGTATTTAGCATATATGAAGGGTAGGAACTAAGTACAATACGGTTAAAACAAAAAAGGCTCCCTTACAGGAGCCTTTTCAATACATTCATCCGACTCAATTATGCTGCAAGTTGCCTTAATACATAATGTAAAATACCACCATGTTGGTAATACTCCCATTCTTTCGGCGTATCGATACGCACTTGTGCTGTAAATATAATCTCACCTGCACGCACACGAACTTCTGTTGCACCTGTTGTGATACCCTCAATAGCAAAGGTTTCCTGACCACTTAGGCCAAGGCTCTCTGGACTGTCGCCAGCCTTAAACTGTAGTGGTAAAATACCCATACCTACCAAGTTAGAGCGGTGAATTCGCTCATAAGACTCTGCAATAACGGCACGCACACCTTGCAACGCTGGGCCCTTAGCTGCCCAGTCACGGCTTGAGCCAGAACCATACTCTTTGCCCGCCAAGATAATGGAAGGCACCGATTCGGATTGATACTGCATCGCAGCATCATAAATACTCATCAACTCACCCGATGGCTGATGTAGAGTGACACCGCCCTCGGTGCCTGGAGCCAAACGGTTACGCAGACGAATATTGGCAAATGTACCTCGCATCATCACTTCATGGTTACCACGACGTGAGCCATACGAGTTAAAATCTTTCTGATCCACACCATGTTCACGTAAATAAACTCCCGCTGGAGAATCAGCTTTAATCGCCCCTGCCGGTGAGATGTGGTCGGTGGTCACCGAATCACCCAGCACCGCCAACACACGTGCACCTGTAATATCACCAATGCTACCCGCTTCTTTGCTCATACCTGCAAAGTACGGTGGGTTTTGAATATAAGTAGACTCATCATCCCATTCAAAACGATCACCTGTTGGTGCAGCTAGCTCTTGCCAATTTTTATCACCTGCAAACACGTCTTCATAGGATTTGGAGAAATTCTCTCGTGTTACACCCGCCACAGCTTCTGCCACCTCAGCTTGAGTCGGCCAGATGTCTTTTAAATACACATCATTGCCATCTTTATCTTGCGCAAGCGGCTCATTGTACAAGTCAATATTCATCGTGCCTGCAATCGCATACGCCACCACCAAAGGTGGGGATGCCAAGTAATTCATGCGCACTTCAGCATGCACGCGACCTTCAAAATTGCGATTGCCCGATAACACCGAAGTCACTGCCAAATCACCATCGGCGATGGCTTTGGAAACTTCCGCAGGCAATGGGCCTGAGTTACCAATGCAAGTTGTGCAACCATAGCCCACCACATGAAAGCCAAACTCTTTCAATGATTCCATCAAGCCTGCACCCTTCAAATACTCCGTTACCACCAATGAGCCAGGGCCAAGCGATGTTTTCACCCAAGGCGCTGAATTTAATCCCAGTGCCGCAGCCTTTTTCGCTACCAAGCCTGCACCAAGCATGACCGACGGGTTAGAAGTATTGGTACACGAAGTAATCGCAGCAATCACCACAGCCCCGTTATCAATAGTGACCTCTTTGCCATTGATGGTCGTTGTAATCGTTTTGGTCTTCAAACCAGCTTCGGACTTAATCACTTCTACATCTTTTTCAAAAGCACTCTTTGATTCGCTCAATGCAATGCGATCTTGCGGACGCTTCGGGCCAGCTAAGGATGGTACAACCGTGGACATGTTCAAACCCAAGGTTTCACTATATACAGCTTGAGAATCAGAACCAAACATGTTTTGTGCTTTGGCATAAGCTTCGACCAACGCAATATTTTCTTCTGAACGGCCTGATAGGCGCAAATAGTTCAACGTCTCATCATCAATCGGGAAAATACCGCAAGTTGCGCCATACTCAGGCGCCATATTTGCAATGGTCGCACGATCGGCCAATGGAAGGTTTGCCAACCCAGAACCATAAAATTCAACAAACTTACCCACCACGCCATGTGCGCGTAATTGCTCTACAACCATCAACACTAAATCAGTCGCTGTTGCGCCTTCTGGCAGCTTACCCGTGAGCTCAAAACCCACCACTTTTGGAATCAACATAGAAATAGGCTGACCTAGCATTGCGGCTTCAGCTTCAATACCACCCACACCCCAGCCAAGAACGCCAAGCCCATTAATCATCGTGGTATGTGAATCGGTACCAACCAAGGTGTCTGGATATGCCACGTTATCATCATTCACAAATACCGTGCGTGCTAAATATTCTAAATTTACTTGGTGTACAATGCCCGTATCAGGTGGCACAGCCTTGAAGGTTTCAAAGGCATTTTGCCCCCATTTCAAGAAGTTGTAACGCTCTTTATTGCGTACAAATTCAAGTTCGGAATTTTGAGCCAAAGCAGCATCCGAACCAAATACATCCACTTGTACGGAATGATCAATCACCAACTCGGCAGGAACCAAAGGGTTAATTTTTTGGGTATCGCCACCCAATGCCACCACAGCATCACGCATCGCCGCTAAATCCACCACCGCAGGCACACCTGTAAAATCCTGCATCAATACACGGGCTGGCATATAAGCAATTTCTTTGCTCGGCTCCGCATTGGCATCCCACTTCGCAATGGCTTCGACATCGCTACGAGTAACAACATTATCGTCTTCACGACGCAGCATATTTTCCAATAAAATTTTCATCGAAAAGGGTAGGTGTGAAGTATCGCCCGCTTCACTCACATCATAATATGTATATTCCTTACCTTTTACTAATAGCGTCTTACGCGCACCAAAGCTATTGCTCACATGCATCTCCTTGTAACTCTAAGAAATATGGAGCCATACATACGCTCCAATCATTCAACTGTATGAATTTTTTTATATAAGTTGGCAACCCTAAGAGCCTACTTAATTTAGCACAACCTATGAGAGATAATAATAAAGCATATAAGTTATATTATGTTTTACATAAACAAAGTAATATAACTTATTGATAAATCATGTTAAATTAAGATTCGACATAAAACACTTCCATGCCATCGCGTTTGCCTTTAAAGTAAACAGAGTTAAGGTATCTACAATGTTTTTTTGCCAAGTCTTCGGGTATGATATGTAAGCAATCTGCTGTAATAAGGCCTTGAAAAGGCTGGGCAATACCACACAAACGTGCTGCTGTATTAGGCACATCCCCAATCACCGTAAATTCTTTACGCATTTCATCACCAAGCAATCCAAACAGTACATGTCCATCATGCATGCCAAAACCAACACGACAGGGCAGTTTATCATGTATGTTTTCATTCTTTTGTAGCTTCTCTATTAACTCAAGAACACATAACAATGCTTGCTCGCCCCTATTCTCTCCTGAAAAACATGCCAGTAAACCATCACCAAGAAATTTATTAATACTACCACCATGACGTATAATAATACTCGTTTGCATAGCCAAACTAGCATTAATTGTCGCATAAACTTCACGCGGTTCATATTTTTCAGCGAGTTCAGTAAAGCCTCGCATATCACTAAATAAAATAGTCATTTCTTGATCAAAAGCCAAATCACCTGGAATATCTGAGCCATACTTCTCAATCATTTCAACTGTTTCTGGAGGTAAGAAAGAACTCATTGGAGGTAAATTATTCACAGGTTATCCTTTTTTCTTGAAGTGTGCCCGCTTTGCATAAGCAAGTTTCATGCAAATTTATACAATATGCAATGTGTGCTATTTGAAACACCATGGATTCGACTCGTAAGTGTCACTTTCATAAAAACTTAAAAGAGCAAGGTGCGATAGGCAACCTTGCTCTTTTCCAACACGACTTATCAAAGGATAAGAAGTGAACTGCACCCAGCGCATCCAAGCACAACGCTATCAGCATTGTAGACCTTACAAAAGCAAGGCTTTTTCAAATTGATATAGACAAAATAAAGTGGCGATATTCATCACATAAGGCAATGACAACACATTAGATCGTTGTTAAGAGTAGAGTGCTCACCTGAAGAGGTTGATGCACGCTTACGACTAGAAGGTCTAGTATTTTATCAGCCACGGATAGGTTTACCAACATCTCTACGTTACCACTCCTAATGCATATGACAAAGAGGATTTAACGAAAATAGCAATAATTTTATTGCAACTATACATCGCCAAAAACCGCAAGTTAAACATTCTCTCACATCAGAAAATTGACTTCATTATGCATAGGTTAAATCATAGACCTCGAAAAATGTTGAAATATAAAATACCTCATGGGGTGTTCTTCAACACTCAAACCAAACTCACTGGAGTTGCACTTGAAACTTGAACCCGCAGCTTATGGTAAACCTATCGCAATGAAGAATGTACCATCAAAAAACATTGAAACACGCAATAAAAAGACCTCAAATATTGCCATTATCGGTGGCGGCCTCACAGGTTTAACCGCGGCTATTCGTGCTGCAGAGCTGGGATATCACGTTGATTTGTTTGAAGCTGCACCGGAGCTTGGTGGCCGCACCCGCTCATTTTTTCATCAGCCCACACAGACGTGGATTGATAACGGCCCCCACCTGCTTATTGGTGTGTATGAGCGTACCCTACAGCTGTTAAAAGAGGTCGATGCCTTAAAAAACACAGCATGGCAAGATTCTTTAACATTGCCACTTTGGGATGCCAAGCGTGGTCATTTTGCATTAAAAACATCGCCTTATTTACCTTTTCCACTGGCTATCATGCGCGCTGTGCAACAAATGCCTGGGCATGGGCTGAGCATGATCCCTAGCATTCTTCGCTTAGCTTGGAGTATGAAAAAAGAGCAAAAAAATAGTGTCCTTGAATGGATGCAATCCGCCAACATCAGCACAGTGCTGCAACGCGATATGATTGAAGTATTATGTTTGGGCGCGATGAACGAAGCAATGGATACTGCCAATGCAGCCAGCTTTGCGCGGGTGCTTCAACAAGCCTTTGCCAATCACAAAACCGCACGCCTAGGCTGGTTTACCGCACCACTATCACAAGCTTTAATTGAACCACTTGCACAATACTGCCAACAGTTGGGGGTTCATACCCACACCTCTTCACGCGTACAAAGCTTAGAAGCTCATCAACAACACTGCATGCTAACAACGCGCTCCGACTCTAAAGTCTATGATAAAGTGATACTGGCAACAGCACCTACTGTGCGTAATAAGCTTTTACGTGTGAAACAGCATATCGAAACAAAACCTATCACGAATGTGCATCTATGGTTTGATGAAAAAATCACATTATCTTCGCCATTTATAGGCGGAATTGGCACTTATGGGCAATGGTTTTTTGATATTTCTTGTCAATTTCATGATAAATCGCGTAAAAACCATCAATTATCACATTTATGTGCCGTTATCAGTGCTGATGCAAGTATAAAAATCAACGAGGAAAAAATCGCGCAAGTCATCAATGAACTACAGAACATCACAGGTCATATACATTTAAAACCGCGCTATCAACGTATCATTACGGTGCAGGCAGCAACCCATCTTGTACGCCCTTCTCAAAACTCAGGGGTATTATCGGATCACATCATTGATGCCTGTGAACAACCCACCCCTGGCGAGTTACCTGCAACGATAGAATCTGCTATCGTGCGCGGCGAACAAGCAGCTTTGCAACTGCGTTAAAAGCATTTTTTTCAGCTTACGACTTGGAAATATCTTTCAATACTCCCTGAATACTCATCTTCAATTCCTCTGCGTGATAAGGCTTTTGCAGAAAGCCAAGCGCTAAATCACTGTTCAATGACTGACCTTCTTCAAAACGTTGGCGAATGTCCGATTCCGCATAACCCGATGAAACAATCACAGGAATATGCGACGCAAAAGCCTGCATTTTCACATAGAATTGCTGACCATCCATGTTGGGCATGGTCATATCCAGAAGAACAACATCAATCTCATGTAAGTGCTCCCTTAACAGTACTAAACCCTGCTCACCACTTTCAGCCTGAATGCTATGTATTTCCATTGCATCCAAAATATGCATGGCCAATTCGCGAATACCTGGCTCATCATCAACAACCAATACAGTCGGTAATGTATTTAAATCCATCATACTATCTGGCACACTTTCTTTAACACTTACACGACTAGCATTCACGGCGGGGAAATAAATACTGAACTGTGTTCCTTGACCAACAGAAGACTGCATCTGCAAAGCGGCATGGTGGCCACGAACAATCCCTAATATCGCACTCATGCCCAAACCCCGTCCTGTAAATTTGGTGGTAAAAAATGGGTCAAATATTTTCTTTTGTGTGTCAGCATCCATGCCACAACCGTTATCACGAATATGAATGACAACATAGTTACCCTTAGCAATCGATTCTCCATTCACCAAGCTAAGAAGGCTTTTCTCAGTCAAATGAACAGTTTCAGTGATAATGTTAATTTCACCCGTATTTTCAGCCATCGCTTCAGTAGCATTAATCACCAAGTTCATAACCACTTGTTGCATTTGCCCTTCATCAGCTTCAATCAGTGGTAAATCATCTTGTAGATCCAGCTTCAGCTTGGCTTTCTTACTAACTGATGTTTCTAATAACTGCAGAATTTTTCGAATGACCTCAGATAAATTCATAGGGTGAATGATAAAATGCCCTTTGCCTGAATAAGCCAACATCTGCTTGCAAAGATTCGCAGCACTATCACTGGCATGAAGAATATTATCCAATTTTTTTCTACAAGCATCTGTATTTTCTAAGTTGTTTTTCGCTAAACCTGCATTACCCATAATCGCAGTAAGAAGGTTGTTAAAATCATGAGCAATCCCACCCGCTAATACACCAAGACTTTCCAAACGCTGTGCATGTTCATCTTGTTTCTGAATACGATTACGTTCGGTTACATCCTGTTGAATAGCAGCATAACCAGCCGCCTGCCCGTTGCTCTTCGAAAAAAGAGGAAAAATAGTTTGTTCAACTTCATACAAATGTCCATCTTTCGCTTTATTGATAAATTTACCTTTCCAACTTTGCCCTTGCAATAGGGTTTCCCACATTCCTTGGTAGTATTTTTCGGAATGTTGACCACTTCTAGTAATGCTCGGTGTTTCCCCAACGGCCTCAGTCGTTGAAAAACCACTCATTTGTTCAAAAGCAGGATTCACATATTCAATCACACCATCACAATCTGTTAAAATAATGGCATTAAAAGATTGTTCAACAACCACGGCCAGTTTTGAACGCTCTTCTTCATCCTTTTTACGCTTCGTAATATCGCGTAAAAACATCGTAAAATGCTTAGTTTTTCCCTCTTCAAAAAATGAGATACTGCACTCAATAAGATGTGCTCCATCCTTACCCTGCGCTGTTAATTCAATAGGTTTATTTAACAAAATCTCACTGTATCTCAGTAAAAAAACACCAAAGCTTGAACTTTCATCTGCATCAAACTGTGTGAAATGAAATATTTCGTATAGCTTACCCTTATGCGAATGAAACAGCGAAGCTAAAATTGTGCTTGCGGCTGGATTCATATTGCTTATCTCTGCTTGCTCATCAAAGCTTAAAATACCCTCAAAAGCTGATTTTAAAATATTTTTCTTGCGTAAATCACTGCGAATTACCGCTTGGCTGGATTTCATAAGCAACCATGTGATCATGATACCCAAACCGGAAATTAAAAATAAAACCCAAATCACTTGTTCTGACCATGGGACCGTCTTTTTAATATTTAGTTTTAGATAATGTGCTGAATCAATAGGGTAAATAAATTGCTCGGATAAGTGTAAAGCCAAAAGTGAACTTTTACTATCCAGTACAATACTACTGCTCGAACCTGCATCTTCCAGCGCCAATGCAACACGCATGCCCGATGACAGCATCCTCGAAGTTAATAAATTTGGGAACGACAATTGAAAGCCTACAACACCACTCAACATTTCCATTTTATGTTTTACAAAATAAGGGTCATTTTTTCTAGCAAGACCTCCATAAAGGGATTTAAACATCCAATAGTGGGGCTCTTCACTCAAAATATTCGCATTAACCATTGAAATATTACCAGATGCCGATGCCGATATAATAGATTGACGAATGCCTTCTTGATTTAATAAATCCACACCCAATAAAGCTATATACTTTACATTAAAGGGTTCAATGCGTGTAACTGGCAAATATGCGGGGTGTATCCCTGAAGGCTCCTGACCATTTACAACTTCAAAATTTATAAACCCATCTTCACGCATACGTTCTACAAACTCATGGCGTTGAACGTGCATAAGTAAGGGGGCATACACAACGACATCTGCATAATCTGTTGCAAGTTGTACAAATTGCTGATCAGGAGATAAATTAAGGCTTGCTGCTGTAAAGCGGATACTCTCTTTTACATTCGTAAGGTAATTCCCAAGTTGCTGTTCAACGTGTGCCGTTTGTTCATGAAATTTATTATGCTCGATTTGATTTAGATATTGAAAGCTTGAAAATGTTACGGCAATGGTCAGCAATAAACCTGCCCCACCACCTAGCCAGATACCTGTTTCGTTCAGCTTCATTATTGTACTTTAATCGCTTTGAAATACAGACTATCTGAAAGATGCACAGGGCTAGCATCAAGAATAGTCGTGTTTATGTATAAGTTATATCGCCGATTTGATACAACAGGAATATATTTAAGGCTCTCACCCTGCAAAATATGCAGTGCCACATCACTTGCCCACTCACCCTGCTCTTCTGCAAGTTTCGTCATAGCCAGCATGGTATAAGGTGTCATAAAATCATAGGTTGTCACCGTTAGAGTCTTAGCATGATGTTTTACATAATTTTCAATCTTCTCTTTATCCCAATCTGCAATGCCAGCCACATTGTTAAGGACAATAAAGTCACTGCGTTGGGCTTCATCATATGCATTTCTCCAAGCTTTCATGCTATCCACATAAAAAGGAACCACCGTAATTCCCTCTCGACCATATATACGAGACATCCAAATAAATTCTTTTTCATCGGTTCGCACACCTTTGGTTGCAATAAATGCGACCTCTTTTACATCCCCGATCGCTAAGCGTGCCTCACGCAATAATGATTTAATCGGAGAGACTTCAATCATGCCTGTGGCATTATCATAAGGATAACCATACGCCTTGGCAGTCCAGTTAATGCCACAAAATACAAAAGGAATGCTGCTGTTTTTATAGTAAGGGGCGACCAAGTATTTGGAAGCATTATCATCAGATACAATGACCACATCAGGCTTCACTTTTTCAATCAAAGCTTTGGCTTCTAAAGCCTTCTGCTGACCAAACGCCTCAGATGTGTGGCGCTTGGTATCCATACGGAAAACATGAACGTTGCAATACCCTTTCAGCTTATCCTTCACAGTGGCTTCAATTTTATCGCTCCACGCATAACCCGTATGGTAAGAATTGATATATACACACTCCTTTGCCTGAACAGAATGGACAAGCACAAAAAAACAAGCAATCAAAATGGCAAAACGCATAAACCCCTCTATAAAGCAATGAACCCAAGTACTTGTAACGAACAAGAGCCACATGACATTCGATTTACTATTGTATGATAAAAATAAGCTAAAAGTCAATGTAGGAAGGGGTGTGCGCTTTAAAGCTGCACACCCCTTCCCATAAAAAAACATAGCTATTATTTACGACTTAAATAATCCACGACCAAACGCACGCCAGCACCTGTTGCACCACCTACAGGTGAAATATCAGTGCCATTCATATTCCAAGCTGTGCCTGCAATATCCAAATGTGCCCATGGTACATTTTCAACAAAACGCGATAAGAAACATGCCGCAGTAATCGTCCCAGCTTCACGACCGCCCGTATTTTTAATATCGGCAATTTTCGAATCAATCTGCTTTTGATATTCCTCAAACAATGGCAGTTCCCACACGCGGTCATGGCTATGCATACCCGATTCTTTCAGGCCTTTTTTCACTTTCTCACCCGTACCCAACAAACCCGTTGCCTGACCGCCCAAAGCAATGACGCATGCACCTGTAAGTGTGGCAAAATCAATGATTTCAGAAGGTTTTTGTTCAACCGCGTAAGCCAACGCATCACATAGAATAATACGACCTTCAGCATCGGTATTCAGCACTTCAATCGTGATGCCTTTATAAGATGTTACAATATCACCAGGTTTGTATGCCGCTGAGCCCAAAAGGTTTTCAGTCGATGGGATCACGCCCAACACATTCATCGGCAAATCCATTTCCGTAATGGATTTAAAAATACCCAATACGGCGGCTGAACCACACATGTCAAACTTCATTTCATCCATCGCACCCGCAGGTTTAATTGAAATACCACCCGCATCAAAGGTTAAGCCCTTACCCACCAGTGCAACAGGCGCATCGCCTTTTTTACCGCCATTATATTCCAAGACTATAAAACGCGGCTCTTTTGCCGAGCCCTGATTCACTGCCAGTAATGCCGTGAAACCAGCCTTTTCAATCGCCGCCTTATCCATGACCGTTACTTTCAAATTTTTATGCGATAATCCTGCTGCCTGGTCACCTAGCCATTCAGGGGTACATACATTGCCTGGTTCATTGCTCAAATCACGCGCAAAGATAGTTCCCGAAGCCACAGCCTTGGCATTTGCCAATGCCACTTCCGCATCATCCAAATCACGACGTGATGTCACCATGATATTCACCGAACGTAATGCGCGTTTATTCTCTTTGGTTTTGCTTTGATATTTATCAAATTTGTATAAGCCCAACCAAAGACCTTCTGCTACTGCCTGCACTTTATCTGCCAAGCTTGCACCTTTGACTTCCAACTCTGTCAAATACACTGCTGCGCCACGCGCTCCACTCTTCTCAAGCTTTGCTGCAAGCTTTGCCGCCAAAACACGTAATTTATGCAGACTTAAACTCTTTTCACTGCCTGCTCCGATAAAAATAGCCCGATGACCATGCATACCTGCCACATCATACAATGTCCGTGATACACCAAAATCGCCCAATAAATCAAATTTACGCAGAAAATCCGCAACCGTCTCACCCGTTGCTTCTTGCAGTTCTTTACCCGATTCAGTTAACTTTCGACCATCCAATAAAGGAAGGACTACCGCATCTTCGCGTTGTTTATCTGCATTACCTGCTTTCACGTCAATCTGAATCATAACCACCCCTAAATTTTAAAAAATATCGTAAAATAAGCAATTTATATGTTTAAATATATAAATTTAAATTTAAATTTCAAGAAAAAGCCTATAAAGCACTTTTTATGGCTAATAAAACATAAAATATTTCATCACTTCAGTGATATCCCTTGACTATAAGGCAATATTAAGATATAAACTGAGCATATGTTTCATATCATTGATGACGAAGCAATGCTTCGTGAACTTACTGAGTCCATACTCACTGATTATGGCTGCGATGTTTTATGTTTTGAATCTGGTGATCAATACCTTGAATATCTCAAGTCGCCCGAATTTATAAATCCCATTGCTGTGTTAAGCGATCTAACCATGCCTGGCATCAATGGTTATGATTTAGCACTTAAAATTCGAAAAATATATCCATTTCAAAAAATTATTCTTATTACGGGCAACGCCGACCTTAGCAGTCATAAAGAAGCAGAACGACAGATATGTTATACCCTTGATAAGCCATATGATCCTGAAAATCTCATTGCGATCATTGACAGTGTCACTGCGTGTCATCAATCACATGGTTCAAAAAAACAAGGATGCTATCCCCAACAGTGTTACATTGACGCTTCATTTAGATGCCAGTTTTCCCGATAAATCTCTATACGAAACTCTTACCCTAGTATGATACCAATACTTAACTTAGCACCGCGCAAATAATCCACTGCTTGCATCGCTTTTTTGCCTTCAGGCTGTATTTCAGTGATGCGATACACACCGCCACCTCCACACACTACATCCAAGCCTTCTTTCATACTGAGAATCTCACCCTCGGCCTTATTTACTACCCTACCCATATGATGAGAAAGAACTTCACCAGCAATCACTTTTAACCACTTACCATCTGCCAGCGTTCTTGCGCCAGGCTTGGGAGAGAAACAGCGCACCACACGATCAATCGCTGAGGCATCCATACGCCAATCAATAACTCTCTCGTCATTATGAAGCTTTTTCGCATAGGTCATACCCTGCTCATCTTGCGGCACACACGCCAATCCATTAAAAATATTAGGCAATGTTTCAAGCAATAACTTTGCCCCCATCGGAGCCAATGCAAACCAAAGCTCTGAACCTGTTGTTGTATTGGTAATAGCCAGTGTCTGGCAGGCATAAATACCACCTGTATCCAGCCCTTCCTCCATATGCATGATGCATACGCCTGTTTGCTCATCACCTGCCAATAAAGAGCGTTCAATCGGTGCAGCACCACGCCAACGAGGCAATAATGAGGCATGCACATTGATCGGCGCAATCGATACCGCATCAAGCCATTGTTTGGGTAAAATCATGCCAAATGCCACAACAACCAAAAAATCAGCTTTTTTCTCATTTAACCATGCCAACGCGTCATCATTATTACGCAGCGATTCAGGGGTAATGACATCAATGCCTGCATCCAAGGCTGCTTTTTTAACAGGGCTGGGTGTTAACTTCATACCACGCCCAGATTTGCGATCAGGCTGGGAAACCACACCCACCACATCCATATCGGGGTGTTCCAGCAGTGCTTGTAAACACGGTACGGAAAACCCAGGTGTTGCAGCAAAAACAATACGCATCATTCACTCACTTTATCACTATTTAGCATAGTTCAATTATCATACAGCTTTTCATATAGCTGGTTATTTTTCAACGCTGATATTGGGGGAGTAAACAATAAGTCGCTCAGTTACACTCACTTTTTGTAAAATTTAATCAGCTTTTTACGAATCATTTTGCGTTTTAAAGGTGATAAATAATCCACGAACAATTTACCATCCAAATGATCAAACTCATGTTGCAAGGCTACCGCTTCAAACCCTTCAAAATCTTTTTCGTGCTGCTCACCCTGTAAATCAAACCAACGCAACCGCACTGCCGCAGGGCGTTCTACATCCTCATAGATTTCAGGCACAGACAAGCACCCTTCTTCATAAGTTTGCTTTTCATCACTACGCCACAAAAACTCAGGGTTAATCCAGACTTTCAACAAACGTTTTGGTTCAACTTCTTTACCTGTATCCTCATCTTCATAGCGTCCACTACGCCAATCTGTATCCGTTACAGCCACTCTTAACGATACACCAATCTGAGGCGCAGCCAAACCCACTCCCGGCGCATCGTACATGGTATCTGCCATATCTTGCACCAATGCTTTAATCTCATCAGATGTTGGGTCTACAACGGGCTTCGCAACCGTTTCCAATACGTTATCTGGATAAATCAAGATCTCACGAATAGCCATTATTCTTCGACATCCAACCCAAAGGCGGTGTGTAATGACCTTACAGCCAGCTCAATATATTTTTCTTCTAATACAACTGTCACCTTAATTTCACTGGTGGTAATCATTTGAATATTGATATTTTCACCCGCCAAAACATCAAACATTTTGCGTGCCACACCTGCGTGCGAGCGCATGCCTACACCAATAATAGAAACCTTAGCGACAGTATCATCACCTTTTACCTTTTCCGCCTTCATCTCAACACATAACTTCTCTAATAAAGACATCGTGGCAGCATAGTCGCTGCGCGGCACAGTAAATGTCATATCTGTGAGTCCATGCTCACTCACATTCTGAACAATCACATCCACATTGATATCGGCATCTGCCACAGGCCCAAAAATACATGCCGCAATACCTGGCTGATCTGGAATGCCTTGAATCGTCACCTTGGCTTCATCGCGATGATAAGCCACGCCTGTAATTTCTGCTCTTTCCATACCTGTATCCTCGCCATTGACGATTGTACCCGTCATATCTTCAAAACTAGAACGCAAATGAATCGGCATATTAAAGCGCATTGCCAGCTCAACACTGCGTGTCTGCAAGACCTTTGCACCCAACGATGCAAATTCCAACATCTCTTCATAACTAATTTCTTGCAACTTGGATGCCTGCGGCACAATGCGTGGATCGGTGGTATAAATACCATTCACATCGGTATAAATATCACAAATATCAGCTTGCACAGCAATCGCCAGTGCCACAGCCGAAGTATCCGAGCCTCCACGACCCAATGTTGTGGTATTGCCATGCTCGTCAGAGCCTTGGAAACCTGTTATCACAGGCACTTCTCCAACTTGCATATGGCGAATCAAATGCTCGCTTTCCACACCTTTGATGCGTGCGCGTGCATGGCTGCTATCAGTACGAAACCCTGCTTGTGAACCACTATAGGAATAAGCCGTTACACCCAATCGATTAAGCTCCATGGACAATAAAGCTGCACTCACTTGTTCGCCAGTTGATACCAAGGCGTCCATTTCTCTTGCTGGAGCTTCGCCATCAATCTCATTTGCCATTGCAATCAAACGATTGGTTTCACCACTCATGGCAGAAACCACGACTGCAATTTCATTTCCGCGTGCCAAATCAGCCTGAATCAGCTTAGCTGTCTCACGAATGCGTTCCAATGAACCAACTGAAGTGCCTCCATATTTATGCACAACCCGCATTATTTAGCGCCCACAGGAACCGTCGCAATAGCCAATTTTCCCATACCTAATTCTCGTACAGTATCCATCACATAAACAACCCGTTTATGACGTGTTTCGGCATCAGCACGCAACACGACACGCATATTCGGGTCGCCCTTGCTGATATTTAAAACGCTACGACGAAGTTCGCCATCTTCCACAGCTTTCTCCTGCACATATAGCTGACCTTTTGCATCAATACTCACCAATACTTGCTCGACTGGTTTATCTTCCGTCGCTGTTTTACTTGATGGCAATTCTAATTTCAGACTATCCGATACTGTAAAACTCGTCGAAACCATGAAAAAAATTAACATCAGAAACACCACATCCACCAATGGTGTCATTTCCACCATAAAGTCAGCGCGTTTACGATCTCTTAGCTTCATTCACGATCACCTTTCAATAAATCGACAAAGCGCAGTGCATGTTCTTCAATTTCAACCACAAAACGACTCACCTTGGCTTCAAACATTCGATAGGCAACCAATGCTGGAATGGCCACTGTTAGACCCGCTGCAGTGGTGTTCAAAGCTTTGGAAATACCACCCGCTAGTACATCAGCTTTACCCACACCTTCAATTGAAATCACTTGAAACACTTCAATCATGCCTATCACCGTGCCAAGCAAGCCTAACAATGGTGAAATCGCAGCAATCACGCCCAAAACGCCAATATAACGATCCAAATACGCTACTTCTTGCCGTCCAACTTCTTCTAAAACTTCTTTCATCACCGAGCGTTTCACACCTCGATTTTTCAAGGCTGACCATAAAATACGGTGCATGGCTGTATTGCTTTCTTCACAGGCAGAAATCGCGGCATCCACTTGTCCGGCTCGCACATAAGATTCGATGTCTGCCACATCCTTAATCGGCACAACAACCGAACGGCGCAGGCTCCAAGAGCGCTCAAAAATCAGCGTGACTGTGATAATAGAAAGGCCGAGAAGCACATAAATAATGATGCCCCCTTGGCTGATAAATTCGTACACGTATTGCCTCCTGATTGAATGAATCATATTTAACGTTCATCGTTTCGTTTGTTGTGCGGATTATAGGAGCAAGTCCACCCACTGCAATGCAACATCGCGTTTTCTTTTCAATGGCGGATTAAACTGACTCACATTTCCATCTTCGATTGACCATATCACCGCACCATCAGCAGTGTTCCAAACATCACTGCCGACATCCTTATAGCGTTGTACTACATCATCTTTCGGAAAGCCAAAATGATTATTTTTTCCTGTTTGTGTGATCACAATGTTTGGCTGAACACGATGAAGTAAACTTATTGTACTAGACGTTCGACTGCCATGATGCGGCATCAACATCAGTGTCTGCGGCTGCAAACGCCCCTCTCTTAGCAAAGCTTTCTCTACAGTGGCTTCCATATCACCTGATAACAATATGCGCTTATCACCCGCCATTCCTAGCGAGCAAACCAAGGATGTATTGTTATCATTATCAGGTGCATAGCCCTTTGGTGGCCATAGCACATGCACCTTTATCTCTCCCATATTGAGTATATCACCTTGCTTTAACCAGCGAACTACGCCGCCTTGTTGCTCCACCCTTCGAGCTGCTTGCTGTATCACATCATATGCATGATTGGCTGGCACATCCGCCAGCCATAATTCCGATACCTCACGCACCGAGTCCAGCAAACGCAGCGCTCCACCGGCATGATCGGACTGGGCATGGCTTAACATCAACACATCAATATGTGTCAAGCCGAAAGCCCTTAAACCCGATGCAACCGTTGTCCCACCATTAAAGCGGCTGTATTTACGCCCTGGCACATCCACCACCAGTACATGTGTTGATTTATCTGGCAATACCTGAATCAAACTTGCCGCAGCGCCTTGTCCGACATCCCATGCAATAAACCGCGATGTTGTTGGAGCATCTTCAGGTACGACACCATAAGCATAGATAATCAGTGTTCCGCTTATCAGCATTATTGCGGTGCGTCGCTGCTTACGAAACCACAACCAAGAGGCAGACAACATGCCCAATACATAAAAAACACCCCAAGCAAGTGATATATCAGGCAGCCAAAGGTTCCCACCTACCCAAGTATGCATGTGCATCAATAGAGCATTGCCTATAGCAATACCGTAACCCGATAAAACCATCAGTATTTCTGCCAAATCATGGAAATTCAGCAAGGCTGATATTTCACCCAGTAATGCCCAAGGAAGAATCCAGCCACCATACAGTGGCACCAATATCAGATTGGCCGGCAGACTCCAAACAGGCAAGCGCCCAAACACATCGGCAATAAGGGGCAATGTTGCCAAGCCCGCAACCAGACTCACAATCATCAGAGACTTTATATAACTCGCTATATGATTCAATTGATTCAATTTGTTTAAATTGGCTTTATCTTGTTGCTCATGGCGATGGGCAAACAGCACCAATGCCAAGCTTGCCACAAACGATAACCACAAAGATATCGATAACACTGCTGCTGCATCCCATAAAAGAATCAACATCAACGCCAGCAGCAACGTATTCACAGGCTGATAACGCGCCCGTAACCACCAAGCCAAAGCTGCTGCCGCCAACATCAATGCAGCCCGCTGGGCAGGCAAGGGCCAACCGGCCAGTGTCGCATAAGCTATGGCACACATAACACCCACAGCCAAACTACAATGGCGTACTGAAAAGCGAACAATCCATGCTTCGCGACGCGTCAAGAACCACCAACACAACATCGCCCCCCAAGCCGCCACCATACCCACATGTAGCCCCGAAATTGCCAACAAATGTGCCGCTCCTGTTGCGGCAAAGGCTTCTTGGATCGCAATAGGGATATTATCACGTTGGGCTAACAGTAGCGCCTGCAATACACCGCGTTGCGCAACATCATCGGGTAACACTGATTGAATATGTGCTCGCCATTTATTCAGTAGACCCATTTCAGAGTCTAAAATTTTAATTTTGCCCCGCACACCACCTACCAAGGCAATATGCCGATCAAAGCAATAAGCTTGATAATCAAAACCACCAGGATTTTTCCTATTCTCGGGTGCTCGAAGCTTTGCAGTGAGGCGAATAGATTGCCCAGCCTGCGGCAATTGTTTTGCACGCCAGACATACACATCGATTTTACCAGCCAATACTTCGCCATCTTCACGTTGAACATGATGCAAGCGCAAACGCGTAGAGTTAGGGCTTATACGCAGCGATTCAACATCTGCCTGTAATACAATCTTATGATTCACCCAGCTAGAATCATACATCACCTGCCGAGCATCATTAAGCAGCCACGCGCCACCCCAAAGCAAACCCAATATCGCCCACAA
>Ga0316202_10000471_pt1 | contig 44180 bp, 51 predicted proteins | sample 3monrhotite_MG_FD_204934 | JGI IMG/M metagenome (GOLD analysis project Ga0316202, IMG submission 204934) | Microbial mat bacterial communities from mineral coupon in-situ incubated in ocean water Damariscotta River, Maine, United States -... | ecosystem: Environmental > Aquatic > Marine >...
CTTTCTTTCATTGGATAAAGCCACAGGCAACTGGGTGAATGTTGTGGGAACAGGCAACGTATTTAATGGTGCATCAACGTATACTGCAACCAAAGCAGGCACAGAAGTTGATCTAAAGCTTGTGTATAAAGTTGCTGCTATGAAAGGTCTGAAACTTGTGGCGCAATATGGTATCTTTAATCCAGGTGCAGCCGTGAGTGAGCGCAATGCAGGAAAAGCTGATTCAGCAACATTCTCTTATTTCATTGCCCAATATGCTTTTTAACATATAATTTTATTCTATAAATATTAAAGGGATGCATATATGTCGCAACAACTTGAAATTCTAGCTGGGCAATATTCGCAAGCAGGCATCAAAGCTCAGAATGAAGACTGTTGCGGCATTCGCATTCCTAAAGGGATGGATCTAACTCATAAAGGCATTGTTGCCATTACTGCCGATGGGGTTGGTTCCAGTGAAGCTGGAAAAGAAGCCAGTGAATACTGCGTACAAGGTTTTATCGCCGATTATTACAGCACGCCCATGTCTTGGGGCGTACAAACATCTGCTGAACGGATTATTCGCTCGCTAAACTCATGGTTGTATAGCCAAGGGCAGCGGCGTTATGAGTCTGAATTAAGTCTTGCCAGCACCTTGGCTGTATTGATACTAAAATCTACCACGGCGCACCTTTTTCATGTGGGTGACTCGCGTATTTACCTTATCCGTAAAGGTAAAATAAAGCAGCTTACTCAAGATCATCGCTTAGTGGTGGATCGCAACAAAACCTATTTGGCACGCGCTATGGGCGGTGAGTATGAGGTCAACCTTGATTACTCCAGTATTGGCATTGAAGCAGGTGATGTCTTTGTGCTCAATACCGATGGTATCCATGAATTCATCGATAAAGAAACTATAAAATCTCTCGCTTTGGCTCAAGAGGGTGCTGAACTTGCCGCAACATCCATCGTTGATGCGGCGCTCGCTGCTGGCAGTGATGACAATGTAACTTGCCAAGTTATTCGTGTGACGCAACTGCCCAATCAAGATGAAAATGAATATTACCGTGAGTTGACCGCGCTTCCCTTCCCTCCGCCCTTGGCTGCAGGCATGAAGCTTGATGGTTATCGTATTGTCCGTGAAATTCACACCAGCGTGACCGTCCAAGTCTATTTGGCTGAAGATATAGCAAGCGGTGAGACGGTGGTTGTTAAAACGCCATCGGTGAATTTTGAAGATGATCCCGCGTATATTGACCGCTTTATGCATGAAGAATGGGTGGGGCGGCGCATTAATAACGCACATGTCTTTAAAATTCATCAGTTGAAACGAGATCGCAGCAGCTTGTATTATGTCACCGAGTTTCTTGAAGGATCACCCTTATCTCAATGGATGCTTGATCACCCTGAGATGGACTTGAGTGAGGTGCGACGTATTGCCGAACAAATCGTCAAGGGCTTGCGCGGTTTTCATCGCAAGGAAATGGTGCATCAAGATTTAAAGCCTGAAAACATCATGATTGACCTCGATAATAATGTAAAAATCATTGATTTTGGTTGTGTGCAAGTGGCAGGCCTAAAAGAAATTTATACGCCTATCGAAGATAACTCTATTCAAGGCACGGCCAATTATATTGCGCCTGAACTATTTGACGGTTTTGAAGCCACGCCAAAGAGTGATATGTATTCGCTCGGCATAACCATTTACACCATGTTATCGCATGGCCATTTTCCTTATGGGCAGCTTGAAAAAGCACAAAAACACAAGCATTATGATTACGTTTCCATTCGAGAATATAACCAACAAGTGCCTGTATGGATGGATGGAGCCTTGGAAAAGTCCGTGCACCCTAATCCTGAAAAACGCTATGAGAGGTTTTCAGAGCTCTTGCGGGATTTGTCCAAACCAAATCCAAAGATGATGAAAATTCATGCACCGCTCATTGAGCGCAACCCAGTCGGCTTCTGGAGAGGCTTAGCAATTATTCTCTTATGCCTTAATTTTCTTTTCATTTGGCTTCTTGTGAACTAAAAAAGTTTTGATTGCCAGTCTAGACTGGCTTGTGTATGGATAAGCGGTTTTGACAGTCATCACGCCATTCACAAATTGTATTTTCACATTTCTGGCACCCAGGGTTAGCAAAACAGGCTGATGTACCCAGAAATTTCTGAATAGCACGTATGATTTGTGCTTTGGATGCAGTATGAGAAATATTCAGAATACCGAGCTTGTGGGCTTGTCGAAGGGCTTGTCGGTGCGTCATATGAATAATTCTCCTAGACCCTACATATACAGAATTTATAAAGGTAGCTTGAAAGGTTTGTTGATATATAAAACCCTTCAGTCAACTACCCTTAGTCTAGTCGTCGTCTGGGCGACTGTAAATATAACAGGACTCATTCCAGAGTTAATCAGGTTTATTGAACCAACTAGGTGGTTAGCACTAGCCCAAATCAATGCTTTGAGTATGCAAGTTATAGGGTTGGGCTAGTGCTCACCTTGGTGTGCAATATTATTTAAAATGAGTGCCTATGACACTTATAAAACCTGTGTGGCATGGGCGGCCAATCGTGAACGCTCGCTTGCTTTTAAAACAATATGTCCCGACCATTCCCAGTCGGAAAAGCGCTGCGTTACCATCGAAAGGCCATTGGTGTGAGCTGTCAAATAAGGTGTGTCAATTTGTGCATTGTTGCCCAAAATAATGATTTTTGAACCTTCGCCCATACGGGTGACCAGTGTTTTCATTTGATGTGGTGTTAAATTTTGTGCTTCATCAACAATCAACCAAGTGCGTGTAAATGTGCGTCCGCGTGCAAAGGATAAGGCCACAATTTCAATGCGATTCTGCCCTAAAACAGAGCTGATATCGGAAGCTTCTTCGCCCAGTAAAAAGGATAGGTTGTCGGTAATCGCTCCCATCCATGGCTCAAGTTTTTCCTTTTCAGTGCCCGGCAAAAAACCAATATCCTGACCCATGGGAACAGTGGCACGGGTAACTAAAATACGATCATACAATCCCACATCCAATGTCTGGTGTAGCCCACAAGCTAGTGCGAGAAGTGTTTTTCCTGACCCTGCCAAACCTAGAATTGAGACCAAATCCAAATTTGCATCCATTAATAGGTTCATCGCCATATTTTGTTCTAAATTACGCGCTTGCACGCCCCAAATAGCATGGCGATCGGTGCGGTATGGGTAAATATCACGTAAATCGACACGTCGATTTTCTTCATTGACCGTAAAGCAACGCAGTGCCACTTCATGTTCACCTGGCAGAAGTACAAAAGAACTCAAATAGGGTAGATTCATATCTTCTGGCCAAGTGACTTGATAGTTATTGCCGTGTTCGGCAGGGGAGACTTCCAATTTATCGCTCATAGCTTCCCATGTTTTGTCATCAAGGCTTAACTGCCCACTTGTGAGAATATCAAGGTCTTCAACGACTTTATCCGAACGGTAATCTTCGGTCGCCAGACCCAATGCCCGTGCTTTGATGCGTAAATTGATATCTTTGGAAACCAGTACGACTTCCCGCTTGGGATTATCTTGTTTTAGTAGCATGGTAACCGCGATAATACGATTGTCATTGCTGCTGAGATTAAGGGATTCGGGTAAAATGCCGGCAATTCGGTGAGTCATCTCAAAAAATAAACGACCTCCGCCAGGTAGCAAACAGCCTTTTGATAAGTCTTCTGCTTGCTCGCTTAATTCGTCTAAATAACGTGATACATCACGAACGTTGCGAGACAACTCATCAACACCACGTTTTACCTTATCCATTTCTTCAACAACCACGATAGGCAAGACTACATCATGCTCATCGAAACGACTCAAAGCATTCGGGTCATGAATTAATACATTGGTATCCAGTACAAAGATTTTACGCTGAAGCTCTTCAGTCATATGGCCCCCTAGCCCTTAATTGTCATTTTTAAGCTCTTATGCTTACTATAGAGGGCAGCGCGATAACGGCAAAGTATTTTCTTGATAAAGTACTTAAGGTATCAAAAAAAGCTTGTTAGATACCTATTATAGCTACAGTAGATTATGCTTCCAGTATGAAAAATAGCATTATAGTCAGTATTCTCACTAGCGTCGATCAAGCTGAGCAAGCTCAGTGGATGACGCAACAATTGCTTGAGAAGCATCTTGCAGCCTGCATTCAACAAACATCTGGAATATCTAGTTATCGTTGGCAAGGTAAGTTAGAATGCTCGCAAGAGTATTACCTGAACATCAAAACATCCCCTGAGCTTAAAGATCGAGTCATGGCATGGTTGAAGGATCATCACCCCTATGACATACCTGAACTCATCGTGCTGGAAGGGGTATGCAGCAAGGAATATGGTGAGTGGTTATATAGTGCAACTTTAGATGAAAATAATTGGTAGATAACGGTGTTTGGATCCCATGCTGACTTAATCGGTTATTAATACATATCTACATAGAGTGCATTTTAAAAGCGTAAGGTGCTGCGCCGTTTGTAGACCAAAGCGCTATCAATAAGATGAATGATATGTCTTAAAAGGAATTTATATGATTGAAATTACACTTGTTGGTGCATTTGTTGCTGGCCTATTATCTTTTTTATCGCCTTGTGTGCTACCACTTGTGCCAGCTTATTTGTCTTATATTAGTGGTGTGTCCGTGGATGTGTTGCGTCATCAAACGGATGAAGCTTCAACGGTGCGACGAACTGCGATTATTCAATCTTTGTGGTTTATTCTAGGCTTTAGCTTGGTATTTATTGCCTTGGGAGCATCGGCAACATGGTTGGGCCAATGGTTGCTCTCGAATATGAGTATTTTGGGCAAGGTGGCTGGAGCTATTATTTTTATCTTTGGTTTGCATTATACGGGTTTGATTCGAATTCCTTTTTTAATGATGGAGGCGCGTGTTGATACGGGTGCTGTGAATGCCCGCAGTGGTTCGGGTGCTTTGTTGCTGGGCTCTGCGTTTGCTTTTGGCTGGACACCATGCATTGGCCCGATTTTAGGTGCGATTCTAGCGGTTGCTGGAGCGCAGCAGCAAATTGGAGAAGGCATACTTTTATTGGTTGCTTACTCGGCGGGTTTGGGCGTTCCTTTTTTGCTGGCGGCTTTGGCAACGGATGCATTTTTGAATTGGTCGCAACGCTTTAAACGCCACCTGCATATGATTGAGGTGATATCAGGCATTTTATTGATGCTTGTTGGGGCGCTTATTTTTCTTGGCAGCTTTAGTATTTTGGCAGGTTGGTTGATTGAGTATTTTCCTTGGTTGGCGGATATTGAAGCGACTTTTTCATCATAAGACTGAATATAACTGTAGTAGGCAGTTGACCTCTATCATTGGGAGTGTTTCAATACACCCATGAATAGCAGTGAAAATCAAAGTCAACTTGAAACGCGGATTGCTTTACTGACGGAGCATATGTCCACGATTAGGCGTAATACTGAAAAGATGATGTCTGAAAATCAGCGTTTGCGTGAAGTGGTACGTTTGGCCGAGAGCGAGCTGCGCAAGCGTCGGGATCAAGTTCAGCAGCTTGAACGCGAACTCCATGATGAACATGAGAAGCGCCAAGAGGCAACAAGCCGCGTTGAGCATGCCATGGAAAAATTGGATCAAATTATTATCGAACCAAGCCAGGAACCGACATGAGTCATAAGGTTGATGTAAGCATACAGGGTAAAAAATTCAGTATCCGAACCAGCGATAACCCTGAAGCTGTTGAGGCTGCTGCTGAATTGGTGCGGCAGCAAATCGATGAGTTGCGTGAGCTTGGTGCAACAGCAGGAAGTGACCGTCTTATTACTTTGGCAGCATTGAATTTAGCGGGTGAATTATTGAAGAAAGGCGAAGTGGAAATTCAGAATATGGATACAATTCTTTCGGCTCTTGACGATGTTGTGTCACAAGCAGAGGGTTTAGCTAAAGTGCCCCTGCGCTGAGCGAGTGGCTTTATGTTGCCTGAGCCGATGCATGTCTTACGGGAGCTTCGCTACGCTGATTGTGAGCGTCCCACTTGTTTGGGATACCTGATTTCAGCGTGCTGCGCCCACCTCGTCATAGAGGGTTCGACGACTTGCTGTCACTACGTCAGTGCGGGGGTACTCTTTTATTTCTGACTCATTTCAAGCCATGAAAGGGCGCAAACAACAACTACGGCAACAGTGTTTATCCCGTCGTAAAGCATTGTCTCGTGAACAAAATAAAAATTTTTCTGGCAAAATTTTACAAACATTGCAGGACTACCTTCATCAACAATATGATAAAGATGTCCAAGTATTATGTTACCGTGCGCTTGCTGAAGAGGTGGATACCAGCGCTCTTTTTACATCACAAAGCGACCATCAGTATTATGCACCTGTCACGCGAAAAAGTGGGGATATGCATTGGTTAAGCTGTGATTCTGATACAGAATGGCAGACAGGGTTACTGCGTGTTTTGGAGCCTGTACATGGTCAATGCTGGCAAGAAGGGGAATCTCCTGCCATTGTGCTGTGCCCTGTCGTTGGGTTTGACTTGCAAGGCAATCGAATTGGCATGGGTAAAGGCTGTTTTGACCGTTGGTTAGCGCAGTATAAGCAACATATTGATATGGTGATTGGCCTAGCTTTTGACTGCCAGCGATGCCCAGCGATTGAACGCGAAGCGCATGACATGCCACTTGATGCAATCATAACAGAACAAGGATGGATGAAATGTCCGAACACATAAATATATTAGTAATTGGTGATATTCTCGGTAAAGCTGGACGCAAAGCATTGCGTGACCATTTGCCTAGAATTGTTGATCAAAACGCGGTGGACTTCGTGGTTGCCAATGGTGAGAATCTAGCAGCTGGGTTTGGCACAACGCGTAAAGTTGCTGATGAGGTTTTTGAGTCGGGTGTGCATGTATTGACCAATGGTAATCATTGCTGGGATCAACGGGACTTTCTTAAAACCATTGATGAAGATGATAGATTTATTCGCCCTATGAACTTTTCACCAGCTGCTCCAGGGCAAGGCTGGACGATTCAGGAGACTGCAGTCGGTCATCCTGTTGCTGTGATTAATACTATTGGTCAAATATTTATGAATGGCACATGGGACTGCCCGTTTGCTGCTGCTGATCAGGCATTGTCGGAAATTCCATCGGATGTAAAAGTCATTCTTATGGACTTGCATGCGGAAGCAACCAGTGAAAAAATGGGTATGGGCTGGCATTTGGATGGGCGGGTTTCATTTGTTTACGGTACACACACTCATGTGCCAACATGTGATGAGATTATTCACAGCAGTGGCACAGCCTACCAAACAGACATTGGTATGACAGGTTCTTATCAGTCAATTATTGGTATGCGAAAAGAAGGGGCATTGCATCGCATGATAACGCGGTTGCCACAACGTTTTGAAGCAGTTGATCGTGGTGCAACCCTTTTTTCAACGCTGCTTAAGGTGAGTGTTATTACAGGTAAGACCAGTCACATTGAGCGTATTAAGGTTGAGCCAGAGAGCTAGTTTATTGGCATAGTACATCCAAACTAAATTCAAATGGGTTGGACCGGTCGCCAAATTTCAAGCTATGAATGCCCTTAGAAAGTGGTATTGCCATTGCATTCTTTCCATGCCCCACGCGCTCATCATTTAAAAGGCAAAAATCACCATGCTGAGCGACGCGCAGCTGCAAACCACCAGTAGGTGCATTTTCAATAAATATATGCTCTTCGCGAAGCAAGCGGCTACAGCCGGCTAGTTTAACATTGGCGGGTTTCTTATCTGTGAATAAATCAGTCACGCTTTGAGGAGGGTGGTGGGCTCCAAAGACCCATGGTAAATGGTAAATCATTCGCGGGCGATTGCATAGTGCCTGTTGAGCTGCGGTATTGGTCCCCTCTAATTTGGCATAAGAAATAAATGTATCTTCAAGGCTGTCGGAAGCATCTTCATCAAGTGCGAGTTTGAGGCGAGAAAATAATGCCGCTAGTAGTGGTGTTAATCGGCTTGCGGGGCCATTAACCAGTCGAATTAGCGCGCCGCGGTCAATGACTTCTACTTCGCCGTCTGTTAATGCCGTAACGGTTGCGGTACGTTGATGCGCCAACCCTGCTAACCCAAGTTCACCTACGACTTCACCGGCTTGCAGTGTAAATGTGTGCACACGGCCATCTTGTTGTCTGCGGCGAACTTCCACCCATCCTGATTGAATCAGGTAAGCGATAGCCTCTTCATCACCTTGCCCAATGAGTACGTCACCTTCTTTAAATAGCATGATATTGGCCATATAAAACCTCGTCTAAATTTATAAAATAACAAGCCTAAGAAGTTTTTCGCATATATATGTGTTCAGCATCACTTTGGATATGAAAAGTCTTCGGTACACGTGGCTTGTAATGAAATATATTGTACCATATCGAACTATAGCAGGAGATTTAATGCAAATGTAATGATTGTGTGTGAGAGTGCGGAATCTTGTATGCTACTATCGTAGCGTAATCATAGTATGTAAATGAAGGTTTTCCCCCTATTTGAAATAATGGATGTCGGGGCATAGAGCCTCGCTTGCAGTATCGAATGTTATCATTCGGTGTATTTTTTTTGGGCGTTGATGCGTCCATAGGGTGTTAAAGATGTCTTCTGAAGAAAATGTACAACAAATGAAATTTAGTGATTTAGGTTTGTCTGAACCAGTCATGCAGGGCTTGAATGATGCGGGTTATGAATCGCCATCTCCGATTCAAGCAGAAATTATTCCTTATGTGTTGGATAACCGTGATGTATTGGGTCAAGCGCAGACAGGTACAGGTAAAACTGCTGCTTTTGCATTGCCTGTGTTATCAAAAATTGATACAAGTTTGCGAGACCCGCAGGTTTTGGTGCTTGCGCCAACGCGTGAATTAGCTATTCAGGTTGCTGAAGCATTCCAGAAATATGGTAGTCATATTAAAGGGTTTCATGTTTTGCCTATTTATGGCGGTCAAAGTTATGATACACAATTGCGCCAATTGAAACGTGGTGTGCATGTGGTTGTTGGTACACCTGGTCGTGTGATGGACCATATGCGCCGTAAGACGTTAAAGCTAGCAGGCTTGAAAACATTAATTCTTGATGAAGCTGATGAAATGTTGCGCATGGGCTTTATTGATGATGTAGAATGGATTTTGGAACAAACACCAGATGAACGTCAGATTGCTTTGTTTTCTGCAACCATGCCTGATGCGATTCGGAAAATTACCAAGCGTTACCTAAAAGATCCTGAGCATGTAACTATTAAAAATAAAACCAGCACTGTCTCTACCATCCGTCAGCGTTACTGGCCCGTAAGTGGTCGCCATAAGATGGATGCGTTAACCCGTATTCTTGAAGCAGAAACCTTTGATGGCATGATTATTTTTGTACGTACTCGTGGCGCAACGACAGAAGTCGCAGAGAAGCTTGAAGCACGTGGTTTTGGTGCCGCTGCACTCAATGGTGAAATAGCACAAAAACAGCGTGAACAAATTGTAAACCGCTTGAAAAAAGGGCATCTAGATATTTTGGTTGCAACTGATGTGGTTGCACGTGGTTTGGATATTGAACGTATTTCACACGTGATTAACTATGATATTCCTGGTGATACCGAATCTTATGTGCATCGTATTGGTCGTACAGGTCGTGCAGGCCGTCAAGGTGATGCTATTTTATTTGTTGCCCCACGTGAGCAACGTATGCTTTATTCTATTGAGCGTGCAACGCGACAGAAAATTGAAGAATTCCAAATGCCCTCAACCTCTGATATCAATGATAAGCGTGTTGATGCATTCAAACAACGTATTCAAGCAACTTTGGAAGCAGACGATTTAAGCCTATTTGCAAAAATTATTGAGCAATATGAAGCAGAGCACCAAGTGCCAGCACAGGAAATTGCTGCGGCTTTGGCAAAGATGGTTCAAGGAGATCAACCGTTGCTATTGGCTGAATCTCGCCGTCCTAGCCCTAAGGCTGCTCGATCAGACTCAAAAGATGAGCGTAGTTCAGACTCTTCCTCGCGCAATAAAACAGAGCGGCCTCAACAAAGCCAGCGTAACTCGTCACGTTCATTACCGCGTCTTGAACGCGGTATGGAGCGTTTTCGTATTGAAGTTGGCTCCGGTCATGATGCTCAAAAAGGCAATATTGTCGGTGCGGTAGCCAATGAGTCAGGTATTGAGAATGAATTTATTGGCCATATCGAAATTTATGACCATTACAGTACGATTGATTTGCCAGAAGGTATGCCAAACCACATTTTGAAGACTTTGCAGGGTACGCGTGTATCGGATCGTAAGTTGCAAATGACTCGTGAAGAGTCAGCAAGTGATGCGCCTGTTGAACGTAAGCGCCGCCCTGATTCACGTAGTGGGCAAGGTGGAGGCCGTTCAGGTTCAGGTCGTCCGCCGCGTCGTACGGAAGGTCGTGGCGATGGCCGTAGTGCACCACGCCGTAAGCCAAGTGGTTCAGGGCCGAAGCGCGGTTCATAAGTAAGCTTCCATCTAGTGATTGAGAAAGGCACAAAGACTTGTTCTTTGTGCCTTTTTTGTTTGGAGTGACTGCTTCGATGGGGGAGGTAGTACTATGGAATGGGATATCTCACTTCTTTTATATGGCTTAGCTGTTGGTCTGTGTGCAGGTGTGCTGGCTGGCTTTATGGCAGGACTGGCAGGCGTTGGCGGTGGACTTATTTATGTGCCTGTATTTTACCTTTTGATGCCAGATTCTACGGGTGGCATGGCATTGGCGATTTTTGCCAGTATGACAGCGATTGCTATCACCTCTTTTTTTTCAGCGTATAGGCATTGGCAATTGGGTCATGTGAACATCGTATTGTTTTATCGTTTGTGGCCAGGTTTATTGTTGGGTGCGAGCGTGGGCTTGTGGAGCACCTTGATTTTGCCCGAGTTATGGATCCTTTTAGCGCTAGCAGCATTAAATACATGGGTGGCTTATGATTATGGCCGTGAGATGCCTGCTGCTGTGCAACGTAAAAGCTTGCTAAGTTTTTTAGGGTTGCCGATTGGCTATGTGTCTGGCGTATTAGGTATTGCAGGTGGTACGATGCTTGTGCCGTTGTTAAGACGGTTTGTGGTCTTAAAGGATGCTGTGGGGACATCTGCGATGTGTGGCGCTGTTATGGTCACTGTAGCTGTCTTTTTGAATATGTTAGGGGAATCGGGTTGGCAGGGTTTATTGCAGGCGCAAGGGGCCTTTTTATTGCCAACATGGCTGGGCTTATTGCTCACCATGCCATTCGCAGCCAAAGCATCGGCAGGGTGGCATGATAATTTCAGTGAAAGACAACTGCAAATTGTTTTGAAATCGATTTTTGCTCTTATCGCTATAATATTTGGCGTGTTGGCATGGATGGAATAAAAAAGAGAGCTTCGATTTCTCGTAACTTATTGTTCTAAAATAATGGTGCCAGGCTTGTTACAGTTGTTAAATTTAGGGAGGGTGTAGTTTATATATGTGACAATAAACTACTCAAATTGCGCTTTTAAAGCCTGACTCAAACTAGGTATGCTGAATGGCTTAGAAAGCAATGTATATCCACTTAAAATTGTTTTATCTGCCAGTGCACTCTCATCATAACCTGAAGAAAATATCACTTTAATATCGGGGCATAAGCTCTGGATATGCTCAGCCATATCAGTGCCGCTAAGTCTTGGCATAGTAACATCAGTAAATATCAGTTGAATACTCTCTTTATTCTTCATAAAAACATCGATGCCGTCTAGTCCATCAGTAGCGGTAATAACTTTGTAACCTAAGCTTTTTAAAATATCCTGATTTACCTCCAAAATACTTGAATCATCATCTACCAGCAATATCAACTCTCCATTACCAAGTAACGCGTCACCACTCGCCTCTAGGTTCAAGTGGTTGGTGTTTGATTCCAACAATGGCAGGTAAATATGGAAAGAAGCACCCTTGCCAACAGGGCTGTCAACCTCAATGATCCCACCATGGGATTGAATTGCACCATAGCTCATAGCTAGACCAAGGCCTGTGCCCAAGCCGTCTGTTTTAGTTGTATAAAAAGGCTCAAAAATTCGAGTTTGATGATGGCTTGAAATCCCCTCGCCATTATCACTTACAATGATGTGTGCAAAATTATTTGTATTCGTTGCAAAGTGTTGTTTAATAAAACTTTCACCTGCAGTAAAAGCTTCAAGTGTTACTGATATGATAGGTGAGGCCTTACTATCTATTGCATCACATGCATTTTTCACCAAATTCATTAAAACTTGCTGCAGTTGACTTGCATCACCCTTAATGTTTAGTTCTTCAGCACAAATAAATTGGTTTACGTTGATGTTTGTCGGAATACCAACTTGAGCTAGCTCTAATGACTCTTTAATAAGTGGTGTCAATTCAAGCTCTTTCATTTCAACTTCAGTGTTGCGAGAAAAACTTAACAGTTTCTTTATCATGGCTACAGGTGAAAAAGATAGTTTTTCAATAGCACTCACTTTGTATGCTACATCAGGGAGATGTTTTACTTTTTTCTTAATTAAATACAGGTTTCCAGTCATTGCAGCCAGTATATTATTAAAATCATGAGCTACTCCAGCAACGAGTGTTCCCATACCTTCCATTTTCTGGGCTTGGATAAATTTTCTTTCAAGATCTTGGTGGCTACTCATGTCTTGTTGGATACCAACATAATGAGTGATTGTGCCTTGTTCATCCATAATGGGGGATATTGTTGTCATCGCAGGGTATTCATTGCCATTCTTTCGTCGATCAATGACTGAGCTATGCCAAGTATTCCCACTTGAGATAGTGCTCCATAGCTTCTTATAATATTCAGGTGTTTGTTTGCCACTTTTAAGAATACGTGGGTTTTTTCCAAGTACCTCGTGAGGCTCATAGCCAGTAATTCTTGTAAAAGAAGGGTTTACATACTCAATGACCCCTTCCACATCGGTAATCATGATAGACTCGCCAGTTTGCGCCACTGCTCGAGAAAGCTTGATACACTCTTTCTCGGCATGCACCTGTTGCTCAACCCTTGCTGCTACCTCCGCTTCAAGCGTCTTTTCGCGCCGAAGTTTTTTTAATGCTCGGAGTTTCACCACTTCGTCATCAAAACTTAAGTGATGCTCTTTAACATGCAAATCTATCACATTACCAGCTTGGCCTATGGTAATATTCTCTTCAGATGCCCAACACTTAACTCCCAAAGCATGGGTAAAGATACCTGTTATTTTACCCATAAGAAAGGGACATAATTTGGTTAAGGTGGCTGACGACTCCTCTACCAAACCTAGCTCCCAAGGGTTATGAATCCGCACAACTGCAGTTTTAGCATCTGGGTTAAAGGATAAGAGCTTAAAGCTTCCCCATCCTGCTGCTGCGACGACATCTCCCCATGCCAAAAAACCTTTTTCAAACGTGGAACCTAATTCATTCACAATTTGATAGTAATCTTCGCGTGTACCCAAGCTGGCATGTTGAGCAACCAAGAGATAATATAAATCATTGTCAACCTCTTGACGTAAAGGCTCAAGAATCCTTAGTAATGATGGGTTAAGCCGGAGTGTAACAGCAGGAACACCAAAAAATTCCATTTTTCCAGCATCTGTGTCCCAAGTGATCGGAGTCTCATTTACAACTATATCAACATTCATGACGTTACTCCTATCTCGGGAAACCAAGAGAAGTAAGCGACCATGGAATCAATATAATAACAATCGCATAAAAGGACTAGTCATAGACCTCTCATCTTTTATGCCTCAGAGCGGATAGGGTTAAATCATGCATGTGATGATAGCGATGGAGAACAAGTCGAATATCATGAAAAAATATTGGCTTAACAGGCTATGAAGAAGGCTATGGGCTTATTGAGGCAATAAAAAAAGCCTGCAGGCACAAGGCTTACAGGCTCCTATTGTCCTCTATTGGACGATGTGATGGTGGCCAGACTTGGAATCGAACCAAGGACACAGGGATTTTCAGTCCCAGTTTTTAACCTATATAAAAAAACAAATAATGCGCATTAGTTGACTTTTTGGGGCAATTTTGGGACACTTAACCTCGAAAGTCACTCTCAAGAGAGGTTAAAAAATGGCAACAATTCAGAATCGTGGACCATATCAATGGCAAGCTAGGATAAGACGCAGGGGCTACCCAGTCCAAAGTAAAACATTTGAGACGAAGGTTGATGCGCAAACTTGGGCTCGCTCAATTGAAAATGAAATGGATCGCGGTGTGTTTGTGAGTCGCATCGAGGCGGAGCGAACGACACTTAGGGAGTGTCTAGAACGTTATGCGCGTGAAGTAACGGAATATAAGAAAGGCAATCAGCCAGAGTTTAGTAGAATTAGGATCTTACTTCGTCAGCCATTTGCATCATATATAATGGCAAATGTACGAAGCTCGGACATTGCGAGTTTTCGTGACATGCTTTTGCGTAAGGGCAGGCAGCCAGCCACGGTGGTGCATTACCTTGCCATTTTGTCTCATTTATTTAACACGGCAAGAAGGGAGTGGGGAATGGAGTCCATATCAAACCCTGTCGAGCTTGTGAAAAAGCCTACAGTACGCAATTCTCGCAACCGCAGATTAGAAGAGGGCGAAGAAGAAATGCTACTTGAAGCATGTAGAAACCAAGGAAATGTATGGCTTGAGCCATTGGTGATATTGGCGATTGAAACGGCGATGCGGAAAAGCGAGCTTTTGAACATGCGCTGGGAGCATGTGGATTTCAAAAAACGTGGAGTTCACCTACCAGATACAAAAAATGGTGAGAGTAGAGATGTACCACTCTCCTCGCGCGCTATTAAGGTGCTTAAAAGCCTTCCGCGTTCATTTTCAGGCCAAGTGCTATGCACATCTAGCTCTGCGACGCGAAAAGCCTTTATTAAGGCTCGTAAGCAAGCGGGACTGAAAAATTTGCGCTTTCATGATTCGCGCCATGAGGCAACTAGCCGTTTGGCGCAGCTGTATGAGATTCAAGACCTGTCAAAAGTAACAGGGCATAAAGATATGAAAATGTTAATGCGATATAATCACCCAAGGGTTGAGGATCTGGCAAAAATACTGAGCTAAGATGATTAAATATATGAATGAAATGAATTCGAAAATAAACACTTACACTTTACTTTAGAATTCACTTCACTAATAATATGCATATGGGATTTTTGATAACACCAAAGTTAGACACTGTGAGCATTGTTCTCCGGGGAACATTTAACCCAGCTATTTTTTCTCCTTACTGGTTTGAAAAATATAAAATTATTGCTTCAAAAGCTGAGGATGCTGATGTTCAATTGATTCATCCTGAGGTGGTCTCATTTAGAACTGATTGGCTTAGCCTTAGCTCGGATAAAAACTCATTTACCATAGCAACGTCTGAAGCGCCTTGGGTTAGGTGTTTAGATTTAGTCGAACAAACTTTTGGTGATTTTCTTAGTCATACGCCTATTACCCAGCTAGGCATTAATCGGAATATAGAGTTTCCAAGTACAATGGAGAAGAATGAAGTGGTTGGTCATTTGCTGGCTCCTAAGAAACCTTGGGGTGATTGGGGTAGCCAGATATCGAAAGGAGTCGCTGGAAACCATGGAGGAATGCGAAATGTTACTATGGAAATCAGAGACCTAGAAGACCGTGAAAAAGGTCATGTGAGAGCCTCGGTATCTCCTTCTGAAGGTAACAATCATGGAGTAGTGGTTTCTATAAACGACCATTATGAATTTTCAAATGTGCTGTCGGACTCTACACTTGGTGCAACTCAAGCTATGGAAACACTAAGTCAAAATTTTATGGCGTCTATGGATCGCTCGGCAAGCATTACAAATCAGGTTATGAAGTTAATAGACGAAGCATGAATACTAAAACTACAGATAGTATAAGCGTTGATTTAGATAGATCCAAGCTTGTATCAAATATGGCTCAGAGTTTGGAGACTATCCAACTCCAGAGCAACATAGATGCAAAAATTATTCATAATAATATGGCTGATAAACATTCATCCCTCACAAGACTAGTTAGGCAATTTGAAGCAAAAGACCTACAGTCAGTTCCTGTTAACGGACAAAAAAAGCACAAAGAGCGTTCTAATTTCATCCCTCTTCAAGAGTGGGAAGGTTATGTTTTAGATATTCAAGAAGATTTATTCACGGCCTCGCTACTTGACCTTACCAATAAAAGGGAGGTTCCAGATGAAGAAGCCGAGTTTGCAATTAGTGAAATTGCGGAGCCTGATGTGGAATTCCTTTCTATAGGAGCCGTTTTCCGTTGGGTTCTTGGATATAGAATTAAACCATCAGGACAATCTAGAGAGTCTCAGATTATATTCCGCCGTATGCCTAAATGGAATTTGGAAAGTAAAGCTAGGGCAGATAGGAATGCTGAGCGCCTAATGAAGACTTTGAGTTGGAAGTAAGCGCGCGTACAAAACCCCACAACAAACAGCTGGAAGTTTCTGTTTTTGGACCTGGTCGTGGGGAGTCTATTGTTGTCCATATTGGAAATGACAAATGGGTTATTATTGACTCTTGCTATGATAAAGATCTAGGTGAGCCTGCTGCCTTAGCTTATCTTAGGTCGATTAATGTTGATATAAGAAGAAATGTAGTTTTAATCATATCGACACACTGGCACGACGATCATATTAGAGGTCTTAGTAAATGTGTTGAGGAGTGTGAAAGTGCATCTTTTTGTTGCTCGGAGGCATTCAATAAGAAGTCATTTTTTGAAATGATTAGTGCGTATGATGTTAATAAAATAACCAAGTCTGGCTCGGGAACTTCCGAGATAGTAAATGTTTTCAACCTTCTTTCTGAACGGGGTGAAAGTGTGCTTAAGGCTATAGCTGATAGACCTCTTTATAAAGCAGGTGCGGGCGAATTAGAGTGTGCAATAGTAGCTTTATCACCATCAGATGAGCAAGTGGATGCATTCCATTTTGATATTGCGGGGATCAAAATTAAAGTAGGTGATAGTAGGAAAAGAGCTCCTTCATGTTCTCCTAATCACTCATGTGTAGTGACATTAATCCAAGTAGGTGAGCAGTCAATTCTATTAGGAGCAGACCATGAAGAAACAACTAGCCCTAATACAGGGTGGACTGCAATTGTTAACTCTACTCTTCGGCCGAAAGTAAAGTGCTCTGTATATAAAGTAGCTCATCATGGGTCAGAGAATGGGCATGTTGATGCTGTGTGGGAAGAAATGCTTATTGATCAGCCTCATGCAGTGCTTACACCATATAGGAACAGTAAACTTCCCAAAAATGAAATGATTGAGGAAATTTTAAAAAAAACCGAAACGGCATACTCGACAGCTAGAAATAGTGATATAAACACAAATGTAAAGCGTGATAAGGTTGTCGACAAAATGATCAAAGAAACTGTAGGGAAAATTAAAACAGAGCCAAAAACAGGGCATGTTCGAATAAGAAATAGGGTAGATGGCGATATTAATGCTTGGGAATCCGAACTTTTTTCTGGAGCTTGCCATTTACGTCATTTTTCTTGCATGCAATAAGCTTCACACTTTTAATTAAGAACCTCACAAGGAATTAAATGATCTCGTAATTTATCATCCTTAGTTTTGGCGTGACTATCATTTTCATAATAAAAACAACGTTCAAAGCCACGGTTGTCATAAAGCATTTTCCAATAAGCTTTTGGATAAGCAATTCCTGACCTTCTCATCCGTTTAGGATGTGAGCCATAAATCACTCCATTGACAACGTTCATAGATCCAAGCTTGCGTGCAACCTGCCTCTCATATTTTTCAGCCTTTACCCATGTCTTACGATTGATCCATTTGTATTGAGGAATAATGTTAGCCATTGAATATACCGACTTTAAAGACTTCTTTGACCAGTCAAATGAGGCATCGGGAGCCAAGTGGCCTCGATCAGCATGAAACTCATTCTTAGTATAATCTTTTGATGTCGTACGGTATTGTTTTGGAATAGCTCTGTCTGGGTAAAATCGGGGGCGCTTTTTGATGTTACCAGCATTTACTTTTGAGCCATCTTGTATATTATGGTTCAACCTTGCCACCCATTATGGCTCAAAGTGGCCACCTCTAATTCATCAGCAAGAATGCTGCCCCTTGATCCCAAAATGATTTATATAAATCCATCGTCTATACTTCTCATTTGATGGGTGCTGACCGTCTGCAACCTGCCACAAGTGGACGTTCAGAAAGTTCTTTTAACGACCTAAATAACCCATGCATTGCACCTTGCGTCGGGTTGATTGCCTTGTTAGGCCTTTGATTTTGTAAGTTAGAGGTGTGTTCCCATTATTTACAATCCACACATTCCATATAACTGTGAACTGTTCTCCACTGGCCATCAGGCCCACGTTCTTTTGTAGAACCAGCTTTTACACGACCCGTTCCAAAGCAACGTGAACAAGCAAGCCTTCTAGCGTATTTTTCTATTGGACAACCACATTTTGGGCAAAAAAGTGCTCGATTAGATACACCACTTTCACATTCTGGACAAGAAATAAGTGCCATTGCCTACCCTCCTATATACGACCTGAGTGTAGCTGGTAATTTCATGGTTGACAAAGGACCGAAATTGGCCGTTTGTCGGCTGTCAGCACTATAATTTCATGGCCATAGCCACTGGTAAGGTTTCAGCCACAATAAGTGGCTACTTTGAACCGTAATGGGTGGCTAACTTCACCGTAATACACACCATCTAGGGTGTACCCAACATACTTAGCCCCTTTCATCGAGTAGTCGTAACATATTTGATAATAACCCTTATCAAGCACTTGGTCACAATTATGCTTATTGATAAAATCACTTACTTCAGTGGCTGAAGATATGCTGGGGAGTAGCAGTGCTATAAGAATAAAAGCATGTTTCATAAGAACCTCTTTTTTGTTCCATGTAATACCATCAATTTTGCTCACCTTAGCGCCATCCTCTCCAGCAGCAACCCCTTCACCTCATCCCAATTGTCCAAACCCTTAAATTTGATTTCAGGATAATTGTCACCCGCACATTCAACGTGAATCTGCCCTTGCTTCATAATCAAATCAGCATCAGTTCGGAACACCTTCACCATGCGCACAGCCTGCCAAGGCACAGTAATAACTTCTTCATGCATGACCCCAGTTCTAATCTCAATCCCATACTTAGTTAGCCTATAAAACGTCCTATGCGCCTGTGCCATTTTAAACTTACTAACCATCCACCCAGCCACAAAGAATAAGCCTGTGTACATCAACATATCACCAAAATCGTCGTATCTTTGATAGCTTGTTGATACGAGCTTAGAGATAAGCACCAGCACAACAGCCAGCAAGGGAATAGCACAAAGCCACTTCAAACCCCAACGATAGAACCATTTGCTCTTTTTCGTCGCCTGGAACTCAATTGTCCCATCTTCATTTTCAACCATTTTCATGATTTGCCTCCACTTTACCAATAATCGCGGCTATTTTTTATATTTTTTAATAAAGGATTTAAACGCATCTTCCGCCTTTAATTTTAATTCCTGGTGCTCCCAGACTTCTTTTTCCGCTGTTTCGCTGGCATCGATAAGAATGGTGAGAAAACCCTCATACTCATCTTCTAATTTATTGGCATCATATCTTTTTCCATCTAGTTCCCAGACTGCTTCTTCTGGTTCGATGGCATCGAAAACAATGGTGAGACAATCCTCAGCTACTTCAGCAGCACTATCAACACACACTATGGTATTGGGAAACTTCTTCTTTAGGGCACCTTTAAGGTTTACCAAGTATAATTCATTATATTTAAACTCAATAGCACCCCTAGCTTCGTTAGACTCGGCGTAAAACTCATGCTCATCTTGAGTTATATCAGACCAAGGCCTTACCCCATTTTTTATAAGGAATGTACTCACATACTCCTGTAATCCCAAAAAAACAGTTACTCCAACATAAATTTCACCAATAATGATTTTAAATAGCATGTTAATTTCCTTTTCCTATTTTTTTAGTCCAACAATCCACACTAGTCCCACCAATTTAAAATTGCAGTTTTGTATCAATCATACCAACTCCTCGCTTTTTAAAATCTTGCCACATGTGTCACGGACACAGTCCGCGTCATATTTGGCATAGCCAACCCAGAGCGCAGCAATAAGGAGCAGTCCAGTGTGGCGTAGCCACCTGCAAAGCAGGTTCACTTGACGGCTTTGTTGGATGTGCTCCCCCCTTGAGGGGGCTACGGGGTGATGCAATGCTTCTAAATCCATTGAGACCCTGTTTACAGAGTCGGAGCAGGTAACGCCTCGCGAAACCTTGGAGCGAGCCGCCGTGTCCATGCTATGCCGTGGGAAGTTCCGTCCGTGAGGGAAAGGAAAGCCAGATAGGCAATGGTCACACCTGCGTGATGTGTTCATTTTGGGAGTTTGAGGGCTAGCACTCAGGAGAGAGGGGTGGAGTAAAACATCTTGCTGGTTGTAACCAGGGGAGAGACTTCTCCCCACCCATAGTCGTTCCATAGTCGTTCTACCACCTTGCCAAACATCTCTTTCAAACGATTTACACAAAAAACACATGCCATAGTCGTTCCATAGTCGTTCAAACAGGAAAATAGATGAAAGTGAATGGTAGTATAACAACAATAGCTAATACCCCTAAATTCAAGACCAACTTACCAACCTCAAAAAGGTACTCATTGCGATAAAGAGTCATCGAACTCAAGGCATCCTCTTCTTTCTCTTCCCAATACCTCATTTCAGAATAAAGCGACTCATCACTGGATTTTCCTTTTTCAGAAGAAGCACTCACATCAGCAAGACCCTGCATAGCAGATTTCCAAGTATAAACATGGTGCCTGCGTGCAGACTGAAGCTGAGAATACTTCAAGGCAGCTCTTCCATTCCTAAACAACGAGCTATTAAAAAATTCAAACGTCGCCAAAAAATCAATAAAACGGTCTTTGTGAGACTCCGACTTCCAAGTTAAATCCATCATTTCACACCTCCTTAAATTTGATCCATCCATGAATCATCCACCACCGGTTTAATTTCTGTGGTGTCTTTTTTCTTTGTTTGCTTTTTCTTAGGCGGCAAAACAATGCCAATAGGTTTAATTTGATGGAATTTGGCAAAGAAGGACTCCTTCACCGCTTCAGGTACTGAACCCCAATCAGAGCGCATGGGAGCATTCACCCGATCGCGTAAGAGCTTCACAGAATACCAAGGCCTCATAATGGCTATCACTGGTTTCAAATTCCCTGATATAATCAACACTTCATTCCTTTGAATCTGGCGGAGTAATGCACCTTCCATGGCCTGTTGATCATTAGCTGCGAATTGCGCTCTCATATTTTCATCCATCGTACTGTATGAAGGCCGAACCACACCTTGCAGACCCAAAAGCTCTGCAAGAGCTTTGGCATCTTTTCGCAAGCCACTCATCACACATACAGTACCAAATGACTCAGCAACCACATCGCCAATATCAGAGCCATACACAGCTTTCAGCTGTGAAAGGTTCTGAACAAAGCCATGCATCTGAACACCTGCACCACGCAGAAGGTTCAAAGCCTCGTCAATGGATTCAAGTGCTCCAAGGTTGGCCATCTCATCGAGCATCAAACGCACATCAGTTGAACCACCTTCAGCCAGGTGTGAAAAGAGACGAGTGAAGAATAACCATTGGATAGGACGCACTGCCTTGGCATCGCTGGCAGAAGTAACAAGAAAGACTGCGGCTTTTTTGGAACGAATGTCATCCATGCTAAAGGTTGGCTTATGGGCCATGAAACCAACTACTTTATCCATCATCCAAACAGAGCAAGCACCCTGAATGGTCGCTGCAACTGAACCAACGGTGGCAGAGCTGCCAGCCATAGATTCAAAGAGTCGATAATCGAGGCGCGCCGCATCATCCACAATCAACTTACCAGAAGCTTCATCTGCATATAGCGATTGAAGCCCATCAGCCAAACCCAAACCATCAGCATGGGCTTGGAGAAGATAAGCAGACAAACATGTCCGCGACATATTGTTCCAGTTTGAACCAGAGCCTCCACCTTGGCTATCATCCCCCGCAGCAATAAGTTGGCGCGCTAGCTCACGAACGTCATCAGGTGATGAACATTCACGAAGCGGATCCCAGCCATGGCCATAGCCACTCAAAGGACCGAGCACGATGATTTTGTGGCCACGCGATTGAAGATATGGCGCAGCACGCGCCAGTAATTCCGCTTTTGGGTCAGTGACTACAACCGCGCAATCATCATGCAGCTGTAAGAGTGATGGCAAAACCTGACACGCTGACTTTCCGTTACCCGATGGACCAACGGTGAGGCAGTGGGGGTTACCACCAGCCGAGCGAGAAAGCCGCACTTGTTCGGCAAGCACAAAGCCATCACCCAATGGTAAATCCTTCAAAGAACCAAAAACCTTAGTCTTGTCTGTGGCTAGCCACTTGGCCACGTGAGTCCGAATGATTGGATACACAAGGAATTCAAAGAAAAATGAGATGAGAATCGCGATTAGAACCCATGGCGCGAAATGCCAAAGCATACGGTCTTGGGTGAGGTATTTTGGAACCATAAAGTTAGCTTTTGATATTTGACTCAAATCACCAGTTGGAGGAACAATATGGGCCATTCCCGCCACCCAGAGAGACGGCTTAGAAGCAATCAAAAAAGTATATTTTATGCGGTTATTTTGCACCTTCAGCCATTGTTCTTTTTGCGTACTGTCACCTTTCTTATATTTGACTGCCGAGATATCTTGCGACACATCAGTCACCAACATTGCGCATGCCATATAAACACCTAAAACCACCAAAAACAGATAACCAATAAAAGTAACAAATCGAATAATATTATTGATTACTTCACCCATGCTACTGACCTCCAAAAAGGCTAGGTGAACGCGGAGCTGGTTTGTAGTGCTTCTGTTTTTTGAGTCGCTCTGCAGCTTGATGAGATTTTTCAAGCTGGGCGTTTTGAGAGGCACGAACCAAAGCCATTGAGACTGCGTTTTGTTCTTGGATTGAAGCCTTTAAATCTTTATATGAAACCGTGAGTTGGGGGAGAGGCGAGAGCTGATCAATCAGCTCTCGATCATCTGGGGATGATGTTTTAAGGTTTCTTAAGTCCACCTTAGTTTTTTTAATTGTCGCGCCAATGCCGCGCATGGTCACATTGGCAGATAAAATCTGACCAATTGCCGCACGGTCCTGCGGTAAAAAAACTTTCCAAGCCTCAATCGAGCCGCAGCTAATTGTATTGATTTGGGTGTTTGAAATAGCTTTTTTAATTGACGTTACGAGTGCCTTATCGCGGTCATATTTTGGGATCTCGCCTTCAGACGTGTTTGAAATCGCAGCCTGAATATCATCCGCATTTTTGGCAAACTCTGCTTGGCTTTTTTCATCACTGAAAAGGTTTTTATCACAATCTTTGCCGCTGGTGAGCCTGTCAAAGATCGATGTGCTCACATCTTTCAATGCAAGTCGATAAGCACGATCCAAACGATAAGCATCAGGTGCTTGGGTGTTTGTTTGGGTTTTGCCTGATTTATCACGCCTCATGTACACGTCACCCAACACGGCATTAAGCGAAGCTTTGGAGCTTGGATTTAAGGCAGACTCATTAATTTTCGAAGCTAGTGACCAAGATGTGGTTGCATTTGAATTGGAAACCGCGTCAGACCATTTGGTACCACCGCTTGCATCCTTTTGAATACTTTTTGCTTGTTCTTTTTGAGCGTATAAACCAAGCGGATCATTTTTCACCAACGAAGCTTCGATTTGTCGACAATCGTTCTTGGCAATTTGGATCTTCTTAGTAGCATTTTTCAACGCATTTTGAATTGCTTCATATCTCGTTGGCATAATACTAGCAGCCAAATATGAGGCTGATGCAGCCACGACAGCATCACCGACACTTTGAAGATCATTCAGCCCTAAATCTGTCTGCAGGTTGGCCTTAAATTGAGATTTCCAATCAATACCGTTGCATGAAAGTCCGTTTGGTAAATCAACACCAATATTAGCTTCAGCACTGCGCGAACCTCCACCTCCATGACTGGAAAGCGGCACGGAATAGCCGCCACCAAGATCAATCATGCGCTGAAAGTTTTGCGCATCTTGGCTTGCAGAAAACGCCATGCCAGGTAAAAATAGAAGTAGCCCAAAAACTGAGTATTTGTTTGTCATTTTTTAAACCCTCCTCTTCCAAGACCTTGTGTGGCGACGGCTGAAACGGAACCAGCCACTGAACTAGCAGCTTGCCCAGCCATCGAAGCTAACCCACCAAGCCCAAACCCTTGGCCGAAGACAAGAAAGAGAGCTACGACCGTACTGCCAAGAATCAGCATGGCTTCGGTTGTTTTTACACTCGATCTAGCAGCTTCGACTTGCGCGCGTTGATTGGTTAAAACTCCGTTTGCTATTTCCGCGAAGCCAGGATCGATTTGCCCTTCTTGCATCAAAAGCTTATTGAATTCAGCGTTGTCTTTATCCATTTTGACGTATGCATTGTATCCAGCTGACCCAACTGCGTAGCTGGCCGAACCAATAGTTGAAATGGCGGCAGAAGCTGGGTTTGTTTTAGCTAAAAAGAGCATTTTAGAGATTGCTGCCTGACCAGCTTTTGTCATAGCGGCTTTACCTGTCAACGCACCAGCTGCTCCAGCATCAACCACACTTGAGCTACCAGTTAGCTGATCCCAGGAACCTGTTATCAAGTTTGTCATGTAAGAGCTACCGCCTGCATTTTCAGACATCACCCCAATATCAGCCTGTTCAACTGCTGTCATCTTCTTTTCGATGACAAGCACGCTAAATTGCCAAGCGAACATAAATATAAAAGCTAGGATGAAGTTCTTGTGTGCTTTCCAATGATACTTGGGAATGAATGAGGCTAATATTACGAAGAAAAAACTGATTGGAAGTAAATAGAATCCAAAATTTATAGTTGAAATAATAAATGGTTTAGCAGCCAAGGCGAACCCGCCAACCCAGTTAGTAAACCAGCCACCAACTGCAGCTTTAACACCACTTTTCTCGAGAAGACCAGCACCGGCACTTGATCCTGAAATATCACCCATCTTATCGCGCAAAGCCGTTCCCATCGCTTCCATTTTTTTGGCACGATAAAAGGACTTGGCAATATCATCATCAGTCATACCAACGAGCTTTTCAGCAGGCACACCTAAGGTTGCCGCCAAATATTTGCCCTGATCTTCCTCGCCAATTGTATGTCCGAAAACGGTAAAACCTCCCTTAAAATCATCAATTTCAGCTTGAGTTATCGAGGAGTCCACGATCTTGCCAAATTCATTTGTAACCGTTTGGCAGACTGCATCCATAGCCTCTTTTGACGGATAAATAATCTTTGCCCATGCATCGGCTAATTCTTTTCCTTTGAGTGGTGGGTCTTGAGCATCATTCACCTGAATTCCGCGCGATACATTCTGACCGATTTTTTGGACTTGATCGATGTAGGTCTGCTTTTTTATCAGACATTTAGAATATTCATTTATCATAGCTTTTTCAGGCGGGGTCAACGCAGGATCGTTTGCCATAAAAGATGCGATAGCCGACTGCGTTTCACGTTGTTTAACTGAAATTGTTTGATCAATGCTATCAAATACTTCCCAGGCATTTAAGAAAACCATAGCCACAAAATTATAATAAAAAGCAAATAACACATTGGCCTTTGCGACCTCTGATCCAACACCTACATCGAGTTTTTTGAGCTTGTTCAGGTCAGATTGTGCATAAGAAAGCCTATCTCTTGTGGACATCACATTGGGTTGTCCTGGTTGGTTTTGAGCAGATGTGAGAGATGCTTGAGCTTGCGATACGCGAAGTTCTGCCTGAGAAATTGATGACTCCATTGACGAGGACATGGCTGGGGTTTGCATAGTGACTGGAACTAGGTTGGATATAATGCCTACATACAATGTAAAAATAAGTGCTACCCCAAAAGCACTTGCCTTTTTTTCTTTTAAAAATGTGTAAATCGCAAAAGAAAAAACCACTGCAAAAGCAATGCCCAAGATCCACCGGTTTTGCACAAAAAGCCAGTTGATCAAAGCTTCTTGCACTTTCAAACCAGTGATGAAGTTTTGAGCTTGAGCCCAGTCACCCAACAGATATAGTTTCATCGTGATTGCTCCATTTCTTGTTGAAATTCTTGTTTAATATCATCCTGAAATGCAGTTTTAAGAGTGTGCGAATGCTCACGCCCATGGCTTCGTTCTTGCTCTAGAATATCCTTTAACTCTTTCATTTCTTGACGCATTTCCGCATAAAATTCTTTATCTAATTTGACCACATTAGGGCTTGTGATAAGCACATGCGCATGGGGATGTGCAGTGTCTTTATGGATAGCATAGCTAGCAGCCACCTCAGCTTTTGGGTTGCGCTCTTTCACTTCTTGTATCATGGCTTGGGATAAAACATGTAAGTCTTTTTTGGAGGTGTTATCACCCGCAGGACTGATAACAATTCGATGTTCAATAAAAGCGTCTTTGTGAGCTTCTTGAGCAACCTCACTTTCAACTGCTTGACCTCTTTCATTATACAACTCACGCTTTTCTTTTGCGTCCTTATGTTTGTCGCCAGCAAGGTATTTGATGTGAGCTTGCATTTTGCCAGCTGCTTGGGTTTTTGATCCGCTGCCACGATGTTTACGAAATGCGCCACGAACTAGGACACCAGTTTTGCTGTTGAATTTAGAACCAGCTTTCGATGATCCAATGTTACCAATCACCTTTTTAAAGGAGGCGGCAGTTCTTGTGTTGCGAGTGGCGCGGTCGAGGTCGTTTTGCAACATTTAATCAGTCTTCTTTTTTCAACTGCTTGATTTTTGTTTTTGCAAGCTTTCTCGACTTTTGAAATACGGCTGAAAGTTGGTCTGGAGTTGTAACACCAGCTTGGATTTGATGGATAAGGGATAGGGCTGAAGCTGTGTCAGACGCATCAATCGATGCGGCCACTAATCCTCTCAGTGATTGCAAATCACGCGTCAATTTAGATTGAATAGATAAGATAGATTCAACGCCTGCAAGTTCACCATCCAGCCCTAAATTTAACAGCTCATCGATTGCTTTAGATCGGGAGGTAGAATTTTGCGATGCAAAATTATCAACTCTATTAACCAATTTTTGATCCAGTCTTAAATTGACTCTTTGCTTTGATGTGTCACTTGATGGCATGTCTTTTCTCCTTTAAAATAAACAAAATTCTTAAAAAGTGGCACCACTCACTAAATAAAGGGGTCCCTTTTGGCAGCGCATCGGTGTCTAGTTTTTCCGTTTCGCAGAAACGGTTTAGCGCATCAACGGTGCCACGAATGTGGCAACGCGTGGATGGCGCTTTATCTTGCCTTCCTCTCCTGCCTCAAATCGCTCCGCTCTTTTCAGCAGGGAAGGGGAACGATGAGGCATAAATGCATCACCGTTTTTCGCTTTGAGGCTTCGCCCCAAAGCCATTTATTTTAGGCAAATAATTTGAGTGGCATGGTGGTCCCGAAACTCGATTCAAATATTGAATAGCCAACGTTTCAACTTGACCTTTCTTCCAAACTTTTGGCAAGGTGCCTGGCGGCTGTTGTTCAGTGATTTGAGATGCAACAAAAGCCACAGCTTGGGTGCAACCCATCTTATTAAAGTCACCTTCTGTTGGCGTTTCTGCATGTGCCAGAAATGGAAAAATTAAGATTAAAAATAGACTGCGTTTACTCATTACATAAATCTCGCTTTGCTATTTGTTCGGCCTTTGTTGGCCGGCCTTTTATTTTTTTTGCTGATTCAACTTTTAATTTTTTGAGATTTTGGCCTCTGCCAGCGGCAGCCTTTTCTGCCCGCAGGCAAAGCTCCGCGTCAAACTGATAAGATGGCTTTTCATTTTCTTGGATCCATGTTGCAACGGTCGACTCTCGCCAACGTAGGCTTTTACCCACCTTTATGGCGGGAGGTAAAAGATGGCGACGGCGCATAGACCAAATAGTCCATTCTGTCACTCCAAGAATTTCAGCTAGTTGTGATTTATTTAAAAGCGGGGAAATCATGAAATTCCCCTTATAAAATATGTAACTTTGCGGCTGTCGATTTCCCAAGATTCAAGGTTTCCCATCCTCTCCAACTCAGCCATTGCAGAGCGAAGTTTTCGCGCAAATTCTTTTTTTGAAAGGGCGGTTTGCGCAGCTAAAAATTGCAAATTTTCAATCAGAAGTTGGTGTTTTTTGGTGGTGTCTTGGCTTGAAAAAATTACCTGAAGTTTTTTTGAGAGAGGTAATTTTAGAGCGATTCGCTGAACTCCAAGGAAAACTGGCTTCTGCATTGCGCGCATGAGGTCAGGGGCGAAGCCAATATTTAATTTTCCCTTTTCCCCATCGTCGGATTGAAGAAGAGAGAAGAAAAGAGGCTCTTTTTTGGGCTCTTTGATTTTAAGGGTAGCTGAGAAAAGCCGTAAAATTGAACTTTCAACTCGTTTAATTTCTTTTTTGCCTTCGCCAATTAGCAGTCCTCTGCATATCTGCCTGCGGGTCAAGCTTAAATTCTTGAAACCTGATGACTTTGAAAAATCCAAGCAAAAAAGCCAAACATCCAAGTCAAACTGATCCAAAGCTTGGCCTGTAAAAACGATCTGTCGACCACCCCAAACAAACAGTTCGACGGCGTCAAATGCTGGTCGACGATCGCGCCTGTAACTTACCCCAAATGCAGAACTTTGAGCAATGCTCCTAGGCAAAGCCAGAAAAAATTCTGGCCACGCCATTGGGAAAGGTTGGTTTTTATTGGTTTGCCTCAACATGGCGCAAATGATATTGGTTTTTATTGGTTTTAATTGCCCGTGTGAAAGTCGAACACTTGACACTCATTGAAAAAGTAATTATGCTCATTTAAATGAGCCAAGTAGACACAGAAGAATTTAATTTGATTGCCGAGTCTATAAAAAAAAGTAAACAACTTTCCCAACACAGCCTTCAAAAAATTAAAAGCATGGAAGCTGTTTACCTATGTGGGAAACTAAGGCGACACCTGAGCCCTGCGGAGTTGATAGAGTTCAATAATTCAGAGGAAACTAAAGTTGCCCATCAAAAACAACGCAACCTTCAAGTTTCAAAAATAAAGGGCGGTATGGAAAATATATTTTCCAGCTGGCGAGGATCAGATCGAGTTCCAACTGGACTACGTGATCAAATGTTTGCATTGCTACTAGAACTAAGTAACACCCTAACCCTAAATGAGGCAAAAGTTTGCTGGAATTTTTTTAAAGAAGAAATGCATGATTCTACACTATCCCATATTTTCAACATGGATCCGTGGCATTTTTACCTGACTGCCGATGACCAGCTTAATCGTGACTGCCTAACAGATTTTAAAGTTAGCCTAGCAGACACCATCGTCTGGACTTCCTCCAAAAACAAGTCAGTGGGCATTCAAACAACGCACTGCGAACTTTGCCATCGTCCAAAGAAAACAAATAGGTACTGTTACTTACACGCCGATAAAAACAAAAGGAGAAACCGAGAAAAAATAATGGGAAGGCACACCATGAAAATCGCTGCAAAGAAAAAGATGGAAATGAGCGAACATAACAAATGGGCAAAAGAAAATGGATACGACATGCTTCGAAAAAATCATAAAAGCATATTACGGCAAAGGCTAGAGGTCTGGGTCGCTGCTAAACTTAAAAGACGAGAGCTTAGTCCTCTTGGTCGATTTGATTATAAAAAAGAGAAGGATGAAGTGTTGGCTGTATATAAATACTGTAGCCAATTTTTGCCTGATGCAGCTGAAATGATTAAACCGATTGAAAATAAAAAGTTAAATGAGTTTATTCGTAGCTTGGCTAAATTGCTGGATGTACCAACCGATGCTTTCAAGGTCACCCAAGAAGACCCCGCAGACATAATAATAAACGAATTGGCTAGGTATCAATTGGCAGTTGATATTTTTGGACATGAGATAAAAGAAAAAGTGGCAAGAAAAAAAGTCACCATGCCAAACCATGAAGTTAAAAAAGCATTCCAGGAAAGCACAAATAAAACTCTGCTGGCCAAAAAACTAGGGATAAGTCGGGCTAGACTTTACCAAATTGCAATTAAACAATAAGGAACGCGCACAATTGAATTGATTTTTTCGCTGTCTAAGCGGCGGTAGCCACATTCAAAATAACACCGCTGTGCGGCTAATTATAATAGCAGCCAACTATTATCTTACTATATAGTAATAATATAGTAAGATATAGTAGCTGTGGATAACTTCAATATACATCTTTAAAATTAATAAGTTACACTATTATTTTTTTGTAAAAAGTGGGCTTTGGCACGCACTTTGGTGGGAAATGGCACGCAGCTGGGTGGGTTTTGGCACGCAGTAAATAAAAAGTTATCCACAGAAATGCTCAAAAGGTGGGGAATGGCACGCACCCTGCCCAATGCTCAGGCAAAAAAATTGGGACAATTTTGGGACACTGAGTGTCCCATTTAGTCCAATTTGACCCAATATAAACCAAAAAACCGAGCTTGTAAAAGCTCGGTTTTCATTGCTGTAATAGCATTTATATGGTGGCCAGACTTGGAATCGAACCAAGGACACAGGGATTTTCAGTCCCTTGCTCTACCGACTGAGCTATCTGGCCGTACTTTAGGGTGAATAAACTGAAATGAGCATCCAGAGATGTTCGTCAGCGGCGCGATTTCTAGGGCGAAGAGGGGGAAGATGCAAGCATTAGTTTCCGATTGAGTGATTCGCCGCTATCCTGCCGCTCATTGCTGATGATTGGTTAGCATGTTTGGGGGTAATAATGTCCATCAAATCTGATAAGTGGATACGCCGTATGGCACAAGAAAAAGGCATGATTGAGCCGTTTGTAGATGGGCAGGTGAAGCATTGTGAGAAAGGCGGCGGCTTGGTTTCTTACGGACTTTCATCGTATGGTTATGATGTTCGCTGTGCGGATGAATTTAAGATTTTTACCAATATTAACTCTGCCATTGTCGATCCGAAAAACTTTGATGAGAGTAGCTTTGTCGATGTGAAATCCGATGTTTGTATTATTCCGCCGAATTCTTTTGCTTTGGCGCGTACAGTTGAATATTTGCGTATTCCACGTTCGGTATTGACCATTTGTTTGGGTAAATCGACCTATGCACGCTGTGGTATTATTGTGAATGTCACGCCGCTTGAGCCTGAATGGGAAGGGCATGTGACGCTAGAATTTTCGAATACAACACCATTGCCCGCAAAGATTTATGCAGGTGAAGGCGTAGCACAGTTCTTGTTCTTTGGTGGTGATGAAGACTGTGAGACTTCTTATAAAGATCGGGCAGGTAAATACCAAGGTCAAACGGGCGTAACGGTGCCAAAACTATAATGCGTTTATCCAATATTCTTTCCAATGCAGATAAGCCTTTAATTTCTTGTGAATTTTTCCCGCCCAAGACGGATAAGGGTGAAGAAAATCTATGGAAATGCTTGCGTGAGCTGCAAGAAATTGACCCGGCGTATATCTCTGTCACGTATGGGGCGGGCGGCACAACACAAGAGCGCACCAAGCGCATCGTGTTGGGTATTAAAGAGAAAACAGGCTTATCACCGGTGGCTCATTTGACCTGTGTGGGTTCAACATCCAAACAACTGGGTGATTTGTTAAATGAATACGCTGCGGCGGGCATTGAGAATATTTTGGCTTTACGCGGTGATGCGCCTGAAGGTCAAGATGGTTTTAAAGTGACCGATGGTGGCTTTGCTTATGCAACTGATTTGATTGATTTTGTGCATAGCCGTGGCGACTTTTCGATTGCTTGTGCGACCTACCCAGAAGGGCATCCTGAATCCAAGGGTGGTGTTGCTGATGATATTCGTTATTTGAAAATAAAGCAGGATAATGGCGCAGCGTGTGCGGTGACTCAATATTTTTTTGATAATGATGCATTTTTCCGTTTTCGTGATGCTGCAAGTAAAGCTGGCGTTACGATGCCATTGATTCCTGGTATGATGCCTGTTTTAAATTATGAGCAAATTGTACGCTTTTCAGCGATGTGCGGTGCTTCGATTCCCGTATGGATGCATGAGAAAATGAGCCCGATTCAAGCAGATTTGGATGCAGTGAAAGCTTTGGGTATTGAGTTGGCAACCAAGCAATGCCAAGCCTTGCTTGCCAATGATGTTGCGGGGTTACACTTTTATACTTTGAATAAATCCGAAGCAACGATTGCCATTGCGAAAGAGCTGTAAAGGGCAAATAGTTTATTTAAACCTAAGTAACACATGGAAATTTATCAGGGTGTTTACTAGAAGTTTTGACAACTTGTAATGCTGTGCATATAGTGCCGCGCTCTTTGCATCTATTGTAAAGAAATTATAAAGACATACCTTGCTCTGGATGCGCAAATATCCGGAGCGTACTTAAGGTACACCGAGAGGGCGCCGTGTATTACGAAACTATTTTTATCGTGAATCCTGATGTTTCACAAGAAAACACTGAAGAATTGACCGATGCTTTGGTTGAACGTGTTGAGAAGGCCGCTGGCCGTATTGTGAAACGCGAATATTGGGGCTCACGTCCATTGGCATACAGCATTGCCAAACGCAAACGTGGACATTATGTATTGTTGGTTACCGATGGTGAGCCAGCTGCAATCCAAGCTTTGGAAGCTGCTATCCGCCTTGAAGAGCGTGTTATGCGTTTCTTAACTACCCGTTTAACTGAGCTTTCAGATGCGCCATCACCATTGATGCGTCGCAAACCTGCGCCTGCTGAAGAAGCTGTAGCAACGGACGAAGCTGCTGCTGAAGCGAAGACTGACGAAGCTACTACTGAAGCGAAAGCTGAAGAGACGAAAGTAGAAGAAAAAACGGAAGAAGCTGAAGAGGCGAAAGTAGAAGAAAAGACTGAAGCTGCTGCAAGCAGTGAAGAAGCTTCTGCCTAAACATGAGCATCTAGTTCGGTTGCAAGGCCGAGTAGATGATATTCATCAGCGTTGGACCCCAGACGGAAGTCTTGCAGTGGTTGCTTCGTTGGTGATTCACCGACCGCATTTGGGCGCACAGCGTGCCAATGTTGTCGATGAGCAACCTATGCCGTTGCGTGCTGTGGGTGATATGGCTGACAAGTTGGTAAAATGCCAAGGTCAGGATATTAGCATTGAAGGCACACTTCGCCGTCGTTATTACAGCCGAGATGGCGAACAACGATGGGGTCAGGTTGAAATATGGGTGGATGTTTGCAGCCCGAAAATTTGAAATCTCAGGAGAGATGAAGATGAGTGAAGAAGTAAAAACAACTGAAACTAAAACTGCAGCTCCAGCAGCTCCAGCATCAACAACAGACCGTCCTGCACGCCCTGCGCGTCCTGCAGCTTCTGGTGATCGTCGCCCTGCGCGTCGTCCAGCTGGTGGCGGACGTTTTCAGCGTCGTCGGAAGTTTTGTAAATTTTGTGCTGATAAGACCATGAATATTGATCATAAAGATCCTGTATTGTTGGGCCAGTTTATTACAGAACGTTACAAAATATTGCCATCACGTGTGACTGGTACATGTGCAAAACATCAACGTAGCCTAACAACCGCCATTAAACGTGCGCGTGTGTTGGCATTGTTGTCGTTTACACCATTGCATCACGACTAAGTTGATTTGTTTAGCATCTTAACATTAAATCCCATGTTATTGTTAGGGTGATACCGTGATAGAAGAGCAGCGTTCTTTATCGCCCATGGTCAGTTTTGTGCTGACCAAGCATTTGGCATGTGCAGCATTGGCATTGGTTTTGTTGAGCGCAATGGTGTGGTTACCCGCACTGTTTGCCTCCATTCCAATATTGGCGTTGTTGTTTGGCTTTGTTGCGGTGGCGTTGCATATGTTGACACCAGCATTGTTTGCGCTGATTTTTATGGGTGGTGGTATGCGTTATACCCTGCAAGTCAGTGCTATAGTGGCGTTTGCAGTCATAGCGTTAAGTGGTTTTAATGTATTGTTGGGATTGATGGTTGGGTTGTTTTACTGTGTCCTACCAGCGTTGGCAGCGAACAGTTTAAGACTCATGGGCGGGGTAAGTCGTAGTGCTTCCCAACTGGCTTTGGGTATGTTTATTGCAGTGATGGCTGCATTACTTATGGCCAGCCAGTCGCAGGGTTTGAGCTTGCAGGGTCTTGTAGACCAGTTATTGGCTCCAATGTTTGACGTCATGCAAAGTGGCGGCGTGCAAGCTGGTGTAAACCAACTTGATGCCAAAGATTTACAGCGGACACAGGCCTTGCTTGGCTGGATTATGCCAGGTTTGATGGCATTTAGTTTATGGCTTGTGTGGTGGTTTAACGTATTACTGGCACGAAAAGTGGCGATGCGTTATGGGTTTTATACAGGTGACACTGGGACGTTTTTGCAACTACGTTTTGGTAAACCGATAGGTTATGCACTGATGTTGAGCCTTATTTTGGCAAATGTTGATGCGGGATCTGTGCAATATATAGCGATTAGTCTGGCATTGATGCTGGCTGGTGCTTTATCTGTACAGGGTATTGCGGTAGCGCATGTGTGGTTAAAAGCACGTGATATGAAAATGGCTATCGCGATGATGTATGTGTTGTTGTTTATATGGTTCATGATGGTGATTCCATTCATCATTTTGGGCATGTTGGATATTTGGTTTGATTATCGTCGGAATGAAAATCCGACACTTGGAGGATAGTGATGCAGTTGATTCTATTGGAACGTGTTGATGGTCTAGGAAATGTTGGTGATGAAGTAAGCGTGAAGCCTGGTTATGGCCGCAACTTCTTGTTACCACAAGAAAAGGCTATTGTTGCCAATGATGGTAACCGTAAAGTTTTTGAACGTCGTCGTACGGTGCTTGAAGCCAAGCATCAAGATGAATTGGGCAAAGCTCAAGCGACAGCTACGAAGTTGGCTGATCTTGAATTGTCTGTGATTCGTGCAACATCAGATGGCAAGACCCTATATGGTTCTGTAACAAGTAATGATTTGGCTGGCCTGATGGCTGCTGCTGGTTATGAAGTTGCACGTCGTTTTATTTTGTTGGATGATCAAATTAAGGCGGTTGGCGAACATGTCTTCCGTGTTCGTTTGCACCCAGATGTAACGGCTAGCCTGTCTATCAAGGTTGAAGCTGAAAGTCTGTAAGCTTATATGAGATTTCATATACGTATGGATGCTTTTAATACTGTGGGATTCATTGTTACAGCATTAAAAGTACCCTGCGTGTATGACTCTATATATTTGAGTAGCCCAGCTCATGGATTATAATACCGCGCATTCAGAGTCTACGCTGCGCGAGAGGATTCCCCCTCATTCATCGGATGCAGAATGCGCCGTTTTGGGTGGTGTCATGCTGGATCCTGAATCGCTTGAACGCCTCGAAGGTATGCTTCTTTCCGAACACTTTTATGTTGAAGCGAATCGCAGGATTTTTTCCTGTATTGAAGATCTTGCAGCGCGACATCGTCCGATTGATGCCTTGACCATTAAAGATCAAATGGCCAGCAATAATGACTTAGATAGTTGTGGTGGCGAAGAATATTTGGGCAAATTGGTTACCTCCGTACCAACGGCAGCAAATGTTCGTTATTATGCCCAAATTGTGCGTGAACGCGCCGTATTACGGCAGCTGTTGTCCGTATGCAGTGGTGTTTCGCAAGACGTGTTTGAAGAGACTTCACGTGAGGTTGGCGATCACCTTGATCAAGCCGAAACGCGGGTTTTGAATGTTGCAGAAGCCTTTAACCAATCCCGCCCTAGTTTTAATAAAATTGGCAGCCTTATGGCTGATGCTTACAACGAACTACAAGACCGTTACAAAAATCAGCAGGCAGTTACAGGTGTTGGGACAGGGTTTAAAGATCTCGATGAAATGACTGCGGGCATGCAACGCGGTGACTTAATTGTTGTTGCAGGCCGTCCTTCGATGGGTAAAACATCGTTTTCCATGAATTTAGCACAGAATGCCTCGATTCGTTCCAACGAGCCTCAGGTTGCGGCTATTTTCTCTTTGGAAATGGGCGCAGAGCAGATTGCTATGCGTATGCTGGCAGTGGAAGCTCGCGTGGATATGAATAATTTGCGTACAGGTCGCTTTTCAGCTGATGATTGGCGTAAGTTGGCAACAGCGAGTGGTTCATTGGCGGAAGCGGAAATCTTTATTGATGACACGCCATCGATTTCCGTTTTGGAAGTGCGTGCCAAGTGTCGTCGTCTAAAACGTGAAGCCAAACGTTTGGATTTGGTGCTGATTGACTATTTGCAATTAATGACTGGTCGGTCGGGCGCTGAACGCCGAGACCAAGAAATATCTGAAATCACCCGTTCATTGAAAGGTTTGGCAAAAGAGTTGGATGTACCTGTGATTGTGTTATCACAGTTGAATCGTGCCGTTGAAAGTCGCGCTGATAAACGTCCTATGATGTCTGATCTGCGGGAATCTGGCGCGATTGAGCAAGATGCCGATATTATCATGTTTCTTTATCGTGATGAGGTTTATAATAAAAAGCCTGAAAATGAAGGTTTAGCAGAACTTATTATTGCCAAGCAACGTAATGGTGCGACAGGAACGGTTGCTTTAACATTCTTGGCACAGTACACACGTTTTGAAGACCGTGCTAAAGGTGAGACCTTTTAAGGCCACTGTTGTGACCTTGTCTTGTTGGTCGTTTATACAGTAATAAAAGTATCATCCATATGACTGCTAAAATTACCAATATTGAGCCTGCGATATGCGTTGTTTTTGCTAGCCCGTGAGCTTGTTGGATAAGCCCTGTTTCGGTTAAAATAAATTCCCAGTCATGAAACCCATAAGGCGAGCTTCTTCCTTCGTTACCACCCACTAATGGCGCACTTAATGTGAGCGCGTCATTGATATATGCGACTAAGTCGAGAAAGCTTTCTCCTAACCACCAAAGAGACACTGCTGCGCCAAAGGCATCACGTGTTTTTAAAAGGAATACAGCGCAACAGATGGATGGCATAAGCAGTTGCCCAAGGCTTCCGCCCAACGAATGCATCAAGTTACCTAATGGTCTGAATAGTACGTGTCCTGCTTCATGAAAGGGTAAGTTGATACTATGCAGGAAACTTCGTGATGCCTGGTTGCCTTGCCAGTAATCAATGGGAGAAAAGACTAGTTTCCAGCTCAACCAAACTAAGACTAAGCATAATAAGAGCCGTCCAATATAATAAACAGGGTTATCTGTATTGGGGATTCTCCATAACATGCCTGCAATAGCAGGTTGCAGTTGTTGTGCTTTGCGCTTTTGTACCTTCTCATATTTAAAGAAATAAATGCCACAGCGTAGGCATTCAGCCCTTCCATCTTGTTGTTTATAACCGCATTTGGGGCATTTCATTGAATAACTATGCAACAATGTCCATGAAAGTCCATTTGAAGGATCGCGCGATTGGTGTGCGGTGCAGTTAAATGACCGATGCGGCAATAGCATCAGCCAGAGGGATACCTTCTTCTGTGAGCTGCACTTGCGATTGTTGCCAAGTAAGCTTTTTGTCATCAAGCCATGGCGCTAGTTCGCTTTGAAAGTACACATTGACACTTTTTCCAAAGCGCTGTTGAAACCAAAGGTCATTCACGCCTGTTTTGCGGCGTAAGCCAATCCATACGGCTTCAGCGGCGGCCTGTTGCAAGCTGAGTGATTCATCACTATTGATGGCAGTTCCTTGCTCAATGGCCTGTGCTGTATATTTTTCAGGCGTACGGACATTGCTGTAGCGATGCGTGCCGCCATCTTGTTTATCCCATTTTCCCGAAGCGCCTGCGCCGATGCCAATATAATCGTGGTAAAGCCAATAACCATCGTTGTGTCGGCAATACTTGTCGGGTTTGGAAAAGTTGGATATCTCATAGGCTTGATAGCCTGCTTGTGCCAAGCTACTTCGTGTTTGATGGAAAAAGTCTAAGGAGGTTTCATCATCGGGTAACTTGTAGGGGGAAGAGGCATGACGCGCTGCAAGTTTGGTATGTGGTTCCACGGTAAGTTGGTAGCAAGATAGATGTTCCGGGTTAAACTGTAGGGCTGTGTCTAAGCTTTGTTGCCATTGGGCTAATGTTTGCTGGGGAAGTCCGTACATCAAGTCCAAGTTAATATTATCAAAACCCGCACTGCGCGCAGCATCAAAGGCTTGATAGACCTCATCTTTGTTATGAATGCGTTCCAGCCATTGTAGCTCTTGATGATCCAAGCTTTGTACGCCCATGGAAAGCCGGTTGATGCCTGCCTGATAAAAGCCTTGAAATGCTTGCATGTCAACGGTCCCAGGGTTGGCTTCAAGTGTTATTTCAATGTTTTTTTCAAAGCCAAATAGGTTTTGTGCATGCGCTAACACTTCGGCAATCAGGCTTGCGGGAGCAAGTGATGGTGTGCCGCCTCCGAAAAATATACTGTGTATACGGCGGTGTTGGAATTGTTCTTGTTTCGCCCAAAAATCGAGCTCGGCGATTAAGGCTTGTTGATAGGCCTGCCAATCGGGTTGCGCGCGGACATGGGAGTTAAAATCACAGTAATGACACTTGTGAATGCAATAAGGAATATGAACGTAAAGTTGAAGCGGGCTTGGCGACATTGTTAAAGTAGGGCAATCTCAAAGTGCTCAGGAGCAAGTTGCCCATCACTTTTTAGGGCGATTTGTTTGCCTAGAAACTCTTCCAAACGAGTGACCTGTTCACTTTCTTCACCCAAAAGAACATCAATCAATTTGGGATGGGCAATAATCATCAGTTTTTCACATGGGTATGCACGGGCTTCCGCCACGACCTCACGAAATAGCTGATAGCAAATCGTTATTGGGCTTTTGCTATACCCGACACTTTCACAGCGAGAGCATTCGCTTAGAAGGATGCGCCCGAGTGAATCACGGGTGCGTTTTCGGGTCATTTCCACAAGCCCTAGGGATGATAATTGTACCACATTGGTTTTGGTCTTATCGCGTGTCAGCGCTTCTTCGAGAACCTCTAACATGCGCGTTTTATTTTCTTCTTCTTGCATATCAATAAAATCAACAACAATAATACCACCAAGGTTACGCAAGCGCAGTTGGTGTACTATTTCATGGATAGCTTCAAGATTGGTTTTAAAGCCAGTCTCTTCCATGCTTCGTGAGCGGACAAAGGAGCCAGAGTTTACATCAATAGCAATTAAGGCTTCGGTTTGATCAATAACAATATGCCCACCTGACTTAAGTGGAACTTTGCGCTTTAAAGCCTTATTCAGCTCCTCCTCCACCCCGTAGACATTAAAAATAGGGCGATCACCTGGGTAATAATACAAACGCTCGGCGACTTCGGGCATGAAGTTACCTGCAAACTTTTTCATGCTTTGGTAGGTTTCACGAGAGTCGATATGAATTTTCTGTACGTCATCATCAACATAATCGCGCATCACACGTAAATGCAGGCTTAGTTCGGCGTGAATCACGGAGCCTGTAATCGTATTTTTAGTGCGCTCTTCAATATCGCACCATACACGTATTAAAAAGTTTAAATCATCCTGTAATTCTTCTTTGCTATGCCCTTCAGCGACCGTCCGAATAATAAGCCCCGCATTGTCAGGGCGAATGTCGTTGCCGATGGCAAGTAAGCGTTCGCGTTCTTCTTGTCCTTCCATACGGCGCGCAATGCCGACATGTTCAAGCGAAGGAAGGTATACTAAGTAGCGGCCAGCAAGACTTAGTAAACTGGTCAGACGCGGGCCCTTGGATGCAATGGGATCTTTGGATACTTGAACTAAAATTTCTTGGCCTTCACGTACCAAGCTATTGATAGGCGGAATAATGCGGCGACGCGGCGCAGCATTTTCAGTATCACCTTCATCATCAGTATCACCTTCAGTGCTGTCATCCAAAGGCTCTACTTCAGGTGCAGCAATATCGCCAGCATATAAAAAACCTGCTTTGTGCAAGCCAATATCAACAAATGCAGCCTGAATACCGGGTAAAACGCGTTGTACACGACCTTTATAAATATTGCCTTTTAAACCACGTTCGCGTTCGCGTTCAATATAAATTTCTTCAGCAAGCCCATTTTCGATACGCGCGATGCGGGTTTCAAAAGGTGCTGTATTCACAAGTAGTTCGGTGCTCATAATGATGGCTCCAATTTTTTTAACATGTTTAGAGTTTGCGTAACAGGTAGCCCAATCACATTATCCAATGGCCCATCCACCTGCGTAATAAAGCTCGCAGCACCAGCTTGAATGGCATACGCACCAGCCTTGTCCAGGACATCATTGTGTGCCAAATAAACATCCAATTCAGCATCGCTAATATCGCGAAACTGCACGTGTGTGATGACACGTTCAGTAAGAATTTCCGTGCCGAGGCGCACGCACACGGCGGTAAGCACGGACTGTCTTTGCCCTGATAATTGTTGGAGCATGTGTTTGGCATGGGCTAGATTATCAGGTTGTCCCAGTGCTTCTTCGTGTAAAGAGACGAGCGTGTCAGCCGCAATAATGGGGCGGGTTTCTATAGGGCATGCCTTGGCTTTTTCTTGGCATAAGCGCATGACCATATCGGGCACGCTTTCATTGGTGAGGGCTGTTTCATCAATATGGCTGGGCATGACTTCCACAGCCAAGCCTGCGCATTGTAATAATTGCAGGCGGCGTGGTGATTTTGATGCGAGAATGACTTCCATGAGGCAATGCTATCCTAACAGAGCTTGTGTTGCAGCGAGCAGGGCAGGGGCCGCTGTTTCGGTGCGCATAATGCGTGAGCCAAAGGTGAGCGCTTGAAAGCCCATGGGCTGTAAGAGCTTAAGATCATCATGGCTCCAGCCACCTTCCGGGCCAACGGCAAAGGTGATGGCAGATGCTTGGGGCAAGGCACTGCGGATTTCTGACCAAGGCTTGGCTTGATGGGGGTGTAGAGCGAATGATTGCCCTATAGATTGAATATCATTTAAACGATTGCACCAGTGTAAGGAGGGTATTTGAGTACGCTCACTTTGCTCGGCAGCTTCAATAATAATGCGCTGCCAACGTTCTAGGCGCTTTTCTAATTTGATGCCCGTCAACTTGAGAGCAGTACGTTGGCTATTGGCGATCTGAAAACTGGCAGCACCCAGTTCAGTACCTTTTTGTAAGACTGTTTCAATTTTTTCGCTTTTATTGGCACACTGAACAATATGAATAGGTAGGCTAAGTTCCCTTGAAATGTCTTGAAATGTTTCAATAGAACAACAGGCTAATTGCTTGGATAGTTGGCTAATCGAGGCTTGATATTCACCGCCTTGACCATTGAATAAAGTAACGGCATCGCCTTCATGCAAGCGCATAACATGGCGTAGGTAATGCCCTAAATCATCGCTAAGCGTGATGCTCTGATGCTCTGCTAAATGTTGATTGGTATAAATGCGACAATGTGCCATAAGGCGGATTGCATAGAAAAATTGCATCATAAGCAAGCCCGAAGCGGCGCTATAGGAAACTTGACCGCGCTTGGTCTAGCTCCATGATGCGGAGATGTTTTCAATGCAGTGGGATAAACAAGCGTGGTGTCCAGTTCGTGAATGGCAACTTGCTAACATGAATGTGGATAAAAATATGTCTGCGGTACTTACCGTAACGGCCTCTTTAACACGCTTTTTAGAGCGGCGTTTTCAGATGTCGCTTACGGTGCACTTGCACGAGCAGTTTTTGGATAAGGCAACACCTGCCGAAGCAGGCTTGTTGGGCTGTGCATGTGGTGCGCCGTCTCTGCGTAGGCAGGTATCGCTGTTGCATCGTGGTGCGGTGATGTTTGATGCGGAATCGGTATTGCCATTGGAAGGCTTGCCAAAAGCACTGATGGATGAGTTACAAGCAGGTAAACGCCCCTTAGCAAATTTATTATTGGATCAGGGTTTGTCTCTGGCGCGTTCTGATTTGAGTGTGGTGCAGGTTGCAAGTGGCGTCTGTGCAGGCCGCTGGGCACGGCGTTCGGTGCTGCGTTCGGCAAGTGGTACGCAAGCTTTGGTTGTGGAGGTTTTTCACAATGAGTTTTGGTCACGCGTGCAACGGCTAACTGGGCAAAAATAACATGATTATTCGCCCTGTGGGCTCATGGCGTGATTGGCTGAGTCTGATGCGGGTCGATAAGCCTGTGGGTTATTATTTGCTGTTATGGCCAACGTTATGGGGGCTGCTTGCAGCGTCACATGGCCAACCGAGTTGGCTGAATGTATGGGTGTTTATTAGTGGTGTTGTATTGATGCGCTCAGCTGGCTGTGTGATCAATGATTATGCGGACCGTAAATTTGACCCGCATGTGGAGCGCACTAAATTACGCCCTATCGCAGCAGGCAAGATTGCGCCAAAAGCGGCATTGCTAGGCTTTTTCATCATGCTTCTATTGGCATTTTTATTGGTATTGCAAACATCGTTGTTGGTGATTTCACTCGCTTTTGTGGGTGTGGTTTTGGCATCTTTTTATCCCTTTATGAAACGCTATACCCATTTTCCACAAGCATGGCTTGGCATGGCCTTTGGTTGGGGCGCGGTTATGGCTTGGGCTGCGGAGACTGGTTTGGTACTGGATTCGCCTGTGCCTTGGTTGTTGTTTGTTGCAAATATCTGCTGGTCACTTTCATATGATACTGCCTATGCCTTGGCTGATCGAGTTGACGATATAAAAATAGGTGTGAAATCGACCGCTATCTGGCTTGGTGAAAAAGCCGTTCTTACGATTATTAGCCTGGGTTGTGTGGTTATGTTGCTATTGGGTTTGGTCGCTTGGCAATATGGCGCAGTAGTGCAAGCAGGCTGGTTGATTGCAACGATATATGAAGTCTATCTATGTTGGGTTCTTTGGCAGCGTGGTGAGTCTTGGGGTTTTGACTTCTTTTTGAAATCGCATCGAGTGGGTTTATTGTTTTGTTCAGGGTTTGTTTTGGATGTTTTTTATAAATTGAGTTAAAGCTTTTACTTCACAGGGAAGCTAATCATTTTTTCAAAGGTGTATTAGTGTTTCAGAGGTAAAAGTAGTTGGGTGCGTGATGAAACGCCATAATGTTTTAGAATGGCGGTAACGTGGGCCTTGACGGTTGCTTCTGTGATATCCAGTTGATATGCAATCGCCTTATTTGAAAGGCCAGAGCAGATAAGATTAAGAACTTCATTTTGCCTTACTGTTAGCCTAAATTCATTCTGGCGCATTGCCATTTTGAATGAGGGCTTTGTATCGTATAGATCAGGATAAATGTAGATGCCTCCAGCAAGAATGAGCTTGAGAGCACTTAAAAGAACGGGTGTGGCTGTTGTTTTTGGAATAAACCCATGTGCGCCTGAATTCATAGCCTGTTTCATGAGGTTAATGTCGTGATAGGCGGAAAGAATAGCGATGCAGAGATCTGGGTGACGGCCTTTCATCTCTATGAGCAAGTCTATGCCATAGCCATCGGGCAGACCATGATCCAAGATGACGAGGTTTAGTGTGTCATGTTGTTCTAATATGAGGTCGCGGGCAGACTTTACTGAATTGGCTTCTAAAACAACGGAGACTTGCGATAACTCAAGTAGCAACTCAGCCAGCGCATGCCTGAATGTATTTTGATCTTCGACAATAAGAATGTGCACATGCCAACCCCACATCTAATGGGTGAATGATGCAATATATTATAGGTCGTACGACCTTTGTCTTATTTGCTTTTTTATTGAACTTGTTAAATTGTCATGCGTTATAACCCAAGGTTGATGGGAGGGGCGGTGCCTATCCATATAATAGATGATAACACCAGTATTTCTGAGTTTATAGAGGAGTTGCTCGAAGCCTGTAGCGAAGAAATATTGTGTTTTCATAGTGCTGAAGAATACCTCTTGTACAGAGGTTCATATCGTTACCTTGAGCCAAAGCTTATTATTTCTGATGTTGTCATGGGTGGTATGGATGGTTTTGATCTGATTAAAAACTTGCAAGCTAAGGGTTTAAAAGCAAAAATTATTATCATGAGTGGCTTTAACACCCGATTTAATGAGCCTTGTCATAAAGTGGACTGTATCCTTATAAAGCCATTTCATCCTGAGAAATTAATCACAGTGGCATCACAATTGTTAGGTCAAGGATAGAAGTTTTCTAGGTTTAAGTTGAGGGCAGTTTGATGCTTTCATTGCAGCTTAATGTAAATGATCTATACTTCAGCAATCATGGGGGCGACTGGTTTCGACGAGGATGCTGAACCCTTTGGTGCATGTCGGGTAGGTACGCCCGTTACCCAGGCCACTTGCAATAATTGCAAACGACGAAGTAGAACTAGCTTACGCTGCGTAAGTTACCCTGATCTTAAGG
>Ga0316202_10000473_pt1 | contig 44067 bp, 30 predicted proteins | sample 3monrhotite_MG_FD_204934 | JGI IMG/M metagenome (GOLD analysis project Ga0316202, IMG submission 204934) | Microbial mat bacterial communities from mineral coupon in-situ incubated in ocean water Damariscotta River, Maine, United States -... | ecosystem: Environmental > Aquatic > Marine >...
GACTGCATAATTGATTACCGGAGAGGTCCAAGACTTCCAGGGTATCAGCTAACGCAAACAGCTCCTCTGGAAATGCATCAAGAGCACAAGACATTTTCACACGTTGTTCACCAATCAATTTACCGGATTTAAGAGCGGATAAACTATGCATCTGACCACCTGTTCAAGAAATACTTCCCCTGAGGCGGGAACCCAGCGCACTCTCTTCAAAACCGAATTCAAGTCACCATCTGTTTTACCCGCTTCATCGAATTATCATATTCGCAGAGGAAACCATGAGATCAACCCTTGAATCTTTCATGCACCGGGCTATAAATCGTTATATGATCAAAACATTCAGACTTTTAAGTATCATTGAAGGGTTGTCACTCATCGCCCTTCTCTTTATTGCCATGCCTGCCAAATATCAGTTCGGCATGGATCTTGTACGTTTTGCTGGCCCCATCCACGGCTATCTCTGGCTGGCCTATCTCGCTCTGCTGGAGATCGTCAGTCGTAAAGAGAAGTGGTCCAGATCCATTTGGAACCTGGCATTTGTCACATCAGTACTACCTTTCGGCTGTTTCTTTCTGGAAAGAAGATTGAGAAAAGATTCCTTAGCTACTGCCTGAAAGAAACAGAAAGCAATAAACACTTGCCCCCGACAAATCGGAAGCGTTAACTACTGGCATGAAAAGCCAACTCATCGCACTTTTTTTCATGCTACTATCGGCTCTTTTCATAAGCGCCTGTAATCAACAGCAGGAACAAGCTCCTCAACAACATCGTCAACAACCCGTTGTAGTGCTGCCCGCTTATGCAATCGCCCTGAACAGCCGTCTTGAAACACAAGGTACTGCTTTAGCCAACGAATCGGTCATCATCACATCAAAAGTGACCGGCACGATTGAAGAGATAAACTTTAGTGATGGACAGAGTGTGAAACAGGGTGATGTGATCGCCCGCTTTGATCAGGATGAAGAACAAGCCCTGCTCGATACAGCTATGATTCAACTGGCTGAACATCAGCGTGAAATTAGACGCTTAAACAGTTTGATCAAACGTCATGCAGCTCCACAACGCACACTTGATGAGCGTAAAACGTTAGCAGCAGTCACGGCCAGCACGATCAAACAGATTAAAGCACGCATTGATGAGCTCACACTCAGAGCCCCCTTTGATGGCAAGCTGGGCATTCGTCAGGTCAGCCCGGGAGCATTGATTCTGCCCGGTACTGTGATCACCACACTGGATCAAACTGATCCCATCAAACTCGATTTCACTGTAGCAGCCACCCAGCTGCAGCATATAACCATCGGTACGCCGCTGAATGCACGCAGCAGTGCCCTGGATGGATTGCTGTTTGAGGGAGCAATAACATCCATGCATTCGCGTATCGACCCTGTCACGCGCACCATGTTACTGCGCGCCAGTCTCGATAACAGAGAGCAGCGTCTGATTCCCGGCATGCTCATGAACATTGAACTGCACCTGTTTGAGCGTCAGGGCATGGTTGTTCCTGAAGAAAGTATCACGCAAAAACAGGATCAGCATTTCATCACCATCATTCAAGCCGACAATAAGGCTGAAATTCGCCCCGTGAAAATCGGCCAACGTTACAATGGTTTTGTAGAAGTCACAGATGGTCTAAAGCTTGGTGAACTAGTCGTGGTACGCGGCATGGGATTCATCAAGTCCGGAGCAGACGTTATAATCAGTGAGACCTGGAAAACGATGCAGAACGCTCAGTTCAATGAACACAATCAGAATCAATGACATTGAATTATAACTTTAAGAAAATAGGTCTAAGGACTCAGAATCATGTGGTTATCTGACACCTCTGTACGCCGCCCTGTTCTGGCTCTTGTACTGAATTTATTACTGATTGTATTTGGTATTCTCGCATTCAATAACCTGCCTCTGCGTGAATATCCGGACATTGATCCACCCATAGTATCAATCACCAGCAGCTATCCCGGCGCTTCAGCCAATGTGGTTGAAACACGTATCACTGAAGTGATTGAAGAGCGTATTGCCGGTATTGAGGGCATTCGCGCCATCAGCTCAAAAAGCCAGGATGGGCGCTCTGATATTTCCATTCGTTTTAACATTGATCGTGATATTGATGCTGCCGCCAATGATATTCGGGATCGTGTTTCCCGAATCGTGGGGAACCTTCCCGATGGTGTGACTGCCCCTGAGATTCGCAAAGCCGATACGGATGAACGGGTGATCATGTGGCTTAATCTGACAGGTTCTGGCATGTCGATCATGGAGATCACCGATTATGCCCAACGTTTTGTAGCTGATCGTTTCTCAAGCCTTGATGGTGTGGCCAGAGTGTTTGTGGGTGGCGGAGAGCAGCAGGCACTACGCATCTGGCTGGATCGTAACAAGCTGGCCTCCTTTAATCTGACCGTAAGCGATGTAGAGCGTGTATTACGGCAGGAAAACATAGAACTGCCTGCCGGAAGCATTGAATCTAAAAAACGTGATTTTACTGTACGCCTGTTACGCAGCTACCAAAACATTGATGATTTTCGTAAACTTGTATTACTGCACGGTGATAATGGTGCTTTTGTCCGGCTTGGTGATCTGGCCCGCATTGAGTTAGCAGCCATTGAAAAACGCAGCACGCTGCGTGGTAATGGTGTACCGATGGTAGGTATTGGTCTGGTCAAACAGTCCACCGCCAACACACTCGATGTTGCCAGACTCGGCAAGGAAGAGATGAAACGCATCAACGCTGTATTACCGGCGCATATGGTGATCAAGCAGAGCTATGATTCCAGCCTGTTTATTGAACGCTCCATTGAAGAAGTATTCAAGACCCTGTTGATTGCAGTTCTTTTGGTAACACTGATTATCTACCTGTTTTTAGGCAGTTTTCGCGCCATGCTGATACCCGCACTGACCGTACCCATCTCGTTGATTGCCTCCTTCTCGGTACTCTACTATTTTGGTTTCACTATTAATTTACTCACCCTTCTGGCACTGGTTCTGGCTATTGGACTGGTGGTGGATGATGCCATTGTGGTGATTGAAAATATTCACCGCCGCATTGAACTGGGCGAATCAAAAATGGTGGCAGCCTTTCGTGGCACAAGGCAAGTAGGCTTTGCTGTACTGGCCACAACCGCGATTCTGACCGCCGTATTTGTCCCTATCTTCTTTATGCAGGGTGATATCGGGCGTCTCTTTGCTGAATTTGCGCTGGTCATGACTGCAACCGTCATCTTCTCCAGTTTTGTCGCTTTAAGCCTCTCACCCATGCTTGCTTCAATAGTCCTTAAAAGTCATTCAAGCCAATCGTCTTTTACTTCCAGGATCGACAGACAATTTGAGCATCTGCGTCACATATACCTACACAGACTGGAGCAGAGCCTGTCGCATCCATGGTGGTCCGTGTTCGTGGTCATTCTGATGATGATCGCAGCGGGTTTACTGATTCAGGATATTCCCAAGGAGCAGGCACCCAAAGAAGATCGCGGTGTGTTTTATATCATGATCAAAGGCCCGCAAGGGGTATCCTATGATTATATCCGTGAACATATGGATGAGATCGAACGGCGTTTAATGCCCTATGCAGAGAGTGGTGAGTTTCAGCGCCTGTTGATGCGTGCACCGGGGGCCTTTGGTGCAACCAACGATTTTAGTACCGCACGCGGCATTATCGTATTGAGTGACTGGAGTACGGGCCGCAAACCGATCTGGCATTATATCAAAGAGGTGAAAAAGCTTACCGCCGATATTCCGGGGGTACGTGTATTCAGCATTGTGCGTCAGGCCTTTGGTGGGCGTGAAGCTAAACCGGTTCAATTTGTGCTCGGTGGGCCCACCTATGATGATCTGGCCATGTGGCGTGATACCATGATCGACAAAGCATCTGAAAATGCGGGTCTGGTGGGCCTTGATCATGACTACCATGAAACACGTCCACAAATTGGCATCACCATTCAACGCCACCGTGCCGATGCGCTCGGTGTTACCATTGAAGAGATCAATCATACGCTGGAAACACTGATGGGCACACGCAGGGTCACCACCTTTATTGATCGTGGTAAAGAGTACGATGTGATCCTGGAGAGTGAAAAGTCACTCAAGCAGAGTCCGAATGACATCAGCAACAGCTGGGTGCGTTCTGCCCGAAGCGGTGAATTGATCGCGCTATCTAATCTGGTTGAGATCCATGAATTTGCCGCCAGCAGCACCCTTCATCGCTACAATAAACAACGCGCTATCACGCTTGATGCCGGCCTTGCCGATGGTTATTCCCTGAATCAGGCACTGAACTATCTGGAAACACTGGTGCGTGAAGAGCTGCCATCTGGTGCCTCTATCGACTACAAAGGGCCGTCGCTAGATTTTATGGATGGTGGCTCATCGATGTATTTTGTCTTTACTCTAGCATTAATCATCACCTTCCTGGTGCTGGCGGCTCAATTTGAGAGCTTCATTCAACCGTTCATTATCATGTTAACCGTACCGCTGGCCATGACTGGCGCACTGTTTGCGTTGTGGTTTACCGGCATGAGTTTGAATATATACAGTCAGATCGGTTTGATTATCCTGATTGGTATTGCCGCTAAAAACGGCATTTTGATCGTTGAATTTATTAATCAGCTTCGTGATCAGGGTGAACCGTTTCATGCAGCGATTCTGGAGGCTTCGGGTAAACGCCTGCGTCCAATTATCATGACCGCACTGACTACGGCCATAGGTACCTTGCCTTTGATCTTCTCAACAGGAGCCGGTGCTGAAACACGCTTGGTCATCGGCACTGTCATTCTTGCCGGTGTATCGCTTGCCACGCTGTTAACACTATTTATTGTGCCGGCCATGTATGCACTCTGGTCACAGCATAGCAGCTCACCGAAAAGCACCGGACGCAAACTGGAAGCAGAACTCGAACAACAGAGGGATCAGGTATGAGTATGCATCAGAAGCTTGCTGCAATGATCTTCACCGCCCTGCTCCTATCTGCCTGCTCTAAAGGTGTAGATTACACAAAACCTGCTTTTGACCTGAACGAATCGTGGCACGATGAAACAGCAGACGGACAAAAGACAGAAAGCGTGGATGCCGTCGTGTGGTGGTCACAAATGAATGACCCGCTACTGAGCCAACTCATCAGTGAAACAATGCTTCATAACCGTGATCTTGCTGAAGCTCTGGCCAATATTGAAAAGGCCAAAGCCAATCGACGTTTAGCTGCTGCAGGTTTCATGCCCACACTCGCTCTACAAACAGATGCCGGTCGCAATCGTTTTAGCAGTCAATCCTCCTTTGGTGGTTCAAGAGCAGGTATCAGAAACAGTGCTGGCGGTGAACTCGTCGCGAGCTGGGAACCGGATTTCTTTGGTCGCAACCGGCACGCTGTTGATGCGGCATCCGCACAAGTTGGTTCCAATAAAGCGGCCCACCAGAGCGTATTGCTTTCAGTCATCGCAGAAGTGGCCAGCAGCTATTTCGAAGTACGTGGTTTTCAACGTCAATTAGAGGTCACCGAACAGGATATTAAACTGTTAAAGCGTGTTGAAGATATCGCACAAGCTCAGAGCGAGAGCGGCATTACCACCAGACTTGATCTGGTGCGGGCACAGGGTGAGCGTGAAACATTTGAAGCCGGTATTCCCAAGCTCAAAGCAGAAATCATCACACGTATTTACCGCATTTCAGTATTGACCGGCCAAGCACCTGAAACTCATCTGAAAAGCTTTGAGAGCCATGCTCCGGTTGCCATGCCATCTGATCGGGTTCCAGTCGGGTTACGCTCTGATATTCTCAAACGTCGTCCTGATATCCAACAGGCGGAACGGGATCTGGCAATCGCAACCGCCAGCCTGGGCATCGCCAAAGCGGAACGTTTCCCTAGCTTCTCTTTAACAGGAGCGGTTGGTACAAGTGCGCGTCTGTTCAGTGATCTGTTTTTAATATCCACACTGACCAGCTCTGTTGCTACGGCTATCAATTGGTCAATCTATTCCGGTGGTGCGATGACAGCGCAAGTGGATATTGCCGACCTTGAGGTGAAAGCTGCACTGGCGCGCTATGAACAAAGTGTTTTGTTAGCGCTTGAAGATGCTGAATCCGCACTGTTGCGTTACGGTCTGGAATGGCAAACCTTAAAGCAACTGCGCATCGCCGAAAACTCCCGCCTACAAGCAGCCGATATTGCCAGACTACGTTATGAATCTGGTGAAGAAGACCTGCTGGTAGTGCTGGATGCAGAGCGATCACTCATCACCACCCGCAACGATATCATCAGCAGTGAAACGCGTATTCTCACTTATCTCTCACTGCTATATAAATCACTCGGTGGTGGCTGGAAAGGCGTCGAGAGTTAATGCATTGTAAGGATAACCACCGCGCTGCGTATTCCTCATTCTGCGCGCACCTTAAGATTCACATTGATGCTTATTCGGGTGCGTTACATCAATTCAGGATTGACCATTTCGTTCTTTATTAGCAAGCGTATTATTTGATCCTCGTCCTATCTGTTTAATGCTACTAAAACGCCTGTAGAGGCACGGTAAGACGAACAAGGTAAGCAAGGTGGAGATAGCAGCCCTCCCACTACAACTGTTGCCAACGGCCGTTGAATCTCCGAGCCTATACCTGTGGCCAATAACAACGGCAGCAGACCTAAACCCGCAATCATGGCAGTCATCAATACAGGACGTAATCAACTCTCTGCACCTATGGCAATCGCTTCAATGGTATCCCGTCCATCTCCCCCGCCATCTCGCATATGGCGATTGATCGCATCCACCAGCACAACACCGTTAAATACTGCCACACCGAAGAGTGCAATTCTCTTACAAGGAACCCCATATCACGATCTTCAACACTGCTCTGAATCACAATACGACGCTGTACATCATCGCGTTTAATCATGGGAGGGTCCTGCTCTACAGTGATAGATGCAACGTTTTCAAGGCGTATCCAAGCCCCAGTTGACGTTCATGCCGCAACTCTAAACCATGGGGTATAGCTCCATGGTCAAGCTTTGCTTTGCAGCACGGCCTCTTTTTTTGCATCATTCAAAATTGAAATGCCTCCACGGATAACTAAAACAGAAATAATCAGCCCGATAATCAGGTCAGGGAGTGGTGAAACCAGTACACTCACCAGCACCCCAGCACTAATTACGCCAACATTTGCAATTACATCATTTTTGGAAAATATCCAGCTAGCCCGCATGTGGATATCACCTTTTCGATGTTTAGCTATAATGGATAGACATATAACATTGGCAACAAGAGCAAGCAATCCGACAATGATCATATATTCAGATTCCGGCTCACTGCCAGCCAAAAAACGTCGAATCACATCAACCGCCACACCAAGACCAATTAGAATCTGGAATACTCCACTTAAACGGGCAGCATGCATTTTGGCGTAGATACTTCTGCCTACAGCATAGAGGCTAACTCCATACACCAATGCATCTGCCAGCATGTCCATGGAATCAGCAATCAGTGCCGTCGAATCGGCTATCCAGCCTGCAAAAAACTCAATTACAAACATTGCAGCATTGATGCATAACAAGGCAATTAGTGCGCTCCGCTGTGCTTGAACGCCCAATTCTTCGTTACAATTACAACCCACTTATATACTCCTGTTAGAACCTGCTGAGACTTTTCAAAGAATTATACCGGTTGAGAGCTGCTCCGACAGAGCAACCCTCCACCACTAGGCCTTCTGTTATCTATTCCTCGCCTTTTTCTACTCTGAAGCATCTTTTTTCTGTTCAGTGAGATGACGCTCTGGGTGGTGATTAATTTTTCGACCATTTCTGTATAGGTGCCCTGAAATATGTTTCTCACGGGGCTCATAAAACTTCTTTTCACTATTCACCCGATGTACCGGGGCACAGGCAGTCAATAACCCAAGCACAATACTCACCAAAAACATTAAAACAATAGATTTTTTGAAGTTCTTTTTATTTAGCTTTCCTGATATTTAAAATACGACCGCTGCTAAATCGCTCATAAAGACACGGTAAAACAAACAGCGTTAATAGCGTCGATGACACAAGGCCTCCCACTACAACAGTTGCAAGTGGCCTTTGAATCTCAGAGCCAATGCCTGTAGCCAACAGCAACGGGATCAGACCCAGTGCCGCGATCATGGCTGTCATAAGCACAGGTCTTAAACGACTCTCAGCGCCATGCCGAATAGCATCACCCAATTCATGTTCATCAAGATGGCGATTGATTGCATCCACCAGCACAACACCGTTAAGTACTGCCACACCGAAGAGTGCAATAAAGCCGATACTGGATGGGACAGAGAGATATTGACCTGAAACATGCAGCGCCAGAATGCCTCCAATCAGTGCCATCGGCACATTGAGCATGATAAGTGCAGCCTGACCTACAGAGTGGAATGCAAAATAGAGCAGCAGAAAGATCATGAGCAGTGATAGTGGCACCACAATCATCAGCCTGGCTTGCGCTCGCTGCTGATTCTCAAACTGACCACCAAACACCACCGTATAGCCAGGTGGCAGATCAACCTCACTTTGAATGCGTTGATCCAGTTCAGTCACCAGACTGCCCATATCACGCCCTTCAACATTACTCTGAATCACGACGCGACGCTGTACATCATCTCGCTTGATCATAGGAGGGCCTTGCTCCACACCAATGGTGGCTACATCTTCAAGACGAACCCATGCTCCATTTGGAGATTGTAAAATCAGACTGCCAATCGATTCAGTGTTATGGCGATAATCTTTATCCAGTCGGACATAAATATCATATCGCTCATTGCCCTGAATGACCTGTCCTGCTGATGCACCACCAATGGCATCTGCGACCATGCTCATCACATCATCTACAGGGATGCCATAACGATCCAGCTTACTGCGATCAGGACGAACCACTAACTGAGCTTCACCCTCAATCTGTTCCATCTCTACATCGCGGGTGCCTTCAACACTTTTCGCTACTGTTTCGATTTTCTTACCCATTTCCGCAAGCACTTTCAGATCAGGGCCGAACAGCTTAATTGCAAGTGCTGCCTTCACACCGGACAACAGCTCATCAACTCGCATGGCTATTGGTTGGGTAAAGGAGATCAGAATTCCAGGCACCACCTCCATCTCTTCACGCATCAAATTTTGTAGCTCTTTTCTGTCGCTTGCACTTGTCCATTCGGAGACAGGTTTTAAACCGACAAACAGCTCCACATTGGACACAGGCTCCGGATCTCCACCAATTTCTGAACGACCTGTTCTGGCCGAGACATAAGTAATCTCCGGATATTTCTCGATCAGTACACGCTCCAGCTTTTCACCAACACCCTTGGCATAATCAAGTGAAGAGGATGGTGCTAGGGTAATACGAATAGCCAGTGTTCCTTCTTCCAGTTCCGGAACGAATTCTGTGCCCAGAAATGGAACAGTCGAAAGCGTAAGAACAAAAGCCGCAGCCGCACCACCAACCACGGCTCTGCGTGCCTTCAGGGCAGATTTAAGCAGGCCATGATAAGCACGCGCAATCGGTGCCAACAGAGGGCTGTCTTTGTGAACCACCCCTTTGGTGAAAGCATAGGTTGCCAATACAGGCATCACAAACAGGGCCACCAGCAGTGAAGCAAACATGGCAAAGCAGATGGAGAGTGCCATCGGCGTAAACATCTTTCCTTCCACACCCTCAAGAGCGAACAGAGGTGTGAATACCAGCAGAATGATCAGCACCGCAAACAGCACAGGGCGCGCTACTTCTTTCGACGCTTCAGTAATACGCAAGGGGATTCCTTCGCTGTTTTCTTGTCCATGGTCTCCTTGCGGCGTTTTCTCCAGATGTTTAAAGATGTTCTCCACCATGACAACAGATCCATCAACCATCATACCGATGGCAATGGCCAGCCCCCCCAGACTCATCAAGTTGGCTGAAATGCCGTAATGTTGCATAACGCCTAATGCAGCAAGAATTGAAATCGGGACAGATAGCAACACCAGTGTCGCTGCTCGCATATTCATCAGGAACAGAAACAGCACGATAATGATCAGAACAAATGCTTCCAGCAGCGCTTTTTCAACTGTCCATACGGCCTTGTTAATCAAATCAGACTGATCATAAAAAGGCTGAATGGTCACGCCCTTTGGTAATGCCTTCTGAACGATCTCCAGCCTGGATTTAACATCATCAATGGTGTTTTTGGTGTTGGCACCAAAGCGCTTCATCACAATACCAACGACAACTTCCCCAAGTGTATTGATCTCTCCACTCTCCAGTCGCTCTGTCATGGTCACTGCGCCCTGACGAATTCCACCACCAAAGGCCACAGTTGCGACATCAGATACGCGAATCGATGTGCCATCCACTGTTTTGACAGGAATCGCTGCAATAGCTCTCAAACCCTCTTCGCCACCGGGAATCCAGCCTACACCACGAATCACCAGCTGCTGATCACCTTGGGAAAGATACCAGCCACCAGCATTGCGGTTATTAGCTTCAATGGCTTTTGCCACGTCACCTACATGAAGATTGTAGGAAAGCAGTTGTTCAGGGTTTAGTTGCACCTGATACTGCCTTACTTCACCCCCGTAAGAGAGAATATCAGTTACACCTTCAACCGGCATCAACATTAACTTCACGACCCAGTCGTTGAGTGCACGCAGTTTCAGCGCATCAAAACCGGCTTCCGGAGCCGACTTGATAATATACTGGAACACCTGTCCGAGACCTGATGTGTTTGGCCCTATTTTGGGTGTGCCCGCCCATATCGGAACGGTTTGGCTGGCATCCTGCAGTTTCTGGAATACCAATTGTCTGGCGAAATAAATATCGGTTCCTTCTTTGAACACAACAGTAATCACAGAAAGTCCCGTCTTGGAAATGGAGCGCACCTCTTCTACATCCGGCAAAGCATACATGACCGCCTCAATGGGGTAGGTGATCAACTGCTCCACCTCTTCGGAAGCTAAACCCTCAGCTTCAGTGTTGATCTGTACCTGCACATTGGTCACATCTGGAAATGCATCGAGATTCAACTTCGGCACAACGAACATTGCATAAGCCATTGAGCCAATTAGCAACATGAGAATCAGTAAGCGGTTATTGACCACCGCATCAATTAATTTTGCAAACATTTGTGTCTACCTCAATGGTTGTGCACTTCAAAGCCGGCTTTAGCCAGCTCTGAAGCGAGCACAAATGCGCCCTTAACAACAACAGATTCACCTTCTTTCAGACCTTCAAGAACAGGAACAAATCCCATGCTTGGTTTGCCGACCCGTACCTCTCTGCGCTCAAATCGACCTGACTCCTCCTCAACAAACACAATCAACTCACTACCTTGGCGTTGAATAGCGCTCTCAGGTAATCGCAAGGACTCTTTCCCTGAACCTGTTTCAATCTCAGCACTCACAAACATGCCAGGGTGCAAAGCATCTTCTGGGTTCTGCACCTCAAGACGCACACCCACAGTACGTGTCTTCTTATCTAACTGATGGTGGACGTTGATTACTTTGGCTTTGTAATGCATTGTCTTGCCTTTAGTTGATACAATAGCTGAACGCCCTGTAGCTATCCCCCCCATCTGAGACTGAGACAGCTTTACTTCAACCCAGACGGTCGATTCATCAACGATCTGCATCAATCGAGTGCCAGCGACAATGTGCTGACCTATACGGAAATTATCTGCTACAATCGTTCCTGAGCTTGGGGCATAAAGTGTAAGCTGACCATATTGCTTTAAACTAATCAGGGAATCGATTTTCTTATATGCCAGACCATACGAAGATAATGAGGCACGGGATGCTGCTAAATTTGCATGTGCAGCCTGATGAATACTGGTTGACTGCTGAAGGCGGGCCTGAGAAACAATCTTTTCTTTTGCCAGGCCTTCAATGCGTTTTACATCCATCTTACTTTTTCGATGTTCTGCTTCAGCTCTCAGATATCCAGCTTCTGCCTGCGCCAGCGCAGAGCTGGTGATAGTCACAAGCTTTTCACCTTTTCTGACTTCATCACCCAGACGCACGTGACGGGCATGAATAACTCCATCAACCAAGGTGGTGATATCCGCCAGCTTATAAGCATTGAAATCCACACTACCTGGCGCATTGATGGTCTGCATTTCAGGTTGGTGCTGAATTACTTCGATTTCTATACCCGCTTGCACCTTTTGAGCTGGAGTTAACTTGATAGCTCCACCTTCTTCTGCATGATCGTCATGCTCTTTATGAGCATCGGGCTTTTCATTTTCATGACCACCTTCTTTAAGATCATCATGCTGTCTATCAGCATCGGGCCTTTCATTTTCATGACCGCCTTCTTTATGCTCATCATGACTTTCATGAGCGTCATGCCCAGCCTCTTCATGTCCATGATCTGCTGCGATGGCAGGAACACTTATAAATAATATAAGTGTTGTTATTAACGCAATTATTGTTTTCATTATTGGGTTCCTTGGAGAATATATTCTGGGTGGCCTAGCACTTCAGCCAGACGAATACGGGCTAACCAGCCCTGTTTAACAATTGATGCGGAATTGATGCGTGACTCAAGTATCTGGTTGATATGCACGACCAGTTCTTCGATATTCAGTTCACCGGCATCGAATGCAGCTTTGGCCAAAGCAATTTTGTCCTTTGAAATGTCCGTTTTTTCTATTTCATTGACCGATAATATAGCTCGTATGGCAGTGCCATGATTGTATATCGCTTCCTGCACTTCTAGCTTCACACGTTTCTCAAGCCATTCCAGTTCTGCTTGCTGTGCAGTGGCTTGAGATATGGCACTTCGGTAAGCTCCATCATGGCTATTCAGCACTGGAATCGGCATCGTAAAGGCCAACGAGACAAGCTGCTCTCCAGCTTCTCGACCTGCCATCAACCCAACCGTCAAATCAGGCACTTTGTTGGCCTTGGCTAGCTCAGCCTGAGCCGAAGATTGTGCAAGATATTGACGTTTAACAATGATATCCGGCCGGGATTTCAAAGCGATATCGACCGGATCGGATTGAGGCTCCCATCCAAGCAAAAGCTTGGGTAATTCGGCCTGAATATCTTTTGGTGCGCTAGATTCACCTGTTGCCATAAAGTATTTAGATACGTTCATGGCGTGCTGCTGTTTTGCGAGTGCTTCAGCATTGATAGATTGAATCAAAGAAGACTTGGCTAGGTTCACATCCAGTTGGTTAGCCTCTCCGACCTCCATCTGTCTTCTCACAGCTTTATTTAACTGTAATAGTGTTAATGACTGCTGATTTCGCCACAATAGCTCTCGTTTTGAGAAATGCAGAGAAACTAATGCCCTCGCAGCATCTGCCATAATGCGTTGGCGACTTGCTCCGAATTCGAGCTTTGTGGCCTCTAATGCAGCTTGAGCCGATTTCTCCCGATAACCTTGCTTTCCACCTAATTCAATCCCCTGAGACAGGGTGAGGTAGTAATCATTGGATGAGCCACCACCATTGAGTTTGCGTCGTTGAGGCTCAACTGAAAGTTCAGGGTTGTATGCATAGGCGCTCTGCTCCTGTAACACGCCTTGTGCCCCTTCAATCTGCATATTTGATATTTTCAACATGGGATGCTGCTCAAGAGCAGTATCCATTGCTTCGTTTAACGTTACAGCGTTGGCATGTAACGGGTAAATGCTTAACAGCATTCCTGTTATTAAAAAACGTATTCGCACAGTTTCCCCCTGTGATTTTTTATTGTTTGTTGGGGAAGCTGATCTCTAACAGAGTGAAACAGGCACAGTCCATTTGAGACTGTCCTTATGCCACTACATTAGAAAATCAGCAGTGCTGTAGCTTTGGAGGGTGCTCTATCAGGAAAGGCAGGTTCTTCATATGGAATCCTGCCAATGTGAAATATTGTGCAGTGTAGGCAGCTGCCGGAGCCGAACCAACCTTCTTAACTTTAGTTATTGTAAAAGAATGCGATGCATGGACATGGCACCCATGATCGTGTGAACCTTTCTCATGATCTGCGTCGCTATCATGGATATGCTCAGCAATATGCCCATCATCAATACCAGCCGCATGCACATGAATATCAAATCCGCATGTAAAAACAGAAAGTTGCAGAGCGAAAAATGCCATGAGAACCAGAGTACGCATGGCTTGATAGTGAAGGTTCGTTATAAGGTGGTCAAGCAGATGAGTAAGGATACGCTGCAGTATGAAAGAGAAAACAGATAGCCTGCGGAATTACGAATATTCAGATTGATTAGATTGCGTACACCTTAAGGCACCCAGGTTCGCATTGATGGTTACAAGGGTCTGTTGCATCAGGACAATATCCTGGGCACTAATACCAGCCAAGGCCTGATCACTGAGTTTCATCAATTCAGGCCACACCTGTATGAATGCCTGCTCGCCCTCTTCTGTAATCTGAGCACGCACAATGCGTCGATCCTGTTGATCCTGAATGCGACCTACAAGGCCGCTTTTGACCAGTGCATTCATGATGCGGGTGATCGCTGCTTTGTCTTTACCCAGAATCAGGGCCAGTTGTGACTGAGGCAGACCATCACAATGGCGAATGATCATCAGTGTGTCGGCTTCTTCAGGGGTAATATTGTAACCTGCATCTTTACAAATGCGGCTTACCTGCGAACGCACATGGCTGGTCATACAGCCAATGAGTGGCATGATGATACCCAATCCCTCTTTACTCTGTTGTTGTTTCTCCGCATCCATATTGTGAACCCTGACCTACATAGTTTACATTATCAATAGTTGACATCATCAATCTAATTCTGAATCATTCACTTTGTATTCGATGTATCTATTAGTATTGTTGCAGTTATTACAAATAATGAATTGATAAGGGAAGCCCCATGAAGACGCTGTTTAGTCACTTGATTACTACTGTCGCGGTCTTGTTTATTGCCACTTATCCCGCCATGGCAGTTGAACCGTTAAGTTTAAAACAGGTACTTGAGTCCATTCGCGACCATCATCCCGATCTACAACTCAACCGCATCGATCACAGTATTGCTCTGACCGAGAGTATGAATGTGGAAGGCATGTTAGATCCGATTGTTTCTGCCAACGTCATCGCCAGTGAAGAAAAGTCTCCCGTCTCCAGTGATTTTCAGGCCAGTGAAACCCGCCTTGGCCAACTCTCCGGCAGCATTGCTAAACCGCTTTCAACCGGAGGCACACTAAGCGCCAACTTCAGCTACAACCGTACCAGCAATGCTTATAACTCCCCTCTGGCAGCACAACTCTCACGCTTTAACCCCTCTTTCCGTAATCAGATCAATGCCAGTTACCGCCATCCGCTGTTGAAAGGTGCGGATCGCCCAAATTATCAACAATCTTTACTGGTGGCAGAAGCAGGTGTTGATGCAGCCAGGCAGATGTCACTGGTCACCATGCATATCTTAAGCCTGCAAGCGATCAGCGCATTTTATCAATTGGCTGCTGATGACATCAACATCAAAATTGCGGCACAGGCGGTCAAACGTGCAAAAAAACTACTGAACTACCAGCGTTCACGTGAACAGTTTGGCCTGATTGAAAAAGCCGACCGTCTGCAGGCGGAGGCTCTCTTAGCAGCACGCAACACAGGCCTGCAAAAAGCGAAAGCACAACGTTTCAATAACCAGAGTACCCTGAACCGCTTGATGCTGCGTCCCTCAATATCAGAAATCTCCATCCATCCCATTCCCGGCAACGATATCAATCCTCCATCCATAGCAGGTGCTACTGAGAAAGCCCAACAACTGCGCCCGGAACTGCAATGGTTAAATGCACAGATGAATGTTGCCGATGCACAGCTTCTGATGGCCCTCGACAGCGATCAGGTACAGTTGGATGTGATCGCTGAAGTAGGTACGCGCGCACTGGCAAGTAGTTTTGGTAAAGGTGTCACGGACGGCTTCCAGGCCAATGACAAACGCTATTATGCTGCACTCTCCTTTGAACTGAGTGATGTACTCGGACGCAACAGTGTTAATGCTGCTATTCGCAAAGCGGAACTCAATCGTCAGCGCCTGCTGGCTCAGCGCATCCAGACGGTAGAGCAGATCAATGATGATATCGCATCTGCCAGCAGTGCTATCAGTGCGGGACTACCCACACTTGCTTTCGCCAAAAAACAGGTCATTGCAGAGCAAAGAAAATTCAATGCAGAGATGAAACGTTATCGTCAGGGCCGCTCCGATACCGCAACACTGGTACAGTTTGAAGGCGAACTGCTGGATGCTTCACTCAATGCAGAATTGCAGGCACTTACACTGCAACTGGCTGAAAAACAGCTTGCCTGGGCGCAGGGTTCTTTATTACACGATCTGGGGCTGAGTGAGTCACTGCTTAACCAAGGGAATGCACAATGAAAACGTTGATCGCTTTTTTCGTCAAACGTGGCGTACTGGTTAATCTGATTTCGGTTTTCCTGCTGGCTGCAGGTATTTATGCTGGCACGCAAATGCAGCGAGAGGCATTCCCCAGCGTGAATTTTGATATTGTAGTGGTAACAGGCGCTTATCCCGGTGCGGCTCCGCGTGAAGTCGAACGTCTGATGGTTGCCCCCATTGAGCAGGAGTTAAAGGGGATTGATGGGATCAATGCGATGCGCTCCACCGCCTTCTCCGGCACCATGCAGATCACCATCGAAGTCGATCCCAACTTTAAAGATCGATCACGACTGGTCTCCGATATCCAGCAAGCGATCAACCGTGCCGATCTGCCGGTGGATCTACCCGCAGATCCTGCCATCACCGAGATCAAGTCGGAGCAGACCCCGGTGATTACCTTCTCCATCTTTGGTGATTTTGAGCCGCTGGCACTCAAACATCTGAGTAACGAGATTGAAGATGATGTGCTGAATCTTGATGGTGTGGCCAATGTCTTTGTGCAGGGCGACCTGAAAGAAGAGATACGTATTGTGCCTGACCCGGTAAAAATGCGTCAGGCTCGAGTATCCATCACGGATATCATAGCGCTGGTAAAGGGGTGGAACGTCAACGCCCCCGGTGGCCGCCTGAAATCACCCGATGGTCAAAGTATTATCCGCATTACCGGAGAATTCACTTCCGCTGAAGATGCCGGCAATCTGGTACTGCGCTCCAACGAACTGGGTCAGGCGCTCTATTTGAAGGATGTTGCTATGATTACGGAAACACTGCAGCGCCCCTATCGCTATGTCGGTGCACAGGGTGACCCGGCCATCAGCATGATTGTGACCAAAAAGGGTGATGCAGACATTATCACACTGGTAGACAGTGTGCGTGCCTACCTCGACACCATCCCTGAAACATATGGGCAGAATGTACATGTCAGTGCCTATAACGATCTCTCCACCGTCACCCGTCTGCGTCTCGGCGTATTGACCAATAACGGCATGATCGGTCTGGCGCTGGTACTGCTACTATTAATGTTATTTTTGCGCCCTGCTGTGGCGCTGACCACCGCCTGGGGACTGCCTATCATCTTCTTCTCAGGTATCGCTGTGCTCTATGCTGCCGGCATCACGCTTAACCTGCTGGTGATGTTCGGCTTTATCATGGTGCTGGGGCTAATGGTCGATGATGCCATTATCATTGGTGAAAATGCCACTTATCATATGGAGCGTGGCCTTACTCCGGAGCAGGCCGCCATCGAGGGCACTTATGAGCTGATCGGCCCGGTTACTGCCACGGTACTGACCACCATCGTCGCTTTTCTTCCTCTGATGTATATGGATGGGATTATTGGCAAGTTTGTCTATTCCATTCCCGTTGTCGTGGTTGTCTTACTGGCTTTCTCCTGGTTTGAAGCGATATTTATCCTGCCCAACCATATTCGAGATGTCGCCAATGCCAACAAAAAGGTCAAGGAGCGGGCCTTCTTCACATGGATCAATAACATTTATGGATGGCTTTTAGAGAAGGCTGTAAAGCTTCGTTATTTAACCATTTTACTGACCATCGTAGGACTACTTGGTGCAGCAGCTCTGGCCAGCACGATGAAGTTTCAGCTCTTCCCGCCGGGTGCTGAATCCACCTTTTATCTGCGTGTGAATATGCCTGTCGGCACGACGCTGGAAGAGATGCGCGACAAACTGAAACTGCTCGATGTCGAAGTACGCAAACGCATTGACCCGGCCATACTTGAAACCACCACCATGGTGGCTGGCGAGAACAGTGCCGATCAACGTGAAACGCTGAAACAGATCGGTGACCGCTTCGGTTTTGAACGCGTCATTCTCATCCCCTTCACCGAACGTAAGGAGAGCGCATATGACGTGATGGCGATGGTTGAGCAGGAGATCCCTGCCCTATTTCCTGAACTCGACATCAGTTTTGCTATGCAGAAAGGTGGGCCACCGGTTGGCCGGGCACTGCAGGTTGAGCTGACCGGTGGTGACGAAGTCGCCATGACCCGCGTTGCCGAACGCCTGATCAAGGAGCTGGCTGTTATCAAGGGTGTCTACGCGGTTGAGAGTGATCTGGAGCCGGGAGACCCGGAAATCCGCATCGTCATGGATCGTAAGCTGGCAGCCTATGCCGGTGTTGATCTGGCCACAGCGGGTACCCATATCAAAGCTGCCTTTGACGGCCTGCGTGTCTCTACCATCAAACGCGGTAAAAAAGAGATTGATGTCACCATTCGTTATCCCATTGAAGCCCAGCGAGATATCAATACCCTGATGAAACTGGAGATTCCCAATAACCGTGGTGGGCTTGTGCCTCTGTTTCGTATTGCACATCTGGAACATAAATCGGGCACCAGCAGCATTCGCCACAAAGACGGCCGCCGCGTGATCAATGTATCAGCGGAAGTAGATCAGAAAAACATCAACTCCAAAGAGGTCAATAACCGGGTCTCAGAGCTCAAAGGTATCTGGCTGGCCGATGATGCCGACAATGTCGATGTGAACTTTGGCGGTGAAGAAGAGAAATCTCAGGAGTCCGTGCGTGGGCTGATATTCAGCTTTATGTTCGCACTGTTTGGTATCTTTGCTATTCTGGCGGTTCAATTTAACCGAATCGGTTATCCGATTCTGGTGATGCTGGCCATTCCCTTTGGCGTGATCGGCATTATCGTCGGCTTTTACCTGCATGGTGCTGCTATCTCATTCATGTCGATGATGGGCTTTGTGGCACTTACCGGCGTGGTGGTGAATGCCTCCCTGGTCATGGCTGTATTCATTCAACGCCTGATCGCTGAAGGTGTTCCATGGCGTCAAGCAATACTCGAGAGTGGCAAACGCCGCTTAAGAGCCGTCCTGTTAACCGCCATTACCACTGTAGTTGGACTCCTACCCACCGCCTATGGCTGGGGTGGTCATGACCCCTTCGTGGCACCCATGGCTCTGGCTCTATCGTGGGGATTGATGTTTTCAACGGTAATTACGCTATTCTCCGTACCTGCAGCACTCGGCATTGCGCTGGATATTAAACATGGAATGCAACGCTTGTTCGGAAAAACCGTTACACAGAACTGATGCTGCGTTATAAAACACGAGGGAATAGAGAAGTGAGTAGTTCATCCATGTTATCAATTTACATCATTGCATATAACGAAGAAGATAAAATCGCAGCTGCGGTGAAGAGCGCTCTGTGGGCTGATGAAGTGATTGTTGCCGATTCACATAGTCAGGATCGTACGGCTGAGATTGCAGAATCCTTAGGTGCACGTGTTGTACAACTCGATTTTGAAGGTTTCGGAAAACTGCGCAATGATGCCATCGCAGCATGCAGCCATGACTGGATATTCAGCCTGGATTCGGATGAGCGCTGCACACCAGAAGCCGCTGAAGAGATCCGTGAAATCATCAACAGACCTGATGCAGCTGATGCCTGGTATACACCGCGCCGCAACTGGTTCATGGGCCGTTGGATCAATCATTGTGGCTGGTATCCCGATTATCGCCAACCCCAGCTATTTCGAAAACATGCACTGGTTTTCAACAACCATGACGAAGTACATGAAGGATTCGATATTCACGGTTCCATTGATCATATGCAACAGGCCATCTGGCAATTTCCGTTTAAAAATTTAAATCAGGTTCAGGATAAAGGTACACGTTATTCGACTCTGGGCGCACTTAAACTTGAACGCAATGGTGTCTCTGCAGGCATGGGTAAAGCGCTGGCGCGCGGGCTATGGGCTTTCTTCCGCATCTATATTTTGAAACTCGGCATACTCGATGGCTGGGCTGGTTTTGTGATCGCCTTTGGTAATCTGGAAGGCACCTTCTACCGCTACGCCAAACTCACCGAACGCAAAAAGGGCTGGGACAAGCCGCCAGAACTACCATGAGCTCTATGCTTCATATCATTCAAATCGTACGCCGCTTTGGACCGGTTGGTGGCATGGAACGTTATGTCTGGGAGATGAGTGGCGAGTTGGCAGCTGCCGGTCATCAGGTTACTGTATTGTGTGAAGAGCTTTGCTCAGATGCTGCTCCTGAAGGTGTCGAAGTTGTAAGCTTGGGTACAATCCGAAAAAAACCACGCTGGCTGGCACATTTGAGATTCTCAAAGCGCGTCTCCAACTGGCTTACCACGCACCCAGAATATCAACATCACATCATCCACAGTCATGAACGCACCAACGTACACCACTTCACCACTTTTCATGGCCCACCTTTTGCCAGGGTAAAAGATAAAGCATGGTGGAAACGTATATCACTGCGCATCATGGCCAATCTTTATCTGGAAAAACGGGAACTCAGTGGCCCGCAGGTAAAAGCCATCATTCCCAATTCACGGCTTATTGCTGAAACATTAGCCCACTATTATCCGGAGATATCTGATCGCCTGTCACAGCCCATTACACCGGGAGTCGCAAATATACCTCTGCGCCCTGACCGTGTGATTGAAGCAGATGGCGGTGTCATTGGTTTTGTTGGTAAAGAGTGGAAACGTAAAGGGCTTGATATCGCTGTAAATATTGTGGCGGCATTACGGCTTCATCGACCGAATCTCACCTTCATCGTAGCAGGCCCAAATCCTGATGATATTCGTCATCTGTTTGAGCAATGGCCGGTAGAAAGTTTTCAACTGCTCGGTGAAACCGATAGCACTCCGCTATATGCGCAGTTCGATCTCTTATTGCACCCCGCCCGTCAGGAGCCCTATGGCATGGTGATCGCTGAAGCCAGAGCGGCAGGTCTACCTGTTATCGTATCAAATGCATGTGGCATCGCCGATGAACTCGATGATGATTCTCTGTTAGCGCTGAATGCGCCCATCACCACCTGGGAAAAAGCCTGTGAGGCGCAGCTTGGTCATCATTCAAAAGCAGTGATCAGAGATTGGCGAGCAGTTGCAGCGGATCAAATCGTCTGCTACCGGCAACATCCTTCGGCGCAAAACTAACCGTTTTTTCCTATCCGGCGTGTCAGCTTCAGCAGGATAAATTGCTGCAACACATTCACTGCCCCAACTACTTGTGAGAAGAATTTCGGTAGCCGATCGGCCTCTGCACGTCTCCACAGATGGATGCCGTAGAGCAATAACAGTGACTGCTCCAACCACATGCTCCAGCCGGGGAATGTGCCCTGATTCACCTGCCTGTGAAACAACAGTTGCAGATTATAAATAATCACCAGCAGCGCAATGCCTGCAATCATAGAGCCTGCTTTTCCAGAACGCTTTTGAGTCAAAGACAAGGGCAAGGCAAAACAGAACAGCACCAGTACCGTGGTTGGCAATAACAGGCGTCGATTCCATTCAGCCAGTGCACCGGGTGCATCACCTTGCATGGCATGCCAAAGCTCAACCGGCGTCATCATAGTAACGTGATCTGTTGAGTTGCGTTGTTGCCAGTTACCATCAGAGACAGGAATAGCTACCTGGTAACGATCAAAGGCCAGCATGCGCTGATCCGCCCCTTGCCCTTCCAGACGAACGCCATGGTTCATATGCAGTTCAAGGTTATTACCGCTCATTTCATTACCGGTCATATCAAAGCGGGCAGATTGGGCCGTGTAAATGACCGACACACCATCACGAAGATCTTCCAGAATCACACCGTGATAGACACCGGCTTCATCTTCTCCATCAACATAAACCGTCACACCATCAAAACCCTGAGTGAAGCGTTGCGGAGAGAAGGTAATGACACCTTTAAGCGCATAAATTTTGGTGAGTAAATTATTAAAACCCAATTGTCCTTCTGGTAACAGTACCATCGAGGTATAGCTCAATGCGCCCCACAACAGAAACACCAACACAAAAAAGCTGCGAAACATGCGCGCATACGATAATCCGGCGGCACGCAGCACATCCATTTCACTGCTCTGCTGCAAGCTGGCAATGCTATTCTGCATGGAAAGGAAGAAGGCCATAGGAACGGTCAGCAACAGAAAATATGGCATGGTCAAGGTCAACAGTTCAGCAATGAGAAACCAGGCCTGACCACTATCAGAGACCATGCCCAACAGTTTAAGGGTACGCCCCAATAGCAGCACACCAAGCACCAGTATCAAGCCAGCGGCAAATGGCCCCAGCCACATGCGCAGCAGGTAACGATCCAGCGTCATGTCAGTGCATCACCTTATTCCATTTCATTTCAGACATGCTACCACCACCTTAAACATCGATAAATCAAATGACTGATTTCAAATAAAAGCCGGTATGCGACTCCGGGCAAGCAGCCACCTGTTTGGGTGTACCACTCACAACCACACTACCGCCTTTATCACCACCTTCCGGCCCCATATCCACAATCCAGTCGGCGGTTTTAATCACATCCAGATTATGTTCAATGACAATCATAGTATTTCCACGCTCCACCAGTGCATGTAAGACATCGAGCAACTTGGCTACATCATGAAAATGCAGCCCCGTGGTCGGTTCATCGAGAATATAGAGCGTATCTCCGGTATCACGACGTGCCAGCTCTTTCGATAGCTTGATGCGCTGCGCCTCACCACCGGAGAGTGTTGTGGCCGATTGGCCCAGCTGAATATAACCGAGCCCCACCTGTTGCAGTGTAGTTAAACGATTCTTCAACGGTGGAATTGAAGCAAAGAACTCCAGCGCATCATCGACTGTCATATGCAACACATCATCAATCGTTTTACCTTTATAGCGTATATCGAGTGTCTCACGGTTATAACGCTTGCCCTGACACGCTTCGCAGTGCACATACACATCTGGCAAAAAGTGCATCTCAACCTTGATAATACCATCACCCTGACAGGCTTCACATCGCCCGCCTTTCACATTAAACGAGAAGCGCCCCGCTTTATAGCCACGCGCGCGCGATTCAGGCACCTGGGCAAAAAACTCACGAATCGGTGTAAACAGCCCGGTATATGTGGCCGGATTGGAGCGCGGCGTACGACCAATCGGGCTTTGATCGATATCAATGATTTTATCGATCAGATCAGCTCCGATGAGCTTGGTATGTTCACCCACCCGTTTGCTTTTCAGCCCCTGAGATTTAGCCAGTGCTTTAAACAGAGTATCATTGGTCAACGTCGACTTGCCGGAGCCGGACACACCAGTCACACACGAGAAACGCCCCAGTGGAAACAGCGCCTTCACATCTTGCAGATTGTGCTCGCTAGCACCCTCCACACCAATCATAGCATGGTTTTTATTCACCTTACGCTGCTTGGGAGTCTTAATCGTTTTACGGCCAGATAGATAATCGGAGGTAAGCGTCTTCTCTTTTAAAATCGCTTGCAATGGCCCCTGTGCAACAATTTCACCACCATGCGCACCAGCTCTCGGGCCCATATCCACCACCCAGTCAGCTGTACGGATGGCATCTTCATCATGTTCAACCACGATCACGGAGTTACCCAGATCACGCAGCCGCCTTAAAGTACCCAGCAGACGATCATTATCACGCTGATGCAGGCCGATAGAGGGTTCATCGAGAATATAGAGTACACCGACAAGTGCAGAACCAATCTGCGTAGCCAGTCGAATGCGTTGCGCCTCACCACCGGATAGGGTGCCGGATGTACGCTCCAGACTCAGATAATCCAGCCCCACCTCAATCATGAAACCTAACCGGGAAGATATCTCTTCAAGCACCTTTTCAGCGATCGCCTGATGCTGCTCACTTAAGGCCAGACTATTGATCCAGGCCTGCTCATCACGCAAAGGCATCTTCACAATTTCAGGCAGTGATTTACCCGCAATACGCACGTAGCGCGCAGGTTTGGTTAAGCGCGAACCTTCACACACGGGACAATCAATAGTGTTAATATATTTCGATAGCGCTTCGCGCACATCATCAGAGTTCGTCTCACGATAGCGTCGATCCAGATTGGGAATCACACCTTCAAAGGGGCGTTCCACAACCCGATTCTGCCCCGGTGTTTCATAAACAAATTGAATCTTCTTTCTGCCACTGCCGTAAAGAAACAGTTTGCGTGCCTCTGGGCTCAACTCCTTAAAAGGTTGATCCATATCGGCATCAATATAGTTCGCTACCGATTCCAGCGTCTGGCGATACATAAATGTTTCGCGTCCGGCCCACGGTTCAATCGCTCCATCAGCCATAGAGAGATGATCATTTGGCACCACCAGCTCCGGATCAAACACTGTCTTAGAACCTAAGCCATCACATGAAGAGCATGCTCCAACTGGTGAATTAAATGAGAATAGTCTTGGTTCAATATCCGGATATGAAATGCCGCAATCTGCACATGCAAAACGTTCAGAGAAGATTAGCTCTTTATCTCCAAGCAGGGCAATCATCAGTCCTTCACCATAGCGCAGCGCCGTCTCAACCGAATCAGCCAGACGTGTACGAATGCCTCCCCGGATTACAAGGCGATCAACTACCAGCTCGATATTGTGTTTAATGTTTTTCTTTAAGGCCGGCACATCATCAAGTGCCATCACATCACCATCGATGCGCACCCGCACAAATCCGTCTTTGCCTGCCTGTTCCAGCTCCTTGCGAAATTCACCTTTGCGGCCACGCGCAATAGGAGCCAACAGTTGTATTTTGGTGCCCTCTTCAAGGCTCTGTATATGATCAATAATGACGCTGGCTGGCTGTGAGGTGATCTGCTTTCCGCAACCATGACAATAGGGCTGACCAATGCGGGCGAACAACAGACGCAAATAGTCATATACTTCGGTAATGGTACCAACTGTGGAACGCGGATTTCGCGAGGTTGTCTTCTGTTCAATCGATATCGCCGGAGAGAGACCTTCAATAGCATCTACATCAGGGCGCTCCATGATACCCAGAAACTGGCGCGCATACGCCGACAACGACTCCACATAACGCCGTTGGCCTTCTGCATAGAGCGTATCAAATGCCAGGCTCGACTTGCCGGAGCCGGATACGCCGGTAATCACCACCAGTTTTTCACGTGGGATTTCCAGACTTATATTTTTCAGATTATGTACCCGCGCCCCTTCGACACGGATCGTATTGGCCTTTTTATGCTCACCCATACAGACAACCTATCCTGTACAAGCTCACATTTTCGGCATACCCGGTGGCATACCGCCACCCATTCCTCCGCCCATACCACCAAATTTACCCATCATCTGGCTCATCATACGACGCCCTTTGCCACCTTTCATGCGCTTCATCATTTTCTGCATCTGAGCGAACTGTTTGAGCATACGATTGATATCCGGCACGGTGGTTCCCGAGCCATTGGCAATGCGGCGTTTGCGACTACCATTGATCAGCTTGGGATATTTCTTCTCTTTTGCAGTCATAGAATAGACCATCGCCTGCATGCGCTTGATCGGTTTATCATCCATCTGCGCCATCGCTTCCGGTGGCAACTTCATGCCCGGCATCATTTTCAACATGCCTGCCATACCACCCATATTCTGCATCTGTCCCAGCTGCTCAGCAAAATCACCCAGATCAAACTGACCTTTATTGATTTTCGCAGCAGCTTTTTCAGCTACATCCTGATCGACATTGGCCTGAATTTTTTCAACCAGGCCAACCACATCGCCCTGCCCTAAAATACGACCAGCCATACGTGATGGATCAAATAGTTCAAATGCGTCGATCTTTTCACCCGTACCGACATAACGAATCGGCACACCTGTACTATGGGCAACGGAAAGTGCTGCACCACCACGCACATCCGCATCGGTTTTAGTCAGGATACAGCCGGTCATCGTCACTGCAGTGTGGAACTGTTCAGCAATCGGTAAAGCAGTCTGACCGGTCATGGAATCGAGCACCAACAAGCGTTCACTGGCATCCACAGTATCGGCTACATCTTTAATTTCAGCCATCAATTCATCATCAACCACCTGACGACCGGCGGTATCAAGAATCAATACGTGATGGCCATCGCGGCCTGCCTGCAACATTGCCGACTTGGCCATTTTAGCAGCGGTTGTGCCTTCCCCCTGAATATAGGGTACATTCACCTGACCAGCGAGTACCTGCAACTGTTCGCGAGCCGCCGGACGGGTGGCATCCACCGAGGTCATGGCTACTTTTTTACCTTGAGAAACAAGCAGTCGTGCCAGTTTACCGGCAGTTGTTGTTTTACCTGCACCCTGCAAACCACATAACAGAATAACCGAAGGGATTTTTGACAGCTCCAGATCGCGACGTTGCCCACCCAACAGGTCGGTCAGTACATCATTGAGAATTTTGATAATGACCTGACCGGGCTGCAGGCTTTTAGCCACCTCTGCTCCAAGTGCACGCTCTTTTACCTCAGCCATCAAATGCCGCACTACTGGCAGCGCCACATCGGCTTCCAGCATCGCCAAACGCATTTCACGCAGTGTTGCATCCAGATCCGCTTCAGATACCCGCGCTGCACCACGCAACTTGTGGGTAATATCTCCGATCTTTTCACTTAAACGACTGAACATATAACTCTCTCCTACTTTCCCGCCCGACTGTCACAAACAGAGGGCCCTACTCTGTGAACCAAAACCAAAGGGTCAACCTAAGGATGCGCTGAAAAAATCAGCGTATCCGTGCAGACCATGGACAGCCTGCCAAATTCATACCTTACTAACTCAATGGCGCAAACAGATTATCAAGCTCTTCAGCGGACCATAATGACTTTTTCACTGCATCTTTCTGGTGAATGGCATCAGCCAACTCACGTTTGCGCTCCTGCAGCTCCAGAATCTTCTCTTCCACAGAGCCCTCTGTGATCAACTTATAGACGAAGACTGCTTTATCCTGACCAATACGGTGCGCCCTATCCGTTGCCTGCCTCTCCACGGCAGGGTTCCACCATGGGTCAAAATGAATCACGGTATCGGCAGCTGTTAAGTTCAGACCAACGCCACCAGCTTTCAAACTGATCAGGAACAGTGGCACTTTTTCTGCCTGAAAGGATTCAATTGGCGTAATGCGATCCTGTGTTTTACCGGTCAATTTCACATAAGCAATATCCTGTGACTTCAATTCTATTTCAATCAGAGAAAGCATCGATGTAAACTGTGAGAAGAGCAGAATACGACGCCCCTCCTCAATCATTTCAGGCAATAGCTCCATCAACATCTGTAATTTGGCAGATGCTGGCGGTTCTCCCTGCAAGCCATTGACCAGACGTGGATCACAACAGACCTGTCGCATTTTCAACAAAGCATCCAGCACCACAATCTGACTCTGCGCAACCCCCATAGAGGCCACCGCATCACGCACCCGCTTCTGCATCGCCAAACGCACACTTTCGTACAGTTCGCGCTGTGCCCCTTCAATTTCGATACTGCGAATAATTTCCGTTTTAGCAGGCAGCTCCAGTGCCACATCTTCTTTGCAACGCCTGAGCATGAATGGCCTTAAACGCACATTCAGCGCATCCTGGCGAGCTGTATCGCCTTGTAGTTCAATAGGTTTACGGAACAGCTTGGTAAACCCCTTCATATCATAGAGATAACCCGGCATGAGGAAATCAAACTGGGCCCATAACTCTCCCAGATGGTTTTCAATCGGCGTACCAGTCATACATATTTTGTGTTGCGCATTGAGTTGACGTACCAGACGTGCCACTTTCGATCTCGGGTTTTTGATATACTGCGCTTCATCAAGAATAAGCAGATGCCAGTTCTGTGCTTCAATCACATCAAAATCTCTAGCCAATAAGGGGTATGTGGTGATGACAAGATCATACTCTGCCAGTGATTCAAAATGTTTGGAACGATCAGGGCCATGCACCACCAGCAGTGACAGATCCGGCGTGAACTTCTCTGCTTCACGCCGCCAGTTATGCATCAGACTGGTTGGAGCAATAACCAGCGCAGGATGCTTTAGACGCCCATCTTCTCTCTCTTTCAAAATATGCGCCAGAGCCTGAACCGTTTTCCCCAAGCCCATATCATCAGCCATGATACCACCGAGATTCATCTGACGCAGGAACTGCATCCAACTTAAACCCTCACGTTGATAATCACGCAATTCAGCACGCAGCGCTGTTGGCACATCACACACTGGCAAGCTATCCAGATCAGCCAACTGCTTCATCTGTTTTAGCCAAACGCTACTGCTAACCTGCACTGGTGCAGCCGACTGACTTACACTCTCTTCCAATGCCAGCATTTGCGGCACAGACAACTCTACCGTCTGATTATCACTGCCACCGGCAAAAACATCCATCATAAAGTGTAGAATATTAGCAACCATCTCACCGGGAGCAGGTAATAACCTACCATCCGGAAGTGGCAATGGAATATGTGCTTTTTCCTTCAGCTGGGCCAATGAATCAGCTTTCAACAGATCCGGTTTATTACCAACCCAGCGCGCCAACGCATCAATCAGATCAATCTGATCACCACTATCCAGCGTCACCATAAAGCTGGCCTGCCCCATTAAACTGTTGGCACTGTCCGTTTTGCTTTGATCAAGGTTCAGCTCCCAGCTGGAGGCCTGCTCTACCCTGTAGGTAAAACCATCAGATACTTCAATCTGAAAGCCCATCTCCTTCAGATCAGGCACTTCATATAACATCCATTCGGGCCATTCGTCATCCTGCGCTAGCCTGAATGCATGTTCCGGAAATTCGACATGCGAGGCAATTGTGCTTTCTCGCGCCGGATAGAGACCTGCACGGGCGAGGGCATCAGCGGCCTGCATTTCACACGCTACATCACGGGCGTAATCGATAACCTTGTCACCCCTGATAGAACGTACTGATTTGGGTTGTGAACAGAGGGGCACTTTTTTACCATCATAATCAAAATAGAGCTCCACCACATGGCACTGCTCAGGTGTACGATAGCCCCACTGTTGTGCCAGCTTCATCGTCTTGAGTTGAATCAGTAATAGCGGCTTCACCTCCCTGTGCACATGTAACAAGTGCACAGGAGCTGGCACATCGTCGGGCAGCTGGCGTGTCACATCTTCAATGGCCTCATCAGAACAATCGAGTTCAACAGCGGGAATATTCAGTAGAATCTCAGCGATATCTGGTATTTGACCACTCTCAATTTGACCGCAGGCATGCTGTTCAACATCGATAAACCATGGTGGAGACGTAGGCACAACCAACTCAGCACCAGACATGTGCAAGGTGAGATGCTGATCTCCACGCTCACCCAGTTTCCAACCCCATTCACCATTGCGGCGATCAACGCGTTGCAGTGCTTCGGAATCTTTTGTCATCCAGTGACAACGCCCACTGGTCAGCACCCGTTTCAATATTTTCAAACCTTGAGGGCCCTTTATGCGGTAACCATGCAGTGATGATAAAGAACGATCGTTTGCAACTTCACGCAACACGCTTTCGTCACTGGACAGTATAAACTGTGGTGGTGTGTAATTGAGAATATTTGAAGGGTTATAATCCTGAGCTTTGCCATAGGTCCCCGACTTCAACAAACGGGCAGTAATAAAACGCAATTGCACATTCAGATCACCATCGGGCTCCAGAATATATAACAGACGTTGTTTAATGCTATCCGGATACTCCTGATGCGCTACCTTCCCGTCACTAACCTGCTCCAACGCACCAAGCCATTGCCCAAAGGCCATTGGCCCCGGTGCAGCGAAGGCAGGGGTTTTGACCTCTTCATCCTGCATTTCTATCCAGGCATACAGTACGGCCGCCACATGCTTACAGTTCAAAGCTGTTGGACAGGTGCATTCACCACGGATTTCTGCATCCGAATCGGCATCGAAATGAATCAATACCTCATACGGCTTGGCAGCAGTCCCCTGCACATCACCCATCAACTGGCTACCCTCCTGCAAGGACTCCACATCGGTTACTCGGTCGTGTTTAAAATAACGTTTACCTCGCATCGCAAAGGTTTTTCCCACCCATTCTCTAATCAGGGTTTCGCTTATTTCAGGCATATTGCTCATTTAAGTTACTGATCCTTTTTTTCGTACATTTGATGTGCCTGCAGTCGCAGCAATTCATCCCGATGCGCGGCTGCATCTTCAAACCTTAAATCTGCTGCAGCCTCAGTCATCAGGCGTTCCAATACATTAATACGTGCTTCTTTATCTTCCAAACTCAATGGTTCCGGTTCCGCAATCTCCGGTATGTGTCCATAATCCATCTCATAGACTGAACCGAGAATATCTTTCACTTCCGACTTCACCGTCTCCGGTGTAATGCCGTGTTTTTCATTGTAGGCCAGCTGTTTTTCACGCCGGCGCTCTGTTTCAAACATCGCACGCTGCATTGAGTTCGTAATCTTATCTGCATACAGAATCACAAAACCTTCAACATTACGGGCTGCTCTGCCAATGGTCTGGGTTAATGAACGCTCTGATCGCAAAAAGCCCTCTTTATCCGCATCAAAAATTGCGACAAATGCTACTTCCGGCAAATCCAGCCCTTCACGCAACAGATTAATGCCGATCAACACATCGAACACACCCAGACGCAAGTCGCGCAGTATCTCCATGCGCTCCACTGTATCAATATCTGAATGCAGATAGCGCACTTTCATACCCAGATTATTCAGGTATTCGGCCAGATCCTCGGCCATACGTTTGGTCAAACATGTTGCCAAAACGCGAAACCCTCTTTTAATCACAGCATTGGCTTCCGACACAAAGTCATCCACCTGCATTGAAGCCGGACGCACCTCAATGGGTGGATCAATCAAACCTGTAGGCCGAATTACCTGCTCAACCACCACACCACCACACTTTTCCAGTTCATACGGGCCGGGTGTGGCCGATACATAGACCGCTTGCGGCACAACCGATTCAAATTCATGGAACTGCAGTGGCCTGTTATCCAATGCTGATGGTAAACGAAAACCAAAATCAACCAGGGTCTGCTTGCGTGAGCGATCCCCCTTAAACATACCACCAATCTGCGGTACAGTGACATGCGATTCATCCACCACCACTAGCGCATTATTGGGCAGATAATCCAGCAGGGTTGGTGGTGAGTATCCGGGAGAACGACCTGTCAGATGACGCGAATAGTTTTCAACTCCAGTGCAATAACCCACCTCCTGAATCATTTCCAGATCAAAGATAGTGCGCTGTTCCAGCCGCTGCGCTTCAACCAGTTTGTTCTGATCATGCAACTCAGCTAACCGCTCAGCCAGTTCATTTCGAATTGCATCCATAGCTTTGATCAACTGATCACGCGGTGTCACAAAATGACTTTTCGGAAACACGGTGTATTTATGCAATACATCTATACGTTTGCCTGTTAATGGATCAAACTGACTGATGGCATCAATCTCATCACCAAAGAATTCAACACGAATGGCGAAACCTTCCGCATGGGCCGGATAGATCTCCAGCACATCACCACGCAATCGAAATGTACCACGATGAAAGTCCATATCATTGCGTTGATACTGCAACTCAACCAATTTATTGACTGCCGAACGCTGATCAACTTCACGTCCCACCTCAAAATACAATAACATATTTGAATACGCTTCAGGACTCCCCAGACCGTAGATACACGATACAGAAGCGACAATAATCACATCTTCTCTCTCCAGCAAAACCCGTGTCGCGGAATGCCGCATACGATCAATTTGTTCATTAATGGCGGAATCTTTTTCGATATAGGTGTCACTCGATGGCACATAAGCTTCAGGCTGATAGTAATCATAATACGAGACAAAGTATTCAACTGCATTATTCGGGAAGAATTGTTTAAACTCACCATAAAGTTGCGCTGCCAGTGTCTTATTCGGAGCCAGGATGAGTGTGGGTTTCTGGGTGCGCTCAATCACACACGCTATACTATAGGTCTTGCCGGAGCCTGTGACACCAAGCAATGTTTGATGGCTATCTCCAGCATCTATCCCATTAACGAGCGTGGCAATAGCCTTCGGCTGATCACCACGTGGCCGGTATTTTCCTGCAAGTTCAAAGCGCATCGAGCGATGCTAACCCCAAGTAAAATGGAATCCAGCATATAATCACAAACATTATAAACCTACCGCTCTCGAATATAAAAATTAAAGTCTGCAAGATGAGCACCGATATAGATTACTGATCGCACAAATAGGTGGTACACGGATTCCTCCTGCGCGAAAGCGCAATACTTGGGAAATGACTTCCCAGCTCACATGTAAAAACGACACAGCGCGATCAACTAATAAATACCTTGTGAGGAGGATTCTATGATTATTGTACCTACAGCCACCCCGGCAGCCGTCCTGGATCAGAACACCGTCAATCAAACGCAACAAAATCAGGTTCAAGGCGCAGAGCAGTCAAGACAAGCTACCGTTACCGTTCAGGTTTCTTCAGAAGCTCGCGAGTTGGCCGGTGCTGAAAACAAAGAGACTGGCCCACAACAAAAAGCCGAAGTGCAAGCCAACAAAGAGATCGTGCAAGCCGTTGAAGTCAATAAACAGCAGCCGGTAAACCAGACAACCAAGTTACCGGAAAACAATAAAATCGATATTGTTGTCTAGCTGGATTGATCGCACAATGTGCAGATCAGTTGCCGTAAGCATTCATGCAACAGCACTAGTTCTGCATGCTATATTTAGTGAACGCCCTTCAAACAGCCACTTTTAAATTAACGTCGCCTCCAAAGTAGAATTTGAGACATCTTTAACCTAGTGTTCGCGCTTCTTATGCAAGAATGATGGGGTGATATGTAAACCATGGACGAACTGATGCAAGCAGGCTTACAACTGATGGCGCTGGGAATGGGTGTAGTTTTCCTATTCTTGGGACTTTTAATTGGCGTAATCAGCCTGGTTTCTCAGCTGATTCAGAAACTCGAAACGGCTCCAGCTAATGCGTCGAGCGCAAATGCCGCTGCTGACAATGCAGACCTGATCGAGGTCGTCACCAAAGCAGTTAAGTTATACCGTTCTGAACACCCCCACCGCAAAGGATAAACGAACTATTTTTCTAGGAGACATCTGCAGATGAATCAGCCGCTCGGAATTACCGAACTCGTCCTTCGTGACGGTCATCAGTCGCTATTGGCAACACGCATGCGTATTGAAGACATGCTACCGATTGCAGAAAAATTGGATAAAGTGGGCTATTGGTCTGCTGAGTTATGGGGCGGTGCGACCTTTGATTCCTGCATCCGCTATCTTGGTGAAGACCCATGGGAACGCCTGCGCCTGTTGAGTGCTGCCATGCCCAACACCCGCTCTCAAATGCTGTTCCGTGGACAGAATATTCTTGGTTATCGTCACTATGCTGACGATGTGGTGAATGCATTTGTTGAACGTGCCGCCACAAACGGCATGGATGTTTTCCGCATTTTTGATGCCATGAATGATATGCGCAATCTGGATACGGCTGTTAAAGCGACCTTGAAAGTGGGCAAACATGCACAGGGCACTATCTGTTATACAGTCAGCCCGGTGCATACACTCGAAATGTCCGTGGATATGGGCAAACAACTTGAAGACATGGGCTGCCACTCCATCTGCATCAAAGATATGTCCGGCCTGCTCAAGCCTTATGCTGCTGAAAAGCTGGTGGGCCGTTTGAAAGAGACCCTTGCAATTCCGGTTGCCCTGCACGCACATGCCACCACCGGCATGAGTACTGCAGCGATTGTAAAAGCAGTTGAAGCTGGTGTGGATATGGTGGATACCAGTATTTCATCCATGAGTCACACCTATGGTCATTCAGCCACTGAATCTGTTGTTGCGATCATGGAAGATGAAGAGCGTGCGACAGGCCTGGATCTTAAACTACTGGAAGAGATTGCTGCTGATCTGAGAGAAATCCGTAAAAAATATTCAAAATTCGAAGGTTCATTAAAGGGCATTGATTCCCGTATTCTGGTTGCCCAGGTACCTGGTGGCATGCTGACCAATTTGGAAAGTCAGCTGGTACTACAAAATGCGGATGATCGTTTTGATGAAGTACTGCTGGAAATCCCTCGTGTTCGTGAAGACTTAGGTTTCATTCCTCTGGTAACACCTACCTCGCAGATTGTTGGTACCCAGGCGGTATTCAATGTCTTGTCCGGTGAGCGTTATCGCACTGTCACCAAAGAAACACTCGGTATCCTTAAAGGTGAATATGGTAAGACACCTGCTCCGGTAAACAGCGAACTTCAAATTAAAGTACTTGAAGGCGGAAAACCGATCACCTGTCGACCGGCTGACCTGATTGAAGATGAAATGGACAGATTAACATTGGAACTGGCCAGCATTGCGGCTGAAAAGGGTTTTGAACTCTCCAACAAACTGGTAGATGATGTACTCATCTACGCCCTGTTCCCGCAAATCGGTCTGAAATACCTGAAAAACCGCGACAACCCTGATGTCTTTGAAACGGCTCCATGGATTGAAGAGGAGGAGGAAGCTGCTGTTCATGCTGTTTCCGAGCGTTATAATATTACCGTTAATGGTAACGATTATGATGTCGTGGTCTCCCCCGAAGGTGCTGTAACATCCATGCATCCGGCGACTGACTCACCGGCAGTAACGATCCCCGCAGCCGTCACACCAGCCATCAACATTCCAACAACATCCGTTGGTGCTCCAATGGCCGGAAATATCTTTAAAATCCAGGTTACACCAAATCAGATGGTCAACGATGGTGACGTCATCCTGATCATGGAAGCAATGAAGATGGAAACTGAGGTACGCTCCAGTCATAAAGGCAAAATCATTAGCATCGACGTGAAAGAGGGTGACGCTGTTACTGTTGGCCAACCACTGGTCACTATCGCATGATGGAAAGCGAACTTTTTAATCAACTCTGGGTCACCACAGGCATTGCCAACTTCGAGTGGGGCCAGATACTCATGATCTGCGTTGGCTTGCTGTTACTCTTTTTGGCCATCGTCAAAAAATATGAACCACTGCTCCTGTTACCCATGGGTTTTGGTGCTATCTTGAGCAATATTCCGATTGCGGCCATCTCCGGTCCTGATGGATTGCTAGGCCTGCTTTACACCGTAGGTATTGAAACAGGTGTATTCCCGCTGCTCATCTTTATGGGGGTGGGAGCATTAACCGATTTTGGTGCCTTAATCGCTATGCCAAGAACCCTTTTGCTCGGTGCTGCTGCTCAGTTCGGTATTTTCACCACCCTGATAGGTGCGCTGGCACTGAACTATATCCCGGGTTTCGAGTTCAGCCTGGCTGATGCTGCTGCAATCGGCATTATCGGGGGGGCAGATGGCCCTACGGCTATTTTCCTGGCGTCCAAACTAGCCCCTGATCTGCTCGGTGCTATTGCTGTGGCCGCATACTCATATATGGCGCTGGTACCCATTATTCAGCCCCCTATCATGCGACTGCTTACGACTGAAAAAGAGCGCAAAGTAAAAATGGCACAATTGCGTCATGTAAGTAAATCAGAAAAAATTGCCTTCCCTCTGATCGTACTTGTGCTGTGCATCATCTTTCTACCTACGGCAGCGCCACTGATTGGCATGCTTACCTTTGGTAACCTGCTGCGCGAATCAGGTGTAGTGGATCGTCTATCCAATGCTGCACAGAATGAAATCATCAATATCGTAACCATATTCCTTGGACTTTCGGTTGGTTCCAAACTGGAAGCCAGTCATTTCCTGAATGTTGAAACGCTTGGTATTCTACTGCTTGGCATGATCGCTTTTGGTGTCGGTACTGCTGCTGGGGTGCTGATGGGGAAAGTGATGTATCGTATGTCAGATGGAAAAATAAATCCGCTTATTGGTGCTGCAGGTGTATCTGCCGTACCGATGGCGTCCAGGGTAGTGAACAAGGTAGGACTGGAATCTGATCACCACAACTTCCTGCTCATGCATGCGATGGGGCCGAACGTGGCTGGTGTGATTGGTTCTGCGGTGGCTGCCGGTGTTCTATTGGCCATTGTAGGGGCTTAACTGAAGATTTATTCATCATGAGAGGTCTAGTGCATTATGGATGATTGCCTGTTCTGTAAAATCATTGCCGGAGATATTCCATGCAACAGGGTCTATGACAATGATCATGTGCTGGCCTTTCACGATATTCACCCGAAAGCACCGACACATGTTCTGGTCATCCCTAAGCAACATGTTGCCACGCTGACGGAGTGTGATGACCCTGCCCTGCTGGCTGCATTGATGGACAGTGTACGTCATATTGCCGATGAGGTTCTCGATCTGGCTGACGGTTATCGTGTCATCATTAATGTGCGTGAAGGCGGTGGGCAGGAAGTGTTCCACCTGCATGCGCACATTCTTGGCGGCAAAAGATTACCATTTTAGTTTTTCTCTGTTGATTATCTATTGAATCCCCGCAACAAACGTTCGCGTTCAAAACTGGAAGGTATTCATGCCAATCTTGCCAATATTCTTGGTGAAGAGTCACTCGATGCATTGATCAGCATTGCACGTTTGCGTCGAGCCTGGCCACATATTATCGGTGCAATGATGTCTACGCGCACTGAACCGTTACAACTACAACCTATCGAAAATGATGGTTTCTGCCTGTGGATTGGTGTTGATCACTCCATTATGGCGCAGCAGATACGCTTTCTTAGAGATGATATTCGTAAGGCCTGCTTCAAACATGCAGGTCTGAAGAACGTTCACAAAATCAGTACTCGCATGATGCCCGGCGCTGGGATCCAGCCAGCCAAAGCCCCCCCGCAACGCAGGAAAGTCAGATTCCATGAAATGCGCGTGCTTGCACTCAATGTCGCAAGCATTAAGGATCGCGCACTGCGTAAGGCCATGTTTCAAGCGCAACTGGCACAACGAGCATATGATGATCATGACAGTGATCAGCCAACAACAAACAGATAGAGGTGAATGAATGAAAAAATTGATGACCCTGGCCATGATAGCCATCTTCGGATTGATGATTTCCGGTGTCGACGAAGCTGATGCCAAACGATTTGGTATGGGCTCCAGTTTTGGTAAGCAGCGTATGTCGCAACCCAAACCCAACAACTTTTCAAACCGTCAGGCTACACCCGCAAAGTCTGCAACAGCATCAGGTCAACGCGGTGCAGCCCGTACAGGCATGATGGGTATGATCGGTGGACTCGCTTTGGGTGGTGTTCTGGGTGCTATGTTCTTCGGTGGTGCATTTGAAGGGATTAACTTTTTCGACATTTTGATCATCGGTGGCATTATCGGCCTGCTCTTCTTCTTCCTGCGTAAACGGGCCACAGGTAGACAACAGCCCTCTTATGCCGGCGCCTCTTCATCAGGCAGCTTCTCTCCGGATTTTGATACCGATGATGAACAGATTGTTGATGATACACCACGTCAACCTGTTGGCTCTGCAGTGCGTCCAGAGATCAATGAACATCATTTTATTCCAGCCGCAAAAGAGATCTATGTACGTATGCAAAAAGCCTGGGACAGTGGTGACATCGAAGATATCCGCAAGTTCTGTACAGCTGAAATTGCAGACCGTATCTCCCAGGACATGCAACCGGATGAAACACATCACACTGAAGTTGCCACACTTAATGCCGAGGTCGCCGATAGCTGGATGGAATCTGATCTTGAATGGGTCGCCGTAAACTATACTGCCATGTTACGCGAGCAGACTATTGGTAGTGATGGTACCGCTACTGGTGATAATACCACGGAAGTAAACGAGGTATGGATTTTCCGCCACGCGCCTCAATCAGATGACCCAACATGGTATCTGGCTGGTATTCAACAAGCTAAATAATCATTACCATCAACACGTTTTAAAGGCAGCTGGAGTATTCCTCCAGCTGCCTTTTTTATGGCTCATCGCGCATTAGCGGAAAACCAAGCTATGCCGCGACGGACTGATATTAACCTGAACTGTTCGTAGTATAGGCTGATTTCGTTCATTTCTTTTCCACAAAAGAATCGAACCAAAGAAAGGAGCCCGCCAAGCTGCTTTATCCTGCGTATTTATCATTCAATGGGCGAAAACTTTATCGTGTGGAACCTTCCGTAGTTTCTCAGACTAAGTGCGAGCTACAACTTGTTCAAAATGGTTCCTGCATTTTTTCGCACTGCTCCCATTGAATAACAAATACACCGGCGCATCTCGTAGCGGGACTCAAAAGAGCTTTCTCTGAATTCAACGATGAATCACATTCATGATCCCCATCCCTCTGCAGCAGATCATTCATCAGGCACACTACATTGCTCTCTATAAAGACTTTCTACTTGTAGAGATAGGTAGCCCGAACATACCAGCGCTGTTGCTGCTGCGTGGCGTATTGCATGGAGTTATTTTCATTTTCCAGGTGTTTTAAATTCATCATATCCTGAGCGACGAAGCTTATTTCAAGACCATCCATGGGTTTAATGCCCACACGCATATCCAGTCGGTGATTACCGTTAACACCGCCATCACGGAACGGACCATTAAAATAGATATTGGTATCAAACTCCAGCATCTTCGTCGGATCCCAACTTAGCCCGATATGAAATCTGCTGCGAGGGTCCTGAAATTTATTGGAGAGCACAGTCCATTTTGTTTGGCCATCTCTCACAGGGTAATCGACAAAGTTCTGGTGCAGATAGGTATAAGAGCCTTTTAAGGTTAGCTGATCATTCGCCTCCACACGGAAATTCGCCTCAAAACCATCGCCTTTACCATTTAACACATTGGTTAGATGTTCATATGTAATGCCTGAAGCAACATTTACTGGCCAATTTGATCGGTCTTGCCATGTGTCCAACACACCTTTATAGATAATTTTGAAGGCGGCAATTTCAATCAGGCTTTTTTCAGTTGGGCGCAGACGGGCACCTATTTCATAGGATTTCACATGCTCAGTTTGAGCCCTGCCATCCCCGGTCTGTTTGACGATACAAGCAGCGCCCGGAACACCAGGGCTGGGAGGAGGACACCAGCCTGATACCTTGCGATTCCATGACAGACCATTCTCCATATCATTGGGTGTACGTACCGCTTTCGATGCCGAAGCCCATATCGCCCAGTTATCATCGGAGACAATTGTGCGAATACTTGGTTGAGATTCCCATGCAGTATAAGAGTTTTTCTCCATCTTCAGGCCGCCGATAATACGGAACATGCCATCAAAGAGTGCCAGTTCATCATTGACAAAGAAGGATGTTAAGCCGGTTGTGCGTGTTGGCATCTGGAATTGCGGTGTATTGTTAAAGGTAGAGCGCAGGCGACGCATATTTGTCCCTACAGAGATGTTCTGATTCAGCAGATCACTAAAATCAAGCTGGAAATCAGCATCAAATGTCTCTTTTTTCTCACGAATGATTTGTGTATGCACTTTGTACTGATCGTAAAACAGCTGCCCTTTTAAGCCTACATGCTCAGAGAGTTGCATCTCCAAACGGGATACAAGATTTTTACCACTAAAAGCATTCAAGCTATCCGTTACAGTATTTGACCCATTCCCTACCGTCGGGTTTGGCATCCAGTAGCCATATTGGCCGCTGTGGATTTGATATGTATCTCCATGCAGAGAAACTTTGGTCGATGCATTTGCATTCCAGTCAAGGCGAAAACCCTGCTGTTTCATACGCCTGAAATCTGGCATATCACTAAGCCCATTCTGTGAAAGTCCACCATCCCGCGTTTCGCGCATGGCATAAAGCCTGTAATCAACATCCCCACTGCTTGAACCAAAGCTAATATTTCCAAAACCCTTTTCTTCATTGCCTTGACCAGCAGTAATGCGTAAGCCCTGTGATGCGCCGGCCTGTTTGGTAATGATATTGATCACACCATTAACGGCATTGGAACCCCAGATTGCGCCACCGGGACCACGTACAATTTCAATGCGTTCTATCTCCTCTAAAGGGTAATTTTGAGCCACCCACCAGACACCTGAAAATGTGGTGTTATAAATGGGACGACCATCTACCATCACCAACAACAGATCGGTCCAGAAATCGGTCTGACCTCGAATACCTACCTGGAACTGATTGGCATTGGTCTGAGACACCTGTAAGCCCGGAGCTAACCTTAATGCATCCGGAATACTGCGCACGCCAGAGCGTCGGATATCATCGTTGCTGATGACAAATACCGCACCTGCAGTCGACATATAGCTCTCTTCACGTTTTGACAGTGTAGTTACTTTCACATTGACCAGTTCTTCAAACTTCATGGAAAGAAGATCATCTGCCGAATAGCGTTCAGCACAGACTGCTGGTATTGCACTGGCTCCCACCATTGCCATCAATGGCAGCAAAACCCTATTAATGCGCGTCCAGCGCAACACTTTCCGATTCATGATTCCTCTCCAGATTTCAACGCTACCGAATCCATGAGTATCATACCTGTAGCATCAGAAAAATCGATATATTCCTAATACACCTAAACCTTAATGATGATTCACTTCATTTTCAGCACTTCAGATAACATGCTCAGAGTAAAAGGCTTCTGTAAAATCCCATTAGGCTGCACGGTATCAAACTGACCTGAGACATTTTCATTGCTATAGCCGCTACAAATAAATACCGGCAGTGATGCATCCATCTCCCGCAACCGTTTCAAGGTCTCCTTCCCGCCCATCACTGGCATCATCATATCCAACAACACCATACTAATTTCATCTTTATGTTTCTGATAAGCCTCTATGCCTTGTTTACCATCAGCAGCCAGAATGACTTTACAGCCAATTCTTTTCAACAGGCGTTCAACAACACTTCTAACCATCACCTCATCATCAATCACCAACACCGTAGCAGACACATCACCGTCCTGGAGTGATTCCGGGATAGCTTCTACAAGGTTCACTACAGTTTCATGACTAACCGGAAGCAGCACCTTAAAACATGAACCACGGCCAACAACGCTGTTAACCTGAACAGTGCCAGCATGAGAACGCACAATGCCGAGCAAAGCACTCATGCCCAAGCCTCGTCCGGCAAATTTACTGGTAAAGAACGGTTCGAACATCCGGCTCTGAGTTTCGGCGTCCATCCCACAGCCATTATCTAACACTTCGAGCAATACATAGGGACCAGGCTCACATTTCTCTTTAATATACCTGCTTTCCAGATCCTGCTTTTCTGCCTGAATCAAACGTGTGGAAATAGTGATGCTTCCGACCTCATCTTCACCAATACTTTCTGCAGCATTGGTCACCAAATTCATAATAATCTGCTGCATCTGCGTTTTATCTGCATAGACCGGATACAGGCTATTGGAGAGTTCCAACCTGAGAGAAATATTCTTTGGCACGGAAATATCAATCAATTGCAATGCCTCTTCAACAAGAAGCGTGATGTTCACATCATCTTTGATAAATCCACCCTGTCCGGAATAAGCCAACATCTGTTTGCATAGATCCGCAGCCCTGTTTGCCCCAGTCAGGATATTTGTTAACTCCTTTTGCTCAGGCAGGCCATACTCCTGCATATTTAATTCTGCCAATTCTGCATTACCCATTACTGCTGCGAGAATATTATTGAAATCGTGCGCGATACCACCAGCAAGAACTCCAAGAGACTCCAATCGTTGCACATGCGCCATCTTGGTTTCCATCTCATGCTTCTGCTCTTCTGCTTTCACAACCTCGTTAATATCACGCACTACACCTTCAATACCAACTGGCTCACCATGTTGATCTACGATGCGATGCACTGATGCGGAAACCCAAATGTAATGGCCCAGCTTGTGTTTCAGTTGCAATCGCAGGTTTTTTATCACGGTGCTATCGTGCATGTTATAAGCAGCCAACAGTTCTTCATTCGCGTGCTCATCAAGCAGCAGCTCCTGCACAGCAAGGCCTGTGATTTCTTCCGGTTGGTAGCCAAGTAATGAACAGACAGAAGCCGATGTCCACTTCACACAACCGTCAGCATGCAGGCGATAATAGGTATCAATCATATTATCCATCGTAGACTGCAGTTCATTTTTAGCTGCTTGTAACTCTCCAGTCCTTTCAATGACCCGCTGTTCCAACTGTAGATTATTTTTTGCCAATTGCTGTTCTACCGTCTTCTGATCTGTAATATCTACAAATGCACTGAACAATACCTGTTCGTCCTCAAACATCATCGGACTCATCGATAACGATATCCAAAATGCTTCCCCATCTGACCTTATCACTTCCAACTCATGACCATGCAACTCCCCGTCCTGTTGCAGCTTCTCCAATAGCGTATTGCGATCTTCCGGATGACGATAAAATTCAGCTGTATTAAACTGAATGGGGCCATCGTCACCCACACCAAACAGCCTGGCCGAAGCAGGGTTATAAAACAGCACATGACCATCTTTACGGGTGATGATTACCGGTACAGGCGCGAGCTCAACAATATTTCGGAAGCGCGCTTCACTCTCTTTCAAATGCACATGATTCTGTTTAATGGTTTCGAAGCTCTGCTGTATCTTTTCGGCCATCTGATTAAAACCGTTCAACAGCTCTTTCGTCTCACTGTTGTAACCGGTTTCATTGCTCCTGAGCATATAGTTTTGACTTGCACCCATCTCTTTCATCAGCTTCGCCAATCCACTGATTGGCGTGGCAATTTTCTTTTGCAAATAGGAAGCAAGCAGCAAACCAAGTAACAAACAGCCTGCCATCACCATCACCACGGTAATCAGGCCGGCATACTTGCTTGCCTTGAGGTGATTGAGTGTGGATTCAAGATAAATTACACCTACGGGTTTTCCCTTGTGCGCAACAACACGATAAAGATGTAGTTTACCGTCCACATACGCACTGCTCTGCTCTGCCTGAAAATCGATGGTTTTATTTCCCTCTACATCGTCGCCTGCTGCATTGTAGGTAAACAGTTCATTGCCATCGTAGGTGAAGAGTTTCACCACTGATACATCGGGGTCGAATTGCATGGCTTGCAGTAGCTCTGCTGCCATACGTTGATCGTTAAACATCAAAGCAGGCCTGGCAGCAGCTCCTATGATGTCACTCTCAACGATCAGCACCCGTTCAGCTTCTTCTTCCAGCAACACCTGATTATAACTAATCCACACACCGCCCATAATCATCACGGTCAGTGTCAATGTTGCTACAAAAAAGAGCTGGAGCTGACGTTGGATAGAAGTAGAATTTCTATTCATTATCCCTCCCAACTATCTCACCCAATTGCAGCAACTGCGCGCTGATATAAAAACCAGCGCGTTCCACTGCCTGCAAATTGACGACAAAGGTGAGTTTTTTGTTGTGATATTTAATTTCGACCATTCCGCCCTGCTCAGCAAAGCCGGGAATATCTGAAATCGTAAGAACGGCTTCTCCTTCAAGCAGTGTTAATAAGCGCTTGAAATCCTGCCTGCCTGATTCACCTATATAGAGAGCTGAACTGTTGAGCATGCACTCATCCTGCTGGCATGATTGTAAACGTAACCCCAGATCCTTAGCGACAGGCTTTGCAATAATGCTTTTCAGCGTCTGATACACACCCTGATCATGCAGCACATTGATCGATACACCTGAATCTTTTGGTTTTACGCTATTTTTTGGCCATTCAGTAAAACGAATAAAATTAAATATATATACAGATTTAATGTCGCTTATGCCCGCCTTACTCTTTTCCGCAGCGTTTGCTGACTGGATGGGAGCAGATAGCAGCAACAGTGCCAGCATAGCTGGCCCGAAAAGGCGGCAAACGATTTTCTGTGTGAAAAAATGCATCAATGCAGGACTCTGTCACATGACAATATATCGGTCTTATGTGAGCAGTTGCTTTCAGCAAGCCCTATAACATCATCAAATGCTGATACCAGGTCAATACACAACAGTGACTGCCCAACTGAATGCCTCAATACATTACTCCAGAAACTCCTACGGCAAAGACATCAGCATTAAGCAGGCCTTTAAAAGATTATAGTCGAAAATGAAGAAAACCCAAGCTTGGAAGTAGTGCTATCATAACGTCACCTCTGTAATGGATAAGCTCGTAGTACAATCAATGTAATCAGATGA